>ENA-UOXV01008081-UOXV01008081.1-marine-metagenome-genome-assembly--contig:-NODE-8081-length-10449-cov-4.590533_pt1 | contig 10449 bp, 8 predicted proteins | sample MGYA00238165_ERZ766961 | MGnify/ENA primary metagenome ERZ766961 (study PRJEB28924, sample SAMN03173240) | marine metagenome | biome: Marine; feature: Water; material: Subsurface seawater | place: North... | reverse complement strand
CTATGGAGCGGCTTCGATGGTTTACAAATCGGGGAATGTGAATAATGTCACCCGCTTCAACGATTCTTTCTTCATCGCCGAGTACATAGTGCATCTTTCCGGAAACGACATACGTCCATTGTTCTTCATTGGGATGCATGTGGAGGGGTGGTCCTTCACCTTCGGGTTTGGTGATAAGGCCGGCTTTCATATACTCGCCGGTCGCAGCATGCTCCAAAATATTCGGGTTGAGCTCAGGGCTTGTTACTTTCATATCTTTAACAATGTAAAACGGCATTATTGACTCCATTCAATTCTAATTTATTTAGTTTTCTCATCATATTTTTGTTCGGCCTCAGCTGATTTTTCGCCGCCGATCATATTGTAATCTTGCTGCATATCGCCATCACCTGTTGGACTTTTCACAGTAAAAAATTTAGCGGGGCCACCGATGGACCGGCTGCGGTGATTTGTATTGCGCGGGATGTGAACAATATCGCCCGGCTCAATAATTCTTTCCTCATCGCCGAGGACGTAGTGCATCTTTCCTTCAATCACATATGTCCATTGTTCTTCATTGGGATGCATGTGTAAGGGAACGCCTTCGCCTTCCGGTTTAGTAACGACAGCGGCTTTCATAAATTCGCCCGATGCAGCTTGCATTGAGATATTAGGATTCTCATCTGGATTTCTCTTTTTAATTTCATCGACAATATAAAAAGGCATCTGACTCCTCCTGGTAAAATTTCTTATTTCTTTAATTTGTGAGTGACACGAAAGAAAGTTGCGATTTCGTCGACAGCGTTACTGCAATGATCGGCAAAGCGCGGCACGAAGGCAACATCACCCGGCCCACAGGTTTTTTCTTCATCGCCAATGAGAAAATGCATCTTGCCTTTAAGAACAATGGTCCATTGCTCTTCATCATCATGGCTGTGAGGGGTGCCGGGCTTGCCAGGTTGCTTGGTGCGCATGGCAGCATGCGTGAATTCGCCATCGGCATTCCAGAGTATGGATTCCGGTGCTGTTTTGCTTTCGTTGCCGCTAAAGTTGTTGATTTCAAAAAATGGCATTTGAGCCTCTCCCCTGTTGAATTCAATTATAGAGAAGATTCAAGGAGGAGACAAAGCGCCATAATTTTGGCTATTTTTCTGGTTTTCTGGCTTCTATATACAGCGAGATTTCGGGTGTGGTGTAATCGAAGCACGCTATGTCGCACAACACCATTTCCTCGCTTTGACCGCAGGCACTGCGCGTTACACTTTCAAATCCAGCGTGCGTTAGCAATTTCGATAGCTTCTTGGCGTTCAGCCAGTTGATGAGCGGGGGCTCTGCGTAATGAAGATCATCCGGAATTCGTGCAATGCAAGCATCAAGAGCTTCTTCGTATGACCTTTGATTGAACAAATCTTCAACGTCTGAATCGCTCATGTGAAGTTTTTCGGATTCAGAAGAGAGACAGCAGCAAGGATAAGCAAACTGTGCCAGAAAATTTTGTTGTAATGATAAGTCACCATATTGCCCGGAATTATCGTTAATGTTGATAAAGAAGTCATTTTCTTGCCGCCGATAGGCGCGATAAAAAATATCAATATCTGGAACCGCTATTCTTATTAAGCCGCCGGGCTCTAAAGCACGATAGGATTCAATCAATACATGATCTAACGTTTTTTGGTTGAGATGTTCTAGGCAATGACTTGAATAAATGAGCTTCGCTGTATTCGTTTCAATCGGAAGGGGCGTGTGGTCATTAAAGTCGAATGAAATACCGGCTTCTGGAGATATGAGACTGATATCCATGGCCGTCCAAAATGGGTGGTACCACATTTCGCCGGCGCCAATATTGCCGGCGCCAATATTATAGAACCGACGTTTCTCGAGGGCATCAGCACCGTATCGATGTTCATATGATGGATGGGGTACGGTATGAACCACGCGTTCAAGATATTGCGTGGATTGAAGTAAGTTTAAGATGACATCCGGTATGCGGTCATCCGCATCTGCCGCGACGGCATTCTGAAAATGCTGCAAGGCTGTCCCGACGAGGCGGCTATTCGCTTTCTCGATGACGACATGGGCGGTTTGTTTGTTGCTCGACATGATGCGTTGCCATATTTGAAATGTGCGTTGCTATCATCAGGGCACACATCATAAAAATTCATTAATGGCCAAAGCCCCCGCCGCCTGGGGTTTCAATTGCGATGATATCGCCGGTATCAAGGTCTGCTTTGTCCGTCGCCTGAAGGTCTTCGATATTTCCATTATTACGTTCGATCCAGGACCGGCCTGTCTTGGCATCGCTACCGCCGGATAACCCAAAAGGAGCGATGTGCCGGCTGTTGGATAAAATCACCGCCGTCATGGGTTCGAGAAATTGTATGCGGCGGATCACGCCGTTGCCGCCTGCATGTTGTCCTGAGCCGCCACTGCCGGTTCGGATGGAGAAAGACTCAACCAAAACCGGATGGCGCCATTCGAGAACTTCAGGATCGGTTAGGCGTGAATTTGTCATATGGGCTTGCACGGCATCGGTGCCATCGAAATCGGGGCCGGCACCGGTGCCGCCGCAAATGGTTTCGTAGTATTGGTGTGTATCGTTACCAAAGGTAAAGTTATTCATCGTGCCTTGTGCCGCGGCCATAACACCGAGCGCACCATAAAGCGTATTGACGATCACTTGGCTGGTTTCGACATTACCGGCAACAATGGCAGCCGGGTATTGAGGGTTAAGCATGCAGTTTTCAGGCATGATTATTTTCAGCGGTTTTAAGCAGCCGGCATTGAGAGGAATATCATCATCGACAAGGGTTCTGAATACATACAAAACGGCAGCCCGGGTGACGGCGAATGGCGCGTTGAAATTATTGTTTTGCTGTTCCGACGTGCCGGTAAAATCGATTACAGCATCGCGTTGAGCCGTATCGATGTGAATGCTGATTTGAATGCGTGCACCGTTATCCAATTCACAAGAAAATGCTCCATCTTTGAGTGTTACAATAACCCGGCGGACACATTCTTCGGCGTTGTCTTGTACGTGGCCCATGTAAGCCGTGACGGCGTCTGGGCCAAAATCCTCAACCATGCGTAAGAGTTCTTGGCAGCCTTTTTCATTTGCCGCAATTTGCGCTTTTAAATCAGCGATGTTTTGATCTGGGTTGCGAGCGGGCCATTGATGATCTGTTAAAAGATTGCGCAATGCTTGTTCGCGAAATTGTCCTTTTTCGACGAGCAGAAAATTATCAATCAGAATACCTTCTTCATCGAGTGTTTTGCTGTTGGGCGGCATGGAGCCTGGCGTGATGCCGCCGATATCGGCATGGTGGCCGCGTGATGCGACATAAAATAATACGTCACGGTCGTTGGTATCGAACACCGGTGTGACGACCGTGATATCCGGCAAATGGGTGCCGCCGTTGTAGGGGGCGTTAAGAACCCAAACATCACCAGGTTTCATGGTCTCTTTTTGTTTACGGATGACGGCTTCAACACTTTCGCCCATGGAGCCGAGATGAACAGGGATGTGCGGCGCGTTGGCAATGAGCTGACCATTGCCGTCAAAAATTGCGCAGGAAAAATCAAGTCGTTCTTTAATGTTGACCGAATAGGCCGTGTTGCCGAGCACGACCCCCATTTGTTCGGCAATCGACATGAAGAGGTTATTGAATATTTCCAGTCTGACCGGATCGACATTGGTGCCGACAGCGGCTCGGTGAACGCGCGCTTTGCAACGCGTAAGAATGAGGTTGCCGATATCCGATTTCACGGCCTGCCAGCCGTGTTCAACGACAATCGTTGCGTTGTCTTCGGCGATGAGTGCAGGGCCGACAACAATATCGTGCGCCTTTAATTTTTCGCGGCGATAAACCGGCACATCAGTCCAGGTGTTTTTTGAATGCAGCGAAACGGTTGTTTCAGGTTGAGACGGATTAAGTGATTGAGCTGCTTTTTGTGATGGCATTGTTTCTTTCAGCACGGGTGACTGACCAATCACCTCGACGGTAAGCGCTTCAACAATGATGCCTCGGTCTGCCATCGTGAAGCCGAATTGTTGATGGTGGATGTCTTCGAATTGAGTGCGCATCAAGTCTGCATCACCTAAATCAACAGCAAGCGCGGTATCCGTGCCAGCGTATTTCAAATGCGCTTGACAGTGTATAGCCGTGTCAGACTCGGCAAAACCTTGCTGATGAATTTCATCAATGGCTTCAGCACTCAACGTCGTCCGGTCGTTATCGACTACTGATAAGATGTCGTCACCCATCGGCGCTTCGATGGTTTTTTCCCGCATCGCGCGAACATCGGCGAGGCCCATGCCAAAGGCGGATAGAACACCAGAGTGTTCATGAATCAGAACCGTGTTCATGCCTAATGAGTCGGCGACACGGCAGGCATGCTGGCCGGCGGCACCGCCGAAGCAATTGAGCGCGTATTCACTGACATCATAGCCTCGTTGAATCGAGATCTTCTTGATTGCATTGGCCATATTTTCAACGGCAATAGAGAGAAACCCTTCGGCGACGGCTTCGGATGTGTGTGCCGTGTTCATTTCTGTGTTGATGCGCTCGGTGATACCGGTAAAAAGTTTTTCGGCAATGGAGTGATCAAGAGATTGATCGGCATTGAGGCCAAACACGCTCGGGAAGAACGCGGGTTGAATGCGCCCGAGCAGTACGTTGCAGTCGGTGACTGTAAGCGGTCCGCCATGACGATAACAGGCTGGGCCCGGATCGGCGCCGGCAGAGTCGGGGCCAACCCGCAAGCGTGCGCCATCGAAATGCAAGACCGAGCCACCGCCTGCGGCAATCGTATGAATTTGCATCATCGGGGCTTGAATGCGCACTCCGGCGACCGTGGTGTCAAAAGTGCGCTCAAACAAACCGTTATAATGAGAAACATCGGTCGACGTACCGCCCATATCAAATCCGATGACTTTATCAAAGCCGGCTTGCTCAGCAGTGCGAGCCATGCCGACGACGCCACCGGCAGGCCCAGAGAGAATGCTATTCTTTCCTTGGAAGAGTTCGGCATTGGTAAGGCCGCCGTTTGATTGCATGAACATTAAGGGTGTACTGCCGAGCTCTTCCGTAACGGACTGAACGTAGCGGCGCAAAATGGGCGAGAGATAGGCATCGACCACGGTAGTATCGCCGCGCGCGACCAGCTTCATGAGAGGACTGACTTCATGAGAGACAGAAACCTGAGTAAAGCCAACCTCACGGGCAATCTCGGCAACCTGGCGTTCATGATCCGCATGCCGGTAGCCATGTATGAGGGCGATCGCAATGGATCGAAAGCCTTGATCGTAGGCGCCCTGAAGATTGCAGCGCACGTCTTCGGCGCACAGCGTTTTTAAGATCTCTCCACGCGCGCTAACCCGCTCTTCAATTTCAATCACCTCGCGATAGAGCATTTCCGGGAGCTGAATATGCCGGGCAAATATATCCGGCCGGTTCTGATAGCCGATGCGGAGTTGATCCTTAAATCCTTGCGTGATCGCTAAAACAACAGGCTCACCGTTGCGTTCAAGCAACGCATTGGTCGCGACCGTCGTGCCCATTTTAAGAGAGTCAATTTTATTGGTCGGGATGTCACCAGTGTTGCCGAGTATCGTTCGGATGCCATGCACGGCAGCGTCTTTATACTGGCTTGGATTTTCCGAGAGAAATTTGTGAGCACGAATGGCGCCGTTTGGTGCGCGGGCAACAATATCGGTAAAGGTGCCGCCCCGATCGATCCAAAATTGCCATTTGGTTTCTTTTTTTGTCTGTGTCACAGGAATGCTGGCCATTAATTTATATCTGCAAGGAATCTATATAAAATAATATTACGTAGCCCTTCTTTTGTGGGGTTTTTGTTTAATGCTGCGTCTTTATTGTTCCTCTAATTCTTCCTTAAGTAATTCAAGACTTAGCCATTGTTCTTCTGCCGAGGCAATTTCATCTTCGGCCTTTTCCAGTTTGGCTGCTGTCGCATGATACTGGTCTGGGTCACGGGCATAATATTCGGGGTCTGCCAGCCGTGTTTGCAATTTAGCAATCTCGGCTTGTAGAGCATCCATCTGCACAGGCAAAGTTTCCAACGCATACTTATCTTTGTAACTCATTTTCGACTTGTTCAGCTGCGGCTTCCGCGCACTGTCTTCACCACCACCGCTCTGTCCGGAGGCGGATGAATTGTTGGAATTATTTTTCTTTGCTGGGTTTGCCGAGTGCTCAGGCTTGGCGCGCTCAGATTTGAGGGGCTCTGGCCTAACGCCAGCCCCAGCCCTGCGCTGGGAAACCATATCTGAATAGCCACCGGCATATTCGGTCCAAAGCCCATCGCCCTCGAACCCCAGTGTTGAAACTGCCACACGGTCGATGAAGTCCCGGTCATGGCTGACCAGCAAAACGGTACCGGCGTAGTCGGCCAACATTTCCTGTAACAGGTCGAGGGTTTCCAGATCGAGGTCATTGGTCGGTTCATCCAACACTAACAGATTGGATGTTTGTGCGAGCGCACGGGCCAGCATCAACCGACCCCGCTCGCCGCCGGAGAGCCTGCCGATAGGTGTGCCCGCTTGTTCGGGCGGAAACAGAAAGTCTTTCATGTAACCGATGACATGTTTTTGCTGGCCACCGACTATAACGCTGTCGCCATGCCCGCCGGTTAGCGCATCTGCCAGGGTCCAGGTATCATTTAGGCTTTCACGTTGCTGATCGAGCGTGACCATTTCCAAATTCGTCCCGAGCTTGACCGTTCCGGTATCCGGTGCCAACGCGCCCGTCAGAAGGTTCAGTAACGTCGTCTTGCCTGCCCCATTGGGCCCGACGATTGCGAGCCGGTCCCCGCGTAAAATACGCAAGTTGAGATTATTGATAATTTTCGGCCCACCATAGGATTTCTCTACATCCGTCGCTTCGATCACAATCTTTCCGGATGTACGGGATTCGCTCGCCGCCATCTGTACCGCGCCGCTAAGGGCGCGCTGTTCGGTACGTTGTTCGCGCAAATCTTTGAGGGCGCGTAATCGCCCCTGATTGCGCTTGCGCCGTCCTGTCACGCCTTTGCGCATCCAGTCCATTTCACGGACGATTTTGCGGTCTAGCTTATGGCGTTCAACGACCTGGTTCTCCAGAATGCCGTCGCGCCAAGCTTCGAACCCTGCAAAGCCCTTATCAAGTCTGCGAGTTTCACCCTGGTAAATCCACACCGTCGTGCGTGTGAGGTTTTCCAGAAAGCGCCGGTCATGGCTTATCATGACGATGGTGGAGCGGATGGATTTAAGTTCTTTTTCCAGCCATTCGATAGCGTTCAGGTCGAGGTGGTTGGTCGGCTCATCGAGCAGCAAGATATCCGGTTCCGGTGCCAGCACCCGGGCCAAGGCAGCGCGTCGGGCTTCGCCGCCGGACAAGGTCTTGGGATCTTCGGTCCCGCTTAACGTCAACTGGTCGAGAAGGTATTGCGGACGATAAGGGTCGGAGCTTGCATCCATCCCCGCTTCAACATATTCCAGCGTGGTGGCGTATGCGGTTAGATCGGGTTCCTGCGGCAAATAGCGAATTGATGTTCCCGGTTGGACAAACCGTTCTCCCGCGTCCACATCGATCAGGCCCGCAGCGATTTTCAACAGGGTCGATTTTCCCGAACCATTGCGCCCAACAAGACAGAGCCGTTCGCCGGCTGACACGGAAAACGAAGCGGCTTCCAACAGCGGTGTCCCGCCAAAAGTCAGTTCAATATCGCGTAGTGTGAGTAAGGGAGGCGCCATATCCGTATGTATAGAGGCTACGACGCCAGAGGCAAGAGAACGGTTAATAAGCGCCGTGCTCGTCTCAATATAAAATGTCGAACGCTAAAGACTGTAAAACAGGATACGCAACTTGGGCCTGCATGCTTCTGATTTATCAAGCCTTGGCACCATCTGTCGTAGAAACATGGGCGCTGATGACTTTCCAGCCCACATCGGGGAACTTGACCCAGGACTGGCTCTGCCGACCAATTAGGTTATGCCCCCGGACTTTGAACTCCAGATTGACCGTAGCTATATCCTCACCGATGGTTAGGATTTCGAGGCGAATACGCTTTTCCTTGATGCCGGGGCCAGGCTTTCGGGCGACGCGATGGGCATGGATGGCATCGAAGCCGTAACCATGCTCGCCACCATGTTCGCCTATGGCCAAGCGTACCGTAAACGGGCTGCGCCAGAATGTATCGTCGAGGATGTCGACATCCTTCTCGATCAACGCCGTTTCATAGCTTTCAAATTTCTGACGAACGTCCTCGACAATTTCGGGGATGTTGGGGGTGTAATCTCTCATATTGCCCTCATACTTTGTTCATGAAGCACATCTGTCGGTCCAAAAGTGCCATCTATGATCGCTTGTCATAAAACTAATTATTTGACGCGATCAATCATCCAGCCGTTGGGGATTGGGGTCATGCCGATGTGTTCGTAATACGTCATGGCTTCTGGAACCGACATGAGAAAAAACTTAGCATGGTCACCGGCAATGTCTCGGGTCCGGTAAACCAATTCTTTGCCGACGCCCGTTTTTTGGTAGGCCGTATCGACGGCGAGATCAGAGAGGTAGCAGCAATAGCTAAAATCGGTGAGGGCACGGGAAATGCCGACAAGCTTTTTACCGTCTCGGGCACACAACATGATATCGGCATGGGCGATCATCGTTTTGATGCGCTCAACGTCATCCACCGGTCGGCGACGCCCCAATGTAGAGCGGTCGAGAACATCTATGAATTTTTCAGGGCTTAAGTCTTTTTCGTCTGTATAAGAGATCGCCATTTTGATCGTTCCGGTTCAAGAGTGGTCTAAGCCACATCGTTATAAGGAACCGGTGTGCTGAAGGCAAAAAATGCAAAAAAAATGCTATGTTACTTTTGGCGGGCTAAAAAATGGCGGGCCATGAAATAAATCATGGCCCGCTAAGATACCAAAGGAGAAGAGCGGGATTAATGCAGCCCGCTTTTATTTCGGCTTAAATCCAAGGGGGAGGGGAGAGCGGAACCCCAGGGGTTTAAAACCGTCTTGTTATGCGAAGGGCGGTGCTCTCGGTTCAGTCGTCTGATCAAAGCAAATCGCCAATCTGCATCCTGTCGTCGTTCCGTGCCGGCTCGCCGTTCGCGGCCAGCCCATAATACGGCGCTTTTCCGGCGTTCGTCGTTGCATCGACGCTCAAGGGCATCGCAGCGACGGTGCGGTTTTTTACGCGATAAAGTTGAAGCGCTCGGTGGTGCCATTGTCCTCAAATACCCAGGAGTCGTTATATTTTTTTTGTGTCTTATATATGTGTATGATTTCCCCCATAGTACGTCACACCAAGTTGCAGGGACTATTACACTCACGTATAGGTGTCCTGCTTGAAATATACCGATGAAAATCCCGCATTTCCGGGCTAAACTGAAACAGGTTAATTTTAGATACGATGTCTGACGAACCTCAATTCATAGATATTGCCTTACAGCCGAAGCCGTCGGATGTGACCTATGATCTTGACCGGGCCTTAGCCTCCATTGTTGGCCTGCGAGCGCAAACACCGGCGGATGCTTTTACCGCGCAGCGATTGGGAACTGACCGCAGTGGCCATGGTGTTCTTATCCGTGATGATGGTTTGGTTCTGACGATCGGCTACTTGATCACTGAGGCAGAAACCGTTTGGCTGGTTGATTGCAAAGGTCAGGCGACGCCGGCCCATGTTATTGGTACTGATACCGAAACGGGGTTTGGGTTGGTTCAGGCGATGGGGAAAATGTCGATCCCTGCCATTCCCATTGGCAGCTCAGCGGCACTGAAAGTTGATGATCCGATCGTTGTCGCGGGTTTTGGTGGCCGTCAGGGTTCTGTGAAAGGCTCGGTGATCTCTAAGCGTGAATTTGCCGGTTATTGGGAATATGTTTTAGATGAAGCCATTTTCACTTCGCCACCGCATCCGTTCTGGGGTGGCTCCGGTTTAATCGGGCCGGATGGGACATTATGCGGCATAGGATCACTCTTTATTCAACAAGCACTTGAAGAAGAAGATTCAGTCGATGGCAACATGATAGTGCCGATTGATCTATTAAAACCAATTCTTGATGATCTTCTGGCATTCGGTCAGCGCAACAAGCCGCCACGGCCTTGGGTCGGCATGCTGACCGCTGAGTCGGAAGGGAGCTTGATTGTAGGCGGTTTATTCGATGGCGGGCCAGCTGACCAAACCGGCGTTCAGGTTGGTGATCTCGTGGCCGAAGTCGCTAGACAACCGGTCAATGATCTGGCCCAGTTTTTTCGCAGCATCTGGAAATTAGGCGACGCCGGCGTCGGTATTCCGCTAACGCTTATTCGTGATGGCCAAGAAATGCATATTGAAATACCGTCGGCATGTCGCAGTGACTTTTACATCAAACCACAAGTACACTAGATTTCTCACTTCATTGTGAACGTTATTGTGAACATTGCCATCTTGGCGCCACAATCTTGGGACACTATCTTCT
>ENA-UOXV01008079-UOXV01008079.1-marine-metagenome-genome-assembly--contig:-NODE-8079-length-10450-cov-5.163733_pt1 | contig 10450 bp, 6 predicted proteins | sample MGYA00238165_ERZ766961 | MGnify/ENA primary metagenome ERZ766961 (study PRJEB28924, sample SAMN03173240) | marine metagenome | biome: Marine; feature: Water; material: Subsurface seawater | place: North... | reverse complement strand
TGGTGCCGCGTCCCGTCCTCTCCGATGGCCGAGGATGAGGGGGATGGATCCGTCGGTGGGGTCGCCGCGGTGGCGTCCGAGGCTGCCGTGTCGCATCTTGACGGCGATGGAGGCCACCCCGCGACGAACGGACACGCCAACACGACCAAGGATCTCGAGAAGAGCCCCGTCGTTAAATTGTTGAGCCCCGTGCGCACCGGCGTCGGGGAGACCTCGACCTCAACGGGCACATCGATGGAGGAGAGGAACGGCTCGAACATCGCCGGACCGCCGCCCGACTCGTCGCAAACGAAAAAGTCCCTCCGGGTGTGGGACTACGTGTGCGCCGAGCTCGGGCTGAGCGTCGGCGCACGAGAGGACGATCCCGACATGGCCGTCGCCAGGGAACGAGTCTTCGACATCATCTGGCACATCCCGCTCGAGTTCGAACGGCTCAACTTCTACGGCGGGATGCTCTGCATGGACGCCACGCTGGGGGTGGTGACGTCACTCCCCGTGCGCGTGGTGTGCCAGACGGCGAGGCTGATCATGTCACCGGCGCTCGGGGTGGTGACCAAAGTCGGCGAGCTGGTCTCACCGTCGCCGTCCACCAAGACCAGAGGGGGAAACACAGACCAGTGGAGGAAACCTAGAGGTAACTCACATTCCGGACCGAGCCGCAAGCGACGGACGTGGGGGTTCCACCCTTACGCCCGGGAGCACCTGAGCGACTCCCTGTGGCTGCTCATGCTGATAGCCGCGTTCACCGCCGTGAAACTGGTGGACGTGTCCGTGGTCTACCACTACATCCGCGGGCAGGAGGTCATCAAGCTGTACCTCGCGTGCTCGGTGCTGGAGTGCTTCGATAAGCTGTGCTGCGCGTTCAACTGCCACGTGCTGGACGCGTTGCAGAACTCGGTGTACATACTGGTGAACACGGCGCAGGAAGACGGGAGCACGGCGGATCTGATCAACGCGACCTTTCAGTTGGCCTTCGACGCGGCGCTGACACTCGCGGCGACGTGCGCGCACGCCGCGATCATGCTCACCCACGCCGTGACTTTGTCCGTGGCGATCAACTCGCACACCAACGCCATGCTGCTCGTGCTGATCTCCAACAACTTTGGCGAGATCAAGAGCCACATCTTCAAAAAGATGGACGCCGCCAAGCTGTTCTCCGTGGCGAGGCTCGACATCGTGGAGCGCGTGCACCTCAGCATATGTCTCGTCTTCGTCGCCGCGCAACGCGTGACCGCCGCGGGTAGCGTGGCGGGCGGGCTGACGCGTAAGATGCTGAAGGACTCGCTCATGGTGCTGTCGTCGGAGATCGTCGTGGACGTGTTCAAGCACGCGTTCATGTCAAAGTTTAACAACATCCGACCGAAAGTGTACCGCGGGTTCCTGCGACAGCTGTGCAGGGAGCACGTCAAGCTGGCGCAGTCGTACAGGCTGCACAGGGTGGTTGGGTTCGTACCCCTCGCGCCCGCGGCGGTGCTCATAAGCGTGTTGCCGGACCTGTACAGGACGCTATTCCCGTCGATCGGGTCCATCGGGTTTGACCTCGACGACTCCGCCTCCAACGTCGCTAAGAACGCGCGGCTGGAGGCTGGGGTGTCGGGGTTGACGTGGCCGCCCGTCCCCGACCCGTCGTCGTTCGCGGCGTACGTGCTGTTCTTCGCGACGCTCGTGGCGTTCAAACTGGCGTTCGGGGTGGCGTTGCACTGGCTCGGGGCGCACATGCTGGAGACGCTTCACGGTGTCGAACACGGCGGGAGCGGGTCGACGTCGCGGGTCGCGTCACCGAAGAAACGGTCAGAAACGGTCGGTGAGGGAGGCGGACACGCACGCGGTGGACCGACAGGTACGGAGAGCACGGGGCGGGCGAGGAGGCTTTTCAACTCGTCCAAGGATGGGCGGGCGCCGTTGGATAAGGACGGTAAGGAGGGAGGAACCGACTTGACCGATGTCGCGGATGTGACGAGGAGAAAGAGCGGGGACTGGGGCGGCGCCGCGCCGGAGAGCCCGACGAGGCGCGCAGAGAAACGGCCGCCCACCCCCAAGAGCCCGAAGTACGCCCTGTGGTCCGCGGGCGGGTTCTGACGTAATACCCATTAGCGAGTTGTCAACGACGTGGCAGTCATCGTAGCATATGCGTAGCGTACAAGTATGAACATCGTCGGTGCGATTACATTCTACTCACTCACATTAACATTCGACTCACTCACGGGGTGTTCTCCGGCGTGGGCTTGAACGCGACGGAGAGATCCGCCCACTCGCTCGGATCCGCGCCCATGTCCTCCGCGACTGACCTCCACACCGACAGCACCTTCTCCGCGTGTCTCACCTGCGTCCGCGCGAACGCGAGCCACATAGCTTTGAACTCCCGGCTCCTGCTTTCCTCCAGCCGCTTAAACTCCTCCTGGTGCCGGCCCTGGATGTGTCCGTACTCCGTCCTCGCAGCCTCCGCCGCCGCCTCGTCCGCCTGAAGCTCGCGCCTGAGCATCTCGGCCTTGTGCATCTTGGAAAAGTCCATCTCGAGTTTCGCGAGCTTTGACTTTTTGGAGTCGACGTCGGAGAGGTGCGTCTGGAGCGTCAAGAGCGTCTCGGCTCTGTCCGCCACCGCCTTCCGCACCGCCGGCATCATGCCCAGGTAATCGTGCAACGGGTCGAGCGACTTGGCGGACGCGTTGTTGGCGCTGCGGGATAGCCTGGAGATTCGCACGGTGGCGTTGCCCATCTTCCTCGCCTGCGACGCCATGTCGTGGCACGCCGCCCCCGCGGCTGTGTAGGACCCCATGCGACCCGCTTCTTCCTCCTCCATCTTGGACAGCTTGAGACACTCTAGCCCGAGCTCGCCGAGGGCGTCCGAGTGCTTCTGCTCCGCGGCGAGGACGCGCTCCGCCTTTTGCGACGCGATTGCGAGTTCCTGCTCCATTCGCAGCACGCGGTCCTTCTCCGTGATGAACGCGGTGTCCTCCTCGACGATTTTGGGTTTATGCGTCTCCAGCCCAAAGGCGCCGCCCATCATGCCCACAGCCGTGGACTGCACGATGGTCTGCTTCATCTCCTTGAAGAACTTCCCCGGGCCCCTCAGCTTACCCGGGGATGTCACGGGCACCGGCGGGGGCATGCCCGGTGGCTGGTACTGGCCTTGGGGCATGGGCACGTGATGCTGGCCTGGGGGCATCATCGTTCCCGGCGGCATCTGCATCTGCGCGGGGTTCATACCCCCGAACTGGGGGTTCATCCCCCCAAACTGGTTCTCCTGCCCGGGCATCACGTGCGCCTGACCAGGCGGGGGCGCCGGCATGACGGGCATGACGGGTACCTTGTTCTTCATCCGGTACCACGTCTCGTCAGCCTCCAAGTTCTGCGCCGTCAGAAACACGCGAAGCTCCTTCGAGTGACGAAGCACGGGGTGCGTCGACAAACGCCGGAGATACGCGTCGAGTTGCCGCATCCGCCGCGTGATGAAATCCTCGTCGGAGGAAGACGTCAGCGTCTTATCAGGCCTCGGCGGGACGAAGTACCCGCGGTGGGAGTCCGCGAGCCTGTCCGCGAGTCCCACGAAATCACGAAACCGCCGCCAGGTGACGTGCTCCGACGGACCGGCGTATTCCGGGAAATCGGACCTCGCGGTGGTTCGGTAGAGGACAATCTTCTTGCCGAACGCGCCCGTGGCGTTGGCGCTCGCCTGCGGGTCCGACACCGACGTTTCCAGCGTACCCTTCATGGAGCTCTGGTAGATCCCAGGTGAGTTTCGTCCGTTAGTAGGTCCCGGGGGATGGACGCCGGATCGCGCGGCTTCGTCGGCGGCGGACGGGACGGGGAGAATCTCGTTGTTCAATTGAGCGGGAGGCGCGGGCGCGACGGGAGCGTACCCGCCGACGCCTAAACCCGGGCCCTTTCTGTTGAAGGACGACACGTCGCCGGTGGTGTGCGCGATGCCGGTGGATGCGTGCGTCCCATGGGTCACGCTCGAATGGGTCCCATCGAATGAGGTCGGACCTGGGTCGTCGAACGGCGCGGAGTTACCGGGTGCGTGCATCTCGCTGCTCGCTCCCGGTCGGTACCCGACGGGATCTGAGTACATGACGCTGTCCGCGTACGACGGAGGCGGCGCGAGTAGGTCGCCGTAGCTGACGCCCATGGCGGACGCGCTGTGCGACGCGACGGGCGCGACGGGGGGACGCGGCGGGGGAGAAGGTCCCGAGGCGGAGGATGGGGTCGATGAGGAGGCCGGATCGGGCGCCGCGGCCCCGAGGGGTCCGAGGTCGCGCGTCGTCGGTGACGCCGAAAAGGGCGCGGGGGCGGGGGCGCCGAGGGGATCGTCCGTCACGGAGACGTTCTGCACGGATCGCGCGAGGTCGTCCGCGACCGGGGGCGGGGAGGACAAGGGATGGTCCGTGAACTGCGGTGCGGGTGACGGGCGCGTCGAGGGAACATTTGTTAGCCGAGTTCAGATCTGGCGACGGGGCGCGCGGGTATTGGCGGGGTTCCCGGGGTTGACGCGGCTCGATCGCGGCGGGGTTCATCGCGAGGGTAACGCGAAGAGTAAGGGGCGTATTGTAAGCGGCGACACGTCAATCAGTTACTCACCTCTCCGTCGTCGTCGTCGTCGCCCTCGTTCGCGGCGAATGGGTTTGTGCCGTGCGAGTCCATTAGACGCGCACCGCCGAAGGAGTCATCCCCTGTCCCCGCGCCGAACGGATCGCCGCCGTTCATGGGTGTACGTGGTGGATGCACGTGCGGACGTGTGTGCGCTCCGATGAAGGTAATCGAGGGCGCGAACGCGTGAGGTCGCCAGCGCACGCGCGCCGGTCTGCAGATCGTCAGCGATTTTCCGCGCGAGTCTCGTCAGAGAAGGAATCCGCCAATCAGCTGAAGCGACCGCGCCCTTTCAAATTCGGAGGTCTATCGAGGGTCTATTCTTCCCGTATAAATGTCCGTATGGGCATTTGGGGTCCATCTGATCCACGGTCGAGAGGTGCTCTGGAGCGAGCGAGCGGTTCAGGATTTGAAGGTGGACCTCCACGCGGCCATAGTGGGCGGCGCTGGGTGAGGCGACCGCGGCGGAGGACGCGCGTGAGCTTCCCGCACCACACCGAGGCGTCACCCGACGCATCAGAGGGCGCCCGAGGTAACGCTTCGACCTTTGGGTTTCGCGTGATCTTCACCCGGAACACTCGGCGGCGTGGACCGAGAGTGAGGAGTTCAAAGAAGTCGCGATAGGATGGTGGCGAGGCACGGCGCGGAGGTGATCCACGCGATGGACTCCACCACCGTGCCGTTGCGGGGCCAGAACGTGGGGCTGAGCGCGCCCACGCCGAGACACAGCGTCTCGCACACGCAGTGGACCAACGGTTCCCCGACCGGCCAGATGGACGACGACGAGGAGGACAAGTACGCCAAGCACGCCAAGGTTCCGTCGCCGCGGACCCCGCCGGAGATGCCCAACGGCAGCCGCTGGGGCACGCGACGGGCATCGACCACCAACGGCTGGGGCTCGCGGTCCCCATCGCGGGTCCATCCCACGCTGTCCGGCAAGGGCGCCGGCCGCGGACGGCGGAAGAAGCGGTACCCAACCCTCGCGCTCCTCGCCGTGCTGATGGTCCTGTGGGTCTTCGCGCCAGCCATTCATCACGTCGTCACCGGCGTTCACAAGGTGTTCATCCGCGGCTACCTCTTCAGCATCGAGCGGCCGCACCACTGCCTCCCATCCACCCCCGCGCCGCAGGACCTCGCGGACGACGACCCGATCGCGGCCCTCCCGCCCGCCGACCTCGCCGACCTCCCGGGCGAGATACCCCTCGGCCGCAAACCGAAAGTCGGCATCGTGTCTCTGTGCGATCACAACGTCGACGCGATCTGCGCGGCGTCCGTGGCGAACAAGCAGGCGTACGCGGACAGGCACGGGTACGACGTCATCGTGGACAGCGAGATCATCGACGAGTCCAGGCCCACGTCGTGGTCCAAGCTGCTCGCCATGCGCAAGTACTTACCCTATTACGACTATCTCTTTTACGTGGACGTTGACACCATCGTGGCCAATGTCGACGTGAAGCTGGAGGATATCGTGGACTACGGGTACGACCAGATCTTAGCCGCGGACAGGAACGGGCTGAACTGCGGGGTGTGGCTCATACGCAACACGCCGTGGAGTCTGTGGTTCCTGGACGAGATGTGGGCGCAGGAGCAGCTGGTGGCGCCGAGTACGCGCGTGCTTTTCCATTACGAACAAAGGGCCATGCACTACCTGTACCAGTCGCGGGTGTGGCGCCGGGCGGTGAAAGGGGAGCCGTACAAAGGGGCGAACACCGTACGCGCGCGGACCAAGGTTGTGAACACGTGCGTCTTCAACTCCCTACCGGCGTGGTACGTCAAAGGGGACTTCATAGTGCACCTCGCGGGTCTCAAGGGTATCGCAAAGTGCCTCGCGTTTCGACACTATTACGGCACGGCGCGGCGGGAGATTTCGGAAAAGTACGGGGCGCTGACGGACGAGGCGAACGTGGAGCCGCCGACGCTGACCACGTGCCTGTTCGGGAGGATATGATATACACCGGACGCGCCGGTAGGAGCGGCGTTAGAACTAAGTTAGGAGGGGTGTCCCTCATCGATCGTGAAAAACTTGCCAAGTGTAAAAGTTGTCTTCGCAGTCCCACACGCGCTTCTTTGTTTTGTGGGTGATTTTGGATCGCGATCTGTGCACAACGCGACGCGATGTGCACTGTCGTGTCAATCGCGACCCCACACGGGGGGCTTCGGGTCCGCCCCGGCGCGACCCCGCTCCGTATCGCGCCTCGTAGGTCGGGTTTAGGGTTTAGGGTTAACCGCGCGAGCCTCACCACTCGGGCCATCGGAGGGAAGAATGACCAGAAGACCGAGGGGAAGAAGGATCAGAAGGCCAAGGGAACCGAGGGGAAGAAAACGGAGAAGGGAAAGACGGGAACCGCGATCGGAGGGGGGTCGCCCCTTCCCAACCTCCCGGTCCCGCTCCCCGTCGCGGGCGGCGGCGTCCTGGTCCTCGGCGCAGTCCTCGCCAAGATCCTCGGGGCAAGAAAAGGCTCCCGGGGATCGGTCACCTCGCTGGAAGAACGCGGCGCGCTCGACGAGAACAGGTACGTCGACGACGACAAGTTCTTCAGCGGGATGATGAAGACGGTCCGCACCGTGGAGATGCCGGAGCTGACGAGCGATCAGATCAAGGCGGCGAGGGAGCGACGGAGGCAGTCGCGGGACGTGGACGCGAGCCCGTCATCTTTGGACAACGTGGAGCTGCCGGCCAACCACCCTTTCGCGACGACGGCCAAGGTGAGCGAGTCAGAGCGGAAGAAGCTGGCGGAGCGGGTGAGGGAGATGAACAAACCCCGGACACGGCAGCGCGGGACACCGCCGCCCAAGGAGTGATTAAAGTAGCTCATGTTTAACCAAGCGTTAACCGCGTTCTAACAGTTTGGTTATTCGTTTCAATGTTTGGTCGTTGAAACCCGCTAGCTAGAGCTCCGTCTTCATGTACTCGCCAACCTCCACGTCGGGCACCCCGTCGTCCGCCGAGTCACCCGCCAGGTACTCCTCAGCGGCGCCAGCGTCCACCACACCCGCGGCCGTCGCGTCGTCGCCCATCGCAGCCGCCGCCAACGACGCGGCTGCGGCGGCTGCCAAAGCCGCGGCTGTTTCGTCAACCTTCACCCGAGCACCGCCCTTCTTCTTCGCAGCCTTCGCCTCCTTCGCCGCGAGCTTCGCCGCCTTCTTCGCCTCCACCGCCTTGACCGCCGCCTTCTTACGAATCCACCAGAGCGGGTGGAACCTCACCAGCAGAGGCGTCCGCTTCAGAACCACGTGAAGCGCGGCGAGCATGAAACAAGCGAACCCGCCCCAGAGCACCACCCGCTCCCGCACAGCCTGGATCTCCAGCTGCTTCAGCAGCCTGCCGCCGATACCGAGCGCGCTGGCCTGGTCCCCGGCGTACTCGTCCCCGGTCTTCTTCATCGTCGCGCGGGACTCCGCCATCGCCGCGAGGGTCCGCCGGCCTTTGTCCAACTCCTCCGCCATCATGGCCCGCGCCCTTCGAAGGCCCGCGGTGGCGTCGTCGGCGAGGCCCATGACGCCAGCCTCGTCCGTCGGTTTATCGGGTTTGGATCCCGTGCCGCCAGCCCCGGGCGCGTCGCCGAGGAGCTCGTCGCGCTCGTCGTTCGCCGTGGGCGTGGCACGGAGGGCATCAGCCTCGGCGGCACGGAGGGTCGCGTCGCGCAGGATCTGCCTGATGGAGTCGTGCGACTCGCGCCGCTCCGCGAGCGCCTCGAGGCTCGCGATCCTGTCCGCCGGTCTCGCCTGCTCCTCCGCGATAGCCTCCAGCTCGCCCAGCTCGCGTCGCAGCTTGGACATCCCAGTCCTGGCGACGTGCGCGGGATCATCGTCGCGGGCCCTGCGATCCGTGGCGGTCGACGACGGCGGTCGGCCCGACGTCGACGGAGCGCCCCCCGACCCGTCGACGACGCGGTCGATGGCGGCGAGCACGTCACGCTCCAGCGCCTTCATCTTGCGCACCTGTTCCGCGGCGTCGGGGGGTAAGGACGCCATCGCGATGAGGCCTGACCCTCTCCCTCGCCCTCCGGTGTGGCTCCCGCCGTGTTAACAATTTCAAGCAAAAACGTGTGCTGCTTCGTTCACTCCTGCACACTTTGGCGGGCAACAGGAGCCTCCCAAGCATGAGCAACACCGCTGATACTGCAGCGGCCCGCGCCCTGCAGGCCGCCGCGGCCGCTGGCGCAGCCGGTTCAGGTGCGCATCCCGCGCCGTTTCCCGCGCCACGACGCACCCGACCGCGCGATCGCGACCCAACGTCCCGCGCTCCCCAACAAACCCCGATCTGACCTTTTTTTTCCCGCCCCTCCCGTCCCTCCCGCAGCCGCGGCGGTCGTCCCCAAGGGCCGCGCGCTGGAGATCGGCGTGGATGCCGTCTACGACATCGAAAACAGGGTCGATGGCGAGGAGCAGCCTCAGCTCGAGGTCTCCCCCATCACCATGTACGTCACCGAGTACGCCGAACGGTGAGTCACGGATCGAATCGGCCTCCATCGACGAAATGGCAATTCCCTCAATGCTCCCGCGTTTCCCCGCCCCGCGCGAGCCCGTCGCCGAGACGCGCGCACGCGCCAGCCTCCAAACCCCGTCGCTGACGCGTACCCCGCCCTTCCCCCCCCCCGCACAGGCAATTCTGCCAGATCGCGGTCAACTCGCGGTACATCTGCTACGGCCTCCGCGCGGGCCAGATCCGCGTCCTTCACAAGGACACCAGCGAACGAGCCTTGCTCCGCGGCCACACGCAGATGATCGGCGACATGCAGTTCTCGCCCTCCTCCAAGGACGACATCATCGCGTCCTTCGGCATCGACGGTAACCTCTTCGTCAAGCGCATCAAGTTCGCGCAGGATGCCATCGAGGAGCAACCGCTGCTGCAGGTCACGGTGGTCAATCCCCCGGCGGGATCGGCGCCCCGCGTGCGGTGGCTCTCCAAGACCAGGCTCGCCGCGTCCATCGGCGACGCCATCTTCACCGTGGACGTCGACGCCAAGGCGCGCGAGCCCGTCGTCCTCACCGCCGACCTGGCGGATGCATCAAACGGCGGACTCACCGTCGTCGCTCCGCTGGGCCAAAAGCCGCACGTCAACGACTTCGCGGTTTCCCCCGTCTCCGGGACGCTCGCGTGCGCGCACGCCGACGGAACCGTGCGCGTCTACGCACCCGTGGACGACACCTACGTGCTCGAGTCCACGTTCGAACCCTTCTCCGAAGATCCCGACGGGGCACTCGCGTCCATTAACTGGGTCGGAGCCGACTCGTTGGTCGTCGGCGGGGCAAACAACGGGACCCTCGCGCTGTGGAAACTCGGCGCCGGGGATATGGAGGGTGCCGACTGCGTCCAGACGTTCAAGATCGCCGGCGAATGCTACAACTTCAGCTGCGTGGCGTACCCCCACGCGCGGCTCGTTTTGCTCGCGAACCTCAAGAAGCAGAGCGTCTACGCGGTTCACCTGGCGGAGGGCGCGGCGGGTTTCGACTACGTGTCTGAGTTTTCCGTCACCATGCCGGTGCTGTCGTTCACCGCGCTCAAGGAGAGCGACGACCCGATGGCGTTGCAGCTGTACTGCATGCAGACGCAGGCGATCCAGCAGTACGCGCTGCACATCGATCGGTGCCGGCCGCACGGGTCCGCCGGCGACGAGGGCGAAGCGGAGGAGACGGATTCGGAGGAGGAAACTTCGGAGGACGGCTCCGAGTCCGCGGAGGAGGAGGACGAGACCGTGGCGGTCCCGGCGATCACCCCCGCGACCCCGACGCCCACCACGCCGACCGCGCCCGGGGGAGGCAAGCTCCTCACCCCCGGCGAGCTCATGAGCATGGCGTCGGGCGGGTCGGCGCCGGCGTCCTCGGGTGTCTCGTCGGGTGCGCAATCACCGCGCGAGGG
>ENA-UOXV01008078-UOXV01008078.1-marine-metagenome-genome-assembly--contig:-NODE-8078-length-10451-cov-6.161985_pt1 | contig 10451 bp, 15 predicted proteins | sample MGYA00238165_ERZ766961 | MGnify/ENA primary metagenome ERZ766961 (study PRJEB28924, sample SAMN03173240) | marine metagenome | biome: Marine; feature: Water; material: Subsurface seawater | place: North... | reverse complement strand
AGCCGCCTGCGCGCCGCGCCGCGCCGCCGCGGTCAGCAGCGGCGCCGGCGCGGGGCGTGCGAGCGCGGCGGGGCGCGCCGAGCGCGCCGCGGGGCGGGGGCGGACTGGAAGTGCGCGCGCCACGGGCAGTCTGGCGCCGCGGGGTCGATGAAGCGCGCCGCGGCGGCGGCGAGGAAAGGCGCAGCGCGCACGGACCGCGCCTGCGGCTGTGGGCCGAGCCCTGCGGACGCCGCGGGGGCCGCGGACGCCGACGGGAGGCGCTCGAGCGGGACGGTGAGGGTGAGCAGCGGCGACTCCTCAGCCCCGCCCGCCCGCGCCCCGAGCCGGTCCAGCGCCTCCCCGAGCGCGCGCGAGCGCGCACGGTCTCCGGCGAGCAGGGCGACGGCCGCGGCTGCAACTGAGCCCGCGACGGGCTGCTCGGCCGCGGGTGCGGCGGCCAGGCGCTCGGCGAGGGCGCACCAGGCGTCGGCGCCCAGCGCGCGGAGCGCGGCCTCGTCGCTCGCGAGAGCGGAGCCGAGGGCCGCGAGCAGCGCTGCGCAGTGCCGCTCGAGCGACGGCAGCGGGAGCTCGACGCGCGCCTCCGCCAGGCGCGCCGCGATGCCGAGCGGGCCCGGCGCGGCGCCAGGCGCGTGCGCGGCGCCCGGCGCCGCGAGCAGCGCGCCGAGCACGGCGGCGGCCTCGAGGCGCGCGTCGGACGAGGCGTGCGAGAGCAGCGCGGTGAGGATCGGCAGCACGGCGGACGGGAACGCGCGGTCGATGAGCTCGCGCGGCGCGGAGACAAGCAGGGTGAGAATGTGCACCCACGCCCCGAGCGCCGCGCCCATGACCGCCGCCTTGGTCTCCTGCCCGACCGCCGCGGCGATGGGCGCGAGCAGCAGCCGCAGCCGCGCGGGGTGCGCGACAGTCGAGTTCATCCCGTGGAAGAGCGACGCGAGGCGCGCCCAGGCGGCAAAAGCGTCACAGCGCACGGCCGAGTCGGGGTGGATGAAGGCGCCCTCGATCACCTTGAGGAACCGGTTCGTCGCGCCGCCCTTCACAATCCGCCCGTCCAGCGCGCTCGAGAGCGCGCCCCACGCCCGCACCGCCGCGCGCGCCAGCTCGGCCCGGTCCTTGCCAAACTCGCGCGCGCCCGCGGCCATCTGCTCCAGCGCCGGGAGCAGCCCGTCGTCCGCCGTGAAGCGCGCGAAGAGCTGCGCAACCTGGCAGGACGCGGCGTGTCCGATTAGTACGGGGTGAGTGACGCGGCGTGTCCGATTAGTACGGGGTGATGGACGCGGCGTGTCCAATTAGTACGGGGTGAGGGACGCGGCGCGTCCACGGGACGGCGGGTAGCTTGCTGAGCGCGCGGCCGAGAGGCGGGCGCTGGCGTGCGCAGGCGGGAGAAAGCGTGGACGAGCAGCGGTGGGGCAGAAACCGCGAGCTCGCGCTGCGACGCCTCAGCAGCGTGGAGGAGCGGTAGACTGCGCTCGACCTGTGCAACGGCGAGCTCGCGGATTTTTTGTGCGCGTGAGACCGTCGCTGAGAGCAACGCGCTCAGCCAGCCAGGCTCGCCGCCAGCTCCGCCGACGTGTGCAACGAGGTGCTTCGGAATCTGCGTGAGCATGCGTTCGATTGCAGAGAGAGCCTCTTGTTGCACACGAGTCGCTGGTGACCCGCATCCGTCCGCAGCAGCGCTGATCATGCCGCCCGCCACCTTGTTGAGCTGCGCCGCACTGAAGTCCTGCATTGCGATGAGCCACAGGCATAGCTTGGCGACAACCTTGCTTTGCGTGTGTTTACACGTCTCACAGACTAGCGTGATGAGAGACTTGACCTGCTCTCCAGTGAATGCAGAGCACACGTCTTTGCGGTGCGACACAGCGCCCAGCGTCTGCAATGCAGGCAGCGAAAGCGACTCATCGCTACAGGCTGCGTGCTTCATCAGCGTCCCGAGTAGCCGTGAGAGCAGTTCTGGCGATGATGCAAGGGGAGACATGACATCAATCACCGCAAGCTTCTCCTGGAGCTGTCGGTGCACTACAGGGACGATAGACAAATCCTCGCGCGCGTCAAGCGTGTTGATGAGCTCCTTGAGCGTCATTGCTTCAGCCGCCATTGCCTCTTCGTGGGATGGCCAGGTCACGCCGAGGCCTCGCGAATCTGTTTTGTCAAAGGTGGTGTCCACTGGTCGCAAGGGTCAGACCAGAGACACGAAGGTGAGGGGCCTGAGTCCAGAGCCTGTCCGCCAAGAGTATTGCACGACGGGCCTTTTTGCCCGCGCTTCCCAAAGTTGACTTCGGAAAGTGTCCCTCTCTCGCCGTTGCGAGAACAAACCCCACAGGTGAAAGAACCGGTCCTTCCGGCTAGGGGGCGGCGCCATGCTATCCCCGAAGCAAGGTTCCAATTGGCCGCACTGGACCTGAATTGAGCTGAGGGAAAGCGGACCAGCTTGCGACAACATGGCCAAGACCAGAATGAGTCTTGGGGCCACGCCTGTCCCAAGGCTGAATCTTGATTCGGCTGCCCTGAGCCGTGGCGCGGATGAGGGAGGTATTCTGTCGATGGATCCTGCTGGAGTGGGAGTGGAGCCCGTTGTTTCCACTCGAACTGTCCAGTCGGTGTTGGCAGCCAGAAACGTTGGCAGGTTCGGCAAGGACGCGTGGCGGATCCGGTAGTAGGATTTTTCCACCCCGCTTCGCAATTTCACCTTCACCAGACTTGTGTTTCGAAAAGTGGGACTTCGCTTGCACCCAGCTTAGCTCCATCCCTTGTCCCTGGGGCCCACAGGCACCGTCATCGATCTGGAATCCATAAAGCCTTGGACGAGGCGGAAGAAGCCGTACGTCTCGAGGATCAAACCTCTGCGACGCCGCCACCGCCATCATCGCCGCCGCGCTGGAGGCACGAGGATACGCGCTCGGTTCGAGAAGCTCGGCGCCCTGGCTGGCTGTCAACACGAGCGCCAGAACGCGCCAGCAGTGGCAATTTCTCCGCTCGCACGTCCGTGCGGCGGCCCAACACCGCTCGTCCTGGAACCGCGCATTCCGGCTGGGTGGGCGGGGAGGATGGTGTGAGGCCGCCGGCGCACCACCGTGTGATTCCTCAGCCGCGGAGCACCGGAGTGATGCTGCAACAGGCTTGGGCCCCGCCATCGTGCTGCCTTGCGCCAGCACGCCCGAGCGCCGGTTCTCCCGCGAGAGTGGTACTTGTCTGGGCAGGCCAGTCACGATTTGCCCGTCGTTTCCGCAGAGTGCCGCGCGCCGCGGGGTCGAGGGCTTCCTTTCCCACCGCGGCGCGCTCAGCGCGGGCCGTCGCGCCCCGATCAATGTCCAGGAGCGGCTTGAGAGCAAGATGCAGGCGCAAGAGGAGGTCCAGCTAAACGCCTTGCAGCATCGGAAGTTGATAATCGAGGATACATCATTCGACGAAATCGAGACAAGCGAGCAACCTGGGCAAGATGGGACTGACTCTCAGGAGAATATGTCATGGTTAGAAGACTGCACGGACGTTTGTTCGGACTTCTTCCTCTCGAGGCTTGGCGCAGCGGGAAGGAGACTCGACCAGACGAGACTGCGCAAGCTGGCCGAAACCGTCAAGGCCGAGCACTCGGAAGCCTTGGAGCTAGAGTCGACGCGTGCCGCTGGTATAGCACGTCGAGGCATGCTTGATTCTTCTGCGAACGAGCTGCGAGCCAGGACGCGCCGGCGCGTGAAGTTGGTGCAGCAGCTTCGGCCAGGACGCGTCGCGTGCAAAGTGGATTCCGAGGATGGTGGGGCGGGCAGCCTTGGCCCCAGCGCCGAAATGATGCTGCAGGAGATACTCAACAAGGGCAAGGCCGGACCTGTCGACGTTTCCAAGAACTTCATCTTCGATCAGACATTGCTCGAAGATGGTCCTGAGAAGCTTGTCCGCTTCCGTAAAGAGCTGACAATGCGTTTTGATACGATCTTTGAAGCATGGTTCTGCCCAAGCCCACGCGACACTTTCTCATTTCCACGCATCAACCTGAGTCCAGGGTCACCTGGTGCAGTTTCGGCGTGCTGGGCGTTTTTATCACTGTTTTCTGAAGCCCTCTGCCCTCGTCAGGGCATTTTTCGATCGTGACAAGGGCGGCGAGCTCGACGAGCGCGAGTTCAATGCGTGCTGCCACTCGCTCCGACTCGCCAGCAGCCCCCCGCAGGTCGAACCCGAGTCAAGCCGAGCTTATGCCGCAGCAGAAGCCGTGTCCGATTGGCCAACGCTTGGGGTGGTCTTCTCAGCTTCCCTGTCTCGTGCTAACCCACATTGTTCGCAGATTGTCGGGCTACTGGGCATCACTGAGGAGAGCCCACTGCTACCGTTTCCCTTCTGTCGCAAGCTCCGCTGGCACGAAGTGCCCAATTACAGGTCTTTGACCAACCCATGCGCGCCGTCCCACCACTTTCGAGGCGCTGTGAGGTGCGCGCTGAGCCGCGGGGACCTTTGCGTAGGGACGGCTGTCTCCAGTACGTTCAGGAGGCGCAGACGAGACAGAATGCCATTGCCAGCCGTGCGATTGCGCGCACCCTTTACCTTGCGCGAAAAGGGCTGAACACCACGGAGGCGTTACGCGCGCCGGTGACTCATTTGATGCGCTACAACGAAGGCGCCTTCGTGCCGCGGGCGCCGCATGTCCCCATATTCCCGCTTGCCGTTTGCGCGCAGTACCCGCGCTTTTCACCACTGTCCTTTCGCGAGGCTCCTCGCGAGGAGCCTGTGCAATTCCATGATCACAAGATGACAGTGCAGGTGCAATCAGCCCAATTAGTGATTGGCGCCTCAACTCGCATTGTCGCATAGGCGCATCTCAAAACCGACAAGACCCACCCCACGCTGACGACGCGACGGCTGCATGCTCCTGTCGGCAGATTGAGCTGCCTATGGAGCTCACATGGCACTGCTCGTCCCACGACGACGACTTCTTGAAACGCCGGCGGGAACGTCTCAAGCAGCGGCAGGAGAAGGAGCGCAGGCTCGACGCCGTTTCCGAGATGCTCTCGTACCACCCAGCCTCCCGAGTTGCCTCTGACGCTTGAGCGCGCCGTCTCGGCCTCGTTCCGCACAGCCTGACCGCCCCGCTCTGTGTGTGCTCAGATCCGCGCGGACGGTAATTTCGGGGCAATTCTGGCGCCTCAACGACGTAGGCCCCAAGAATCAGCGGAGTAGTTGGTCCCGGTATCTCTTCTTTCTGCTGGAGAGCGGAACGCTCGTGCAGCAGGCCATCGAAATCGAGCGCATCACTGACATGAAGGAGTACAAGATCCACCAGAGCATCAAACATCACGACTGGCAGCTCACTGCGTTTCCGGCGGGGGCGACCGAGCTGGTCCTGCGGACTAAGGACCCCACGACCGGCCATCGCGGCACAGTCTGCCTCTTTCTGGCGTGGGACGACCCCGAAGACTTCGACCACTGGAGCACGGAGCTGCGGTGCTTCACGAAGAGAGCGCAGGGAGAGACGGGCGATCAGGCGCCGGCGTCGGCAGAGGCGGAGGTGTGGGGCGCGCTGCAGGCGAAGAGGCAGCGCTTCATCGCTCGCAGGGCTGTGATGCATATCTGGTCCTTTTATAAGAAGGCTTTGTTCCCTCCCAGACGGAGGTTGCTCACTGGATCCAACGATAGGAGAACCGGGTCCCCTTCAGAAAGACTGGGTGTGGCTGACACGCGCTGCGCAACCTGCAGCGGAAGAAGGAGGCAGAGGAGCGCGACGCAAAGTGGGCAGCCGAAACGAACGCGCAGGTGATGCTCCCGTAGCGGCGATGCTACTGCGGAATGCCACTGGCGCTCGTCGTGTGTCGCGTAGGCTGACGGGGGGCGGGGCGCTTGGGTCCAGAATGAGGAAGCGCGACAAGCGTATCTGCTGCGGCACTCGTGGGCAGGACGGCCAGGGCTGGTGAACCAGGTGTCGGTGTAGCTCACGGGCCGCGGTGCGTAGAGACAGACAATCGGCCAGAAGCGTCCTGGGGGTCGCCTTTCAGCACTGAAAGGTCGACAAAGCGTCGTGGAAACTAGAGTAGGGCACTTTCTCTTATTATACGGCGCGGACAACACGTCGCTCGCCTGAGCTGGATCTATTCTCTATTTATTTGCTACTCACTGCATTGTCGCCTTGAGAGTGCGATTGTGCGGACTGCGCCCTGTGTTGCTCAAGGTGCACAAGAACGCACTTCTCGCAGTACTTTCCTTTTCCGCAGCCACATGTATACAAGTACTTGTCAAAGCATGGGGGGCAGAATAGTTCCTGTGGGGAGACGTCATGAGGGTGCTCTCAGAAAAATTCGTTAGTGCATGGGAACATCCAGCGGGCATCCATGCACACAATTGAATGGTATTCGGCTACCTGACAGAGCTTGCACTCTTTTGGGCTCTCTTTGTCGATATGAATCTTGCACATTCGCAAGCCGCACGAAGAGCAAAAGAATACGAATACACCAGACCTGCCCTTCTTCTTGCACACAGAGCACGGCGCTATGATGTCCGTCGCCACTGAGATCGCGGCCAACCAATCCTGACCTTGTCTGATCTGCAGAGCAGGTTAATCTTTAGCTATGATTTTGCTCCCAAAACAAGAAATAGTGGCAGCAGCAGAATAGAGGACCTTCAGGTCGGAGATCTCCTTCTTTTGCCGCTTCTTAACCTCGCAGGGGTCTGCATGCATTGCCGTGTTGTTGCTGCTGTTACTCGTCTGTGCCGCTGCGGGCCTGATCACAGCCTGCTGGTGCGGCAGTATATGGCCCTTCGGTTGAAGATTCCACGCGTGGCCGCCCACGGGAAGAGCTGCTTGCAGAAGAGTTCCAAGATGCATGGCGGAAGGGTGATATGGTGAAGAAGTCGGTAGATGAGGCATGATCGCAGGATTCATCATACCCAATGGGTGCATTGCTGGCAATGACTGCGTGACAGCGCGTTGAGCTTCAAGGGTGGTTTTAACCTGGTCTTGAATCGCTTTCATCAGCACGTTCATCTGCTCGGGAGTGAATCCTGCATCAGGAATGCGGACCAAAGGATCTTCTGCAGGGCCTCGTTGTCGCTTCTCTCCAGCAAGAGGTTTGTCTTCCTTCGACGGCCGGCTGTTAGCGCTGGACTGCTCGCCGCTGCCTGTGCCGTCGGTGGCGCTGCGTCCTGCAGCGGGTGAATCTAGAACAGGTCTGGCATGCTTCGTCGCGGAGGGACACCCCGGCTGAGACATCCCGGCGCGATCCCTGGCGCACGATGTGTGAGATCTCCTTCTTTTGCCGCTTCTCACTCCTTACTAGAAGGGAGTGTGATGCCAGTTCGTATCTGTTACCACACTGGCAGTGTGTAAAGTACGATTACACACTTTTTGCGCAAAAAGCTCATCAAAGTCCAAGAGTACTCTGAAAAGTCATCTCTCAAGAGTTCAAGCCGGCGTGCTAGACGAGAACGCCGGATCTGGCAGGAGGGTGCCTGACAGCCACCACCGGCGTTCCCCGACAGACGGCGCCAGAACAGATGGATCGGTTGGGAGATCGTGCAAGGGGACCTTGATCTTTGCGACTGTCGCACCCTCCTCGCTGGCTGCTCGCCGACTGCATGAATTCTCCATGTCGTCGCGGGTCAAATATGCGGGTGCGGCTGTGCATGCTAGCTGCGGCACTAGTCTGCCTCCCGGCCAGCGTTTCGCGCGGAGAGAGGCTGCAGGGTGCCCGATTGGTGATTCTTGCGAAAACGATTCGGGCCCCATGCAGTTCCCTCAACTTGCTGGGCGCAATGAGAATTTGCGATGCAGCTGGCGGCGTTGGGAACGGTGACAGATCTTGGGAACACAGTTGCATTATGCTTCGGGGCGGCGGACCACGTGTGGAGGGCACCGCCCTGAAGCGGCGCGGTGGAAGCAGCACGAGCGGCCTGGGGAAAAAGCAAAAGCTTGAGTTTGGCAATTGTCAGTCTTCCACGCCTGGAGAAGCGACCAGCAGCGGGACGTGGGAGCTCGGGAAGATGCAGCCCTTGGAACCCTTCCTGGAACGCCGGGGCAGAAGCGCCGTTGAATCGAGGTCTGAGGCACAGCTCGGGTTCGCCTCGGCATGGGCCGAAGGGTTTGCCAACGCAGTCCGAGTCGGCGCAGCCAAGGACGCAAGAGAGCACCTCAGCGATACTTCCGGGCCGCTGGCCGCGCTCCTCGGATGGAGCGCACGCAACAACGTGCTGGTCTGTGAAGCCCCCTCCATGCGCACCGTTGCCGTCTTTTCGTCGCCTAGTTGCCGGCTCTGACCTTGTGGCGTTTGCAGATCCCAGATGTCAAAGCGGCAATTGCGGTTACGGTGCAGGATCTCGATCGCTTGTGGCTGCACGCAGTGCAGGTTTCAGAACCCTAGCTAATCAGTGTGAGACATTGCAGCATGACTCAGACTCCTTGGGGGTGCAACTGCCAGTAATCCTGTCTTGAACGTGTTGGTCGGCATTTCTTGCGGCACAGGCCATGCTCCGATGTTTCAACCGCCTGCGCTCCAAGTCTTCGGACGCGACAAATAGGCATGAATCCCCGCATGCAACGCTGAGATCGCGTCTAGCTCTGAGATGCAATTCGTAGGGGATACGGCTCTGCCTCTGAAACATGAGAATTGGTTGCTTGCCAGACCGTCTGCGGCCGAGGAGATGAAGGAGGTGACAAAGAATTTGTACCATTACTTCCACCTCATGACTAACCCAACCAGGTTCTTCTGCACCCAATCACCGAGTCAAGAGTCTCACAAGTGCTGGCAGAGGACATATGTGGGAGTGAGATGGCGCCTTGGGATCTCAAATCTCTCTGTTATCTGCGCAGGCAACTCCCGCTGTCGGGAACTTTCGGCTCGTCTTCGACCCTCGATTCCATTGTATCCTCCATCCGGCAAACCTGCTTTCCCGTAGAACACTTCGATGTGAGCGCCATGGTGATTACCTTTCTTATTCCTCTGTCCAGTGTCCGCATCTTCCTAGCTGGGATTTCCTCAGCATCCCGACTGCGGACGCGAAGACCATTCTGTTCATACATCGAGGCACACTGTTCGACGAGATCGATGAAGTAACCAAGTTATCGCCCGGGGAAGCTGCAGCCTCCATCCAATCCTTCTCAATGAAGCACACACCTCGATGCTCTGCCGAGTCGGACTGGGAAGACTTGCAGCAAGTCGCGTTCCAGATCAGCGCTGGCGTGGGTGAGGGTGGGGCAGCTGCTGTAACCCAAATCGTTGAACAGCTCACTGGTACTATTTCGAGGAACATTGCCGCTGGTGCTGCAGTAGGTGCTGAAGCAAAAAGCACCTCAAGTGCAAGGGGGGTTGCTGGTGATCCACGGGTTGCGTCAGGCGGGGTCGCGGGACTGTTTGGGCCCTCGCCGCACCGGCGGCTGAGTGGCAATTTCGGGAGCCTTCCCGCGCTGGATCGCCAGATCGTCGTTGATGGAGCCAACGTAAGTGGCCGCGGACTGTTTGGGGTCCCATGCTGCGCGCGGTCTCGAGGGCCCGATGCCGCTGACAGCACTCGCATTCCGCCCAACCTTGCTGCTCGCCTCGATGGACAACGCCGATGTGATCAATCTGCTCCACGTTCCTGCCGGCAGGTGGCGTGGGGCTTTGACAAGAAGCAGTTTCGAGTCGAAGCGCTCGAAAAGTGCTTGGACTGGTTCTCCACGCAGGGCTACGCGAAGGTGGGGCCGTCAAGACTTTTGCAGCCGGAAATGGTCGCCCTTTCTTTGGCGCGCGGAGAGAGTTGCCCCGTGTGCACATTTTACACGGCACTTCGGAATGAGCGCGGTGCGGCCACTTATTCTAGGTGCTGGCATTCGTGCCGTACCTTTACTCGGTACCAGTGACCAAGGATAGGCGGAAGGGCAAGAGCGGCAGCACCTTGAGGCAGCGGAATGTCGCGGACGAGCCTGAGCGCCTAAAGGCTCTTTTTGCGAGGTGTGCGCCGCCCCATCCGCCCTCTCCCTCTTGAGCCTTTGCGAACCTCACCAAGGTCTCCGGCTGAGACGCGGGTGTCTAATCGGTGCACCCGCGCGCCCGTTTTCCAGGGGGCTGGTGCAGTTCACACCGTCTGGCGCCGACGACGACGCGTTCATCATCCAGTTCGCGTTCAACTCGGACGGATTCATCGTCTCCAACGACAACTACAGGGAGTTCAAGGCCAGCGCGCAGGAGGACTGGCAGGCCGCCTGGCTCGTCGAGCGACACATCTTCTACACCTTCGTTGCAGGCGTCTTCATCCCGACCGCGCCCAAAGTCCTGCGAAAGCCTCTGCTGGGACAGGTGCCGGACGAGGCGGCGCAGGGCGTCGATCCCTCTGCAGCTGCAGGCGGCGGCCTGAAGGGTGCGGTGGCACACGTTGAGCTTGGTGGGGTCGACGGGGGGAGCTATTGCCCCAGCTGGGAGGAGCTGGAGGCGCAGGGGACCGAAGCCGTGCAGCAGGCTTACAGTATGGTGCGCGCTGCCCCCCCCCCCCCCCCCCCCCCC
>ENA-UOXV01008077-UOXV01008077.1-marine-metagenome-genome-assembly--contig:-NODE-8077-length-10453-cov-5.268706_pt1 | contig 10453 bp, 6 predicted proteins | sample MGYA00238165_ERZ766961 | MGnify/ENA primary metagenome ERZ766961 (study PRJEB28924, sample SAMN03173240) | marine metagenome | biome: Marine; feature: Water; material: Subsurface seawater | place: North... | reverse complement strand
ATGTACGTGCTCCTATCCGAGGATCCGAACCCGGCGTCTGACTCGTGAGAAAAGGTGCGCGTGCGGGTCCGCGCGTCGCTTTGTGGAACGCCGACGTGGCACCGCCTGGAGATTTTTTCCGAGACTGGAGCGGTCGATCGCGAAAAATCAAATCGGAGTCGTCGTCATCCTCACGCGTCTCCGCCGGCCGTGCCCACTTCACGTCGCGCGGCAAGGACTAAGTCGCCCTCGCGAATCCTTCCCAAGGTCACCGCCAGTACACGGCGTCACCCCAACTCGGCTCAAGACTCGTTCAAGATGTCCGCCTTCTGCGTCTCCCAGGCGGCAATCGGAAACCCCGCCGCCGCCAAGTCTGAATCCATCGGCTCCCGCCGAAGCGTCGCGTCGGTCCGCGGCCTCTCCACCCGCGCGGTCACCCGCGCGGTCATCCGCCGCGCCGACCGCGCTGGCGTCGTCGCGATGGCCTCCGGCGGCGACGACGTCGAGACCCTCCGCTTCCTCACCCCGAAGGACTGCGTCGACGTCAAGGAAAAGTTCGGCACTCCCACCTACGTCTACGACCTCGCCAGGCTCACCGAGCAGGCGACCAAGGCCAAGGCTTTCCCCAACGCCTACGGCCTCACCGTCAGGTACGCCATGAAGGCCTCCCCGAACGCCGCCATCCTTAAAGTGTTCCGCAAGGCTGGCCTCCACATCGACGCCTCCTCCGGCTACGAGGTTCACCGCGCCGTGAAGGCTGGGTTTGGGTACGATCAGATCTCGTTATCCACCCAGGAGTTCCCCGACTTCTTCGCCGATCTCGTGGAGAAGGGCCTGAAGGTCAACGCGTGCTCGCTGTCGCAGCTCGAGGCGTACGGCATCATGTTCCCGGGATCCAAGGTTGGCCTCCGGTTCAACCCCGGTCTGGGGTCGGGCGGCACCGGCAAGACCAACGTCGGCGGTCCGTCGTCGTCATTCGGCATCTGGCACGAGCTGCTCCCGCAGGCGAAGGAGATCGTGGAGAGGCACGAACTAGTCGTCGATCGCATCCACACGCACATCGGCTCCGGGTCGGACCCCGCGGTGTGGATGAAGACCAGCGGCATGTCCCTCGACCTATGCCGCGAATTTCCCACCGTCGAGACGCTTAACCTCGGCGGCGGCTACAAAGTCGGACGCATGTCGTACGAACAATCCACCGACCTCCAGGTCGTGGGTTCCCCCGTCAAAGGCCTGTTCGAGACGTTCGCGGAGGAGACTGGCCGGGAGCTCAAGCTGGAGATCGAGCCCGGTACGTTCCTCCTCGCCAACTCGTGCGCCGTCGTGAGCACGGTGCAGGACAAGGTGGTCACCTCCGACGACGCCGAAGGGCACACGTTTCTCAAACTGGACGCGGGCATGACCGAGGTGCTCAGGCCCTCGCTCTACGCCGCGCAGCATCCACTCGTGACGGTCAAGGCTGACGGGGTCCTCCCGGCGACGCACGAGGAGTACGTCGTCGTCGGGCACTGCTGCGAATCGGGCGATTTGATGACGCCGACGCCGGATGACGCGGAGGGCATCGCGGAGCGTAAGATGGGCGCCGTGGAGATCGGCGACCTACTCGTGGTGGAGGGTGCCGGTGCGTACTGCGCGGGCATGTCCTCCAAGAACTACAACTCGTTCCCGGAGGCGCCCGAGGTGATGAAAGGACGCGACGGGACCATGCACCTCATCAGGCAGAAGCAGACGCTCGAGCAGATCCTGGTCAACGAGCTCGAACTTCCCGACGACGCCTGTTAAGTAGCCGTTGTTAGGTGCGTACGTGTGGACGGTTAACTCTTATTTATTCGGTGTGTGATGATCACTTAAGTTGTTGTTAGTCCGCTATTCCCGGGTACCCGTTCACGTCCGGACGCGGCGTGAACGCGTCCACCAGTATCCGCCGAGCCTCCGCCTCCGCCGCGACTCTCTCATCCGTGGGTCCCAACGCGGTTGCTACGCTGAGAGCCGATACGTAGAGTTTCGAGCTCCTCCCGCTGATCGCCGCGATCGTCGTCGCCTCCACCGCGGCTTCCAGCGCCGCCGGTACGTCCCCGAGCGCCTCGTGATGTGCCGAGACCTTCAGGAGCGCCTCGGTCACCCGCGGGTTGTTCGCTCCCTTGGTCACGCGAAGCTGGGCGAGCGCTTCCGAGCCCAGCGCCAGGGCGTCTTCGAGCATCCCCTGCGTCGTTCGGGTCTCCGCGAGGGCCTCGATGGCGTCCGCGTACTTTGGATGGCTCTTTCCCCAGGTATCCGCGGCGAGTCGAAAGACCCTAGCGGCCTCGACGTCGTCACCGTTCGCCCGAGCCGTCGCGCCCAGGTCCATGAACTTAGCCCCGGATTCCCAGTACGACGGCAGGGGCGGGTCTTGCGGCGCCGCCGTCCGTAGATAGGGTTTCTCCGCGGGTCGACCGAAGGGATCCTGCGCGCCGTCGCCTGGCTCGCGGTCGCGCCGGAGGATCGACCGGCCCCGCTTCGTGATGCTCTCCATGCCCATGCCGCGCTGCGATGAGTGAGTGTGTGTGGTGCCAAATACGGACGACGACTCGGCAAATACGCGAATCGGTCCGTTGCTGAAAAGCGTTTCCACATCCGAGGCTGACACTTCGAGGCGCCCGTCGTGAGCCTTCGTCCGTCTCAACCGCGGATACCCGCCGCGGATCTGAGCACGAGCGACGGTGGGAGGATGACGAGCGCCGCGACGGACGCGGTGGGGCCTTCGTGGCTCGCCAACGCGGGCGTCACCAAAGAGCCCCTCGGAGCTGCCGATTTGTCCGAGGCGGGCGTGGGCACCCCGAACGCGCGGTCACCCGGGACACCCGGGAGCCCAGGGACGCCTCGCACCCCTTCCGAGGATGGCGAGGGCCCGAGGTTAAGACAGCGCTTCGGCCCCATGGGCGCGGCGCTCGGCCGTATCGGAGGCGGAAGGGACCAACAGCTGTGCAGAAACCACTGGCTGCCCGACAAGGAGGCGAGCGGATGCATGGACGATTCGTGCGGCGTCCCCTTCACCCTCCTCAACCGCCGCCATCACTGCCGATGCTGCGGCGACATATTCTGCAACCGGTGCGTCAGCGTCAGGCTCATGCTCGACGCACGCACCGCCGTGCCCACCGCGCGCGTCGAACACGGCGTGGAGGGCCGAGTATGCCATCAGTGCTACACGCGCGCCATCCGAGGCCAGGCGTCCGTCGCGGCGGAGATGCGCGACGTGGACCTCGTACCCACGCACACAGTCGCCACGTCCCCACTCTTCGGGCCATTCAACAACGACGAAGACGACGATGCACAGCTGTCCAACCCCAGCACCCCGAACGCACAGCTGTGCACGAGCCCGAAGATTGGCATCGCTTCTGAAACCGCCGCGCTGCTCGCGGCGACGCCGACGACCCCGGAGCAGATGCGAACGTGCGGCGCGGACGAGCTCCGCGGGCTCGTCGCCCGGTACAACCGCGCGCTGAAGGACCAGGCGCGGCTGACGGAGGAGGCTCACTCAGCCGCGGAAGCGTCCGAGCGAAGCAGGCGAGCCGTGGAGGACGAGCTGTCCTTGGCCAGGGCGCAGGTGAAGCGGATGGGGGCGCTCTGGGAAGAGCTGACGAACGCCAGGCGCGAGCTGGAGCACACGCGCGGTGGTAAGCAAGGGTCCTCCCAGAGCGTCCCACGGAACGGCGCGATGGATAGAACCCTGAACGCGGGATCCGGCGCCAGGGAGAGGAAGGAGTCTGGCGGGATGCTCGCGGCGCTGGCGTGCAGGGGCCCGGATGAAACTTCCGGATCCACGTGGTCCACGCGGATCGTATGGCACGACGTGGACGGCGACGGGTGCACGGACGGTACCGGCGGGCTCGTCATCGCGGACCCGAGCCTCGGTACGGTGACCAAGGTGTCACACGCGGACACCGCGGCGGCGGAGCCCGTGTTCGACGAAGCCACCGGCCACTCCGGCTTTATCGTGACCTACCGCGACCAGAGCGGGTGGGATCGGCGGTTGGAGTGCAGGGTGGACGGCGTGGTGGCCGCGAACAGGTGGGCGAGGGAGCTGGACCAGAGGGTACGCGAGCACGAGGCGAGGGGTCCATCCCGATAAGAGAGACACGTGACGAGGACGAACATTTTTTAGAGACCGCGGGTGTACATTAATATGAATCGAACGCGGTCCGGCGAGCGCTAATCTTGACACGTCCCATGGTCACGTGACAGCGAACAAATCACTGGTCCGCGAGCTGGTAGAGCCCGAGGGCTGGAAACACGAGTCGGAAGAGCACCCAGACGAACGCGAGTGTCCCCGCGCCGTAGAGCGATCCTTGGTTCATCCAGTACATCATCCCCGGCTCCCCCGTCCACAGCTTCCACGCGCGTTGTTCCACCGGCATGGCGTCCCACGACGCGGGATCCGTCTCCCACATGCCCTTGGGGATCTTGCTCTCCTTCGTCGGGTAGCTGTCGAAGTATCCCTCCTTCTCCTTCTTGCCCCGTTTGCCCTTGAGCCTCTGTTCGATCGCCTCGATGTCGTCGGAGTCAGCCGCCGCGCGTGTGGTCTGAGTGGGACGCGCGCCGCGGCCGGTTCCCTGACTCCTGACGCGGCCCGAGACGCGCCTCGAGAGGCCCGCGGCGGGCGACAGGCGCAGTGCGCCGGCGACGATCCCGTTCATGGCGCAAACACTGGTGTGGCGTTCGGCGACTGGGCCACGCAGACTCTTATCTTCGTGCCAAGACCTCGATGCCGCCCTAATTAATTAGAAATAGAGCAGCCGTGCAGTCCCTTGAGTAAATGAACCCTTCTTTTTGGCATATTTTGAATGTCTAAATACCCGTACGTGAGATATTCCGTCCAATTTCTCGTACAGAGTGTAACCACCCTTTGGAATCCCTGACGCGACGGCCACACCTAGAACGCGCCGCTCGTCAGGATGGGAAGCGGGGCGTCGGGCGCGTCGAAGGACGTGCCCATGGGAGGCGGCTCAGGTGGCCTCACGGGTGCGGCGTACGCCGCCGCGAAACGCGCGGCGTTCATCGCGTCGATGACGGCGGTGGTTTTCGTAGCCGCGGTTGGCGGGATCTTCGTCTGGGCGACGCACAGCATGGGCGCGGATGCGATGGCGGGCATCGGCGGCGTACTCCTGGCGCTGACGTTGATACGCGTGTATCTGGAGTACCGAAAGATCGTCGAGCTGCTGGAGCTCGTGGAGCTGTGCACGAGCGACCCGGCGCAGCTGCGGGAGATCGCGGAGGAGCAACTGGCGAAACGGGCGGGCAAGGAGTGGAGCGCGGTGTCCGCTCTCCGGAGGTTCATGTTCGGAGGCACGATAGCCTCTCTGTTCCCGAGCCCGAGCGAGCAGGTGGTGCGGGCCGCGGTGAAGAGCGCGGGCGGCGACGTGGACATCGAGTCCCTCAATCCCGAGCAGCGGACACGACGGACGAAGCTCGAGCAGGCTCTCGCCAAGGTTGAAGCCAGAAAACGACGAAATCGCGAAAAGGCCAACGCGCGAATCGCCGAAGGAGACGAGACGGACCAAGGAGGGTACACGGAGGAGTTCGTGTACGACGACAGACGGTCGACGCACGGAACCGTGGCGCGGATCGTGTACGCGGGAGGGATCAAGTCCAACCCCACCACGCCGATGGACGGCTCCCCTAAACGAGGAACGTCGCCGCCCAAAGGACCATTCGACGACGAATCACAGATGAATTCAAACCCCGCGTCGCCGTTAGGTTCGGCCGTCGCGGCGTTAGGTAAGACCGCGGGGGTCCCCGTGAGCCCGCTCGCGCAGGTCACGTCGCGGTCCAGCGTGTTGGACATCCCCGAGGACCCGGAGAGCGCGATGACGGAGTACGTGGAGACGGCGCTGATGAAGGTGCCGGATGAAATTTTATTTGTCATTCTCGGCAACGCGACGTTCGGGCCGTTTATCATGATCCTCGTGGGCGTCGCCATGCTGATCATGAGGGACCAGGACGAGAGCGGGCTGATGGGGCCGACGGGTACCGGGCTGGTGTGCTTCGGGGCCATCGGCGTGGGCTGCGCCTACGCGGTACATTACGCCACGAGGGCGGCGCTGAGGTACACGCTGCGCACTTTGGTATCCGCGCAGCTCAAGGGGTTTAACCATTTCGTCACCGGGGTGAGCGATTCGGTGAGTGTCGGGTGGAAGGCGACGATGAGCGCGGTGGCCACCGCGGCGACGGCGGTGAGTGATGGGGTGAGTAAGACGCTGGGGTACGGAGCGACGGCGGAGGCGACGCCGACCAAGGCGGCGGGGGACTGAAACGACGTCCTCGAATACCTATTACGCCCGGCGTGTATACCTAGTGACTACGCACTGTAAGAATATACCTTAATACTGATATACGCCGTTTGGTTGTCATTCATCGTGCTGACGTCGCGGCGCTGAGACAGGCTTCATCAGTCGAGTTCCTTGTTGAGGGTGAGGTTTCTCCAGTCGTGCGTGGCCATGTCGTCGAAGTGGTCGTCAAAGTCGCTGACGTTTTTCTCCTTCCCATCCTTCGCCAACGCTTTAAGCTTGGCGTTCGCGCCGCCGCCGATGCGCAGGTCCCCTTGGTCCGACGCCCTCTCCCACCCGTTCCCCCTCTTGACCAGCAGCCTCACCGCCGCGCGCCCCGTGCCGCGCTCCGTCGCCTCCGCCAGCGCGGAGGCATCTACGAGCAGGGCGCAGGCAGATCCACCCGGTGCCCCGCCGCTCCGCTCCACGCAGTCGGCGATCCGTGTCGCGTGCTTGCCCAGGCGGTCGTCGTCCATCCTCTCGTTGGCGTGGTAGTACCCGACGAGCGTGTTCCCGGAGGTCGCGGCGTACGCGGCGCTCTGCTCCAGCGCGATCTCGGCGTTGGGAGCGACGCTGACGGTGCTGTGCAGGTAAGGGATCGCGTCGATGACCTCAACGACGTCGCCGTTCGCCTTGCCGACGAGGGCGCCGCACACGGACCGAAGCGGGTGCTTGAGCGCGTGCAAGATGAGCTTGCAGTACGCGCGGTCGGAGAGGGTGTACTTCATGGTGGTACCTATCACTTGAACGCTGCCCTAGTGGCGTGCGCCTCCAATGGATTGGCCAGATCTTCGCCGGGGACTTTCAGCTTTTTGCGTGGCCTCCTTTTTTTTATTTTCGTATGACTTTTTGGTCAGGGCCGCGCATCCACGATTAAATAACTCCAACCCCGACCGGCGGTCAAAGTGAACGTTTGGCGTCCATTTTTTGCCCGATTAGGGAGCGCCCGCCCCACAGAGTCGAACGGCGCCCGGTGCCGGCGCCGCTGTGTTTAGGGAACCCTCGACCCGAGGCGGAGGTCGAGCGCGCGCGGAGTCGGTCGGGTCGTCGATCGAACCGCGGGTCTCCCGCGAAGGCCAGGACCCGCGGCGACGGGCCCGGGTGAAGGAGGGGCGGGTTGGAGAAAAAAACGAGAGAGTCTCACCGGCAACATGGCGGAGGTGGCCTCTGCCCGGCAACCCGCGGTTGACATGGCGCTCGTCGCGGAGGACGAGCCCCAACTGAAGCTACCGGAGAACACGCTGTTGAGACGTGAGCACCCTGATCGCACCCACGTTCCCGCCGACCCGACGCGTCGCACCCATCACCCGCCGTGTCACGCGATACACGCAATCTCTGACCCTCCGCCCCCTTCCCCGTCTCTCCCTTCCCCAGGTGTCTACGCGCGAACCGGCAAGGTCGGGGACTTCGCCATCAAACCCCACGTCATGCACTTCGGCGGGTTCGAGGTCGGGAAGGTGTACACCCAGCGGTTCGTAGTCACCAACACCGGCCGCAAGTCACAGAGGCTGCAGATCCTCGAACCAACGTCGCAGTTCTTCGCAGTGCGGTGGGAGGGCAAAGGGTCACTCGCGCCGGGAATGTCCGAGACGGTCCGCGTCGATTTCTGCGCCGACGATGTGCGGTACTTCTACGACTGCGTGCGCATACGCGCGGGTGGGGATAAGAACGCGATTCTGCCCATGCACGCGTACCCGACGCCGAACGAGGCCAAGTTTCCGAAACACGTCGACTTTGGCCTCTGCGCCCTAGGGTCCACCTCGGTCAAGACGGTGCGACTGGCGTGCAAGGTTCCCATAGCGTTCGAGTTTGAACTTAGGCTCAGTACCGAGAACAAGGCGTTCGAGGTGTACCCGAGGTCCGGGGAGATTCCCGCGAACGGCGACGTCGAGATCACGATCAAATTCACGCCGAGAAGACAGCACACGTCGACGCTGGACATCGAGGTTTTCACCGGCGAGTTCGGCGGGAACACCCGCCCCCGCGTGTGCAACGTGCGCGGCACCGGGTTCCCATCCGTGGCGAGGGATAAGGGCGTGAGGGCGCTCGCGGGTGTCAGCGCTGGGCCGATCGACGCGGGGCGTCTCGCCGACGGCACCGCGGGTGCGCAGTTTGGGGAACACGGGTCGCTCGGCGCGATGAACGACGCGGCGGGCGCGGGGCGGTACCACGCGACGGGGCGGTTCGGGCCCGGCGGCGGCGCCGGGGGCGGTGACGCGTACACCGAGTACGTCAAACGCGTCGCGTCCAAGCATCGGCAACCGCCATCGGGGGAGAACACGGGGGCGGGTCGAGCCGGTCCCAGACATCGGAAACTTTCCTCGACGCTCGATCGCGGCGGGATGAGGAGCTCAGCGTATGCACGTGACCCTTCGGACGTACGCGCGATGGAGCTTGACGAGGAGGACGGGACGGACGGTGAGGAGGACGTGGACGGGGGGTTCGTGCCGAGGCGCATCTCTGGCCACGGCGACGTTCAGTACGTCTTGGGCCAGCGGAAAGGGAAACTCCGGGCGAAGGAGCTCCGCGAGGCTGTCGCGCTTCGCGAGTCGCAGAGCAAGACTGTCCGCGCGTCCCTCGCGGGGCTCGTGGGCCGTGTCGAGCCCGGTGAGGATGATCCCGGAGAGACGTCCAACTCCGCGGCGTTCAACTTCAAGCACGCCGTCCGCGACGTTCAAAGAGCGCAGACGTCGACGAAGGGCGCGCCGAACGCGGTGTTCAAGGCTCTCGACGACCCGCACCTCGACCCGAGGGTCAAGGAGCTCATATTCGAAAAAGAGTTTGAGCGCGTGCGGCAGTACGAGCGCGTGAAGGACGTGACGAACTGCGTGGCGATCGGCGGCGACGTTTTGGATCCGGGGGATGAGGCTATCGTTCGGCTCCGCCGCGAGGGACGGGCGGCGGCGCTTGAGTACTACGAGACTTCCGCGGCGATGGCGAGGGTGTCCGCGGGGCACGAGACGACGTTGGGGGCGTCGTACGAGGTCGTCGCGGGTACGCCGGTGGCGCTGACGGACGTTAAAGAGCCGGAGTATAACGAAAACGCAAACGACACGTGGCGGATGCGGCGCGAGACGCTGGACCGTTTCGTTCAGGCGGGTCGGAAAGTGATCATCCGCAACCGGGCCGAGGCGCGGCTGCGCGGGATCCGATCGTTGATGGCGACGATCGGGGATAAGAGCCGGGCGTCGGCGCACGTCGCCAAGGAGCTCATGTCGGGCGCGGGTGCCGGCCCGAGCGAGGACGCGGAGGTGCTGGAGCCGTGCAAAATCAACGCCGACGTCGTCCGCGACTTTTCCTTCCCGACGCTGCTCGAGAGCGCGTTCCGCGAGTGGCCCTCGTTGGCATTCACCGACAAGGACCGCATCGGTGAATTCGAAGAGATGACGCCGCTGCCGCTCATCGAACCCCCGGAGTGGCGTCTCAAGGGCCACTCGCTGACCGACGACGCCGCCAAGCCGACGCCGCTGCACGGCGACGGTATCCAACCCCGGCTGTCCGACACGCCCATCTACTCCGGCGCCGAGGAGGAATCCGGGCCGGACGCGGTCGCCCCTCGCGGCGTGCTCCACGACGTCCCTTTGCCCCGTATCCCGGGTGTCGGACACCTGTCGGACACTGTGTCGTCACGAAGCGTCGTCACCCGCGTGTGGCCGCACGAATCGGCCGCGCACGACGGCGTCGTGACCGCGTGGGGCGAGGATCTCGTCGCGGCGGTTCGACCGGGTACGTACGGGTATTTAGACTCGCTCACGCGTGAACCCATCGGTTGCAACTCCCTCGCGGCGATGTCATCGGCTAACGCAAAGGGGCATTCACTGAGGGTGCTCTCGGACGAGTGGGTTCCGCGCCGGAGTCCGTGGCGCGGCGTCGCGGTGAAGAAGCCCGCGTTGATGACCGGGCCGGCTCCGGAGGATCTGATGACTGACGAGGACGGCGAAGGGTTCGGTGGGACGGGGGAGCCGGTGCCTCCGCCGGGGGAGATGCCGACGACGGAGAGCGTTCGCGCGAAGTATCACATTCCCGGGGTGTCCAAGCCGGGTGGGTCCGCGGGGGATGGCGGCGAAGGGGAGGACGCGGGCGGCGGCGGCGAGGGCGATGGCGAAGAGGCGCCCGCAGAGCCGACACCGACGCCCGAGGAACCCGCCGTCGAGATGGAACGCGTGCGTAGG
>ENA-UOXV01008073-UOXV01008073.1-marine-metagenome-genome-assembly--contig:-NODE-8073-length-10458-cov-6.650678_pt1 | contig 10458 bp, 13 predicted proteins | sample MGYA00238165_ERZ766961 | MGnify/ENA primary metagenome ERZ766961 (study PRJEB28924, sample SAMN03173240) | marine metagenome | biome: Marine; feature: Water; material: Subsurface seawater | place: North... | reverse complement strand
CCTCGTCCTGCTCTTCTGTGTCTCCGCCGCTGTGACTCTGCCAGTCCGGTGCCGAGGCCGTGGCCTCGGCGCCGGACGCGCTGCCACCGGCCGCGGGGGAGCCGCCGTCGCTCGAGACGCTGCGGGCGTCGCGCCCGAGCACCCACCACGCCTTCAACTGCGCGCCCGGTACGCCCGCCCGCGCGGCCTGCTCCGCGGATCGCATCACGCGCGTGAGGCGGGAAAAGTGCGCCTGCGCGTGCGCCCGAACCTGCGCGCGCGGCGGGGCGGTGTCACGCCCGGCGGCGGCCAGCTAGTGGTGCTTTCACCAGCTGTTTTCGAACAGCGTTTGATTCCAGCACTCACAACAACACTCGTGGATTCCCGCCCACCTGCATCGGGGTACGCGTCCCCACAAACGCCGCGATGCTCTTCACGTTCTTGGGGCCGAATTTCGCAAGCGCCTCTGCGAATCGGGCCTTCTCCGCGGCAGACCATGGGGTCCTGCGGGAGCCTACTGCGTCAGGCGCCGCAGCCACGTCCGGGCAGTCAGAGGCTAGTCTGGGTTTCGGGGGTTTCACCGCGTGGTGTGGTTGGCTGCGCTTCCGAGCCCTCCCTTGCTCTGCTGCATTGCATGCTGCTCGATGATGCTCTGCAGGCGCTTGACCTGGACAGAGAAGCAAGAGCCGTCAGGCGCTTTTCGTACATTTGCAAGACGATTTCTTCGGCCCCTCTCACTATCATTCGATCCCAGGCACGGGCTAGCTCGGGACGCTGCCGCCGACAGTATCATAGAGTTACGGTTGGGGCCCTCCGTGTTGTGCCCTTTCCGTCTTCTGGGAAATGGGGGGAGAAAACCTGCTCCTGCGAGTCGTTCAGCTTCCCCCGCAGCGTGGAATTGTCTCCCCTGAGGCGAGAAATCTCATCCTGTCTATCTTCTTTGGCCTTGGATGCAGAGGCCCTCTTGGGCCCAGAGCTGTTGCCCCCTCGCTTTGGTTTGCTTCCCTCCGATGCTTGCGCCTTGTCAGCGCCTTTTGCTTTCTTCCTCTGCGGCGGACGCTCGCCTTCAGGCTCGGCGCATGGTGAGAGATTGTGGCTGTTTGCGAAGGCCATCAGAAGCCGTCCGGCCTCCGAGCCGAGCTCCTCGCGCATCGCCCCCGGGGTGCTCTGGCAATATGCTCGCGAAGCGACTGCAGGTGTCGCGTGGCCTCGAACGACCACTCGCCAGACCATTTCGGAACCACTATGCGCCCGGGCAGCTGCGAAATCCCTCTGTTTTGCGACTAGAAGTCCTTTCAGACACCGCAACCGCGTGTTGGACACACTTCCGTGTTTTTGGACACACTCATCGAGGACCGGGAACTCCGTTTCTTTTCGTTGTCCATTTACGGATGTAAATTTACATCCGGCACAGGGTTAGAGGGCGACGCGAGGGACGGCGAGCGGATATCCACGCGTCGTTTCTCACGTCGCAGCCGCCAGGGTACTTTGTTACAACTAACTCACGCCCATGGCGGATATAGCTGTTGGAAAGCGGCGAGCGCTGCAGGCAATGATGCGCAAAAATGTCAAGCTAACGCTGCGCAACCGGGACCTCATATTCGGCGAGCTCTGGTCCCTTCTAATCTACTCATCCCTTGTGGCACGTTTCCCATCAAGCCAAACCTGCATATACTCGCGATGCGATCATGGCGTTGGTCGCCGGCCTTGAGAGACCGAAGCCCCGTACACAGCTCAGACCTACCCGATCCTGCCAGGTGCTGCTTGGCAGCCTGTCGTACTCGACCACGCACGATGCGGAGCTCTTCTTTCCCGCCTCCACGGTCGCATCGGGAATCACACTCTCGGAGCAGTTTCTCGCGGCTTGCAAGGTTCAGCCTGATCTAATCCTTGGGTTCCAGCGCCATGTGCCGCGGCGGTGCATCCGAAATCCCAATCCGTCGGACCAGGGCAAGTTTGGCTCGAACGGTGTTTGCCGCGTTGGAATCTCGGACCGGGAGGCTCCCGGTCATGCGAGCCATTTACACCTAGGGGAGGAGTGCACCGCTCGGATCACGAAGCTGAAAGGTACCACTTCCCTTCCGAGCCCGCAACGCCGCTTGCCCAGATTTCAATTAATAAACATTTCCACCGACGCACCTTGTCGGCAGATGCCATGGACGTGTGCAACCGCCCAGAGAGCGAGGGCCTCGTTTGCGAGTGTATGGACGCAGCAGCCTTTGCCAACATAACCTTGCTCACCGAACAACGCGTTGTCGTCGCCATCGAGTCTTGCCCCAGCCCCACCCAGACAGTCGACTGTGCTGCCACTCACGAGTCCGGCGTTCGGGAAGTCATCGCGGCCGGAGCGTGGCAGGTTCGCCCACACAGGAGGAAACGCTACGTTCTTGGCAATGCCACCTGAGCAGCAGTACCCCATCTGGGGTCAGAATTGGTTCCAGGCCCTGCATCCCGGCCCTGCGCTCTCACGCCGACCCTCCAGCGGCACCCGATTGCCGACCAGCGTTCTGACTAAGGGGCCCTGCGCGTGTCAGGAACTGGGACTCTCCGATCGGCTACACGATTCACTTGCACCGCGATCAAACGTGGGGGCATCCGGACGTTTCTCCGAGCCCGGAGCTTTTCGCATGGTCCAACCGCTCCTCGTAAGTTGCCCAGAACCCTCCTCGGCTCCTCGTAAGTTGCCCAACCCGCCGCACGAAGATTTGCCCACACCATACGAGCCGCTGCCAGGTCCAAAGACCCGAAAGGGTACATCAGTCCTGTCGCATCGCTTCTTTGGGCGCGAGAGTTCGTCCCGTTGCAGCTCCAGGTTCATGACGCTCCCCCGCACCACGACCGAGCCACGCTGGAGAGACAGATTGACCTTATGCAGGACGCGACGTGCCCCATGTTCACCGCAAAAGTTATACGTGGCACACATCCATTTCGTGATTCGTTGCGGGGCGCCGACAGATTGATGCGGCCCTGATGGCTGCGGCGCGCTCGTCGTCCCCTGTGTCGCAGCCGCAGGCCTCCCTTGGAGTGACACTTCAGCGCTTCCCCCAGCCTGAGTGGGTTCAAACGGAGAAAAGTGCTCTCTCCGGCCTCCCGGTGTGGCTCACGGTAATACCACGGCTCTTGTTTTGCCAATTCCGAAAGTGGAGAAACCTCAGTCACCCCTCGCGAGGGAAAATCGAGGAGGCGTGAACTCCGCTCCGAACACGGGCCTTTTTCGGCTGTGGGCGGATTGACAGTGGCTGCAGGGGCTAGAAAGTTTTACTCGGCATTCAGACCCTTGACTGAAGGGCTTTGCGATCCGCAGATCATGTTTTCGATAGCTGGGAGCCAGTTGGCAGGGTCACTTGTCGAGGAGCGAAAAAATAAGCTGAAGCAGTTTCTGGGAATGCAAGGTCTCTCCAAGCAGGTATATTGGGGGTCATGGATGCTCTTTTCCTTTCTCAAGACGGCGATCACGGTGCTGGTTATGCTGGTTGTTGTTTCGGTTTTTGCTATTCGTCAAACGCAGTGGTGAGGTTGCTTTTGAAGGCAGACAAATAAGTATGCCAAATGTTTACAACTTTATCGAACGCTCTGCATTTGCATAATCCAATGTGGATGCTTACCGCCAGCCCTGGTTCCAGGGTCATCCTTCTAATTCTTTTCCTGGCCTATTCCGCGTGTGTCACTTCATTCTCATGTATCGTAGGGGTCGTCTTCAAGGTACCTAGCCCAGCACTGCTCCTGTGTGCAAATACCAGATTTGAGCTTCCCAGACAACCGTCTGAGTGGAAAGTTTTACTGCGTTTGCATGATATATAGAGTGCTCTGCAGGAGGCGGAGCTTGCACAGCTCTTCAACGTGAGTGCACCGCCCCGATCCCTGAGGCTACTCTTCGAGTCAGGATGGGACTCATTCTATACTCCTCTCATCAACCAGATACCCCGCCCAAAAGTGAACTCTTGTCTGACGTAGTGCTGACAAGCTCTGCCTTTTGAGAAGGTGCTATATCCCTTGCTAAGCTCCGCGCTCAGCTTTATCCAAATGCCCCTACTCTGGGGGGGCTCCCCAGGTGCGTTTCCGGACAGCGGGACACCTGGAAGCCTCTGAGGGCGAGCTCATGCCACGCCATTTCTTAATGTGTTCGCTCTTCTTCGTGTTTGCTCTTTGCAGGGATCCCTTCTGCATGGTGCAAAGTGGGCGCATTTGCTTTTTCGCCATTTGCCTTCGCAATATCAATCGTGCTGTGTATTGTGTCGGATAATAATGAGGTACTTAATCAGCCGATGTTGAAGATCATAAGAGGCGCGCTGCTGGGGAGGGAAACACGTGCTCCTCTTCGCAATACTGAAGAAGCGTGTGTGCTCTGCAGGTTGGTGGAGTGCAATTTGCCTCCTTGTTTACAGAAAACTCGGCGGGAATTAGCGTGGGATTCTGCCTTTTTGCTCAGCTACTCAGTGTTTGCATCAACATCTTCCTCACGTGGTACATTGGACAAATCGACAGCCTCGACTCAAGTCAAAAAGACGAAAACAATTTAAAATATAGCAGTGCATTGTTGTGTTCTGATGCGCTGCACCTTCGCCGATGTAGGTACCTGGACAAAGTTATGCCCCGCGACGACGAGGTCGAAATCCCACCGGCCGATCGGGTAAGCATCAAGTGAGCGTCCCAATTGTCTCAAAGGTTGCACTTCCTAAATTTGCCAGGTGTATGAGAAGGATCCGCTTTTCTGCTTCAAGCCCAGGTGCGACATACCGAACCTCCGCGTATTGCGAATTCTGTGGGAACTAGCACCGCCTCAGCTCAAAGTGGGGGCGGATCAAGTGAGCACGACGTGACTAGTCCATTATACACTATAGTAACGTTACAATACCCTGGTTGCAATGCCAGATACTGGCGACCAATCGATACAGACACCCGAAATGTTGCGGATAATTGGTCGATGGTCAGCGCCGCTGCTCACGGCGTGGCTCCGGTAGCGGAAGCGGTACCAGACGGGATGGCACAGAACGCCACAGTATGCATCCGCGATCTGATCAAGGTTGGGGCTTCCCGCACTGCGGCACAGTGCCATGCCTTATCCAGAAAGTTTCGTGACACTTTCATGACCGTTGAAACAGGTACACGCCCCAAACACGCCAGGGGAGGTGCGGGCTGTTGATGGGCTCTCGATCGATTTTTATGAGGTAAACACCTGTGTAGCGTGCAAATTCCCATCGCTAGCAATACGCAGCTGCGGAACGGTGTGCTGTAGCTGCTGTGTCAGTCAAGTTCATCAATTTCACAGGGTCAGATCACGTCGTTTCTCGGGCACAATGGAGCTGGTAAAACTACGACAATCCAGATACTCACGGGCCTCTTTGGCATGACTTCAGGACACGCAAGCATCTGTGGTGATGCCCGGCCCGTGATCAGACGTGCATCATAAGAACGGACTTCTCCCTAAATCGACCCAATGCTTAGCGTGGTGCAGCATTCAATGCTTGATGTGACGTTGGTTTTCAGGTTTCTCCGTCAGAGATCAGTTGGACCAGATCCGTCCTTACATCGGAGTTTGTCCACAGGTGTCCATTCTCCCTCCTTGACGCGAAAGGAACCCGCCCAAGATAGCGACCAATTGAAATGGTGCCAATCCGCAGGAGAATGTGATCTGGGACCTCTTGACATGTCGCGAACACTTGGAGCTCATCGCTGATGTGCTTCCCCCTCGATCCTCCACAGACCACGGTTCTTATGATTCTTGTTACGCATAAAGAACGTGGAGAGTGTGTGTGCCCGCGGGTCTGAATTTTCGTGCCCCAGGTCCGTCCTGGTCCAATCCAGGCAGCATCTGGGCCTGACGCGCGAACGAAGTTGGTGGAAGAGAGTCTAAAGTCTGTGGGTCTCTCGGCAAAGGCTGACTCGCTTGGCAAGAGTCTATCTGGGGGGCAGAAGCGTAAGCTCTCTGTGGCAATGGCGCTCATCGGCTCCCCACAGGCAAGGACCTATGCAAGCGCTGCCACGTTCCTGATTGTGCCTGTGCCCTGTCCCAAACGCACTGGTCGCGTTTTGTAAGTTGCGTTTAAACCTGAAAAGCATCAAAGTGCATGTCTATGAGCCCTAGGGATCAAGAAAGCTAACTGGTGCGTTCTGGAAGGTGGTTTTTCTCGACGAACCGACCTCTGGGATGGATCCTGGTGCGCGACGGGAGATGTGGACCATGCTAACAGAGTACAAGCGTGGAAGATGCGTGGTATGATTTTGCATTCGTTTTAAAATGAAGATGCAGTGTTTGGCAGTGCTGCGTTGTACCTAATTCCCCGAGGCATCCACAGGTGCTCACAACTCACCATATGGATGAAGCCGAGATCCTTGGCGATCGCATAGCATTGATCTCCAAGGGTTGTCTACCCACTCGTTCGACAAGCGAGAGTTTGCTCCATTGCGCACCTGGTTACCAGACCATTGAGCTGCTCACGCATCGTTAGAGGCCTGATCTTCTGCGTGCGTGCAACTGTAAAATGTGCGAGTGCTGCAGGCCGGCTGCGGGCGGTGGGGTCGGCGATGTTCCTCAAGGACCATTTCAAGCTCGGCTACGACCTGTATGTGGAGCTGGCGCCGAAAGCTGAGGCGCGTAACAAAGTCATTTCTCTTATGAACTCGCTTGTGAAGGTATCGTCTGTCTCATCGAAGTACTCTCGGGCCCTTGGGGCCGGGAAGAAAGAATCTGCAGAACCTGATGGGTCCGCAGACGCAAGTGCAGACGCACACGAGGTTCTCCACTCTCAATCAACCGTTGTGAGCTGTCTGCGTGTGCCATACTGCGTTGTGCGACCTGCTTGGCCCGTCCTCGAAGAATTTGCCAGACTGCAGATGATCACCAGGAGGGCGTTGGCGCAGGGGCTCAACGTGGAGATCCCGCGAGCTGACCTCCCAGCGCTCCCTGCGCTGCTCCGCGCCCTGCAGGCGCGCCCCGACTGCGTCCGCGACGTCGGGCTCACTGCAGCCTCGATGGAGCAAGTCTTCATCGCGCTCCACCTCGAGGAACAGGTTTGGCCGCTCTCTTTGTAAAGCGCATGGGGCTGTTTGGGAAGCGCTCCAGTTGCGCTGCAGGCTTGTGCATATGCAACAATGAGCCCTGCCGGCCGTTTTTGGAAAAAGCTTTTGGAACCTGCGGCGAAGCTGAGGGCTTTTGTTGCGCACAAAGCGCGCGTACTCCCCTTCAAAAGCACTGCCTGCATAAACCAGAAAACACGCTGAGGTGTCCCCTCCGCTGTCGCGCAGGCTGCGGAAGCAGGGATCTGCGCACAAAGGATGCCCGCGGACCTGCCTTCAGGTCCGGAGGAGGAAACGACTCTGTCGGCGGCAAGCCAGCAGGCCTGCCCCGCGCTCGACCTACAACCCTATGAGTCGTCACTTACACGGGATGCTCACGCAGTCTCGGTGTGAAGTGCGGGGCAGTCAGAGTCGCGCTGGTTTCTCACAGACACGTTTGGCTTGAACGCGAGCAGGAATCGCTCGAGGCCTTTGTGCATATTCGCCATGAGAGTCGATCCACACGCATTGGAAGACTGGCCGTCCTCACCAAGTTGCGCTTCCTAATGGCGCTGCGGGGGCAAGCATGGGTGATCGGGTTGAACCTGGTTGAGACCAGTATCTCATTGCTCGCGGCAATTTACGCGTTCATGTCAAGAACGGAGACCTTGTTTTGACTGGAAGCTGAACAGGTTTTTGGGATTATTTTTTCGAGCGTCGGGGCTCTCGTCATGTCGTTGGTGAAAATCGGGGCGAGCACGACTGCGACGCAGTTTGTGCCTCTTGACCCTTGGCACACGTTGACGAGAGGCCGATCCCAGCGCGCTAGTCCGCTTCGACACGCTCTCTGAGAAGCACAATGCCTCTCCTTTTTTGAGATATCCCCTATTTAATTTGATTGAGAGCGGCCGCCGGCGCCCCAGACCCGGGCACCTCCGTGCGTTTCGGACTCCCGCTGGTGTCACGTCCCGGAGACGTCCACAGCCCTACCGCTGATCGGATGGCTCCCGCGCTCCGGGCCTGGGGTGGCGAGGGAGGGGACTACCCGGCGCTTCTCGACGTGTCAGGGGCGATAGGAGAGTCCCCGGCCCCTCCTTTGTTGTCCCGAAGAGAGAGAGGGAGTATTGAATAACCTCGTACAGACCGGGTACCAAACAACCGAGCCAAACCAGATAGGAACGCAAAAAAATCCGGAGGGGGGAGAACACAACCCAGACTGCGAAGACCCTCCAGCCGAACCTGCCCTGTTTGCCTCCTAGTATCGGTCGCACGATCTGCATGTGAAAAGCAAGTGACGCGTGCGTCCCTGTGGAAAGCAAGTGACGCGTTCGTCCCTTCCCGCAACCTCTGCAGGCGGAAATTCAGGCAACCGTTCCCTTGAAGAGTGGCTGCTTTGGGCTGGGCCAGTGAATAGCACGCGAGATGATAGACAACGTCTTATTTTCAAAGGCGGTGGGGGGATTGTTGGTGCGGTCCGCTTCACAAAGTCGGACAACAGGCCGAGGTGGCTGGGCTCGGAGGCCGAGCTGGCTTGGCAATACGAGAGCTGCCTCTCGGGTGGCCCATCCCGCCTTGCGTGCGCATAACTCCGCCGCTGTTAGCATAGCCCTCCAGCTCGCATTTCTGGACCGATGACAAGATGCCACCTGTCATATGAGCAGTGAAGGATCGTAACGAGCGCAAAATATGCCATCAAGTTCGGACAAATTCGACCTACCCTGGGAATGGACGTTTTGAGCCTCAAACGCCTTCAAACGTGCTACAGAGAGAGACATTAGACGGTATACTCTCTCAAAACTCTTCCAGCATGGTGCGTATCCTAATTACCTGTCCTGCAGGTTTCGAGCTTCTCTACAATATTTCGAACGACCGCTGGGTATGCGGCCCTGCCCAAGGCCCCAAATCCTCTTGTGCAGCAGACCAAGTTTCCCCCAGATACTGGCCCTTCTCCAGAGACCACAGAGAGGGACGCGCGGCCTCTGCACCCGCGCGCTGAATCGCGCGCTGCGAGTGGGCCAGGTCCCTGCCGCTGTGTCGCTACTCAACTCCGCCCTCCTCGCCAACTACACCGGGGCGCCTCTGGCAGCCGGTCCGCTGCTGCGCCCGGGCATGGCACTCGCGCCGGAGATGCTGGAGGACCGCGTGGCTCGCAACCTCATGCGAATCTACCCCGCCATCGTCGGCGGCGCGTTTGCGCTTGTGCTTGGGTTCCTCAACCAGCCGGGCGCGGCGGTGATGCGCATTGTCATGGACCGCGCGAGCCTCTCCACGCACATGATGTTTGTGCCTTGAATCACTTGCGTGATCCCCACGGAGGGCTGAATCTCTTGTGGAGAGATTCACATGAGAGCAGATCCGATGGAGATCTGTTCTCTGAGAGCAGAGGAAAGTTGACGGCGTCCGGGGGTGTGTGGGGCGTTCGCTTCCGCGCTGCGTGACTCTGCAGCCGGTATGCAGGACGATGATGGGCATGCGCCCGGCGGAGCTGTGGGCGACGCAGCTATTCAAGGACATGACCACGTGGACAATCACCACCATACCGGCCGCGATCGCCTTTCCTCTAGTGTCGGGCGCGGACGGGTTCCTACAGGCAGGGTCCTTTTTCATCTCGCAGCTGCGCTGGCGTTCCTGCGGCAGCAACCCTCCGGCCAGCGCTGTGACCCTTTTGGACGGGACGTGCTGCAGGACTGGGGCGTGGCGTTGGCGATGTTTGCCCTCATGTTTGCGTTCGGCCTCGCGCTGCACCCCTGGGCGTACTGCTGGACGTTTCTCAAAGACGACCCCAAGGAGGCCCGGAAAACGGTTCTTTCCCTTCTGCCATAGCCTGTGTTCTTCCCTCTTCCTCCTTCCGTCTTCCCTAGCAGAAGCAGACCGAGCGGGCTACCGCGTCGCAGCTCCCGTGCGGTGTTTGCTCCTCTGCCCGCGTCTGCCCGGATGTCTGACTGTGGCTGGTTGGCCGGCCAATGCAGCTCGAGGCGGTCACGACGCTGCCATTCTACCTCACGTTTGGTGCAGCCCGAGTCTTCTGGTCACAGCAAGCGAAATCGTCGTGTGTGGTGAATGACGAGCGGTGTTGTTGCGACAGGGTGTTACATTCTGTTCTCCTTCCCGGCTCTCGGAATTCCTCTCTGGGCGCAGCGATCGTATCGGTAGCGGCCCGCACGGCGCCAGTTTGCACCTTCGATGCTTGACAAAACAGAGGGGAGGTTTCATCCATCTGACGTGAGTGCGTCGCCTCTCCGTTGCAGATACCTGGCGCTCCTCTTCCCGCCGGCGTGTTTTGCCATCGGTCCGCCCCCGCCAGTCCTACCAACCACCCCAACTTTGTGAGCAGTTCCCCAACTTCGTGAGCAGAGCGGCGTGGGGCGTGGCGATGGCGTCATGGCCGGCGTCGAAGGGAGGGCGCGACGCGAGTCTTTTCGTGGGGGTTGGGGTGAGGGACGCGGCGTGTCCGATTAGTACGGGGTGAGGGACGCGGCGTGT
>ENA-UOXV01008068-UOXV01008068.1-marine-metagenome-genome-assembly--contig:-NODE-8068-length-10461-cov-6.315779_pt1 | contig 10461 bp, 19 predicted proteins | sample MGYA00238165_ERZ766961 | MGnify/ENA primary metagenome ERZ766961 (study PRJEB28924, sample SAMN03173240) | marine metagenome | biome: Marine; feature: Water; material: Subsurface seawater | place: North... | reverse complement strand
TAGCTCTCCAGCGGGCCCCCGCGCGGAGGGTGGCTCTCCAGCGGGGCGAGACCCTTGATAGGATCAGGCTGGAACGGCCTCGTGCCGAGCACATCCCAGTCCTGCGAATCTGATAAACGCGTCTACACGGGACGCAGCTTTCGGTTCCTGTCCAGCCGGAGGGACAGAGTCAGGGACTGGTTCAGGCGAGGGCTCGGGCTCCGGTGCAGGCCCCGGTTCCAGCGCAGGGTCGGGCATCGGGCCCGGCCCCGGTTCGGCCTTAGGCCCCGCCGTAGGCTCAGGTTTCGGCTATGATTCAGGCTCTGGCTCGCGGCCAGATCACGGCGCCGACCCCGGTCACAGTTCTGGCTTAGGCTTGAGAAGTGCTGAAGACGGTCCATCCTGTACCGCTTAAGGAGGCTGCCGATCGCAACTTCGAAGTATGAGGTGAGAACGTCGGGCTTTTTGGCTGTCTCTTAGATGGAGCTCATATGACTTGGCAGCACTAATATATTTGATGCTTCTCACTCCCTTGCACGCGCGCACTATTGCGTGACTGTGCCAACTTGCCCCTGCGAGTTGCCCAGTATTCGCTTCCCGGCGCGCGGTCGCTCCTAAGAATAGAGCTGCGTGGCTGACGGTGCGGCAGCGGCAACACGCGCAGCCTCCGCGTCGAGGGCAGGTCGTTCGCTTGGAAGCTGAAAGCGGCAGGTTGGACAGGAGTTATGGCGCTCTGCACACGCAGACACCGAAGTGCATCAAAACCACACCCAGCGAGTAGCTGGAACAGCAGCATTTCAGGTAGCAGGCAGTACCAAGCCACTCCATGAGGCAGTCATAGTGGAAGAAGTGTCCGCAAGGCATCACCTTGGCCTTTCCGTTCACCGCGAATTCCTCCTGGCATACCTGTTGCAGGATCACAGCTGGCGCTCACGGACGTGCCCCGCAACGACGACTAGTGCACCGGGCGTGCCCAACTGCCGTGTTTGATGTGGAAGGGAGGGCGGGCATGCACCGCACACAATGTCCCATCCACTTTGACGGCTTTCACGTCGAGATTGAACCTGGCCATGGGCGGCTCCGCGATGAGCGCTGGCCACAGAAGCAAGCCCGGCCACGCAGCGAGTCCTGGGCCGCCCCGCAGCTGCGGCCGGGCACAAAGGCGGGGCGAGGGGCAAACCGTGCGTCGCGGGCGGCGGGCGGCGGGCCGCTCTCGCCGGCGCTACTGTCGAGCACGTGCTGAAGCTGCTCGAGGCCCTCGCTCCCCATCAGCGCCGAGAGCAGCGCGCCGAGCTCCTCTGGCACTGGCCGCGCGGGCACTGACGCGGGCACGGCTGGCGCCGTCTCCCGTGCCGGAGCCTTCTCGCCCCCGTCCTCATCTGCAGCGTCCAGGCCAGTCCCAGGTGAAACCAATGCGCTAATTTGCAGCCGATCACGCACGAGTTGGGGCACACCGTCTATCCGCGCGAGCTCCTCTTCAGCCAGCTGCATCCACCTCGCTGCCTCCTCCCGCCTTTGATGCTCCTCCGCCGCGCCGCACGCCTTCTCGGCCTGCGCGCCACCCGACCGCACTCGATGGGTCGCCCATGCGGATCATTGCGATGAAAACAGCGGCGGGGGCAGGGCTGTGCGCACCGCCTGGAATACTGTGAGCCCCGCACGCCAGAATCCGGGCGCGGTGTATCTGCTCCGCAGTAGGGATGCTGCCCGTTTTGTTGCATCGAACAGCGCGGTGCGCTGCGCCGAAGTTGCAGCCGTATAGCCATCTACTAGCGCTGCCTCCAGCTGAGCTGCCGCCTACACGACCAAACGCCCGAGTAAGCAACCGTGGTGCGTTCTGGTTGGCACGTCCAAGCCTTACCGTGAGAAATGTGCCCTTCTTGCCTAGCGCGCCTACTATCGCCGAAACGTCGTTGCTTGCCATCGCGCCTATCCGATTCTGCGCGATCTGGCCGACGCACGAGGCAGCAGAGATTGCGCGCCACTCCCTCTTCCACTGAGACTGCCTCGTTTTGGCCTGCCTCGTTTTTGGCAAGGTACGCAAAACGACTCCGAGGTTTTTACTTGAGGACGTCACGGCGGAGCCAAGTGTGCAGCTGCCGTCGATTCAAGGAGGGGTAGGCCGCGTGGTGGGACGGACTAGATGGCATTTCGCCTGGCTAGCCGCGGTTGATTAGTGGCTCCCACACGCCGCAAGCATGATCCAAGCAGGCTCGACGTACGAAGCAATAACGGACCCCGGCGCACCACCGGACTTCGCGGTAGTGCCCCTGCTCGGCCATGGGAGTGCATGATTGCTCGGGCTCATTGCGTGAGACAAGCTTTTCGGGGATAAGCGTAGCCTGGCAACACGATGACGAACGGGCCTGCTGCAGGAACCCTCATGGTTACGTCGGCGACGGGCGCTGCTCGCAGGCGGGGCCCTGACAACATGCGCGGTCGCTCTCTTCATGCTGTTCGTCTCCCACCCTCAGTTCATCGTGCGCACTGCACGGCAGACACACAGACTGGGGTTTGATGAACGTGCGGTCGGTGTCTATCTGATCCACGGCCTGCGCTCAGGTGGCCCACGGGCGGCGCTAAGGCGGGAGTTCCCGCAAGCGTAGCGCGAATGCCAGCAGCAGCCGAGCTGGCGCTCTCGCATGCGGTCCCAGAAATCGAGTTTCCGTACCCCTCTGAGGTGGGCATGTTCCTTTTACGGCAAAGATAGCCGGGCTGCGCCTCGCCCGCCCACTAGGACTTTGCGTCGCCTGAGCGTGGACACCTCGCCGGCGCAGGCGTCTCTGACGGCGATCGTGCTCTGCAACTACGACACCAAAGACTGGTGGTTCTTCCCGGAGAAGAGCGTTGCCGGTGCAGCCACGCGCCTCGTCCCGGTCGTGCTCGGTGAGGCGCCGCGCCGCCCGCGCCCGGCGACCGCCATGCACCGCGCGGGCGGCGCACCGTGCCGGCACGCGCTCACGCGCATGCGCCGGCGCTGGGGCGCAGGGAAAGGCTGTGCCAGCATTCCGCTTTCCGGCGCATGCTCGGACAAGGCGTGCTGGCGGCGCGGGCACTTATCGCCGTGCGCGAATGGCGCGTGCTTCTCGCGGTGCGCGGCCCGCAGCCTGTCCGCGCCGAGCGCCTGCGTAGCCGCCTCCCTGGTCGCGCCGCGAGCGGCTCTCTGACGGTGCGTGCGTCTGTGCGCGCAGGCAAGTCACAGCAGGCGTGAACCTCGTTTCGAGCGGGGTGGATGGCGGCGCGGTGTGCTCCGTGCGCTGCCCGCTCTCCAAGCTCAACTGCGAGGCCTCGACCGTCGCGTTCATCTCGCCAGCGCAGTGCCAGCAAGTCAGCGTGCTGCCGCACACGGCCACGCCGCCCACGCTCTTCCCGGCGCCGTACAGCGCCATCCCGTCAATCGCCTTCCCGTACCCCAAGGGCGTCGTGTCGTCCTCGGTGGCCCGCCGCGCCGCGCCGCACCCGCGCCGCGCCGCACCCGCGCGCACGCGCTCACAGCCGCTGCGCGCGCGGGCGGACCAGGTGGTTATCTGCAACTACTCGGGCGAGCGCTTCTGGTACGCGTGGGACGACTCGACCGAGGCCAAGTGGACCGACGGGCCGGGGTGCGCCCAGAGCCCCGCGCGCCGCCGCCGCGCCCGCGCCCCGTTGCGATGACTTTCTGCACCCTTTGCAGGCACGCGCTGGTGCCGCCCATCGAGCCCGGCAGGCCCTGTCAGGCGGTCGAGACCGCGGTCAGCTGGCACCGCGGGTTCATTGCACCGTGCCCGAAATCCGACAAGACGTGCTTCCACACCAACGTGCGGACTGTCACGGCTGGGGTGAACGTGATCCACCAGCCATCGGGCGGGCAGGCCGCGTGTCTTGTGCACTGCGACGCGCCAGTGGACACGTGCCGTACCGCGGCCGTTGTAGTCATATCTCCCAGCAGGTGCGAGCGGGTGCGGGTCACGGCAGGCTGAGCGTGCGTTCAGCTACTTGTTTCGCTTTCCTTGTACACATGGGCGTTTCAAGCGTGTTGTTTACGCCTCTGACTTTGCCCAACACCCAATGCACGCCCCGCTTCTTTGCACGACGGTCACACCTTGCCCAAGAAGCCAATCTCAGCTGGGTCCTAGAATCGTGCTCGCGAACCCTTCTTATCAGGAGCTATTGTGCGTTGGCGCTAGAACAAGCAAGCGAAAAACGTAGCAGCGCCCTAGCGAGCGTCAACCGTCAATGGTCTGCCAAGACTTGCTTGCCTTGTCGTTTAGCAAAAATGTCGCATCGAAGGCATCCATCAAGACATGATGTCTGCGCGAGGTTTGACCAATCCTTGGCCTTTTTGATGGCAAAAAGATTTTAACGACACCGGCAGGATTCGAACCTGCGCGGGGATACCCCAGTAGATTTCGAGTCTACCGCCATAACCGCTCGGCCACGGTGTCTGAATTACTCTTCTGGTTGCTCGAAAATGTGTTTAAGAAGGGATTGCGCGACCTCCACGTGCTCTTTCACGGCCCCGCCGACGCGCACCCCTCCACGAAGTCCTCGAGCACCGCGTGCAGGGGGTTCCCCACCGGACGACGATATCGAGAGCGCCTTCATGGCGGATGCATTGTCTACGGAGCGCTGGATAGATCTCCTCCTCAGGCGCCTGAGTCTAGCAGCGTGCTTGTCCGCCGGCTACCATATCCTTGATCTACTGGTGGACGCCTGTCCTGGGATCGAGTTCAGGACAGGCGCTCCCAGTGTGCGTGTGGGGAAGTTGGGATTCGTTGCAGCACATACGTGTTCGCTCTCGCGGATTCGGATTGCTGGCCGGAAATTTCCCCCCAGGCGCTGTCCGTCCAAGGCCGTCCTGCGGGTCCCAGCGCAAAACTCCTGGCTGCCAAGAGGCGCCCTTCTGATGGGGACGCGGCTCGCACACGTCTTGCCAGGGCAAGGCGCTTTCGCATTTATCACGGCTAGTCTATCGAACCTGTATTTAAAGAACCTAACATGTACGAAACGACGTTTCGAGGCGCACCACCTTGTTGGGCTGGATACAAGTGCTCAGGGAGGATGGCTTCCAGTGCGTGTTTTGGCAGGACGGAAACTTTTCTCATAAACGCTGTTAGCAAGCAAAACGGAGACACACAAGTTTGAGCGAAATGCGTAGCTCTCTGTTTGTGAAATCGATTCATATATAGACCGCACTCCCATCCACCCTCCCGGAACTCAACCTCCCCGCGACGATTGATCACAGACCAGCGCCCCGCTCTCTCGTCATGGCTACGCTGAGCTGTTGCCATGATGCTTCATCTGCTCGATTCTTGGTGCTTCCGGCTTTCCAAGCCAGGAACACGCGACAAGCCCGAAGAGGCTCTGCGGTTGCAAGCGTTGTGCAAGCGGCAACGCACATGGCATGAACTCACATGGCGGCAACGTGATCGAGCAATCGGAGTTCGCAGATCTCAATTGCAGTACTGTTAGGACATGATCATTAACATTTGAAGGGGTTTTGGAAATAGAAACACTATAACCACGTCGTTTCATGACCTTGGAGTTCTCCGCGCCCTGAGTTAAGCGAAGTTTTAGCCAACGAGACCTGGGATAACCCACGAATCGGCGTGCCTCTTCGACAAATCCCGACTAGACCACCATGTCCTCGGACGAGGGAGGCCTTAAGATGCCCGAGATGCCCAAGATCGAGGTGCATGCCCCCCTCGAAAACAGGATCAAACATACTGCTTGCCGGACTATGCGGAGGAGACGGCGGCTGGCGTGCGGATAGAGCTGTGGTGTGCCGATTGGGGCCTTCGTATTTGAGGCAGGGCGGGACTGCGGCTCCTTTGCTCTTGGGGCATGGATTTGGGCCCTGTGCAGTGGTGCAGGACCCTGTTGAGGTTGCCCTGGGTTTACTCAAACGGTTAGTCAGTTTGCCACATCCGATGGGCAGCCTTTCTGGCTCGGGAGGGGCGCATCTCGGTTGCAAGTTCGAGGTTTCCGCAGCCGCGGTGGGCTCCGTGTGAAGGCCAGGGCTGTATGCGAATGCTGCATCAGCTCGTTTCTTAAGGAATCTGGAATGGGGTTGAGAGGGATAGTGCCTTGGCAGCGTGGTTCAAAAGGTGCAGCGACGAGCGCTGGCTGACGGCACTCCTGCGTTCACAGATGCCCGAGCTCAACCTGCCGGACAAGATGCCCGAGTCCTTCGAGGAGGGCTCTGCTATGGTGGTGAAGCTTCTCGGCCCGGTCGAGGAGCTCTCCCCGTTCAAGCTCGGCCAGATCCAGAAGCTTATCGAGGAAACGTATGAAGCCCAACCAGCCTCAAGCCTCTGTGACCCCTCGCGGACCCCTTGCGCCAAGCACAGGTGCACTGGCACGTAACGTTTGTCTTACTATTTCTCGTGGCAGTCATGAGGAGACCGGCAAGGCCGTGGCCCCCGCTTTCGCGGTTGGCCAGGTTCTCTTCCTCCTCGCCTTCGTTGGCTACTTCGTGTGGGGCGTTGTCGTGCTCTGCCTCGACTCTGCCGCCATGGACGCGCCGTGCGCCAAGGAGTCGTGGGTATGGCTTTATGCCCTTCTCGTCATCGTGATCCCCACCTCCCTGGGGACTGTCATGGGCTGCATCAAGGGTGGCATCGCCGCCGCGGGTGTGGAGGACAAGGTTCCGTCGGTCATCCTCACTCTTCCGCCGCCGGTCCTCATGGTCACCCTCGCCATCCTCGGCATTGTTCTCTGGAGCGGCATGACCGAGGAGTGCGGTACTTTCTACGACACTACTCACGCACAGCTCATCGTGCTCTTCCACATCCAGGTGAGACTAAAAAGCCCTCCACAAGAGTTCCTCGGTTTTGCTTTCGCCTGGCCATGTTGGTTTGCAAACTTCTGACGTTCGTTTTGTTGCAGGTGATCCTCATGTCGATCGCCGGTGTCTTCGGCTTCCTCACTGCCTGGGCCCAGACCATGGTGCTCATCAAGCAGTACGTGCCGATCCCGGGTGGCGATTCGGAGGGCTCGAAGTCCGTCTGAGCTCTCAGCCGCCAGACGTCTGCCCGTGTTTCGGATGCCAGCGTCCGATCACAACCGGGATAGACATTTTAAGCAGGAAGCGCGTGGGGCGCTCTCGCTTTTTACGGCCAGGGGCGCAGGCCGCATTCGAGGGATGCATGCTTGCGACATGGGTGTCACTGTGTTACAGTGTGCAACAAACAGTTTGCCCAACATACAGTTTGCGTGTCCTGCACCGTGCGTGCGTTCCGCTGCTTATTGTTTTCATACATCACGAGAACGGTCTCGTGAGTAGAGGAGTGCGCAGTAGCTTTGGTCAGTGGGAAGATTGGACAGCAAGACTCACGGCTGGCTTCTGGTGAGGTCAGAAGTTCCTCCGCCCCGAGCGGGGCCATTGCGAATCGGACTGGGAGGCGCGCTGTTTGGGCGGCCGCGCGCGCGCTGTGAGAGCCCCAGCGCCAGGCGAACGGACGCAAAAACTCAACTGGTCTGTGAGAAGCATATCATATTATAGTCCTGCTGCCAAGTCCAATGAGCTACACGTTAGACCGTGAGCTTCATGCCCGGTATCTCCATATTCAGGGAAGTGGTCGCTGTAGTGGCTCTTCAGTAGCTCTTCGCAATTCCGCTCTCGTGTGAATCAATATGAACGCAGGCTGTTGATCTCCCAGCTCACTGGCTGCATCTGAGTCTGAGGCATTGCAGAAGTATTCAAAGGAGGTGTATCAATTGAAAATTTTGAACGGGCCTAGCGATGCCACTTTCCGCGTCTCATGAACATTCAGAAGCCGATGCTCTTCCTCAGCTTCGCAGACCTGGCACACGCCATGAGCTCAACGCACAATGGCAGGTGCGATAAAATGCCGGGCCTTCAACACGCCCCCTGCGCGGATCTATCTACACTCTTTTCGACCGAAGACAGCAATCGCCGAAGTTTGGGCGGGGGAGGGGCGGCGATCCACCATGTTGAAGCGCTCCTTGCGCAGGAAGAAGGCACCGTGCCGCTCTCCTCCGTGCATCTTGATGGTGATGTCGTGATTCGGGTTGGGCTCCTGCAAACGGGGACGACTTGTCACTGCCCCGGCCGCGTGTCCTCCATCCCATCGTGCGCGCGGTCCAAGTAGTGGAATCCGCAGCAGTTTGTAAATGGCAAGAATACAACTCGGCGAGGTGCATAGGAGCTCACCTTGCCAAACATCTTCAACGCACCCGGGATGCTATGCGCTGCATCAAACCTGCGTTCCGCGGCTCCACGGCGTGAGTACCGCGAAAAAGGGCGCATTTGGCCCAAAATTGTCAGATAGTGGTAAGCAAGAGCTGGCGGATCAACACGAGAAAGGCAGAGGAACAAGGCGAACAACTTTCTGAGTGCCACGCGCTCTCTTTCTGAGAGGCCCTCGTAGTACTTTTGGTATTCAATGGCACCAGACGAGACCAGTAGTCCAGCGTCTCTTGCCCGTCTGATCCAATCGCGCGCTTACGTCAGTTGGACCGAATACCGCCGAGGTTGAACCATCAAAAAGGCAAAATCATCCCTCACCCCGAACACCCCGCGCAGAGTTTGTCACCTGTTCCGGAACATGTGGATGTCCTTCACGCCCTCTTTGAAGGAATTGATGTGGGGATTGCGCCCATTGTCACGAACACGAACCGGATCATGGGCGCCTGCAAGAGCTGAAAAAAGCACCGCAGCATATTCAGACGCTTGACTTTATATGGGCGCAAGAGAATTACCTGGGGGCACGACTTGTGAGAGGCACTGAACAGGCCACTTCGTGGTGGAAGACGCAAACGAGAAATTTCCATCCCATCGCATTTGATCTAGAATTGCAGATTAGCCCTGTACTGCAGCTTGCGCCGCACCGTGGGGACACGAACCGTCGAGCTCTTCCGGGTCCGCTGCTGCCAGATGACGCATCGCTCGAAGCTCTCTCGCCCTGGAGCAAATTGAAGCTGAGCACAGTACCGCACGCCGAGCACGTTGAATGCCGTGCCTTGCCACTGTGGTATCGGTTTGCAGGGCATCGTGAGGGCACTGCAGACGTGGTGTTCTACCTGTCCATATAGTCGGCTGGAGCCTGCCCCCGCGCAGCCATCTCCTCGCGAAGCATCATGTTCTTGGCTTCGACCTGGACCGCACCCACAGAGTCATGATCGTACTACACAGAGTCGCGAGTCTGCTCGAGGATATGTACGCATAAAGCCCTGGCTATGCTAACCTCACTCCTTACAAGAGCCTGTGCAAAGCGGCCCGACCCACGAACGCTGCTTCGCAGCTTGCAGTCCCGATCTTAGATCCGGTGGGAATAAAGCAAGACTCACATGCACTCGGAACTGCTCCTCTTGCGCATCGAGGGTTGCTTCGATGTATCGTCTCTCTTCGTCTGCAGGATTGGGCTCGTGGAGATGCCTGCGCTTGCACGCGTCGCGTTAGTGAGATAGACTCGGGGCGTACCAGTCACCTGCGCCAAGCATTTGGCTGCGCTACTGGGTCTTGCGCTTAGACGCGGAAGTTTAAAGGCCACCGCACCTATTGCGATGGTGGTGCCTTTCAGGCGGGTCCCCATCGTGTGCCTCGTCGCCCGGTGCACTCTTGCTGCCAGCCATTTCCGCCTCATCTACGCCTGACGCAATTTGGTGTCGAGCCTCCTGCAACTCTTTCTTCGATGCCATCATGCCTTCAGGTATCATTCCCGCCAGCCAGTCAGAGGGTCCGTGCGCCCAGGGCCACAACATGTGGCAGAGGCTTCCGCTGGAGGGTCGCGCAGCTGCCGCCGCGAAGGCCGTGTCATCCCAGACCCTTCCCGCTTGATGCGTTCCGAGCATCGACGGGCCAGACGTTAATACGATGGAATTGGTGTCATCTCCGGCGCTTCCCCGTCGCCCCCGCATCGAGCGCTTCAACGGGACTTCTTGCTCACGGAGAAAGTTGACTCGGTTTCCTTTAGCGACGGACGAGGACGTCCGTCCACATCCGTTTTCCGTGACATGTTAGAGGACGCGTCGCGATTTTTTCGAATCCTTCAACTCTCGAGGGGTCACATCCTTCGGCTTAGTACTCTTTTAATGTGACACCTACTTTAAAACGCCATGCGAATTACTTATTTACCAGGGTGCCGGTACTAATCTGAGCGCGAGGGTTCGGACGGTGTGTCGGGCACACCTCTTTTCGGGGAATGGACCTGACTCTGGAGGGGGACACTTCTACTTGAACAAAACGCGCAGGGACTCGCGGGACCATGCAGCCGCAGCAGGGATGGCAGGGGCAGGAGGGCGCACCCGCGAGCACGCAGGGTGGACCTCCTCCCAGCCTCATGATGATGGGGCCGCAGAACCAGATCTTCGGTTTCCCGCCGATGAGCGGAGGGCCGCCGGGTCCGCCTGGCGGGCAGCCGGGCGGGGGCCAGCAGGTTGCGATGGGATGGCCGAATAGCATGATGAACAATATGCAGAATATGGCCGCCTTCCCGCCATCGACCCTGGCCTACATGCCGTGGTTCCCCCAGATGGCGC
>ENA-UOXV01008066-UOXV01008066.1-marine-metagenome-genome-assembly--contig:-NODE-8066-length-10462-cov-6.182858_pt1 | contig 10462 bp, 10 predicted proteins | sample MGYA00238165_ERZ766961 | MGnify/ENA primary metagenome ERZ766961 (study PRJEB28924, sample SAMN03173240) | marine metagenome | biome: Marine; feature: Water; material: Subsurface seawater | place: North... | reverse complement strand
AAACTTTGTCACCAACTTTAACATCCATTGGAATTGTTTTTCCATCTTCAGTTTTCGCACCACCTCCAACAGCAACAACTTTACCTTCTTGAGGTTTTTCTTGAGCTGTATCTGGTATGATTATTCCACCAGCAGTTTTTTCACTGCCATCTAAAACTTCAATTAAAACTCGATCGTGTAACGGTCTAAATTTCATAAATTCTCCTTTATAGATATGAACCTCATATAGATATTGGACCCACTATTTCAAGATATAGATGAAAATAAGTTTCTTGAAAAAGATAGGAATTTGAGCATTTTATGGGTTATAGATTATTTTGATGACGAAAAATTTAGACAAAGAAGGTCTTAGCTCAATTGTAGACAATTATCAGTTATTTTATATAGATTTATGGGGGGTCGTTCATAATGGCATTTCTCTTCATAGTAAAGCTATTAAAGTTTTAAAAGAAATTACGAAAAAAAATAAGAATTATATTCTCCTCACTAATGCCCCGAGACCAAATAGTTCAGTTAGATCTTTTTTAGAAAAAATGGGTATGGAAAAAGAGATTAGAGAACATGTTTTTACCTCTGGTGAGGCAGCTTTAAACTATTTAAAAACAACTTTTTTAAACAAAAAATTCTACCACATCGGTCCTCCTAGAGATTTTGATTTATTTAAAGATTTTAAAAATATGAAATCAAACAATATAGAAAATAGTGAATATATTTTGTGTACAGGATTGTTTGACGATCAAGATAAAGATCTGAATCATTACAAAGACTTACTTGAAAAAAATTTAAAAAAAAAAATGATTTGTACAAATCCCGATTTAATAGTGGATAGAGGAACTCTGAGGGAATTATGTGCAGGATCTATTGCAATGGTTTTTGAAAAATTAGGAGGTGAGGTTTTGTATTTTGGAAAACCCTATCCAGAAGTTTATAATCAATCTATAGATAATAAAAATAAAAAGGTACTCGCAATAGGTGATAATTTAAATACAGATATTAAAGGTGCCAATCTTTTAAGTTATGACTCATTGATAATTTCAAATGGAATCCATAAAAATGAAATTAAAAATAAAGGAATTGAGGAGATAACGAAGTCTTATGAAACAATTTGTAACTACATTCAGTCAGAATTAAAATGGTAAGTTTAACAAAAATATACAAAAATTTTAGTATAAAATCACAACATAAAAATTCGATACTTTTAATTGGTAATTTTGATGGGCTTCATTTAGGGCATCAAAAACTATTTACCCTAGCCAAAAATTATAAAAAAAAACATTCATTAAAAATTGGTGTTCTTACCTTTGAGCCAATGCCAAAAATGTATTTTAATAATAAATTAAAAAATTTTAGAATATCTAGTCAGAGACAAAAAATAGATATTCTAAAAAAACTCAATGTTGATTTTGTAGTTATAAAAAAATTTAATAATGATTTTTCTAAAATGAAATCAGTAAATTTTATAAAACAAGTATTGGGTAAAAAGTTAAAGCCTAAATTTATATTTGTTAGTAATAATTTTAGATTTGGTAATAAAAGGGAAGGAGATGTTCGACAATTAATTAAATATGAAAATATATGTAATTATAAAATAGTCAAACCACAACCACTATTAATTAATAAAAAAATAGCTTCATCTTCTTTAATAAGAAATTACTTGCAAAAAAGTAAATTGGAAAAAGCAAATATTTTTTTAAATAGAAAATGGTCTATCGAAGGAAAGGTCCAAAAGGGAAAACAGCTTGGGAAAAAAATCGGCTTTCCAACAGCAAATATAGATATCAAAGATTATGTCTTGGCAAGACCAGGAGTGTATGCAGTTAGAGTTAAAAGGCTTAATGGGCTTAATTATATAAAAGGAATTGTAAATTTGGGATATCGACCAACATTTAATGGTAAAAAAATACTATTAGAGGTTCATTTATTTAATTTTTCTGGAAATCTATATAATAAGTATTTAACAGTTGAATTTTTAAAGTTTATTAGAAAAGAGAAAAAATTCAAAAATATAGATCAATTAAAAAAGCAAATTAAAATAGACCTCTTAAAAGCAAAAAAAACAAAATGAGCAAAAATCAAATTAATCTTCCAAAAACAGTATTTTCTATGAAGGCTAACTTATCAATAAGAGAGCCTGAAATTCTAGAGCTGTGGAAAAAAATAGATCTTTATAAAGAACTTAGAAGCTCGAACAAAGGTAAGGAGAAATTTGTTCTCCATGATGGTCCCCCATATGCAAATGGAAATATACACATGGGAACAGCTTTAAATAAAATTTTAAAAGATATAATTGTCAAATTTCATCAAATGGATGGTAAAGATTCGGTTTATGTTCCAGGTTGGGACTGTCATGGGTTACCAATTGAATGGAAGATAGAAGAACAATATAAAAAAAATAAAAAAAATAAAAATGAAGTTCCTATAGTTGAATTTAGAAAAGAATGCAGAGCTTTTGCAGAAAAGTGGATAGAAGTACATAGGGAACAATTTAAAAGATTGGGAGTTATTGGGGACTGGGAAAACTATTATTCTACAATGAGTTATGACGCAGAAGCTCAGATAGTTAGAGAACTTGGAAAATTTTTACAAGAAGGAAGTTTATATAGGGGATTTAAACCTGTGCTGTGGTCTACGGTCGAAAAGACCGCTTTAGCTGATGCTGAGGTTGAATATCAAGATCACAAATCAGATACTATCTATGCTTCTTTTCAAGTTAAATCTTCAAATATTAATGAACTTAGTGATAGTGAAATTGTAATTTGGACCACAACCCCTTGGACTATTCCTGCGAATAAGGCTTTAGCTTACAATGAGAGCTTAGATTATTTATTGATTCAAATTAATGACGAGGGTGACTTTCAAAATAAAAAGATTATTCTCGCTGAAGCTTTATTAAATTCTGTTATTAAAGATTGTGGAATTAAAGAATTTAAAAGTTTAAAAAAATTTAAAGGAAAAGATCTTAAAGGTACCGTTTGTAAACATCCCTTTTTTGATTTAGGCTATCATTATGACATTCCAATGCTGGAAGCGCGTTTTGTTACAACTGAACAAGGAACGGGCATAGTTCATTGTGCGCCAAGTCATGGGCCAGATGATTTTAATCTTTGTTTAAATAATGGAATAAAAGCAATCGAGACAGTAGATGGGGATGGAAAATACACAAAAAATGTTGCTTTGTTTGAAGGAATACATATTTTTAAATCTAATCCTATTGTAATTGAAAAATTAAAAGAACAGAAAAAACTTTTATCTAGTGGTGAGCTGGTGCACTCTTACCCACATTCTTGGAGATCAAAAGCACCATTAGTTCATAGAGCAACACCCCAATGGTTTATTTCTATGGACAGTCATAAACTTAGAAAAAAAGCACTAAAGGCAATTGATGAAACAACTTTTTACCCCAGCAAAAGCAAAGAAAGACTAAAATCGATGATTGAAACTCGACCTGATTGGTGCGTATCGAGACAACGAGTTTGGGGAGTACCTTTGCCTATTTTTGTAAACAAAAAAACTAAGGAAATTTTAGCAGATGATGAAGTGATAGAAAATATTGCTAAAATTTATGAAAAAGAAGGTTCTGACTGTTGGTTTTCTGATGACCCACAAAAATTTTTGGGAAATAAATATAAAGCTGAAGATTTTGAAAAAATGAGTGACATTGTTGAAGTGTGGTTTGATAGTGGATCAACACATGCATTTGTTTTAGAAAAAAGAAAAGATTTAAAATGGCCAGCATCAATGTATCTTGAAGGTTCTGATCAACACAGGGGTTGGTTTCATTCTTCTTTATTAGAGTCATGTGGAACAAGAGATAGGGCACCTTTTGAATCTATTCTTTCCCATGGATTTGTAGTTGATGGCAAGGGATTAAAAATGTCAAAATCTTTAGGAAATGTAATTGCACCAGAAGATATTTTAAAAAAATATGGAGCTGATATACTTAGGATCTGGGTTGCATCTTCAAATTATGCGGAGGATTTAAGAATAGATTATTCAATATTAGACCAACACTCAGAATCTTACAGAAAAATTAGAAATACATTTAGGTATTTACTTGGAAATCTTAATGATACTTTTGATGATATAAACTTAGAAAAAATTGATTATGAACAATTGCCTGAATTAGAAAAATTTATGCTTCATAAAATTTACTGTCTAAATTTAAATTTTAAAAAGTATTTCAAGAATTATGACTTTCATAACCTTTATAAAGAATTGTTAAATTTTTGCACAGTTGATTTATCTGCCTTTTATTTTGATATAAGAAAAGACACTTTATATTGTGATCCCAAAGACTCTGATAAAAGAAAATCAACATTACTAATGTTAAATATCATTTTAAATTCTTTATTAAAGTGGTTTGCGCCAATTTTGTCTTTTACAACTGAAGAAATTTACCAACTTGTTGATAAAAAAAATAAAAGCATTCATTTAGAAAAATTTTTGAATTTTCCTAAAAAACTTGAAAATTTTGAATTAGAGAAAAAATGGAGAGAGTTACTCAAATTAAGAGATATTTGTAACATAAGTATAGAAGAAAAAAGATCTAATAAGATAATTGGCTCAAGTTTAGAGGCGGAACTAAATATACAGCTAGATAAAAAAGTTTTGGATGCTGTAAAGGGAATTGATTTATCTGAGCTTTTTATAACCTCTGCAGTAAATGTTGAAAGCGGAACTTTTGACAACATAGATGTTAAAACAAAAAAAGCTAGTGGAGAAAAATGTCCAGTTTGTTGGAAAATAAGTAAAACAACATGTGCTAGGCATATTACTAAAGATGATTGATAAAAAAAATATCCTAAATTTTTTTTTTATTTTTGTAATTTTTTTAATAGATAGAATTAGTAAAATATTAATAATTGCATCAGCGGGCATAAGTGGGGAATTTTATTTTAATGTTAGTTCATTTTTAAGCTTAAATTTAATTTGGAATGAGGGAATTGCATTTGGCTTATTTTCTTTTGAACAAGATGCGTATTACAATATTTTAACATTAATTATTATAATCATAACAATAGTTGTCATTTGGTTGATGTATACCAGTAAAGGACTTGAAAAAATTGGCTATTTGATGATTTTGGGAGGCTCATCAGGTAATATTTTTGATAGAATATACTACTCATCAGTGCCAGATTTTATAGATATAAATTTTAAAAATTTTCATTGGTTTATATTTAATGTAGCTGATATATTTATTTCTTTAGGAGTTATATTATTAATTTATTCAGAAATTTTTTTAAAAGATAAAAATAAGATATGAAGTTTTTTTTAATAACATTAGTTTTATTAGGTTTTTTAAGTGGCTGTAAATCAGCTAAAGATGCTTTCACATTACAAAAAAAACCAACTACCGATGAATTTTTGGTGGAAAAAAAAAATCCTCTAACTGTTCCGCCCGATTATAGAGAGTTGCCTATACCAATAAGTGAACAGGAAAAAAAACAAAAAGCTTCTAATGATGATATCAAAATGTCACTTGGAACAAGTGAAAAAACAACAAGTAAAGTTACAGGAAGCTCTAAGCCTTCTTCAGTAGAAAAATCTATATTAAATCAAATTAAATAAAATTAATGCTCACAAACAATATTGATTTAAAAAAATTTAATTTGAAAAGTAATAAAAAAAATTTGATAAATATTAAGCATCATCTTAATAAGCTGTTAAAAGAAAAAAATGAAATCCTTAATTCTTCAAAAAAAGAGTATAAAAATTCTTATAATAAAAAACTTATTACCAAGCTAAAAAAAAAATCTAAAATTTTTGTAGTTGGTATTGGTGGGTCAATTTTAGGTGCAAAAGCAATTTATAATTTTTTAAAAAAAAAAATAATTAAGAAATTTTTTTTTATTGATAATTTTTACAACTTAGAATTAACAAAAAAACGTAATAATCAAATTTTAAACTTAATTATTTCTAAGTCGGGAAATACTTTAGAAACAATTGCAAATGCTAATGTTTTGATCAAAAAAAATCAATCAAATATTTTTATTACTGAAAATAAAAAAAGTTATTTAATGGACTTGGCAAACAAATTAAAATCTGAAGTAATTCACCATAACAATTTAATAGGTGGAAGATTTTCTGTTCTTTCAGAAGTTGGCATGTTGCCAGCTGAATTAATGGGTCTGAACGAAAAAAAATTTAAAGTTTTTAATCAATTAATTAAAAGTAAAAAATTCATAAATGCATTGGTTCTCAATGTTTCTAATATTTTAAGTCTAGTAAAAAAAAAAAAATCAAATTCTGTAATTTTAAATTATGATGAAAGTTCATATGATTTTTTCAATTGGTATCAACAATTAGTAGCTGAAAGCCTAGGAAAAAAAAGCAAAGGAGTTCTTCCAATTATATCGAGCATGCCAAAAGATAACCACAGCGTAATGCAATTGTATCTTGATGGAAATAAAAAAAATTTTTATACATTTTTTTTTGTTAAAGATAACAGTCCATATATAATTAATAATGACAAATTATTAAAATCACATTTTTATTTAAAAAGAAAAAACTTAAATGATATCAAGCAAGCACAATTTAATGCGACAGAAAAAGTTTTCAAGATGAAAAATATTCCCTATAGAAGTTTTTTTATAAAAAAAAAAAGTGAAGAAACCCTAGGGGAACTATTCGTTTTTTTTATGCTTGAAACAATTCTGTTAGGTAGAGCTTTAAATGTAAATCCTTATGACCAACCAGCTGTTGAATTGATTAAAACTGAAACTAAAAATTTTTTGTTAAAATCTTAACTAGCAATAATTATTTTAGAAATACCGTAACTTCTTTCATCTAGAATTGTAAGTTTACTGGAGATTTTGATATTATCATTTTTATGCCTATGTATAATTAAAATACCTTCATCATTTAGAACTCTCTTTTCTTTAATAGCATCAATTATCAAATTAATTTTTTCCTCTTTATAAGGGGGGTCCATGAAGATCAAATTAAACTTTTCATCAAGGTTTTTTTTTGAATCAATAAAATCAAAACAACTTTCCTTAATAACTTCACATTTCTTTTCAACATTAAGATCTAAAATATTTTTTTTAAGTATATCCCGAGCCTCTTGATAATTTTCTACAAAAGTTACTTTGCCTGCATTTCTAGAAATACACTCTAACCCAAAGGATCCAGTTCCTGAAAATAGATCTAAAATTTTTGATTTTTCAATAGTTGAATTAAACTTATTTGAATGTTCTATAAGATTAAAAATTGATTCTTTTACAAGATCTCGCAAAGGTCTTGTTTTTTTATCTTTGGGGATTGCAATCTTTTTTCCTTTGAAATTTCCACTAATTATCCTCATTTATCTATTACTTTAAATCCAATATCTTTCCTGTAATAACCATTATCCCAATTTAATTCATTTATTAAGTCTAATGCTTTGTCTCTACTTTTTATAAATTCTTTAGAAATAATTACAAAATTTAAAACCCTGCCACCATTTGAAAAAATTTTTGATTTATTGTTTTTAGTTCCGGCGTGATAAATAAATTCATTATTTTTAAGAAAAATTTTATCTAAATTTTTTATTTCAATATTATTATTGTATTTTTCAGGGTAACCTTTAGAGCAAAGAACAATGCAGAGGCTTTTTTCGTTACTCCATTCAATATTTATTGAACTCAAATTTTTATCAACACATGCTTTAACTATCTCTAGAAAGTCAGTTTTTAGTTTGGGTAGAATAGTTTGACATTCTGGATCACCCATTCTTACATTGTATTCTATTAAAAAAGGCTCACCATCAACTATCATTAGACCTGCATATAAAAATCCAGTGTAAATAGTATTTAATTCATTTATTCCCTTAAGTGTCGGGAAGATAACTTTATTCAAAATTTTTTCATTTAGCGATTCACTTTCAAGTCTAGAGGGAGAATATGCTCCCATTCCGCCAGTGTTATTACCCTTATCTCCTTCGAAAACTCTTTTATGATCTTGAGCCGTTCCAAAAGTTTTAAAAGTTTTTCCATCAGAAATAATAAAAAAACTCATTTCTTCTCCTTTGAGAAATTCTTCAATCAATACTTCTTTTGCTAAACCAAATTTACCTTTTAAGATTTCATTTATTGCTATTGTTGATTTTATCTTATCATCACAAATATAAACACCTTTACCACCAGCTAAACCATCTGCCTTTATAACAATAGGAAAATTACAATTTTCTAAAAATTTTTCTGCATCATTATATGTTTTAAAAATACCAAATTTTGCAGTTGGAATTTTATATTTTTCACACAATTTTTTTGTAAAAATTTTAGATCCCTCAAGTTGGGATGCAATTTTATTAGGACCAAATGTTTTGATGTCATGCTTTTCCAGATAATCTACTATTCCTTCGACCAATGGTTTCTCGGGACCAATTATAGCTAGATCAACTTTATTAATTAAAATAAAATTCTTTATTTGCTCAAAATTATCTATTTCAATTTCAATATTTTCTGCAATTGAATTTGTGCCAGCATTTCCTGGGATACAGTATATTTTATCAATATTTTTTGAATTTCTTAATGCCACACAAATAGCATGTTCTCTTCCCCCGCTTCCTATTACAGCAACTTTCATATATAAGTATATAAACTAAAAATGTTAAAAAAATTAGCAAAAATAAAATATTTACCCAATAATTACGAAGTGCTTCAAGACGGAGATCATGTAATTTGTGCCATATCTGATAAGAAAATTTCATTAGATAAATTGACTTATTGGAATGTTGATTTGCAAGAAGCATACTTTTCGTATGTTGAAGCTTCTATAAAAAGAGATAGCGATAGCTAGTTTATTTCCATCTATTGTGCGTCCAAATCCATTGTTCAGGATTTTTAATAATCATTTTCTCTAAAACTTTATTTAAACTAAGTGTGATGGAATCGATAGTTTCATCTCTAGAAAATTCCAAAGGCTTATAAATTTTTAACCTAAATTTATTATCTTCTTCTCTTTCGATATATATAGGAACAATCTTTGTTCCAAATTTTTTTACAAATTGTGCTGGTATAGTTGTTGTAAAAGCTTTTTGATCAAAAAAATTAGAAAGAGTTCCCTCTGAAACTCTTTGATCAATCATTAAAGCAATAGAAGTTCCATTTTTATAATGTTTAAGTAATTCTTTAGTTCCAGAGATGCCTTTTTTTATTTGTTTTTTACATATGTATTTTTTTCTTATATCTTCCATTAAGGGGTTAAGAAATTTATTATTTAATGGTCGGTAAATTGCAGCCAAATCAATGCCAGATTTTTCAATATGCATCGCCATGAGTTCAAAATTATTAAAATGACCAGAAATAAAGATTACTGGTTCTGAATTTTTTTTAATTAACTCTAATTCATCTTGATTTTCAATAACAATATTTTTTGAAAAATTTTCTGAAATTCTGAAATTTTTAATGAATATATATTCAGCTAATATTTTTCCATAATTATTCCACATTTGTTTAATTATATTTTTTTTTTGATCATGATTTAAATTGGGAAAAGCTTTGGATAAATTAGAGTAACAAATATTATTTGATCTAAATATTGGGCCAATAGTTGTAAAAATTTTACCAGATAAGTTTGAGGAATATTTTAAACCTATTAATTTATAAATTACAAATAAAATAGAAATTAAAAAAAATTGTGTAAAGTATTTTATATTATTCATTTAATTTTGATTTAATAAAATTGGTTAATTTTTCTTCATTCTTAATTTTTAAATCTATTTCTAAAAATTTAATATTATCAGAATTTTCTTTAGATATTTTAACATAATCTTTTTCAGTAGTTAATATTTCTGCATTTAACTGATTAGCTTTAAATTTTATTTTATCAATATCCTTTTGTTTATATTGATAGTGATCAGGATAAATAATCTCTTCAACTATTTTAAAATTATTTCTTAATAAAGTATTTTTAAAATTGGACGGATCTCCTATACCTGAAAAAATAATATATTTTTTATCAATATTAAGTGTTGCTAAATTTGTTATTCGATAATAAGTGAAAAAAATCTTTATTTGATTATTGAACGTTTTAATTAAATCAACAATTTCACTCCCATTGGAATTATTTTCTTTTAGGAAAACGCCATCATACTTTTTTAATGAATCAAGTTTTTCTCTTAACGGACCGGCGGGTATTAAAAAATTATTTCCTACCCAGTTTTGAGTGTTAAAACAAACAAAATTTATATCATATTTTATTTTATTATCTTGAAGACCATCATCAAAGATAAGCAAATCTGCATTATTTTGAAATCCTCTTTTTATAATTTCTTCTCTATCGTTTGCTGTAATAAATTGAGTTTTCTTGTGAAGAATAGTTTGTTCATCGAGTTGAGATTTATAAAACTTTTTTGCAGTAAAAATATTTAATCCAGTTTGTTGTAAAATTTTATATAATTTTATAGTGGTTGGAGTTTTACCGGTGCCTCCCAAATAAATATTTCCAACACAAATTGTTTTTATTTTATCATATTTTTTTT
>ENA-UOXV01008056-UOXV01008056.1-marine-metagenome-genome-assembly--contig:-NODE-8056-length-10473-cov-3.413227_pt1 | contig 10473 bp, 9 predicted proteins | sample MGYA00238165_ERZ766961 | MGnify/ENA primary metagenome ERZ766961 (study PRJEB28924, sample SAMN03173240) | marine metagenome | biome: Marine; feature: Water; material: Subsurface seawater | place: North... | reverse complement strand
GACACGTTGCCGGTGTCGAGGTTCCCACGCGCGACGCTCAGAAAACCGTCGGTAAACGCCGGCGCCTTTATGGACTCGCCCGTGACGGACACGTTGCCGGTGTCGAGGTTCCCACGCGCGACGCTCAGAAAACCGTCGGTAAACGCCGGCGCCTTTATGGACTCGCCCGTGACGGACACGTTGCCGGTGTCGAGGTTCCCACGCGCGACGCTCAGAAAACCGTCGGTAATCGAGTCGCTGCTTATGTTAACAACGCCCCCCACATTCAGCGCGTGCGTTACCTCCACCGACGCGTTCATACGTAAACTCGGGTTCGTAAAATCACCTTCGATAAGAGAACCTATAGCGAGTGTGTCGTTTTTGTCAGCATACGAAACACCATGACCTATAATAATGTTGTTCGTTCCCGAAAGCAAACGAGTGTCGTGGCCGATTATGATATTGCTTTGTCCTCGCAACACATTCGTGTCGTTTCCTACGAAGCAATTAAGACCTCCGACGGTCTCGTCCCCTGCACCGTACCCGATCATCACGTTGCGTAGTTGTGTCATGGATACCGTTTGCTCGGTCTGTCGTACCCATCCTTGAAATAAGATGACGTTTCGAAGGACGAGAGTTTCTTCGGGGTCGTCGATTGTTGCCTCCGAAACAGCCTGTTTGAACCGAATACGTACCTGTGTATTGTTCGCTTCAAGCACTTCGTTGAACGGATACACTACACAATCGCGGTCGGTGCTGTAATCAACCACGAGCGTATGCTCGACAGTCTCTTCCGTGTTTAAAACAAGCGTTATCATTTACATGTTAAATTGCAATTTAAATTTGTTATGGGCGCTCTCTAGATCCTTTACTTTACTACGTGTGATGTATTTTAGAAAGACCTTTATATCGTGTAGAGATTGGAAACGCTCACAAACGAACGTCTTAGTTTCGCTTTCGACATGTTTAAACGTGTCAACGAAACTTTCCTTTACGGCTTGCGAAGGAAATCCCATTTCGAATTTGAGCTCCATGCGCCTCATTAGCGCGAGGTCCAAGCTTTCCGGACGGTTCGTGGCACCGACGACAAGAACTTTAGACACCCCAATTTCGTCCATCCCGTTTAGAAACATTGTTTTCATGGTATTTGTATGCGACTGATCGAGGTCGTTGCGATATGCCATAATACCGTCGATTTCGTCGAAAAATACCAAACACGGTTGCATTTTCTTCGCCATCGTGAAGACCGCGCGGAGGAGCTTGAAGCTCTCGCCTTGGTATTTGTTTTCCACCATATCGGGTGTGATACGGAGACACGTAGACACACGGTGATCCTTACACAACTGCTTAACAAGGGTCGTCTTCCCGGTGCCTGGAGGACCGTATAATAGCACGCCTTTGGGTGGTTCGTAGAGTCCGACCCGTTCCGTATCGTCCCGCTCCCATAAGTTTAAAACATCGCTTATGTCCGTTAATATATCCTCATGACCTACACATTCAATTTCGTTAGAAAGTTCGACACGACTCGCACCGAACACTTGCCGTTCGTGGTACGTTAACGAGTCGTCGTTCGCAACACGAGTCGCGCGTTCGTACACATAATACAAAACGATGATAGACACTATAACTAATATCGCCCTTTTCATCCTTTTGTAATTTGTGTGTAATAAAATATGAACCGAAAATACGCAAAGTATGTATCGTATGAAAAATTGCCCGATTATTACACACAAGATTCTGATATCGACTCAGAAGATACGGACGAGGAGTACCAATGTAAATATTCGTTTATATGCATAGAACATGGTTCCAAAAAAACATTCAAAAAGAAACCAAATACCGACATTTTGATACCGGACGAGTTTATTTACGAAGAACTAGACCCCTGAAGATGCATCAGAATCTTTACCATTATCTTGTTATGCATCTCTAAACTTCTCTTGATTTCCAAAAGAATATCGACGACATTACGGTTCTTTTTAGATTCTAAGAAGAACGTCTCTAATACGGCGTGAAGACTCTCCTCCTCAAAGTCGGGGTCTTCCATGTCAGACTCGATTTGAGAAGGATGTTCCGAACCTCCGGACACACTCATGTTGATGTGATCATTGGATACTTTTTTTTCGAAACTAGTACGCGAGTTCTTTTTTTTCTGTATATGATAATACATGTTTCGAAAAAACAGTATCGTGTCAATTGTTATTATTGCCATCGTATGTTTCGCGTTATATACACACTGTAGCAGTCGGGAGGTCCTGAAAGCGAGCGAAGGGTCTCGTTTTACAGTATACGGGTCTATGCGATGTGGATATACAGTAAAAATGATTAATTATTTAGAGGCTCATAAAATGTCTTACACGTTCGTCGATGTGAATAAACCGGACGGGAATAACGCCTTTAAGAAAGCTACAAGCGGTAAAAACATTAGAGGTGTACCGTACAGTATCGATCATAAAACCGGTGAGGAAATTGCGGGTTTTAGAGAAATTATTTTATAAACATATAGAATATACAATGATGATGATCCCCGAAAACACCCCCAAGACTCCCGTCGTTGCGACCGCTCCTCGTCCCGCCCCCGTCGAACCCTCCATCCTTGTCGATGGCACTGCGCTCGCCCGCACCATGATAGACGAAACCTACAACTCCTCGGTACAAGGTATCAACACCGGTTTCGCACTGGCCACCGCTCTCGCCTGGAACGACACCGTTAAGGTGGTCATCCAGAAGTTCATCAAGAGCAACGCCAACGTGGCGCAAATGCATGTAGTGTACGCCCTTGTGGTGACCATTATTTCGGCTATGGTGTTTGTGATTACCAAGAAGTTTCTCAAGCCCTCCATCAAGAAGACCGACGTGGCACCCGTGCTTCTCCGTTAAAAAACCACCTTAAGAAAATGAATGATTACATAAAAAACAATGAAGGAAGTCGTAGACGCTTTCTTTAGAGATGTGTCTCTCGTACAACAACATATCAACTCGTACAATGATTTTATAGAAGTGTTGTTACCGAATATCGTCCGCGAATTTGAAACCGCGATAATCGGTGATAATAAGGAATACCGAGTGTGCATTACGAACATTAAATACACAAAACCGTCCCATACAGAAACGGACGGTGTGTCTAGGCCCGTTTTCCCGAATGAAGCAAGGCTACGAAATCTTACGTATAATACGTCCGTTCTTGCCGATATATCTATAGAGAATGACGAAGAAACAACAAGGTTCGATCGTTGTCTGTTGTGTAAAATACCCGTCATGCTTCATTCGAAATTGTGTAATTTAAAATCAACCTTGTCGACCGTTCAACATAACCACGAATGCGAGCACGACATGGGCGGGTACTTTATCGTGAACGGTTGTGAGAAGGTTCTTATTGCACAAGAAAAAATGAACAACAATCAAATATATGTATTCAAGAAAAAACCCCCGAGTAAGTTTTCACATAGCGCGGAAATCCGATGCATTCGCGAGCAAGATATCAAGTCGACCAGCACGTTTGTGGCGCTACTTACATACCCCAACTCGGTTAACGAGCGTCTCATTCGTATGCAGTCCCCTTTTACAAAATCCGACATACCGATCTTCGTATTCTTTTATTTGTTAGGGTATGATCGCGAGTATATTATGTCTCGATTCAAAAACATCGACAAGAATGATCTGTTACCGAGCCTCGAAGAGACACTCGTGCACGACCAAAAAAGCGCGATTGAGTTCGTTTCGACGAAACTGGTCTTTTCTTCGTACTCACACGATCTGTTCGTCAAAGAAATTTTCCCGCATGTCGAGAATATGGAAGGGAAAATACAACTACTGGTTTATATGATTGAAAAGCTCGTTGACTGTGGGAACGACCGGATTATGGAAGATGACCGAGACCATTTCAAAAACAAACGAGTGGACATGTCCGGTCAACTGCTAGCTAATCTATTCAGACAACTGTTTCGACGTATGTACAAGGAGTTTCTCAGCGGGTGTGCCAAGTCGTTGAGGTCGGGTAAAATATTCAACGTCAATCACATTCTAAAGACGAAAATCATCACGAACGGTATCAAATATTCTCTTAGTACCGGGAACTGGGGTATCGGGTCGCAAAACGTTCGTACAGGTGTTTCGCAAGTACTGAACCGACTCACGTACGCGAGCGCGTTGTCTCACCTCCGGCGCGTAAATTCTCCTATCGGAAAAGACGGCAAGCTGACGGGTCCTCGTCAACTCCATAACTCGCAATGGGGTAAAGTGTGTCCAGCGGAGACTCCCGAGGGCCAAGCGTGTGGTCTTGTGAAGAACCTCTCCATGATGGCGTGTATCTCGAGACAAACCGACTCGACCTACTTGAAAGATTTTTTACGCACCAACAACTTGACACAAGCGGTCAAATGTTTTGTAAACGGCGACCTCGTGGGATCCACGGACACCCCGAACGATACCTACGAGCAGCTACGCGGGTTCAAACGGTCCGGTACAGTCGCGTTCGACACGAGCGTCGTCATCGACACGTCCAAATGCGAACTCCGCGTCCACACGGACGCGGGGCGCATCTGCAGACCGTTATTCGTGGTCTCCGGTTCACAGAAATTGGTCTACGACGAGTTTCCGGACGCGTCGAAGATGTCTTTTATGCGCATGCTAGTGAACGGTATCGTCGAAATCTCAGATTCGGACGAGGAAGAGAACATGCTTGTGGCGATGTTCCCACACGACTTGCACAGCGATACAAAGTACACCCATTGCGAAATCAAACCGGCCATGATCCTCGGGGTGTGCGCGTCGTCGATTCCTTTTCCCGATCACAATCAGAGTCCCCGAAACACGTACCAGTCCGCCATGGGAAAGCAGGCCATCGGAATGTACGCGTTGAACTATCAAGAGAGGTTCGACACACTGTCGCACGTTCTCACGTATCCGCAGAAACCGCTTGTACAGACTGCCGCGAGCGACCTCTTAAACGTAAACGACCTACCGTCCGGACAAAACGCGATCGTAGCAATCGCCTGTTACAGCGGGTTCAATCAGGAGGACTCCATCATTATGAACCAAAGCTCGATCGATCGTGGACTCTTCCGAAGTGTGTTTTATCGCACGTACAAGGACGAGCTCAAATCGACTCAAAAAGAACAATGGGGTCAGTCCAAGACCGAATGCAGCGGAATGCGTTTGGCGCATTACGACAAGATCGAAGACGACGGACTCGTATCCCCTGGGGTGCATATTGACGGGAACGACGTTATCATCGGTAAAACGGTTAGCCACACTGACGACGAGCGCGACGCGAGCACTATCGCGCGTCATAACGAGGATGGTGTAATCGACAAGACCATGCTCACAACCACCGAGAGCGGTTCGAGTATGGTGAAAGTGCGCGTACGAAAAACAAAAATCCCGACCATCGGAGATAAGTTTTGTTACACACCGGATCACGAACTCCTAACGCCTCACGGATGGATCCCGGTGACGACCGCTCGTCTTGGAACCCCCGTACTGACACTCGACCCCAAAACGAACTCGATGGCGTACGAGCCTGTTCTCGAGGTACACGCGTACTCGGTCGCCCAAGAAACGTTATACGAAGTAAATACCCAGAGTGTCAGTCTCTGTACCACGACGAACCACCGAATGTACGTGAACAGCGGCTCCAAGTACGAGCTGGTAAAAGCCGAGCAAATAAAGGGGGACGTCCGGTACTTGAAAAATTGCGACACCGGGTTACCGTTCGGTACGTACTCGCTACCCCCGATGCCGGTACCCCATAAACGCAGTTTCGTCGACTTTTTGTTCTTTTACGGAGTCTGGATAACGGCCGGTTCCGTGTTACAAGATACAATTCGACTGCCATTAAAAAAAGGTTTGGAACGGCATTTGGTTAGTTGTGGATTCTGTCCACTGATCACGGATGGAATGGTGTTAATAGAAAACGCGTGTTTGGCCGAATTTCTACTCGCACAGTCCGGTGTGCCGGAATGGTGTTTCCGACTGTCACCGTATCACAGTATGTCTCTTTTGAAAGGCATCATGACCGATAAAACCGAATGGACCCACCTCTTCGTAAACGTCGTTCAACAAATCGCGCTACACGCCGGTACGAACGTCGACGTAACGAAACACAAGCGCGGGTATCGCCCGTCGATTCGGGACTCGAACCCGTTGGTTCGGTCAGACGGGGACGTGTCGACGCGCGTATATTCGGGAACCGTTCATTGTGTCACGGTACGAACAGGTGTCTTACACGTGCGTAGAAACATGCGCTCCGTATGGTGCGGTAACAGCGCTCGCCACGGACAAAAAGGCACGATCGGAATGACGTACACGCAAGAGGACATGCCGTTCTCCATGCAGACCGGTATGTCACCGGACATTATCATCAACCCGCACGCGATTCCTTCGCGCATGACAATCGGTCAGCTCTTGGAGTGCGTATCCGGGAAGGTCGGGTGTTTCGACGGCCAGCTCAAAGACGCGACCGCGTTCAACACCACCCACAACCAACAAGAACTTTACGACGCTTTACACAATACGGGATATCAACGCCACGGTAACGAAATTTTGGTGAACGGGATGACGGGGATGGTGATGGAGCACGCGATTTTCATGGGACCCACGTACTACCAGAGGCTCAAGCACATGGTGGACGACAAAATTCACTCAAGAGGGCGGGGACCCGTGCAGGTCCTCACGCGCCAGCCCGTGGAAGGGCGGTCCAGAGACGGCGGACTGCGCGTCGGCGAAATGGAGTCCACCGCGATTCAAGCGCACGGATCCGCGTCCTTCCTTCGAGAGCGACTGTTTCTTCAATCAGACGCGTACCGAGTGTTCGTCTGTAAAAAATGCGGGCTTATGGCTACAGGGAATATGAAAAACCATCGATACTACTGTGACGCGTGCAAGGTCCCCGACGTCGTGCAGGTGCATATCCCGTTCGCCACGAAGCTTCTTTTTCAGGAGCTCATGTCCGTCGGGGTGACACCGCGAATGACGATTTAAGAAATTAACTTGAAACTATGATATGAAAGACGTCCCTTATCAAACCAAAACAGAGGACTATGCCAAACCCAAGGTGTTTGTGGCGACCCCTTGTTATGCTGGTCAGGTTCATGTAAAGTTTATGGAATGTGTAATGGCCCTCCAACACGCCCTGTTTACGAACGGTATCGGGTTTGAGTTTTTCACGATACCCTTCGATTCCCTGATCCCACGTGCCCGTAACGCCTCGGTGACTCGGTTTATGGCAAGTGAAGACGCGACCCATCTTCTCTTTGTCGACGCCGATATTCAGTTTCATCCTCTCAGTGTGATCAAAATGCTGCGTGAAAACAAAGACGTCATCTGCGGGTGTTACCCGAAAAAGGCACTCGACTTTGAGAGTTTGAAAAATCATATTTCAAAAATCGAGAACACCATGGAATTAATCCAATCGTCGGTGAATTACGCGTTTAATTTTAAGCCGCAAAGTACCCACCGCGTGGAACACGGGGTGGTCGAGGTACTCGATGCCCCCACCGGGTTCATGATGGTTCGCAAGCAGGTTTTTCGCGATTTGATGCGAACGTACCCAGAATCGGAGTATCGCAACGACGTTCGCGCCTATCAAGTCACGCCCGATGATCGGTTCTTTAACCTTTTCCCGAGTCAGGTATTTGACGGTCGGTATCTTAGCGAAGATTACGGATTCTGCCGGTTGTATCAAAAAACAGGCGGACAAATATTCGCGGACCTTACTGTGAAACTCAATCATTACGGTCAATTTTGTTATTTCGGCGACCCAATGTTACATCTTCGAAATTCAAACGGGGTCCAAATAACCGACGCGAAGTAAACTTTAGTTTCAATAAAAATAATTCTTTATATTATGGACTTCCAATTACAAACACATCAACGTCTTTTAAAATCGGTATACAACACACCGCGTTTGTTGTTATATCACGGGATTGGGTCGGGTAAAACATGCACCGCTGTAAGTTTAGCGGCATCGTTTCGTCGGCGTTTTCCAAGGCGGCGTATTTACGTGATTGTCCCGGCGTCGCTTCGCGGAAATTTCGTCAAGGAGGCGAACGGTCCATGTGGAGTCCATAATCGCATGACGTCCGGGGATTTCGACATTATGAGTTACCAAGGGTTTACCAAACGATACAAACAGGGCTCCATCGACCTTCACAAATCCATGGTGATTGTCGACGAGATACAAAACGTACTAAGCCAAACCGGTGATATGTACAAGACATTCCTGTCCGCGTTTCACAGCAAGGACGATTTCAACGCGGTCCTCCTCACCGCCACACCCATGTTCGACAGGGCGTCTGAAATTGCGTTACTCGGAAATTTGTTGCTCACGAGAGACGATCCGTACCGCTTGCCTACCCACCCGGGCAAATTTCACAAACTGATGTCCGAAAACCCGAAAGTGGTTTACACCTTTTTCAAAGACAAGGTCTCTTATTATAGAGGCGCGGACCCGCGCGAGTACCCCCAAAAGCTCGAACATGTCGTCGAGTGCCCTATGTCGTCTTTTCAAGAAAAGGTTTACATGAAATCCATAGGGCATATCGAGATGGACGAGCTCAACGCTCACCTCGAACGAGCCTTCCTAATAACGCCTCGGCAAAGCGCGAACCTCGTGCTCACGTCGACAACCGTGGGTAAATTGACGCACGTCGACCAGACCTTTGACGTACGGAAACATAGCCCCAAGTTCTTCAAGTGCATCCAATACATCCGCTCGAACCCCGGTCCCGCTTTCGTGTACAGCAACTTCGTGTCCGTTTCGGGGACGGAAGCGTTCGCTCGGATCCTACGATACAAGTATATGTACGCACCCGTTATAAAGAATCAGGTGCCACGCTCAGCCATGCCTCGATACGCGGTGTTCCGCGCAAACGACCCCGTCGAAAACAACCGTATCGTACGAATCTTTAACAGTCCTCAAAACAAGGACGGGTCTCTGATTAAAGTTATCATCGGGTCCCCTGCAATGAAGGAGGGGGTTAGCCTCCTCCGAGTACGTTCCGTTCACCTCTTGGATCCGTACTGGAACCGTAGCCGAACCGAACAGGTTATGGGCCGCGCCGTTCGCTTCCGTTCGCACGCCGACTTGCCCGAAAACGAACGCAAGGTGGACGTATATCATTACTACGCGGTTCCGTCCGACAAGAAACTGTCGGTGGACCTTCGAATACTCCAGATGGCCAATACCAAGATACGCAAAATCCGTATCCTCGAGACGATTCTCCAGGAGACCGCCTTCGATTGTAACACGTTCCGTGCGTTCAACGAGCCCCCTGAAAAGCATTGTTTCCGCCACGACCTCGTATCCAACCGAGAACGTGACCGACTCCTTTCAACCCTTATTGTCGACGCACCCACGGAACAAACAAACAACGCACCGGTTATTGTTCCTACTAACAACCAGGTAAATATTATACCCCCCCCAGGACCGGTTGTTCCGACCAACGAGGTTCCCAAAAAAATCACGAAACCCTTGACCTTCGGTTCAATCCAACGGGATAAAAAAAAACGAAAGAAGAAAAATTCGTGCCCTTCTAAACGCCGCCCCGACGAACTTACCGACGCGTGCCCGGAAAAATACCCGTACTCGCGACCTAACTCGAAGGGTCACCAGTGTTGTTTCAAGCGCCCCCTTGCTCGCCCACGAGTTCGCGTCACGACGACCTGCCCCCCAGATAAGGTATTGAACCCGCGAACGAAGCGGTGCGTGCTTCGTACGTCCAAGATCGGTCAACTTTTAGTGTGATATAATTGATATGTACTACAACACGACATCGATACCCCCCCAACGTCCGGGTGAACACAATAGCGCGCGTATACAGTTTACCGAAACACTCCTAAAAAAAATGGCAAAAGATGAGATTAAAAACAAGACGCACCTCGCGGCTAAAGCAGTGAAAAGATCGGTGGCACGTTTTTATAAACACGCCCCCGTCGTTAGCGTAAAAACCATTAGCCGAGTGAAATCCCGTGTTGGAATGGTTTTTGACGAAACCGTGGACGAGTGTATAGACGAGCTTTGAACCGAATATTTGTCCGAGAATTCGCGACAAGAAACGGTCGTCAAAATACGTTCATGAAAAGAATGTGAATTACTACTTAAAGAGATTCTTCACGATATTTTGGTACAATGGAACAAGCGTTATATTTTGTCGGAAATTATCTCGAAAATCAAGACGTTATACATTTGTGCCTTACAAATATAATGGTATTCAAGCAATTGGCGCCGATGATAGACACGCGATACGACTTGTACGTCAAAAGCGACCCGTACAAGTCGCGTGTCGTTCTTGAATTGAACAAATTAAGCTTCATGATTGACCAATTCAAGTTCAACAATAAAATCTTGACAAACCTCATGTTCGAATATCTCATGGGTATCTACGAACACTGGGCATGGATTGTCTTCGAAGAACACTATAACCGACAAGTTCAATCACCACGGTCAAAACATTTTTTGTCGTTTTTGGATGAAAAATGTTTGACAATGAACGA
>ENA-UOXV01008050-UOXV01008050.1-marine-metagenome-genome-assembly--contig:-NODE-8050-length-10476-cov-5.666443_pt1 | contig 10476 bp, 17 predicted proteins | sample MGYA00238165_ERZ766961 | MGnify/ENA primary metagenome ERZ766961 (study PRJEB28924, sample SAMN03173240) | marine metagenome | biome: Marine; feature: Water; material: Subsurface seawater | place: North... | reverse complement strand
TCGTCGTGCGAGCGCTCGCCCTGCACGGCGGGCGCGGCGGCCCAGTCCTTGATGCGCCCTGGGAAGGGAGAGATGAGACGCGCGCCCGCCTGCGCCGCGGGTGGCGTGTCCTGCTCCCACGGCGGCACCGGCACGTATTGCGCGCCTGCGGGCGGCGCGCCCGCGCGGCCCTCGCCCTCGGTGCCCGCGTCCCCCGCGGGCGCGTCCGCGGAGGCCGTGGGCGCGAGGCGCGGCGGGTGCCAGAGGGAGGGCGGCGGGGCGTGGTGGTGGACGCCCGCGGGGAAGGGCGCGAGGGCCTCGCCTCTGAGGCCTTCTCGCACGAGCACGTTACCCTCCGTCTCGGGCTGCCCGAGCGTGCGCGGCACTGCGGGCGGGTCGAACTCCTTGTCCTTGAAGAGCCGCGCGCTCTCCCGCGCCCCCGCCGACCGCTCCGACACGTTGTGCAGAAACACCCTGCAGCACCCGCCGCCCGCGCGCGTCACGCCCCGCGTGCGCGCGCGCAGCCCCGCGCGGCGCCGGCGGGGCGGGCGGAGCGGAGTCTCACCCGTAGTCGACGAGGAGCCCTTGGGCCTGGGGGCCTGGGGCGTCGACGGCAGCGCCGCAGGCGGCGAGCATGGCGCGGCAGTCCTCCTCACCGCAGAGCAGCCCCGCGCCGCGGAGGCACTCGCGGAACTCGCCGTAGCGCAGGCGGCCCTCGCCCAGCGCGTCCGCGATCTCGAATGCATGCGCGAGCGTGTGCCGCCGGTGCCGCACCTGCAGCGCCAGCTTGCCCCACACTAGCCCGGCCTTCCGCCCGAGCCGCTGCACTTTTTCGAGCTCTGAGTCGCCCTCGCGCGGCGCCGCCCGGTCGCCCGCGTCGGGCGAGACGAGCGCCCTCGCCAGCGAGTCCAGCGACACCTCGCCTGCCAACGCCACCGCCGCCACCTCGCCCGGCCGCTGCACCGAGCCGCCCTGGTCGAGCTCCGCCCATAGGCTCTGCATGTCCTGGTCGCTCAGCTTCACCCCGCACCCGCGCAGGCACTGCTGCAGCCCGCCAAAGTCGAGCGCCCCGCGCGCCGCAGCGTCCTGCGTCTCGAAGGCGCGCCGGAGGTCCGTGGCGCGGTGCGCCAGCTTGCGGTGCACGCGCCGGTGCAGCAGCCAGCGCCGGCTCTCCTCGGCCGACCGCTCCCGCCTAAAAGCCTCTCCCGCGTCCGTCGAGGGCGCGCCACCCTGCTTGCGGCTACCGGCGGCGGACGCTGCTGCCCTCTCTGCTGCCGGGCGCCCCGGAGAGAGCGGGTCCGCGGGTCCCACCGCGGCGGACGCCCCGGCCGAGGGTGCGCGCGCTGGTTCTCCGGGGGTTCCGCTGGGGGTGACTGCCCCGGCCTCCTCGTGCTCGAGGTTCAGGAGGCTCCCGGTATAGGCGGAGGAGCTGTAATCGGGGCGCCTGGGCGTCGCTGCGCTGCCTGGCTGCAACGGCGGGTCGCGCGCGGGCGACTTTTTCAGTTTTTCGCTCTCCATTCTTGTCCACGGACTCGCAGCCTCCTGGCCCCAGATGGCCTTGATCTCGCCCTCAGGCAGCCGGACGCCCAGCTCCATCAGGCCTCGGTTGAACTCCTCGAAAGAAAGCCGCCCGTCGCCGTCCTGGTCCTGCCTGCACAGAATGTTCCGGAAACGCTCTGCGCGCTCCAGGACCTGCTGCTCAAACTCTCCCTTGTTCCTTGCCTGTTCCGCCTTCTCGCGAGCTGCATCTCCCAGCAAGGTTGGATGACCCACTTTGTTGGTCACCTGGCCGGGGGTACCACACATTCAGATTGCCAAGTCACAGCCCAGACCGTCTCGCCCCGGGTCCTCAGCTGTTGCGGGGCACGGGGCACGGGGTACGTGTGTCGGATTCAATGTGCGTGACACCGGCCAACTCAAGGCGGAGGGCGTCTGGGACCTGTTTGATGGAAGATTCCTCGTTCCAGGGACCGTTCATGCCAATGTCCCATATGTTCGACCGCACGTAGTCGAAAGGCATAGCTGCGATCCAGTTGGATCGAAGTCTCGCTATCGACTAGTCTCGCGAAAAAGCGCCTGCACGGATTTCCCAAGGCTTTACCCTCAGTCCTATGCACGACCAGTTCGCCAGAGTATCCGAATCCTGCTCGCGATGAACAACCTGGTCCCAGGAGGTGCGATGCCGCTGCGCTTTCTTCCCTCCAATGCGCTCCCAACGATACTTTTTTCCGTAAAGCGAACAGCACTTTACTACAGGGCATGTAGCTGGTTCCGAGGCGGGCTTCTGAAGTCAAGAAGGGCTTCCCGGGGCGGGGACGCCACGACGGCGGCCCTGCTGCTCGCAGGCGTTGCGTCGAAACAGCGGCACCCCACTTCTTCATCATTTTTCGCTGAGAAACTGAAGCGCGTGAGCGGAGTGCTGCCGAATGGGCGGGCGTGAGTGCAAGCTGAGACTCACAGTGGCAATCAAGCGGCTGCTCGACTGCCCGCTGCAAGGCAAAAGCATCTACGTGAAGCTAAAGTGGGGTCATCGGTCGCTCTGGGGTGGTCGCAATGACATTACGCAAGTGAGTTTCTGCCTGGCGAGGAGCAGCGCCCGTGCTTGCTGTGGTTGTAGTGAAAGTGCGCGGGTCCGCTAGTTGATCCGATTTGGGTACGGTGCGCTGACCCATGGCCCCGCGCTTGCGTGCAGCCGGTGGTGTGCCGGGATCGGAGTGTGATTTGGAACGAGTCATTTTCGGGCGAGTGTGTGGTCTTCGTTCCGGAGGAGCAGGAGCGCAACGACCCCGACGCGCGCGCGCGGCTGCTGGCGAAGCAGCCGTCCACCGGCTTCCTGCGAATGTCGGTGCGCAAGGACTCTGGAAAGGGCATGAAGGCGCACAAGCGCTACGGCTTCCTAGAAGTCTACGTCATTGATTGGGCCCTTGCGTACGGCGGGGCCCCGCCAGCAGGAGAAGGTACGCACCTGTGCCAGCGCAGCGGTCCTGACGTGCTGTCGTCCGGAAGCGTCGAAACAGGGTTCTAACCGTTAGGGTGATGGCTGAGCAGAAGGCCACACGGTGCGACGGTTGCTGGACGGGACTAAGTCGACATCATACTTCGAAGTGCAGGTCCAGCGCCGCACTTCTGAGCTTCACATGCAGCGCAGAAGCAGGCCAGATGGCTCCGGGGCTGATGGCGCGCCAGCAGCTGACTGGGGCGGTGCCGGCGCTGGTCGATCAGGTGTCCATCCAGTGGCTCGACGTCCATGGGGTAGCTCTGCTCAACCTCTCCGGCGGCCTCGCCAGCTCTCTTGATGTCCTTGCCCGCCGCCCGAGAACCTGAACCTGGCAGCCCCTCGCTGCGAGCTGGCAGAGGCCTCACGCGCAGTGCGGGGCAGTCGTCCAAGGAGGTAGGGATGGATGATGAGGCAGCGGTAGCCGACGAGGATAAGATGAAGAATGAGGGACAGAGACCGTTTGGGGGTCGGGCAGCTGCGCAAGGCGCAGAGCTGACGGCGGAGCAGAAGCAGTGGATGGAGGTGGCCCCTCACGCTGCCGCCCATGACTTTACAAGCCCCGCAGGCACGGGGGCTCATGCACGGCGGGGCGGGGCGGCAGGGCGCAACGCTGCGGCCAGACCACGTGCTGCGGCAGGACCAAGATAAGGTGCGCCCGCGTCACTCCCTCCAAGGGAGCGCGGGCGCGGGCGCGGGCGCGGGAGCGTCAGGGCGGGGCGGGGTGCGGCGGCGGCGGGGGGCAGGTGCAGGCGGCGATCGAGGCGTCACGAATGTCGCCCGGAAAGACCGCGGCCCTCGTCGACGAGCTGGCGAGCGCCCTCCCCTCCCCAGCAGCACCCGCGCGCCGCCCCCTCCCGATAAGTGCCTTGAGCAGCACCCGCGCGCCACCAGCTCCTGTGATGCCGCCGGCAACCGCCCACCTGCGCCGGCGCCGCGCGGCGCGGCGCGCGAAACGGCATGCACAGAGCGCGAGGCGAGGCGGGAGGTGAAGGGGGCGCGTGACGGCTTGCAGGTGATGCGGGTGCTGCAGGACGCGCGGAAGCAAGAGCAAGCGGGGGAGCTGACCGGGGGACTCGATCCGGCGCTGCTCCTCCACCTCGGGGGCGAAGCAAAGTGATCGCGAAGCGCGTCGCCCAGCACATCGCCGGCCGATGTGCTGAAACGTGTACAAATGTGTGGTGGGGAACCAAAAGTGGGTGCAGCCGGGAGTGTAGATGCAAACAAGAGAGAAGAGTGGAGCAGGTACGCATGCCTTGACGCGTGCACGATGACCCTCCTGTGCTATAACAGGTTTTGCATCGCGCTCTACCATTTTGGACGCACAGCACTGCGGGTCGCTTCCCAACAGCACCGACCCTGCGCAACCACTCCTCCAGCCGCAGCCCCCGAAGGACGCAGCCATAGGCGAATTTGTCTCTCCACCCAACACCGCCGACTCTCAGTGCATGCTCACCCTTTCAGCCACTCAACCCCTCTGCCACTCGCAAACCTTACTTGAGCTTTGCGAACAGCTTTGGCGCCGTCTGCCAACGGGCGTCGCTAGTCAGACTCGCAGCCCCCCCAGCACTAGAAACGTATCTTCCCAACCGCGGGGAATTCCCGCTCCCTGCATCCTTCAGAGGACACAAAAACGATTCATAGGATCGTGCTTCCTAGATTGCATGCGGGAAAGGCGGCAGAAGTGCCCGGGAACTTACACAATGATCGATGCAGTGCCAGAAGTCGAAGTACTGGCCGGTGCAGTGCGCTGTCACCTCCTCCCCAGGCTTGGCATTAGCGAGCAGCTTGTTCACGCGCTCAGTGCAAGCGTCAAGATCCGCCTTTGCCTTCTGGCAGTGGGAGTTGCAGGCCGCGTCGATCTCGGGCCTGCACCGGCACCGGGGTCAGGGTCGCCAGGATCGCCACGCGCACCCCACCCGCCCCTGGCCAGGACCCACGGGAACCCGCGGTTCTAGAGGGGTACATAGCAGCATGGCCACCGGGGCATTTCAACGAGACACAATGGGAGCACTCAGCCTTGTGAATCTTCCAAGCCTACCTTTCAAAGCTAGCACCGGGGGAGGCCTCGTGGCAGGTGCACGGCTTTGGGCCCGGGCGCGGGGATTCAGCCGGTCGAGATCGGGAGGAAACGGAAGGGAGCGATACTTGGGATCGACAGGGTCGGACATGTGTTATAGTTCCACAAGGGTAGTGTTGGCGAAGCGGCCGCACTGGCAGGAAAGGATTCGCAGCGACTGCAGAATCCCCAGCGAGGACGATGAACGAGCGAGCCGCTAGTTGTTTCAGTCAACAACTAAACTGGCCTTGAATCGGTCAACGCCTTACGTCCCGCTCTGAGGCGGGCTCATGGGTGACGTGGAAAAGTGTAATGGGGGCGGGGAAGGTTCTGATCGTTCTCTCCAACTAGGAGATTCTCCCGAGCAAGCTGCCGCGATGGCCGGGCGCGGCCTCACCGCACGGATAAGGGCAACTTCGGCTCTTCTCCTCGCGCTATCCCTCTTGTCATTTGTGTCACCCCTAACAGCGCTTTACAATGCTGAGTCTGGCGTCTTCGAGCTCACGGAGAAGAACTTTGACGCTGAGGTGATGGAGTCGAGTGACTCGCTTTGGCTGGTCGAGTTCTACGCTCCGTGGTGCAGTCCCACCCTGCCGGCCTGCACAACCCACAATACTCTGCATGGATGTAGGTGTTGTTTGGAGCACTGTGATGCAGATCGATGCACAGTCGGCTGTGCTGTGGTGCAGATCGAAGCACAGCTGGCCGAGCCCAAGCCGTTTGAGGTTGCACTTGTTCGTCACTCAGGACCGGCAGGTCTCTGATTCGAAACTCCCATTTCAGGTGTGGGCACTGCAAGAAGCTCGCGCCAACGTATGAGAAGGTGGCCAAGAACCTGGCTGGCATGGTGAAGGTGGCCGCAGTCGACTGCGATGAGCACAAGGGGCTGGCGGCCAAGTTCAATGTGCGTGGGTTCCCGACCATCAAGGTCTTTCCGGTTGAGAAGCAGTTTAACCCATACACGAAGAAGTCCGCCAAAATCCCGACGGAATACAACGGGCCACGCACAGCAAAACCGATGGTGGACGCGGTGCTGGGAATGCTCCCCAACTTCGTCCACACAGTCAAGGCGGAAAACATGACGGACTTTCTGGCGGACGATTATCCCAAGGCGCTACTCTTCACGGATAAGGACACGGTGTCGCCGCTGTACAAGTCGCTGGCAGTTCAGTTCTCTTCGCGCATGCGGCTTGGACAGGCTGCCTCGGCTGATACCGAGTTGGCAGCGCAATTCGGCGTGGAGAGTTTCCCCGCGCTGGTTGCGGTCAAGGGCAGTGACCCCAAGGCGGCGGTCAAGCACACCGGCAAGATTAAGAAAGAGGAACTGCTGGCATTCCTTGGAGAGCACGCGCTGGCAGAGGGGGCTGCCAAGGCGGACCCGCTCCGCGCCGCCAAGAAGCCCAAGATGGTACCAGCATTCACGGCGGCCGAGCTGCAGAGCAAGGTTCTTGATTCCAAAGACCTGTGGGTAGTGCTCTTCCACAATGGCGGCAAGGTTCCTACATCGATGGAGGATCTTGCGACAGCGCTCAAGGGGTTCAAGACCGCCTCGGTTGACTGTGCCGCGGCCAAGGAGGTCTGCAAGGAGCAGGGTGTAGATACATTCCCCACGCTCCGGCTCTTTCAGGTGGATAAGAGTGACACCGAAGACTTTACGGGCGCGGCAGACTGTATGGAGGATTGCATGGAGCTCGAGGCGATGTCAGACTTTGTCGCGGAGCACACGCCCAACGTCGTGACTGCTGTGAACGAGGCTAATTTCAATCAGTTTCTCGCTGGTGCTGCCGAGCGCCCTAGAATCATTCTCTTTTCAAAGAAGTCGGAGCCGACACCGCTGTACAAGTCTGTTGCGCTGAACTTCCAGGGGATCCTCAACTTCGGCCTCTTCGCTAACCCGAGTCAGCCGATGATGGACCAGATGCAGCTGAAGAAGGTTCCGCAGGTGTTTGTGTTTTTCGCGCAGAACGGGACGGCTGAGTCCGTGCAGGCGATGCCGTACCCAGGCGGATTCACCTTTGAGGAAATGGTCCCCTTCTTCGATCAATTCGCAGCGCCCTTCCGCGAGCGCGACCCCAACGCTCCGGCACAAGCCGCCACCAGCGGAAGCGGAGCAGCGCCGACTGGACCGCTCCCACAGATCGCGCGCTCGGACGGCGCTTCATTCGACGCTCTCTGCGGCTCCAAGGGTGGTCTCTGCGCGGTGGCTTTTCTCGACGGCTCCAACGCTGAAAAGGTGGCCGAGCAGGTGGCGATTGTCGAGGCTGTGAGAACCAAGAAACATCCCTCGCCCTACAGTTTCTCGTGGGTCGATGCGGCCTGTCATTCGGACTTTGCGTCTTCGCTCGACATTACATCAGACAAGCTGCCGACGCTCGCAGTCATCTCGCCAAGCAAGCAGCGCGTTCACGCGCACGTGGGCAAGTTCAATGAGGCGGAACTACTAAGCACGCTTGATGCGGTGCTTTCGGGGCGCAAGAGTACTTCGCCATACTCGTCGCTGAACGAGTTGGAGGAGCGGGCGTGCACAGATGTGCACGCGGAAACAGCAGCGGCAATCAACGCAGCGGGGGGCGAGGAAGATGACGACATCATGAAGGAGATGATGGAGGAGATCAGGCGTAATGACGAGGCCGCCGCCAAGGCGGCAGCCGAGTCAAAGAAGGGCAAGAAGAAGAAGAAGGGCAAGAAGAAGTAGGCTCCAGACATGTTCAAGACCGAATAGATTTGGCCTTGTACATGCTGCGCATGCGCAAGCTGGCAACACGGGGAGAGGACATCGCGCCGAGATTCAATCAATAGAGCCGTCTGCATGCTGCTGCACAGCTGCTGCACGCTGGCCTGCCTTACTCGAGGCGTTCGCTGCGGTCCTTCCGTTCTCGCACAACTAATCTGGTGTGTCTGCTCAGAAGTTGCCATCGCGACCACAGAAAGCGCCCGGGGTGCACTTGACCTGTTCATGGCAACCACGCCGTCAATCTCGAGCACAAGCGTCACTAGAGCTGACACCCAGGCACTAAGCGGACCGTGCAGATTCCAACACAATCCTTGCAAATGCAACGAAACCAGCGCAGCGCTCAGCGCAGACGGAAACGTGAGCAGTGCAACCCTCGGCAAGATTGCAAGGAAAGGTCCGGGTTCAACCGGCTTGCCGAAGTCGTTCTCGTAGAAGCCCCAGCCTGCAGTGCACCAACCACAACATTCAGCAAGAGGAAAGTGCCCTGTAGCCAAACTACGGCTGCATTGCCAATTCGCACTGCAACAGCACCGAGGACTGCCTTTGCCCTGCTTGATGAGAGTGGGCCTCTCACCGCCGGCAGGAGGCGTGTCCCAGTTGTCGAGGGCATTGCCATCCGCGCACATGTCCACACCACCTTCGGTACGCTTGTACTTGGCCGGGCATGATGCAACGTCTGAAACGCCCATCTTGAGGCCACTGATGAGCTCCTGGGTCTGGCGAATGGTAGCGAACATCGTCTGCGAGCAAGAGTTGGGGCCGCACGAATCAGCGGCTGTAGCGCCACAAACAAACCATTATTTTGCACGAAACCAGACAGTGCTACGACTCAGCAACAACGAGGCCTCCTCAGGCCAGGGCCGGGCGCGCCAAGAGCTGCGGCAGCCGCTCAGCCTTGGAACCTGGACGTGACATGAACCAAGAGACCGCGGAACCACTCCAAACGCTTCTCCAAGGAGACGTGCACAGTAGATACGGGAAGATGGCTCTGAGGCCAGAGATAAGACGCGAGATCCGCGCACAACGCCGGTAGCGCTGGCATCACCGTCGGTGGGAGCCATACCTAAATTGAGAACGGGTTGACTATTTTCGTCGAGATTGTCAAAAGTTGACCAGAAGGTTGGATCCTTGTGTGACGGCCATGGCGGTACTCAGTGCAAACTGTTCCAGGATGGGGTTACTGCGGATTGCAGGACTACTTCTGCTCAATGCGTTGACCACCATAGCACTTTCGTCGCCGGATCAGGAGCAGCAGAACGCTCGCATCTTCAAGGCTGCGCTAGAAAACGACCCTGACGAAATAAAGGCCGCAGTTGATGCTGGTGCGCAGATCAATTTTGTCGTGGAGGCTCGCGGTGGACAAGGACCTCTCATGGCAGCCTGCCTGAGCGGTGACATCCTATCCGATCCTAGCACGTAAGGTGCGCTTTGATGGAAATGTGTGCTGCGAACCGCTAGGGGCTTTAGAGCTCCCCTGCCCCGTGACAGCCTCGCTTGATACACAGGCAAGGAGAAGTCAGTCGAAGCGCTTCTGAAGCTCGGGGCAGATCCTGAAATTGGTGAGAAGGACGGCTATACCTGCCTGCACGGCACTGGTTTCCAGGTTCCAGCACCTTGAACCCTGCTTGGAGCGTTCCGTGGGACACGACAAGAGAAATGGCTCCGGAGCAGTAACAGAATCCGTGGCACGCCTAATGTCTCCCGCGCACACTCCAGGGCCGTCCTGCGGCGGCCGCGGCTGCTATTACAGCGGGTATCAAGGAGACCAAGCACAGTGACGGCTTTTTCCCGATCCACCGCGCAACATGGGGCGGAACAGATGGACACGCCGAGACGATCCGCGTCTTTGTGACGCAGGGTGCGCAGAATGTGGATGTCCTCTCAGATCACGGGGAAACCCCACTGCTCTCTGCCGCAGGCGCGCGCACCGTCAACTTGGCGAGCATCAAGGTCCTTGTAGAGCTCGGCGCGAACATCCGCGCTACCAGTCCGCAGGGCGAGACGCCGATTTCCAGGATCGTCTCCGGGGGACGCCCCGATCCTAGTCGTGAGGCTGCGGTAGGGTTACTACTTGAGAAGGGCATCAAACTGGACGAGCCGAGCGGCGTGCAGGACGAGACGGTGCTCGAGCTGCTGCAGGCCTTCGGGTGGCTGGACACCATCAAAAAGTTTGGCGGCGACCCGGGGCAAGCCAAACGCAAGAAAAAGGGTCGACGTCGTGGTAAGACCAAGGCCAATGGAGACCTGTGATTACGCAATTTCGACGGGACCGAAAGATGATCTCTGAGAATGGGGGCGGGGGCGGTGCTGGGCATGCTGCCTCACGCGCAGGCGCAGCGCGAGGCCAGTGACGTGGGTGGCGACTTTCATGAGCTTTATTAGAACCAAGTGTCGTCAGTGCAACACGCGGAGCGTCTCATGCATCGCCCACGGCGGCTCCGCCCAGCCGCCTGCGCGCCGCCCCCCGGCGCGGACCACCAGCCTCGGCGGCCGCAACCCCCACCCGAGGATGCCGCCAGGGGCGCCCTCGTCGCTAACCTCGGCCCGCTCCGAGCCCGAGCCCCACGTCGCTGCCGCGCGCGCGTGTGCCATGTTTCGTTTTGCCGCGGCGCCGTCGCGGCTCGCACACGAGGACGCCGACCACAATGCCGCCGGCGGCGGCCGCGCCGACGAGCGCGACGGTGGCGGCGGCGGCAGTGGTGGTGGAGA
>ENA-UOXV01008048-UOXV01008048.1-marine-metagenome-genome-assembly--contig:-NODE-8048-length-10478-cov-21.880073_pt1 | contig 10478 bp, 4 predicted proteins | sample MGYA00238165_ERZ766961 | MGnify/ENA primary metagenome ERZ766961 (study PRJEB28924, sample SAMN03173240) | marine metagenome | biome: Marine; feature: Water; material: Subsurface seawater | place: North... | reverse complement strand
ACTGCTTCTACCACGGGGTAAAAGTAGAAATTCGTTCATCTTTGAGGCGATGAAAATCAGAGAAGTGAATGGTGTACAAGAAGTCTTTGATCCGGTTCGCAAGAAATACGTGAAACTCACACCTGAAGAGAAGGTTCGACAACAATGGATCGACTACCTCCACTCGGAATTGGGTTACCCTCTGAATTTGATGGAAGTAGAACGAAAAGTGGAAGTGCTCGGAATGAGTCAACGTCTAGATCTCCTCTGCAGAAATCACAAGGCCGAGATGTTCCTGCTCATCGAATGCAAAGCTCCGGAAGTTAAGATCAACCAAAAGGTCTTCGATCAAGCTGCTCGTTACAACACCGTCTTAAAAGCACCTTACCTTTTGGTCAGCAACGGCATCGATCATTTCATTGCGAAAATTGACTTTCAAGAACAAAAGCATCAGTTCGTCGAAGAAATCCCGCCGTTCACTGGCGAAGCCTAATCCGAACAGGCCATTCTGTACCTTTGAGTCATGCGCTTTCTAGGCTCATTTATCTTGATTCTCTGTGCGACTTTCAGCAATGGCCAAGTGCAGGTCGAGATGGATATTGCTTCGCAGATTGCCCTCGAGCGTGCAGCAGCCGATGAATTCCTCGATGTGTATGTAGAGGCTGAAGCAAGTCTTTTGCTGGAATATGCGAGTCAAGAAAGTCTCTTCTACAAATATCACTTCAGAGGCCAACACGTTCTTCGACTCAAACCATATGAGCTGAGTTCACTCCTGAAGCAGCCTTTTGTGAAGGCTGTTGATCTGAATCCAAACAGGGGGCAAGTCCTCAGCAACAATTCAATAAAACTTACAAATGCCGCAAGCGTCAGAAGTGAATTTGAAGGTGTTGCCTATTCTGGAAAAGGAGTACTAGTGGGTATTCTTGATGCTGGAATCGACTTCAATCATCCCGATTTTCAAAATGATTCTGGAGATACACGAATAAGAGCGATTTGGGATCAGAACCAAAGTTTTCACGCTTCTCGAACGCCTTCCTTTGGCTATGGCCAAGTATGGAACAGTCAAGACATCGACTCTAGTATTTGCACCCACGTGGACAATCCCAGCTTTTTCGGACATGGAAGCAATGTTTCGGGAATAGCTGCCGGAAATGGAAAGTCGGTTCCCGATTCAATTGGTGATTTTGCAGGTTATGCCACTGAAGCTGATTTGGCGGTAGTCTCGATTGATTTTAGTGCGGTCAACTTCACGGAAAAAGTAGCCGATGGGGTGCAGTTTCTTTTAAATCTTGCAGATTCACTGAATGTGCCATGCGTGCTCAATGCAAGCTTAGGGACGTACATGGGTTCTCACGACGGACTCGATCTTCCTGCATTGCGCATCGATTCAATGTTGAAAGCACAAAAGGGAAGAGCAATGGTTGCCGCGGCTGGCAATTCAGGAAACTGGGCACCTTTTCATCTGCACTCAGAGGTGAACTCCGATACTGCCTTCACTTGGTTTAAGTACAGCAGCTTTTACGGTGCTGTATTCTATGAGCTCTGGGCCGACCTTGCCGATTTCGATTCTATTCAATTTTCCATTGGTGCCGACGAACCAAGTAGCTTCAACTTCCGCGGACAAACGCCTTTCGACGACATCAGCAATCGGCTCAACACGGTGGTTACCGATACTTTGAAATCGATTTCCGGCAACCGCTTGGGTGTTGTTCAAACCTGGGCCGAGAAAAAGAACGGTCGCTACCGACTTCAGGTCTATATTCCTAATCCCGATTCATCCAATTACCTCTTTCGCTTTATTACGGCAGGCACCGGTTCCTTCGACCTTTGGTCGTCGCCCAATATTGGAACGAGTGAAATCGTGTACCAAGGACTTCCAAGTAGCAGCCTAAAACCCGAAATGGCACAATACCGCCTGCCTGATATAGACCAGAGCATGGTGAGCTCCTGGACATGCCTGCCTTCGGTGATCACAGTTGGAAATCACATCAACCGCGATCAATACATCGATTATGTTGGGAACCTTCAAAGCTTCCCAGAACCCAGTGGAAGTATGGCCGCGTCGAGCAGCAGAGGTCCGAGTAGAATTGGTGTACAGAAGCCAGACTTAATTGCCCCAGGGGAGAGAACATTAACTGCCGGTAAGTTGACCGATCTCAACATTATGCGCGTAGTGCCAAGTCTTCAAGTAAACCTTGCACCCGGTGGATTTCACTTTAAGAATGGGGGCACTTCCATGGCAAGTCCTGCCATTGCAGGTATTTGCGCTCTTCTTCTCGAACGTTGTTCTGATGTTGGAGTAGAGGAGATGGTTCAGCTGGTTCGAGATGCCTGCTCAGGAGATGCATTCACATCCAACCTGCCAAACAACTTAAACGGTTACGGAAAAATCGACGCGGAAAAGCTCTTTCAAAACCGTCTCTACAGTCCAAACCCGGCTTCTGTTCTTGGCATAAATCGCCATTGCCCCGGCGATAGCTTGCCTTGTCACGTTCCCGGCTTCGACTTTCAGTCTTGGTCGGATGGTTCAACGGATTCTGTGCATTACATCTCAGCCCTCGACACCTTGTTTGCCTTTGTAGAGGACAGCCTTGCTTGTCCAGGAATGAGTATACCCGTGGTAAGTTATGAGCATGTTCCGGAAGAAATAGATGAATTGAAAGACACAAGCATTTGCATCGGAGATCGATGGATTTTGACCAGCAACCACCCAGTTGTAGAATGGTCGGATGGAAGTATGGGAGTAAACACTTTGGTTTCGACTGTGGGCGATTATTGGCTCGATCTTGAAGATCAGAATGGTTGCGTGGTGCGCGACAGCTTCTCACTCATTCAAATCAACCCGCTTCCAGTAGTTGACATTGAACCGCCCAGCGATACCATTTGTCAAGGTGGTCGCTTGAACTTGGTTTCTGAACTTTTTGAGGCCTATCTATGGAATACGGGTTTCAACGCGCGAAATCTGGTTGTGGAATACGATGGGATGTCGCCCTCAGAGTACTCCATTTCAGTCATCGATTCCAATGGCTGTTCGGGTTCCGATTCCATTGAGGTCTTTTTTGAAGTCTGCGCAGGTGAGGGGGAGTTTTTGACCGAGCCCAATCTTTCAATTTTCCCAAACCCGAGTGAGGCTTCGGTACAACTGAGTGGCTTAAATGCTCCCAGCCCATACAAGCTCTTCAACATAGGTGGACAGCTTTATTCTGAAGGAGTTATTGAATCTCATGTACCACTTGAGCTTGGTGAATTGCCATCTGGTCAGTATTTTCTTGAAATCCATGAAAAGGGAGAACTTCGTCGCCTGAAATTTATACTCGAGTGAGAATTCTCTCCTGCTTTTTTCTCCTGTTCCTTTCGAACCAAATCATGGCGCAAAACTTTGTGCCGAATACTTTGGTCTTGAAGCTGAAGTCTGAATTTTCCAGTGAGATTCAAGAAGGTGAATTTCAATCGAAGGACCTCAAGGCTTTTGCTGATCGCATGGGAGTTTCCTCATTAGAAAGAATTTTCCCACAACACCAAACAGCTGCCCGAGAAGAGCAGTCTTTGGCCAACATTTACCTTCTGAAGTACGAGTCTTCTTTTCCTACAGGAAAATTGATTTCCTACTTAAAGGGCAAGAACATCTTCGAATACGTTGAGCCGAAGTCAATCCCCAAAGTGGTATTCACTCCGAACGACCCACTCTTTAGCCAACAGAATCACCTCGATTCCATTTCAGCGCCTGCAGCGTGGGACTTGAGCAAAGCCTCCAGCGACCAAATCATCGCCATCATCGACACCGGTGTGGAAGACGATCATCCAGATTTGCAGACGGAGATTTTCGTAAACCTCGCAGATCCAATCAATGGGCAAGACGACGACAACGATGGCTTTGTAGACAACAACTTGGGTTGGAATTTTGTCCAGAAAAATGGTAACGTCGAATACACCGACAGCGACCATGGAGTGCATGTGGCAGGAATTGCAGCGGCAGGAACCAACAATGGAACAGGAGTCGCGGGTGTAGGCTACGATGCACGCTTGATGATTTTAAAGGCGGGCGAGCGACTCGACATCACCAACGGATATGAGGCCATTGTATATGCAGCCGATCATGGCGCCGATGTCATCAATTGCTCTTGGGGAGAATACTATCCGAGCTACTTAGCGAAAGACGCGGTGGAGTACGCTATTTCAAAAGGTTCCATCATAGTAGCTGCGGCCGGAAACGACGGCGATCCAGATCCTTTTTATCCAGCTGCTTTTCCTGAAGTCATAGCTGTAGCGGCTCTCAACAACGATGGCAGCAAGGCCGGAATTTCCAACTTCGGGACTTGGATTGACATAGGCGCCCCAGGTGTTCAGATTCGATCTACAGTAGGAGGGAAGGCCTACAACACCAATTCAGGAACGAGCATGTCTGCCCCAATGGTCTCGGGCGTTCTGTCTCTTTTGAAAGAATATCGTCCGAATTTGACCACCGATGAATTGAAGGCTGTGGTAATCAACAGCGCCGACGATAAATACCATTTGCCTGTCAACCTTCCCTGGAAGTCGTGGCTTGGAACAGGTCGCTTAAATGCGGAAAAAGCCTTGAATATGGCCGACAGCGCAACCCTAGAATTGCTCGATTACAGCTTGTCCGACGAAGGCGACAATTGGTTTGCTCCGGGGGATACCATCCGATTGTTTCTCGAAGTTCAAGCACTTGTAGCCAACAGCGATTTCATTTCTGTGCAGACAAGAATTCAGGACACCAACATCTATGCGCATGTTGTTTCAAGCAACACTTTTAGTCCAAGTACTCGCGGACAAAAAGTGAACAACCTAGGTTTCGAACACGAATTTGTACTCGGCCAATACGTTCCCATCAACCATCGCCTTTCCATCGAAGTTTTGCTGGCAAACCAAGTGGATACAGTTCGACGATGGATTGAGCTTCCGCTCAATACCAGTTACATCAATGTGGAAGAGAACAAGTTGAAGCTCACCTATACTTCCCAAGGTTTGATTGGCTACAATCGATACTCGGAGCAAGAGGGAGACGGCTTTAGTTTTGAGGGTGGAGTCTCCTTGTTGTATGAAGGAGGTTTTGCATTGGGCTTCAAGAAGAGCTCTGAGAATGTGGTGCTGGATCGCTTGCGCGGATTCAATGATGTTGGGGAAACCGATTGGAGGTCGACAGACTTTGTGCGCCGCGATCCGAATTCAGATGCTTGTTCCACCTATGCGAGTGGTGGTTTCATGGATCAAGTGAACTACGACATTCAGGTAAAACAACGCACTTGGGCCTGCAATACCTCGGCCTTGGACCAAAGCATTTTCTTGGAATACATAGTCTTCAACAACTCGATGGAAACCTATTCCGGACTTTACGGAGCCATGTTTACCGACTACGACATTGGTGATTTCGATTTGAACAAAGGGAACTTCGATGGCCAGCGATTTTTGAGCTATACCTATTCCACCGAGGCAGAGGACTCAGGCCTTTATGTCGGACTTCAACTCATTGAGCCCGATGTATATCGCACCTATTTCATCTCGCATGAAGCTGGCGGAGAAGGAGGAGTTGATTTGGTGGACGCCGATGTATTCATCAGCGACGAAAAGTACGAAGTGATGGTAGGAGGGAAGTTGAGTGCGGGCTTAAACTCAAGCACCGATGTGTTTCAAGAAGTGTCGAGTGGACCCTACAGTTTAGCTTCCGGTGATAGTTTGAATTTTGTGTTCGCGATGATTGTAGGAAAGTCCTTGCAAGAACTGCAGGAACGCGCCGATAGTACTTATGCTTCTGTAAAAGGGCAGCTGCCTGCAAGTCTTGAGGATGCCGTTGAAAGTTCAAAAGCTAAAATTTGGCCGAATCCTTTTTCAGATTGGCTCAATGTTGAATTGACGGCTCAAGGAAGTTTTGAGCTTCGTTTATTCGATCTTTTGGGCAAGAAAGTTTTTGAGTTTAGAACGAAAAATTCTGAGAGTCATCAAGTCGATGTACCCTCTTTGGAGAATGGATTATACATTGTAGAATTGGAATCCGCCGATGGAATCGAACGGAGGAAGATGCTACATTCGCAATCAAATTAAGCAGATGGATCTCAGAAAGATTATGGCCATTTCAGGAAAACCCGGACTGTATCGGGTTGTGGGCCAAATGAAAAATGGTGTTGTTGTAGAAGGATTGGACGACAACAAACGTTTCCCGGCATACGCCACACAGCAATTGAGTTTGCTGAGTGAGATTTCCATTTACACCGCCGCCGGCGACACTCCTTTGACTGAGATCATGGAGAAGATTAAAGACTCTTTGAAAGGGAAGGAAGCTTCCTTAAAAGGTTCTGATGTCTTGGCGCACTTCTCCAAAGCGGTTCCAGATTACGACGCCGATCGTGTGTACGTTTCCGACATGAAGAAAGCCTTGAAGTGGTACAATGGATTGGTGAATGCCAACTTCTTTGATGCTCCTGAAGAGCCAGCTTCAGAGTCTAAAGAAGATTCTGAAGGCGAAGAAGAGTAAGACTTTTCAAATCGAAACCACGCTCTCCATATTCTGCTAGTCTCATATTGGAGTTCTTTTTCCCGAAGCCAATTAGGCAACCTTTTCTGTTGGAGCCGTCTAATAAACGATGCTTAATAAAAACTTTTAATGAGGCTAGTCACTAAGATATTGGTGCTATTTTTCGCGCTCTTGTTGCAGTTTGAAGTGATTGCTAGTCATATTGCTGGAGCTGATCTCACTTATCGGCATATTCAGGGTGATACTTTTGAGTTTCAACTAAACGTTTTTCGGAATTGCGGAGGAAATATTTACCCACATACTAGACTCTCCATTTATGGTGAGAGCAGTTGTGGTGATACTCTCGCCATAACTCTGATTAAGAAGACTTCGAGCCTAAAGTTGAGAGGTGAAACATTAATCCCGAATTCAAGCGGTGGATTTGATGTAAGTCAGCTTTGCTCAAGCAGTATGGCGCAAAACAGATGCATGGGTGGAAGCTCCTTTCCCAGCATGGAACAATACATCTTTGAAGGTAGAGCTTTAATAGCGAATCCTTGCTCTTTATAGACTTTCTATCGCAACATTAGCTGTTGCCGTTCTTCTGCAAACAACGTCACAATCAATCAAATCTGCGTACAGTCCACCTTAAATTCTGTGGTTGATAGCACAAACTCCAGTCCTGAGTTTGACACACAACCCATCTATTATCCTTGTGCGGGTCAATCACACTCGTACAATTTTGGAGTGATGGAGAAGGATGGAGATAGTTTGGTGTATTCCTTCGATCGAGGATGTTCAAACTATCCACAACCATATTCTTGGTCAAGGCCATTCAATCCACCACTTGCTGGAATGACCTTAAACTCTAAAACTGGACGAATAAAGTTCACACCAAATGTTAGTGGAAATTTTGTAGTGGTTCTAAAGGTTTCTGAGTATGATCGAAAAACAGCTGCTTTCAAAGGAAGTGTTACCCAAGATGTACTAATGATTGTCCAAATCTGCACCAACAAGAATCCAGAATTTGCATCACCTCCTGGCTATTCTGGAAGAAGAGTTGGAAGCATAGAAAATTTCAGCGGAAGCGCCACAAAGCTCAATTCCAAGAGTGTTGAAATGTGCATTGGAGATAATTTTCAATTTGATGTTTTCTCCTTTGACGCTGATTTACTGGATTCTATGTCCGTCAGATCTAACGTGAAGGAAGTCCTGCCTGGAGCGCATCTAAGTTTCAGTCACCCATCAGGCCGAACAGATTCAATCATTGCCACAATTAGTTGGACAGCTACTTCTCTACCTGGGCCTTTCTATTCTTTTTATCTAGAGTTCAGCGACAATCATTGCCCTTTGGTGGCGCTCAGTTATTTGACGTACAAAGTCTATCTCAAGCCTTCCACATATGCCGGACCAGACCTTACGATATGTAATGGAAGTCAGTCTGCCACCCTCCAGGTAAGTGGGGGTAGTCAGTTTACTTGGAGCGCCCTTCCTGGTGGGTCGGGTATCTCGGTGCCAAGCAACTTTAGCTGTGATACGTGTGCCAATGTAATTGCTAATCCAAGTACCACAACTAACTATGTGGTGATTTCCAATCTGATCAGCGGGTGCAAAAGCAGCGATACCATACAGGTAAAGGTTGTGGACGACTTTAGTTTAGTCGGTAATTCAGTCGACGTCTGTTGGGGTGACAGCATTCAAATTTCAGTTGAGCCTTCCGATACCTCAAAATCTTATTCTTACCAATGGAGCAATCCACAGTTTTTAGATTCTGTGGGAAGTCGAACGCCAGAAGTTAGAGGCTTGGACATTAGTAATAGATTCATTGTAACTGTTACATCTTCATCGGGTTGTACGAAAATTGACAGTGTAATAGTAAACAGCTCCTTACCCTATCCCAATAACATTAGAGCTGTTGCAGATCCAAATCCAATTTGTGTTTCCGACACCGTGCAATTAGAAGTCAATTGGTCTCCGCAAAGCTTTGGGTGTGGAATTAACCCTTTTCCATGTCAGGGATTTAGTAGAACTGTTCAAGTTGTTAATGGGACGTCTCGCACCTCGAGTTCTGGCAGTCTAGTTAGTCCAAATCCCTACCCGAATGTGTATGCGAGTGTAAGGCAACAGTATCTCTATCGGGCGTCTGACCTTAGCCAGATGGGGATGAAGAAGGGGGGTATCAGCTCAATCGAATTTTTTGTTGATAGCAATCTAGGAACCGCCTCATATCACAATTACAGCATTCGAATGAAATGTACTTCGCTCTCACAATTGGGAACTACTTGGGAATCAGGCTTGGTTCAAGTTTATTCTTCAAAAACCCATACCGTAACGCAAGGTTGGAACTCTCATTTGTTCGATGAAAGATATTCATGGGATGGCACCTCCAATCTCTTGGTTGAAATCTGTTTCGACAATTCAATACAATCTTCCGCACAAACCTCCAATGCGAACATACTGTACGGGCCAACTTCCTATACATCGACCATCTTAGCCCACGAATTTAATGCCTCTGCCTGCAATGTTGTCAGTCCTTCATCTGCTTCATCCTTCAACTCGCTTCCCAACACTCGCTTTGTCACTTGTGAGGGATTCAATACAGCTTCATACAACTTTCAGTGGACCAGTTCAGGCAGCAACCCGAGTTTCATCGGAGCCAACAATATCATAGATCCTAAAATTAATGCAAGCCTATCCTCCGATACTTCCTATACGGTGTTCATTGAGGACAGCCTAGGGATTTGCTTTGATACAGCGAGTGTGCAGGTGGACGTCGTCAATCAATACTCCGTTTTCCTACCTAAAAACATTCGTCTGTGTATTCAAGACGGACTACAGATTATTCAAAGTGCAGTCCCATTCCAATGGCACGGTGGCGGAAGAGGAAAGTGGTCGGGACCAGGCATCGTAAACGACAGCTTGGGATATTTTGACCCTGCCATAGCAGGCATTGGTCAGCACTGGATCCACTACGAAATTGTGGGATCCGCCTGCGATATGCGCGACAGTATGCAAATTCAGGTGGTTGGATTGCCGGACGTTTCTTTCATCGAGGGACCATTTTGTGAATTGGATGCTATCAATCGCTTGGATACGAATTTGATCCATGATATAGGATATTTCACTAGTTCAATTCCTGGGGTAGTAGATTCCTCTTTAGACAATTTCGATGCTACTTCTGCTTTCATCAATGCGCCGGACAGTCTGCCCTTAACCTATCACGCATTCAATGGTTGTTGGGCTGATTCTACCATTACAGTGAGAGTGGACGCAAAGTGGCAAGTATCCATTCCCACTCTTGGCCCATATTGTTTGGATGAAGATTCTACTCAAGTCTACACCAACGATTCTCTGGGCCAATGGTCTGGACCTGGAGTTAAATCAAATTTTTTCTTCCCTTCTTCAAATGGGCCAGGGATGTTTCGATTGCATGTTGATAGTGCAGGTTATTGCGGAAACACTGGTTTCAAGGATGTAGTGGTGGTCTCAAACCCAAAACCACAGATCTTAGATCCAGGTCCATTCATCGACGACGGAACTTCGAGGTGGACTAGCCCAGTTGAAGTAGTTGCCGATACTTTCGACCCAGGAGGTAAATGGGGAGCACCAACAACACCCCCTTGGATGCCTTTTACTACTCAGACGGTATTTGTTCCATCAGCAGTATTTGCCTCCGGGGGTACAGGATTTTATCCTTTGACCTATACGGTGAATGACACAATGTCCAACGGAAAGTTATGTGCTGGCGCCGACACTGTACATCTATACTTCTGTGTTCCAAAGCCTAGTTCATCCTACATAAGCACAAATGCTCTGGGGGATCTCGTTGCCAACCCAAAATCCAGCTTTTATTGGTGGTACGAGGACAGCTTGTTTACAGGAAACAACTTGAGAGACTCTATCTTTAGTAATCCTACTATGGGTTTCCAATATCGTGTGTTGGTTGGAGATTCCAACCAGTGTTGGACAATTTCAGACTCCAACTACTACGTTGGTTCTCCTGAGTTTGCTCTAGAGAGTATTCAAT
>ENA-UOXV01008047-UOXV01008047.1-marine-metagenome-genome-assembly--contig:-NODE-8047-length-10479-cov-4.844685_pt1 | contig 10479 bp, 9 predicted proteins | sample MGYA00238165_ERZ766961 | MGnify/ENA primary metagenome ERZ766961 (study PRJEB28924, sample SAMN03173240) | marine metagenome | biome: Marine; feature: Water; material: Subsurface seawater | place: North... | reverse complement strand
CTGAAATTGAGATAAGTGAGTCAGGGACATGCAACAGGTCGTGTGCATTTTGTCCAAGAAGTGCAGTGGGATTTGAAGATAAAAAAGAATTTATCACCAGTGAGTTACATCAAAAACTTTGTGATCAGTTAAAAGAAATAGGTTATGAGGGAACGATAAGATATAGCGGTTTTGTAGAACCAATGCTTGATAAAAATATTTTTAATCTCATAGATAAGGCAAGAAAATGTCTACCAAAAGTTAATATCGAAATAGTAACAAATGGAGATCCATTAAATCTTAAAAGGTTAAATCGATTATTTGAAGTTGGTCTTAATAAAATTCTTATTAGCGCTTATGATAGCAAAGAAGATGCTGATAAATTAGAAAACCTTTGCAAGAAAGCAAATTTAGATGAAAATCAATATATAGTTAGGCATAGATATTATTCTGAGGATAGTGATTTTGGTATAACACTTAGCAACAGAGCAGGATTAATGGAAAATGCAGAATTTAAGATTGAAAGTTTAAAAGAACCATTAAAAAAACCTTGCTATATACCTTCATACACATTTTTTTTGGATTACCAAGGTGATGTTTTAATGTGTCCGCATGATTGGGGGAAGAAAATTATACTTGGTGATCTTAATAAAGAAAATTTTTTAGATATTTGGTTTAATAAAAAGTCTATGCAAGTAAGGAAAATGTTAAATTCATCTAATAGAAATTTCAAACCATGCAACGTTTGTGATGTTACCGGAACATTTATGGGTAAGAAAAATTCTAGCTATTTTAATTAGCAGCTTGTAATGAAAGATAATCTTGTAGGTGTTCAAAAGAAGATTCTAAATATCGTAAAAAAATATTTTTTTAAAAAAAATTCACCGTTCTTTAATAAAAGCTATTTTGCTCTGTATGCAAATAATGAAGGAAATCAATATATTAAAGAAAAAATTCATAATTATAAGATTAATAAAATTAATCAAATATTATCTAAAAACATTAATATATTTTCTAGCTCAAATCTTAGAATAATTTCCAATTGTCATGATGATAAATGTTATAATAATTTAGTTATTACTTGGGGCAACAACAAATCTTTTTCTTTAAATGGGGGTTTTTATGACAAATATTTTTCAACATATTCTTTAGATCATCCAAATACATTTTGGATTATTTTGTCTGATAGTAAAATAAATAAAAGAAACATAGGTAGTAATATGGCCGCTGTTTATCCTGAAAAAAATTTTGTTAACTATTATGAATTTTGTAAGATTTTTATTTTAAACTTATTTTACAATATTTTTGGTTTGAAAAAAAAGGTTGTGGATAGAGATTTCTTAATTTTTAAATGTATTAATGATTTTATTTTAAAAGAAAAAAGTTTATCAAAATTAAAAAATTTATTAATTCCATATGAAGGTCAACCTTTTCAAAAAAGAATATTATTTAATCAAAAAATTAAAAACAAACATCTAAAAACGTATGGTTTTGATCATTCAGCACCACATTCAATAGCTACTCAATTATTCTATACAAGAGGTTCTCCAGATATTCTTTTAGTTTCTGGGTCTAATGTAAAAAAATGTTATAGCAAATTTTATAATTGGTCTCCCAAAAAAATTCAGCTTTCATATCCTGCTAGATATAAAAATTTTAATAAACACAACTTTTTAAATAAACTATTTCTGCCTTACAATTTATCGAATGAAGATTTAATTTTAGATAATATTAGTTTTTTTTTAAAAAATAGAAAAAATAAGTCAATTAAAAAATTTAGTGTGAATATACATCCTGAAAAAAAAAATAATAGACATCACATTCTGTTAAGAAAAAGAATTGAAAAAATTAAAAAAATATATGAAGAAAAATTTTCTAAAAATGCTAAGGATGCTGTAACCATAGCTGTAGGTTTTACTACTACTCCAATAGTTGCTTTAGAATTTAATTTAAATGTTCTACATATATGCCCAAATCCAGATTTTGAAGCATATTTAAATTATTTTTGGCCAAATATAACTATAAAAAGAATTAATAAATATAGTTTTTTATATAATTTAAAAAGAACTGGAACATATTTAAATTTTAAAAATAGAAATAAAATATTAGAGTTAATTAATGGTTAAAAAGATCAATAACAGCAAGTTAAAAATTGATAACATTTATAGATTGCCCGCTTCTTCAAATAGTAGGCTTAATCATATTAGATTGGATAAAAATGAGAGGGCTGATAACCATATAACTTCATTTTTTAATAAACTCAAAAATAATATTACAAGCGATTTAATTTCAGCCTATCCGGAGTTTAATAAAATTTATACAAAACTTTCAAGAAAATTAAAAGTTAGCTCTCATAATATAGTTTTCACAGCTGGATCTGATCAAGCAATTAAAAATACATTTGAATTGTTTTATGAAAAAAATAAAGAAGTTATTACTATTGATCCAACATTTGCAATGGTAGATATTTATTGTAAAATTTTTAAAACTAAACAGTTAAAAATTGGTTATGACAAAAATTTTCAATTAAGATTGAAAGATATTTATGAAGCTATAAATAAAAATACATCTCTTATTATTTTAGCCAACCCTAATAGCCCCACAGGTACACTAATTAAAAAAGATGATTTAATTAAGATTATTAAAAAAGCAAGGAGAAATGGTGCAAAAGTACTCTTGGACGAGGCTTATCATGAGTTTTCAACTTATAATTTTTCATCAAAAATAAATGATTTTGACAATTTAATAATAATTAGAACTTTCTCTAAAATTTTTGGATTGGCAGGACTGAGATCTGGATATGTTCTTTCTAATAAAAAGATAATAAAAAAATATTTTGCCATAAAACCAATGTATGAAATCAATTCCATTGCAGTAAAAGCATTAGAATTATTATTAGATAATTCTAAATATATTAATTTTTATTTAAAAGAAATGAGAGAAGGTGAAATATATGCAAAACAATTTTGTAAAAAAAATAAGTTTAAATTTATTAAATGCTATGCTAATTTTTTTCATGTTGATTTTAATCATGATCCAAAAAAAATTCAAAAACATTTATTGAAGAAAAAAATTTTGATTAAAGGTGGTCCTGAAGTTAATAGTTATGAAAATTATTTAAGAATTAGCTTTGCTAAAAAATCAACTATAAAACTTATATTAACTACAGTTGAAAAATATTTAATATCTAAAATTAAAATATGAATTATAAGATAGATAATATTGAAATTGATTTGTGTGATCAACTTAGAGATTTTGATTATTTTACAAAAGATCCTTTTTTTGTTTTTGAAAAAAAAACTTTATTGATAATTTAAGCTATCAGAAACTTGTTTCTGAAATTTACAGTTATAAATATTTTCAAAGAACTTTTTTAGGTTTTGGGGATAAAAAAGCCACTAGTATTAATGGATCGAATTTATATAAATTAAATAACAGCGTTTTTAAGAATTTTTCCATTGAGCCATCAATGAATTGTATGAGAATTTATGTTAATGTTTTTAATTAAAAATTATCAAAATAAATAAACCAAAGAATTAAAATTATATGAAACCTTTTGTTTCTATCATAATCCCTACTTATCAAAATTGTAATAGATTGAGAGGTGCCTTGAATTCAGTACTTTCTCAAACTTATGATGATTATGAAGTCTTAATTATGGATGATGGATCCACAGATGGAACAGAAGAAATGGTTAATTCATTTAAGGATTCTAGAATTTTTTATTATTGGAATAAAAATTCTGGTGGACCTGCCAAACCTAGAAATAGAGGAATTAAATTTTCTAAAGGTAATTGGATTGCTTTTTTAGATTCCGACGATAGTTGGAAACCTAATAAATTAAAAATGTGTATTGAAAACATTAGTGAGCAAGTAGATTTAATTTATCATGATTTAGAAATTGTATATGGTTCTAAAAAAATATTTCGAAGAAAAAAAGCTAGAACCCGTAAATTAAAAAAACCTGTACTGATTGATCTATTAATTAATGATAATTTAATTTGCAATTCATCGGTTATAGTTCGTAAAAATTTATTACAAAAAGTTGGTGGAATTAATGAGAGTAAAAGTTTAGTAGCCGCAGAAGATTATAATACGTGGTTACGAATAGCTAATTTGACAAACCAATTTATTTATTTACCTCATACTCTTGGATATTACTCAAAACATAGTGATAGTTTGTCTAATAAAAATATGTCTTTACCTACAAAATATGCGATTGAGGAATTTCTTGGTATCTTGGATAATCGACAAAAAATAAAAGTAGAAGCTAGAAATAGATATATTTCTGGAAGATTTAGTTATTTAAATTTTAATTATGGAAAAGCAAAAAAAGAATTGTTGTTTGTGTTAAAAAAAGGCACTATTCAATTGAAATTACGTTCACTATTAATGATAATTAATATTCTTGTAAGTTTTAAAAATTAACAAAGCATTATAAAAAAATTTTAAATTAAATATGAAAATCTTAAAAAAAGGACTTTATAAAATTGCAAATCCTATTTTGTCTAAGGTTTCAAGATTTAAAAATAAACACCAAGGTGAAACTTGTTACTTATTTGGTGATGGAGTTTCTATAAAATATTTCGACTTATCTTTATTTTCAGATAAAATTTCTTTCTCTCTCGGAAAAATACAACATCATAAAGACTTTAGATTTCTCAACTGTAAGTATTGTTTAATGTTAGAGCCATATTATTTTTATCCATTTTTTAGATTAAAAATGCCTCCACATACATTATGGAGAAATAATATTCAAAAAATATATCGGAAATTTATAGATTACAATAAAGGTATAAATTTTTTCATAAATTTTTCAAATTACCCTATGTTATGGAATTCTAAAGTGGATTATTTATTTTACAAATTTCCTGATCAAAAATTTAAGTTTGAAGAAGAATGTAATTTAAAAGGTGTTAATGTTTTTCAAGGAAGTCTTAGAAGTTCTATAACTTTGGCAATTTATATGGGATTCAAAGAAATTTTCTTAGTTGGATGTGATTACACGCATGAAAAAGCACTTAGCAGACATTGGTATGAAAAGGGTGAAGGAACCATGAGATCTGATGGTGAATATGATAAGAAATTTTTTAATATTGCAACTAAATATTCAAAAATAACAACCATCACTCTTCAAGGAAAAGGAAATGTTTTGCGAGCAATAAATTATAATGATTATACTAAAAAAGTACCTGAATATAGGGAAAATATAGATTTATCTGATATTTCAAATTTAAAAACTTTTGCAGAATGGCCTGGGTATAAAATTTTTTAGTTTTTTAGTTTTTTAGACAATTGTGTTATGTATCAATTTAAATCATTAGAAAGATGTTATGAAGCCTAAAGTCACAGTCTTGGTTACAATTTATAATCATGAAAAATATATAGGGCGTTGTATAAGATCTTTGCTTTCTCAAAAAATTGATAAAAAATTATTTGAAATAATAATAATAAATGATGCCAGTACTGATAGTTCAGAGTCTATTATTGATGTTTTTAGAAATGATATAACCTATATGAAAAATAAAAAACGGATTGGTCTACCTGGTTCTTTAAACCTAGGAATAAAAAACATCAAAACGCCTTATTTTGTTCGTGTAGACTCAGATGATTACGTTAATGAAAATTTTTTAGGATATCTAATTAATTTTATTGAATACAATAAATACAAAGATGCAGTTGCCGTTGATTATTATTTGGTTAATGAAAATGAAGAAATTTTGGAAAGAGTTAATTGTTTAGAAAGACCTATTGGCTGTGGTATTATTTTTAGATCAGATCAAATTGTTAAGCTAGGAATGTATGATAAGGAGTTTTTATTACATGAAGATAAAGATTTAATGAGAAGATTTTTAAAAAAGTATGAAGTTTCAAGATTAGAGCTCCCACTTTATAAGTATAGACAACATGATGGAAATATTACTAAAAATAAAAGATTTGATATAAAATTTAAAAAAAAATTATTAAATAAATTAATAAATAATCAATGAATATAAAATTAAAATTTCCGTGCCAGGATTTGAAGTCATAAATTTTCAAGAAGAGAATTCTTTAAAAAAAATTTTCTCAGAGGGAAAAGGTGTTCTATTTAGACATGGTTTTGAAAATTTAAGAGGAAAATCATACCAAGTTAAAGATTTCGAAAAAAAATTTGCTAAAAAATTCAATGCAAAATATTCTTTAGCTGTTAGTTCTGGAACTGCAGCACTTAGAATTGCTTTAGCGTCGTTTGGAATTAATGCAAAAGATGAAATAATTACTCAAAGTTTTACATTTGTTGCAACCGTTGAAGCTATAGTAGAGTCGGGTGCTAAACCTATATGTACAGAAATTGATGATACACTTAATATGTGTCCATTTGATTTAGAAAAAAAAATTACAAAAAAAACTAAAGCTGTAATTGTTGTACATATGCTGGGTGTACCAGCAAATTTACTTAAGATTAAAAAAATATGCAAAAAACATAAACTATTGTTAATTGAAGATACTGCTTGGGGAATCGGTGGAAAATATAAAAAAAATTATTTAGGAACTATAGGTGACATAGGAACATTTAGTTTTGATTTTGCAAAAACAATTACCACTGGAGAAGGTGGCATGATGGTTTTTAAAAATAAAGAATTGTATTTAAAAGCTAAAGCTTGGCATGATCATGGTCATGAAAATAATCCTAGAGTACCAAGATGGGAAGATACAAGAAAATCTAGTGGATTTAATTTTAGAATGAGTGAGTTGCAAGGGGCAATAGGATTGGCTCAATTGAAAAAATTTAATAAAATTTTTGAAAGACATAAAAAAAATAAAAATCTAATAATAAGTAAATTAAAAAGTATTGATAACTTTAAAATTAGAGAAACTCCAAAGTATTGTAAAGAAGCTTCAGAATCATTGATTTTGATAATGAAGTCAAATAATGATGCAAAAAAATTTAGAAAAATGCTATTAAAAAAAAATTATTCTACAAAAATATTACCTGAAGCTACATCTTGGCACTTTGCTGGGAAATGGGAACATATAAAAGAACTTAAAATAAAAAATAGCGATCTGGTAAAATCAAATAAAATTTTATCCAAATGTGTTTCGATACCTATTTTTTATAAAATGAAAAGAAATTTCCCACAAATTATTTTTAATATCTTAAAAAAAATTTAGCTATAAAGAATTTATAATTAAAAGTATACAAATATCGTGATGATTATTATGATATAATTTATTTTGCAAAAAATATAGGGTTAATTTAAAATGTTAAAAAAAATAAATTCACTTAAACTAGGTAGTAGAATTATAGATGATAATTCTGATCCCTATATTATTGCAGAGATTGGTGTAAATCATGAGTGCTCTCTTTCAAAAGCTAAAAAGCTAATTTTAAAAGCTAAAGAAGCTGGAGCAGATGCTGCAAAATTTCAATCTTATAAAGCTGAATTAATTACAAGTAAGAATTCACCAAGTTATTGGGACACAAGTAAAGAAAAAACAAAAAATCAATTTAATCTTTTTAAAAAATATGATCATTTTAATGAAGCTGATTATATAAAACTTTATAATTACTGTAAAAGTGTAAAAATTGATTTTGCTTCAACACCATTTGATCATGAAGCAGTTGATATGCTGGATCCGCTTGTATCTTATTTTAAAATTTCATCTTCAGATATTACTAATTATCCACTTCTTCAGAAAATAGCTTCAAAGAAAAAACCTGTTCTTTTATCTACTGGAGCCTCTTCATTGAATGAAATTAAAAGTGCAATAAAATTGTTAAAATTTTATAAATGTAAACAAATTGTAGTGATGCATTGCATTTTAAGTTATCCAGCGAAAAATGAAAATGCTAATCTTGGAATGATTACTGATCTAAAGTCAAAATTTCCACAAAATCTAATTGGATATTCAGATCACACGTTACCAGATAAAGAAATGACAAATATGTGTATGTCTTATATTTTGGGAGCAAAAATATTAGAAAAACATTTTACATTAGACAAAAAAAAGAAAGGCAATGATCATTATCATTCTATGGATTGCCAAGACTTAAAAAATTTAAGAAAAAGAATATCTAAAGCAAAAAAAATTATAGGACAGAAAGAGAAAAAATGTATTAAAATTGAAACAAATTCTAGAAAATTTGCTAGAAGAAGTTTGGTTATAAAATTTGATATTATTAAAAATACAAAAATTAAAAAAAAGCATTTAATTTGTAAAAGGCCTGGTACAGGAATTTCCCCAATAGATTTAAAAAAAATTTTAGGTAAGAAAGTTAAAAGAAATTTAAAGGAAGACCATATTCTTAAGTGGACAGACATACAGAAATAAAAAATACCTATGAAAAAAATTGGAATTATTATTCAAGCTAGAGTTAACTCTATACGATTACGTGGTAAAGTTTTAAAATATCTGGATGATAAAACATTAATCGAATGGGTAATAAAAAGATTAAAAAAAACACAAATAAAAAACATTATTTTAGCTACAGGAAATTTAAAAGATAACTTAAAACTTAAAAAAGTTTGTGATCAAGAAAATATAAAATTTTTTAGGGGCAGTGAAACAAATGTTTTAGATAGATTTTATCATGCAGCAAAAAAATACAAACTAGATGCAATTATAAGAGTTTGTGCTGATAATCCTTTTGTAGATAGTGAAGAAATTGATCATATTATAAAAGCTTATAAAAAAACTAATTTTAAATATGATTATTATTTTAATCACAGGAACTATAATAAGGTTAAATTTGCAGATGGATTTGGTGCAGAATTGTTCAAATTTTCAACATTAGATAAACTATACAAAAATGCATCAGATAACTCAGATAAAGAACATGTAACTTCTTTGATATGGGGTAAAAAAATACATTTTGATATGTTGCCGTGTAAAACGAGTATTAATAAAAAATATCACCATATAGTTTGTGATATTAATAATTTAAATGACTATATAAAAATAAAAAAATTTATTGTTAAAAAAAAAATATCAATCCATGATAGTTCTAAAAAAATTTCAAAATTGTTCTCTCTTTATGAAATAGATGAATATTTACAAGATTTATTTAATGTTAATAGAAGTTTAGCTGGAAATGAAAATAGGAAAACTCTTAATTATATAAAAAATGAATTACCTTATTTACCTTTTAAAATTAAAAGTTTTTCAAGTGATAAAAAGGTGTTTGATTGGAAAATTCCAAAAGAGTGGAGTTTAAAAAATGGCTATATTAAAGATTATAAAGGAAACCATATTATTGATATTAAAAATAATTATCTACATGTCGCTAGCTACAGTCAGCCAGTTAAAAAGAAAATTAGCTTTTATGAATTAAAAAAAAAAATATTTACAGCCAAGCTCTCAAAAGCAATTCCATACAGAACACTTTACTATAAAAAAGATTGGGCTTTTTGTATGAATAAAATTGATTATCGAAAGATAAACAATCCAGAGCTTAAAGATAAAAAATTTGAAATTTGTATAGATAGTGAATTTAAAAAGGGAAAAATGGATTATGGGGAAATATTAATTTCTGGTAAATCAAAAAAAGAAGTTTTAATTTCTACATATATATGTCATCCATCAATGGCAAATGATAATCTTAGCGGAATCATTCTCACGACTTTATTGGCCAGATATATTGGTAACATTCCTAATTTAAAGTGGTCCTATAGAGTAATATTTGTGCCTGAAACAATTGGAGCAATAGCTTATATAAATGGGAATTTAGATATATTCAAAAAAATTGATTTTGGATTAAATATTTCTTGTGTAGGTGGTAAAGGAGGCATTTCATTTAAAGAGTCTTGGAATTCAAATCACTTTATAAATCAATTAGTAAAAAAATTTTTTAAAAAAAATAAAATAAAATTTAAAAATTTTAAATACGACATACACGGAAGTGATGAAAGACAATATTCTTACTGTGGATCATCTATTAACATAGCATCTATTCATAAAGATAAATTCTATGATTATAAAGAGTACCATACTTCTTTGGATAATTTAGATTTTGTAAAGGACAATCAAATATTTGAAACTTTTCTGATTTATAAAAGAGTTATCCAAGAACTCGAAAAACAGGAAATTTATAAATTAAAAAATGAGTTTTGCGAGCCCATGTTGTCAAAATATGATTTATATCCACATACAGGTGGATCAATTTTGCCATCACAAAAAATAAATAATTTAACTGATAAAATTTTATGGATTCTTTTTGAAACAAATGGAAGAAATACTCTAAGCGAAATTGCAGAAAAAATTGGTATTAAAAAAAATGAAATGGGAAACATAATTAAAATTTTAAAAGAAAAAAAAATTATTAAACATGTTTAAATAGAATGTATGAAATAAAAAAGGTTAATAATAGTTTAGAGTGGGATAATTACGTAAATAGCTCGCCAAATGGAAATATTTTTTTTAAATCCTTTTTTTTAAATTCAATAAACAATAAAGTTTCTAAAAACTTTATTTTTAAAGGAGATAAGTTAAAAGCAGCTTTTGTTTTAATATTAGGTGAAA
>ENA-UOXV01008044-UOXV01008044.1-marine-metagenome-genome-assembly--contig:-NODE-8044-length-10483-cov-5.171174_pt1 | contig 10483 bp, 5 predicted proteins | sample MGYA00238165_ERZ766961 | MGnify/ENA primary metagenome ERZ766961 (study PRJEB28924, sample SAMN03173240) | marine metagenome | biome: Marine; feature: Water; material: Subsurface seawater | place: North... | reverse complement strand
CTCTCCGTGGGTGTTCACTTCTTCTTCATGCCCGTGTTCACTTCTTCTTCATGCCGGCTCCGAACCCGAACAGGTGCTCGGCGCTGAAGAAGAGCGCGCCCGCGGTGAACAGACCCGCGCTGATACCCGCCACCCACACGTCCGTCATCAGCGCCACCGCGCACGCCAGAAACGCCAGCGTCCGGTCAAAACTCGAGATCAGCTCCCTCATCTTACCAGGGATCGGGCGCATGGCCCCTTCCGCGTCGAAGGTGACGTCGCAGTGAATCACGAACGCGCTGTGCACGAACATGGTGGCGGCGATGCCGAGCGAACGCGGTAGGAAGTCGGGGACGAGCGCGGCGGGCACGGCGAAAGCGCCGAGGCCGACGACGTCGAAGATGATCTTCAGGAGGACGAGGCCGAGGAAGTCCCGGGCGGTGGCGCGGTTCCCGCCCACCTGGTCGAGCGCGCGGAGGCCGCCGCGGACCTGCTTGGCGGCCTGGGGCCCGAAGTTGCACGCCGCGAGGATGGCGCACGAGAACTGAATCATGATCTCGGTGATTTTGAGCGGTGTTGGCATCACCACGGCGGCGGCGAGGCCGTTGGGGAAGAAGGTGTAGAGGATGTTGTTCATGATGACCGCGCTGATGAACACGTAGCCGAAGTAGACGAAGTTGCCCCACTTGTCCGAGTTCTTGCTCGCGGCGGACTGCGGCCAAGGAGAGGCGGGGCCGTCCTCCTCCTCGGAGGTGGTGACGTCCACGTCAATGGCGGACTGGTCGTCGCCGGCGGTGGGGCCTCCCGCGGTCGCGGCGCTGTAGTAGGGCATCGCGACGGCGCCACGACCGCCCTGGGTGAATCCGGCGTCGAACCACTGCGCGTGCGCGACGTGCGAGGTCCTGGTGGACAGGACGACGTTTGAATGACGCGCGGGTGTCCGAATAAGACGCATGGGCGTGGACTTGGGGCCAGATCCGCGGGCGGGCGCGCGAGATGCGACGCCCGCGTGGTGTATCGCGGATGAAGCCATGACGGACATCGTTGTGTGACGAAGGACGATGGAGCGAAGGATGCAGCTCGCGGCGTCGCGCGTCGAAGAGTATCTTCGCGCGCGCCTTTTTCGATTGTCTTCTTCGAAGCGTCGTTTATTTTCTGAGTAAATAAACCCTCGCTAGACTATTTGCCAAGTGGCGGCCACGTCAAATTCGAGGTTTTGTTAACCCAAAATTGTCGAATCAGCCTTGTCAGGATATCGTACCGCCGGATCAGGATTTCCAAAATTGCAATTTGGTCCACTTTTGCCACGCTGGTGGAACTTTCCAGAACCGCCTGCGCGGTGGAAACGCGAATTGGGCCGGTTCGGGATTCTTCATTCGATTCGACGTGGGCACCGCGCCAAAGAAAAAGGAGAAGGAAGCCTATCCAAAAAGTTTTCTTGAAATCGGAAAAAACTAAAACAATGGTACTCGTACACCGCCCGGTTGTCCCCCGGACGTCGCCAAACAAGCGTGCGTTCCCCCTCCCTCCTCACTCCGTCCTCGATGTCCCCGTCGTGTGGACTCTCGATTCGTTCGTCGACCGGTTCCGACGCCTACCTCGCACCCGCGGCGGGATTCTTCGTCTCCTTGGCCTGCGGCAGCGGCAGCATGTGCCACAGGGGCGAATCCGTCGGCGGCAGCACGTTCTCTCCCCGGAGGAACCTCTCCAGTATCGGCGAGGTTTTCACGTCGTCGAGCCACCCGTGCAGCTCGGCTCCCATCACCTTCTCCTTCTCGCTCAGCTCGTCCGTGATGTCATCCAGAACCTTCCGGTTCGCCACCAGAACTTCCTTCGCCACGTAGAGCGCCGACACGAGCGCATCCTTCACCTCGCCCTCAACCTGCCTCTCAACCTGCGACGCGTCCGCGCCGCCGCCGAAGATGTCCTCCCGCCCGCCGCCGCTCAGCGTGGGCACGTTCAAGGGCCCGACGGTCGGTGACAAGCCGTACTCGGCGACGGACTTGTACGCGAGGTCGGTGGCGCGTTGGATGTCGTCAAACGCGCCGGTGGATACGCGGCTGCACGCGACAATCTCCGCGGCGCGCCCGCCCATGAGCGTGACCAGCCTCCCGCGGAGTTCATCCGCGAACATGAGCTTGCGGTCCTCCTCCCCCGGGGGGGTGTAGGTGAACCCGAGCGCGCCCCCGCTTCGAGCGACGATGGACAGCTGCTCGGGCCTCGCCGTTCCGGGAATCAGGTTACCGACGGCGGTGCCCACGACGGCGTGGCCAACCTCGTGCGCGGACACGATGATTTTCTCCGCGGGTGACAGGATGGACCGTTTCTTCTCGATGCCCGCCACGGTGCGAAGGACGGCGGACTCGAAGTCTTCTTTGCCCACCGTCGTGGCTCCGGTTCGGCCCGCGAGGAGCGCCGCTTCGTTCACGAGGTTGGCGAGCTCGGCGCCGGTGAACCCCGCCGTCATCGCGGCGATCCCGTCGATGTCCAGCCCCTCGCGCAGCGGCAGGTTCCTGTTGCCGATGTGAACCCCGAGGATTTCTTTGCGCCCTTGCTTATCCGGTCGCTCCACGCTCACCGTGCGATCGAACCGGCCCGGGCGTTTCAGCGCGCTGTCCAACGTATCCGCGCGGTTCGTCGCGGCGAGGCAGATGACGAGGTGCTCGTCGTCGAAGCCGTCGAGTTCGGTGAGGAGCTGGTTGAGGGTCTGTTCGCGCTCGTCGTTGCCCATGCCCCGCATCCGTCCCTCGCTCCGCCCCTTGGCGACGGCGTCAATCTCGTCGATGAAGACGATGGCGGGCGCCTGTTCCCTAGCCCTGGCGAAGACGTCCCGTACCCGCGCCGCGCCCATGCCCACGTACAGCTCGACGAACTCCGACGCCGACACGGAGATGAACGGGACGCCCGCCTCGCCCGCGACGGCCCTGGCGAGCAAGGTTTTGCCGGTGCCGGGAGCGCCGACGAGGAGGACGCCGCACGGGGGCCGCGCGCCGAGCCTGGTGTAGTGCTCGGGCCGCTTAAGGATATCAACAATCTCCTGAAGCTCCTCCTTCGCCTCGTCGACGCCGGCGACGTCGTTGAACGTCGTGCTCGGCGGGGGCAAAGCGCCGCGCTGCTTACCGCCCGTCATCCGCCCCGCGCTGGTGTTGGGACCCCCGCCCATGCCCCGCATCATGCCGCCACCTCCCTGGCCCATCCCCCCGCGGTTCTGGCCCATCCTGTTGAACTGGACGAGCGCCATGCCGACGACGAAGACGGCGATGAACGTGTTGATGTTGCGCTGCGACTGGTACCGCTTGTCCAGGGCGCCGAACTCAACCTTGTTCTTGGAGAGATGCTCGTACGGAACCCGAGCGTCTTCGGGCCTCGCGGCGCTGTACGCCACCTCGATCTTCTCCTCCGTCATGTGCATCGGGCCCACCCCGGGGCGCTTGATGACGTAAGGGGTCTTGGGCTTCCACGTGAGGTAGGAGCCGTCCACCTTGAGGTACTTGACCTCGTCGTTCTTGACGTCCTCGAGGAACCTACTGTAGGTGACGGGCACCATGTGCGTGCCGGGCGCCTTGTCCTGGTGGTTGTGGAACAAATTGGCGGCGAAGAAGAAGAGGAAGGTGTTCATGCCCATCGTGAACAGACGCATGGGCTGGAACAGACGCCGGAACCACGTCGCGAAGTCCGTCGGGCGCCCGACGACTTGTTTGTCCAGATCCGTTTTGTTCTCGTCGGTATCCGCCTCGCGGAGCTTGCTCGCCGGGGGACCGCCCGCCTCTGAGCTCACATCGATAGCGGACGTCTCGGTGGACTCGTCCTTCAACTCGCCCTCCGCATCGTCCTCGGCGCCCGCGGATGAACTCGCCGACACAGCTGTGGACGCCGCGTCGCTCTCCCCGTCCCCATCGCTAGCCCCGGCCGGGGTTCCGGACGAGGACGCGTCCGCGTCCTTGTCGTCGTCGCCGCCCGACGCCGCGTGCGCCGCGGTGGGGCCCCTGGCCGCCCGCGGGGGGTGAACCAAACCGGTGTGATCGCCGAGGCCGAGGACCGGGCGGATCTCGCGAGCGCGACGCGCGAACACGCGCGCCCTGATCGCACGCGCCCGGGTCGCCTCGGCGCCGAGTCGTGGCTCCGAGTGGGTGCATGCGCGGGGGGCGAACGCGGGGGCGGGGCGACCTCCGTGACCGTACGACCGCGCCTTGACGTTCACGATCGTCCTAACGCCGATGGCATGAACCCCGAGCGTCATCGCGTGCGCCTGCATGCGACGCGTCGACCGAACTACCGCCCGCCGGTTGCCGTGAACGGGAAAGGGCAACCTGAGAACCGCGTCTGCGCGGTGTCAAAAAAAATATGCACGCGAGGCGTCCTTGGGGGACCCGCGAGACCCGCTCGTTCTCTTCACCAAAGAAGTACGCCGACGATCTGGCCCGCTGAGAACTCTTCGGCGTCGCTCGTGGGTTGAGCGCGCGCGTTGTGCCCTGTCACGACCCCACCCCCGCGCTCTTCACCCCGATGAAACCGAAGAAAACCAAAAAAAAACAACTCTGACGTCACCACATCCAAAAATGTGGGTCACGAACCCTCAGTCAACCAGCATCGATCCACGCTGTCATGTTTGCCGCGGTTTTCACCCTCGCGGTCGATGAGAGAACTCGGGAAAGTTTTGCGCCCTTCATCGGCACAGATTAGGGCACCCGACGGTAGCGGCAGCGATGGGGGCGAAGAGGGTGATGTACTGGCGGCAGCCCGCGTCAGCGCGTACGATGAAGAGCTACCTCGCCCTCTCAGAGGCGGTGCGCTCGGAACTGAACCCCACCGACTCCCGCGTCCACAGGTGGACCGCCGAGGTGGTCGCCCGGCGCAAGAACGTCAACGCCGAGGAAGGGATGTTCGTCTCCCTCACCGCCCAGGGCGTCGCCGACGAGGTCTTCACATGCGTCCTCGTGGACCACCCCGAATCCAACGCCAACAAGGACAACTCGTCAGCCGAGCGCCAGGTCGTCGTGCTGCGCAAGGAACGGGAGACGATGGAAGGCACCGTCCCAGTCAAGGAGTACCTCGCGCGATGCAAGACGCACACCATCGCGCACAGGAACAAGGTGGACGGCGTGGGGTGGTGGTGCGGCGACCTCGCCGTTCGGATCGGGCGAGTAGAGAACGCGCAGGGGACGTACGCGGGGCTGGTGTGCGAGATCGAGTACGCACCGGTCGGTGACGTGCGCACGGCGGATGCCTTGCTGGCGGAGTGCGCGGAGGGCATCGCCGATTGTCTATCGCGAACCGACGGGTCCGTCGCTTCCGACGGTAACCCGTGCCAGCTGGTGCACGTCAACACGGTGGAGGCGTTGGGGGCGTACGGGCTGGAGGACAGGCCGTTCGGTGACGCGCACACCGCGGTGTCGTACGTGAGCACCGTGATGACCATGCAGTCCGGACCTTAGTAAGAGTAGCTTTCGACGCACCTTTTAGTTAGATGGAGACGGGGTGACACCCGCGTGTGTGTCAATTTTCATAATCGCTCAGCATTTTGAATTTATTTTGGTCTGTCACCCGCACAAATCGGGGCGCCACCATGAGCGATTTCAGCGTTGAGCCCGAGAGTCCGGGCCCCGCGCGGGTGTCCAACTCCTTGCGCAACTCGCGGGAGATTCCTCGCGACGGCCTCGGCCTCGGAGGGTACCCGACGGTGCGCACTCGACTCCCGATACGCCGCCCGAAGACCCCATCATTCGCCCGACTTTTCACAAAAACGCTGACTTTCCTCCCGCCCGCCCCACGACCCGCGCAGTCCGAGAGCACCGAGTTCGACACGGTGCTCGAGACGGGCGAATCCGAGCCCGCCACCACCGACCGGGAGTACCTCGACACGGAGACGGAGCCGGAGACCGAGGTGGAGCTCCCGTCGCCCCCCCGCTCGCCCGTGCGTCGGAGCGTGGAGTTCGCCTCGGACGTCCCGATGCCCAGCGTCTCGAGCCCGCTCCGACCCAAGTCGCGCGATGCCACCCCGACGCACTCACCGATCCTGCGGTCGATGCAGGCGGACGATGCGGACGCCTTCGAAGACGGCCCGTTCAGCCCGCAGCAGGCTGCAGCCGCCGTCGCGGCCGCCGCCGCCGCCGCCGCGTCGGAGGTTGCGCGACGATCCATCGAGGGATTCGGCGAAGTTCGAGCCACGTCCGAGCTCATCCCGCCAAACACCCCGATCCCCGCCATGCCCGGGCTCGACGACTCCGACGCGTCCGACGGGGACATGACCGCCGAGCCATCCGCGCCCATTCCCAAGCCCGAGGTTGGCGAAACCGAGACGCACTTCCTCAACAAGAACGAGCTCAACCAACCCGACGTGATGTCGTCCATCGCCGGCCTCCCCGTCTCCGCGGTCAAACCCTCCAAGGATGCCCAGTTCGAGCAGGCGTTGGAGCGGGTACGAGCATCCAGGCGGGAGATCGCCGAGCAAGCCGCCAAGGGCTTCGAGGACATGAAGGCGTACTACGAGAAGGAGCTGCAGCAGGAGCGCAGCAGGAGCGCGAGCGTGTCAGCCTCCATGGAGCGCTTACCCCATCGCGCGGCGCCTCATCACCCGTCGATGGCCCCGCCGCCGCCGCGCGACCCCGCGAGCGTCGTCGCCGCCGCCGCAGCCGAGGCTGACGCCCTAGGACTCGATCGGTCCGCGAAGGGCGGCGGCGTCGCGTGGCAGCTCGACGAGGAGGCTCTCCGCGCCTCCTACCCATCCGCCTCTTCCCGGCTGACCGGACCCGCCGCGTCGTCGGTCTGGCCGGACGCGTGGAAAGGGAGCTACTCTCCCCCCAAGGAGGTCATCGCGCCGCCCCCGTTCCCCTTGCCCACGGCGTGGGCCGGCCCGCCCGGCGACCGCGCGCCCGAGAACCCCCCGGACGTATCCTACCCTCACGAAGCAGCCGCCGCAGCGGCGGCTCTCGCAAACGCGGTAGCCGCGCAAAACGCGGAGGAGGTTGAGCTCGAGCGCCGCCGCCGCGCCACCCAGGCCGCCGCGGACCACTACGCGTCACTCCGCTCCTCCGTCGAGTTCGTCGCGCCGTCCAACGGGCAAGCCGCGATGGAGGCGAGGACACCGACGCCGCAAAAAACGGCCAAGCCCTCCACGCCGTCGCCGGCCAAGTTGGTGACCCAGCCGCACGCCGGATCCCCAGGCCAAGAGAACTTCGACGCCGTCACCGACATCGGCGCTCTTCGCGAGAAGATCCGTAAGCTCAACGCTGACCTGACGGCGTGCGAGCGACGGGAGCAGACCGCGGAGAGGGGTATCACTCACGCGGAGTCCAAGACGCGCGAGGTTCAGGAGAAGCTCCGCGAGGTAACCGCCAAGTTGCAGGCGCGCGATTCCGAGGTGCGTGAGCTCGGGCAAGCCGGCCAGACGCTCAAGGACGCGGGTGCCGAGGCCAAGGCTGAGGCCACCGACACTAAGCGCGAGCTCGGCGCGGCGAAGGCGACGCTCACCCGCATGACGGCGGAGATGACGGAGAAGTCGCACCGCCTGGCGGCTTTGGAGCGATCGGTCCAGGATCTCACGCAACAGATGGACGCCACCAAGCGCGAAAAGATCGCGCTGACGTCCAAGCTCACCAGAGCCGAGGACGAGACCGCACGGTTAAAGGAAAAGGTGAACGCCGCGGCTGAGCGCGAGAAGGAGGCGGCGAGGATGACCGATAGGCTCATGAAAGAAGGTGACGTAGCTCGCCGCGAGACGCAGATCTTAAGGCTGAACAACCACAAGGGCGCGCAGGAGGCGGCGGACCTCGCGCAGTCGCTGCAGGCGGCGCGGGAGGAAGTCGCCGAGCTCAAGCGACGCTGCAAGCACCTGGAGCACGCCGCGTTGCACGCCGCCACGGACACCGCCGCGGGCCGCAGCTACGGCGCGTCCCCGCCCCGGCCACAGCAGCAGCAGCAGCAGCAGCGTCCCCCCATGCGCGCCATCAGCGAGAACGTGTCGAACGTGTCATCCTCCTTCAACGCGGGGACGACGCGCGGGCAACGTAAGACGTGGGAGGCGCCCGCCGCGGATACGATCGAGCTTCCCCCCGCGGGGCGATCTACCCGCGACATCGCCGAATCCAAGGCGCCCGCGCGATCCCTCTGGGACCACGACGCCCACGACCGGCGAAACGCGGTCCCGACGCAACAGGTGTCCACCGTGATGCACCCGGTCCCGCCGCGTCCCGCCAGGCAAGTCAACGAGTCGCACTTCGACGCCGGCATGGTCCCCGACGCGGCGCACTCACTTCGCGAAGAGTTCAAAGCGGAATACGGGAATCAGCACCTGACCAAGGATACCACCTCGCACTTCGGGCCGGGTATGAGTTTGGTGAGCGAACGGACGATGCGCGACCGCGAGGCTGAGACGCAGCGCATGGCGGCGGTGCGCGCGAGGGCGGAGGCTGCCGAGAAGGAGGATATCGCCGCGCGCGAGGCTGAAGAGATTCGACGAGCCGCGCTCGCCGCCGCCGAGCGAACCAACGCGGAACTCGCGGCGGATCGCGCCGCGGTTCGCGCGCAGCTGGCGGCGGAGATGGAGCGCGAGCGCGCGGCGGCTGAGGCGATCGAGCGGGCCGAGAAGGACGCCGCGGCGGCTCGCGTCTCGCGGCCGTCCACGTCTCCCAAGTTCGGTTCCAGGGAGGGTTCGTACACGGACACGGAACACGTCATCCTCGAGACAGCCGCGGATAGGTACAGCGCGACGGAGGCACTCCGCAGGGGCCGCGACGGCAGCGGGTGGTACGGCGGGCACCTCGACGGCGATACACCGCCGGTTCCCCCGCCCAAGCCACGGGACGAGGGTGAGATTCCCCCGTGGATGCCCGTCACGACGACGTCATCAAACGGCAAACGCGATCCAAACGCCACAGCCGGTCGCCCTATAAGCGATTCACAGCCCTTCGCGACGTCCGAGTCACTCCAGTCCTGGTCCCACGGCGTCGCCGCGGTGGAGGCGAGGCTCATGCAGCTCAGCGTGGAGCGCGATGAGCTGGAGGGTGAGCTCGGGCGGTTACCCGAGGGCGCGGGCCGGACCATCGACGAGCGCCGGCGGAAACAACACGCGGAACAAAGGCTGGACGAACTCAACAAATCCATGAGCCAGGCGAGGAACCAGCTCAAGCAGGCGCAGCGCGTCCACCTCGTCGGTGCGTGAGTGTGTAGTGTGATCACCCTAACCCTAGACGGACGTGGACGCTACTGACTACGATATAATACGACAGAACACGCCCGCTACTGAGCTACCCGCGTCGAACTTGAATTTTCCATCTCAACCTCGACGTACCCTCCGCCCCCGGACTCACCCGTCCCGCCACCACCGCGCCTACCACCGACTAAACCCAGCCCGTGCGTCGCGAACCCGAACAGCGCACCCAGGCCCGTGCTCCCGCTCGCCACGGTCGTCGCCGCGGTGACTATCATCGCGTACTGGTCCGCATCGCCGCGGTACCAAACTGAAGAAGAATCGTTTACGCCGTCCTTGTCCGTCGCCAGCCCCGCGCGGATCAACTCCGCCGACGCCGCCGCGAGCAACACCCCGAGCAACGGCCCCGGGAACTTACCCAACAGCGTCAGCAGCGACCCGCCGAACACGACTCCAAGACACAGCTTGCACGTCCCGAGAAAGGCAGTCGCCGCGCCGGTTCTCGCGCCGAAGCGGTAGTGCGCCGCGAGCCCACCGGCTCCGTGGCACACAGGCATCACCCCGAGCCCGAGCCCGAGCAGGTTCATGGCGCCCACGCTCACCGCCACCCCCGTCGGTCGTACCGGCCGGTCCGGGAACAGGTCCTTCGACAGCGCGCACGTCGCGACGACGGAGTTGAGGGTCGTCAGCGGCAGCTGCGGCAGACCCGCGCGGGTGATCCCGCTCGTCCATTCATCCGAACTCGGCCACGGACCTAAGGATGGGACCGCCGGTCCGATGCGCAACGCGTCGAGGCTCCCGGGGCGGCACGCCGCGATGAGCACGCCGAGCGCGACGAGGACGAGCGCGACGTGCGCGTTCGATCCGCCCTTCCGTGTTGACTCCGGCGTCGTAGTAGATGGCGTCTCGTTGGGCAAAGTCACTCGCCTCGTCGGCGCCGTCATCGCGGCTAAGACGAACGCCAGCGCGAGCGCTCCCAGCGCGATGCCGTCGGGTCCCCACCATCCCCGCATCGTTTCCTTACTCCCGTCCGTCCACACCGCGAGCGTCCATCCCTTGGCGCACAGCAACATCCCGAGCCCGAGCTGCATCCCCCGCACCACGCCCAACGGGGTGACTTGGTTGAATCGTTCCATGAGCCCGGTGCTGCCGAGGATGAGGACGACGAGCGCCACGAACCCTCCCGCGGCGACGATTTGCGGGACACCCATCGGCGGGTCCGTCATCGCCACCGCCGCGATGGTCTTCATCGGCTGCAGCGGCATCGGGACGTCGAACACGAGCGCGGTGGCGAGGTTGTACAATCCCGTAAACACCAAGGTGGTGCCGACGTCCAGGCCGCACGTCACCGTGAGG
>ENA-UOXV01008040-UOXV01008040.1-marine-metagenome-genome-assembly--contig:-NODE-8040-length-10487-cov-6.917849_pt1 | contig 10487 bp, 10 predicted proteins | sample MGYA00238165_ERZ766961 | MGnify/ENA primary metagenome ERZ766961 (study PRJEB28924, sample SAMN03173240) | marine metagenome | biome: Marine; feature: Water; material: Subsurface seawater | place: North... | reverse complement strand
GCCTGCTGCTCTGGAGTCGGATGAGTCCCTCCTACAAAAATCGCCCGACCTCGCAGCGGAACGCTCCGGCCGTCACGGCGCGGGCGTGCCCTCTCACCCGCCCTACTCCCTTCTCCCCTAGCTATCGCGAACATCAGCGCGAATATCAGCGCCAGACCCCCATCAACGCAACTTGTGACGTGCGACCATGGCAAACACCTTGGCAACACACAGCAGCACCAGTGAGCGCATGCTTCGTGTGTGCACATCAAGCGACTAAAGGCAGGGCAGCATGCTTCGCTCGGACTTGGGAGCTGTGGCGGGGTAGCACAAGAGCGACGGCCACAGCAACTCCGCCCACAGCCAAAAGTGACGTGCTTGCCTGTTCAAATGGGGAGTCAGCTCTTCCAGGAAAGATACGTGCCCAGAAATACATTCGTGGCTTGCTCCGTCTCTCTGCGATTTCTATTTGCAATCCGACAGATTGTGGAACCTCGCGGGTATATTCGCCCTCGACGACCCCCAGCTCGTTGTTGCAAATCGTCGTTCCTTTGATGCGCAAAATACTGTGCGCAAAGTCAGGTCAACAGGATGCTTGGTGATGATTCGCAAGAACACGAAGTGTTCACGAGATGAACACAATAAGGTGCCCCCTGTGCGAATCAAGCACGTTTCTTGCCATGCTCTTTGTGAGACGTGTTCGCACCCCCCTTCGGCAACAGAGGCACCAAATCCAGAGTTGTTCTCCACAGTTCCGTGAACGAGTGACAAAGTCGACCCTGTCCCCTGCACTTTCCTCAGAGGTCAGCCTGTGACGCTCGATTTCTAATGGCCTCACAGCAAAGCACCCCTTTTTTTCTCTCATTTTTGTTTCAACCTGCGGGGATGAGCCATGGACTAGTAGACCAGACTTGAGATTCCGCGAAATCGTGCACTTCGCTACAGCAGCTTCGGCACCGAGCAGCACGACAACACCGTGCCCTCCCTCCGTATTTTTGCTAGAGTCACCGTTGCCCAGCACCTGCACGAAGTAACAGAGATATCTTGAGCTCGCACTGATCGATAGAGAATGCCACACGTTTCAAGAGCTGGCTTGACATGCAATGCGGCGCACCACACTGCGACCATGCAGCCGCCGCAGGGTCACAACCTGGCAATCCGATGCACCAAGTGACGACTTGGCACCCATGCAAGATATTCCAAAGCGTCGATTATCCTCAACGAGACAATTCGACACCTTAGCTGACCCACCCATTCCCTGCGCGTTCTCTCCTACGTGCACGCCGTCGAATCCATTCTGCGTGATGACAACGTCATCGAGCTCGCACTCGCCCCCCATGGCTACCACGCCCGACTGCCCTGATTTGAACACTTTGCTCTTGCCGTGACATTTCAGCCTACCGCCGAGCTGTACGAATACACCATGCGCGCCACTGCTCGAAATGGTACTCAACTTGAGCTGTGCTGCACCGGGTGCGGCTGCTGTGCCCGCAACGAGCATCCCCAGGGAACCAGACGACTCCACATTCGTTTTCTCCACCTCTAACGTCCCGCCATTGACGACGATACCGTGCATACCACTGTGTACAGCTCGAGGTTCAATGACACGCTCAACCAGCACTGCCTGTGTGGCAGGGAATACCTTTTGCAAATGCGAGTCGAAGTCACTTGAGCATTACAGGACTGCATAACGTTGATTCCCACACCCTTGTTGTCAGACACCTGGAACCATTCAGCCGCGTCAGTTTACCGTGTCTGTATACTCCTGTTGAATGTGGAGGAACAGCGAGCGCGTGATCGGAACGGATGGTCCCCAGCAGGAATGGATCAGCAACCTCACAATTCAGGATGATAACCTCCGCCCCTTCATCACAGCCGACGCCGTTGGCTCCATTCTGAGACACGATGGTCCCCGCGCAGAGGTTTACGATGGAACCCTGACCACGTGCAAGCACACCTAGGGACAAAGAGGCTGTGAGTAGCACGTAGGAGTAGAACCCATGGATCAGACCTTCCCTATGCCACGCAAAAAATGCCAAGTCGAGTGGCTCCACCAACAGGGATCATACTGCATGCACCAAATCACCAGCTCTTCCCGAATGATTTCGTGCTACCTGTCTTGGCGCTGCGCACAATTGAAACTCTTGAACACGACACGTCGGCTCCCGCCGTGGCCGAGAATCCGTACTCGCCACAGTCCTGTATCTCACAGCACTCTACACGCACCATGCCACCCTCTGCTTTGATGCCTGTTCCTGCTGGCGCTGCAAAAGAACAGTTTTGCAAGTCCACCAGCGCCTTCTTGCTATCGCATGCAACGTGCACACACGCATCGGCATTTTCACACTTGAAGGTGATCCCCGTGATCTTGACATTGGAAGCTTTTACTACGATCGCCGGAACCCCGTCGCTGCTGACAGAGGCTCCCGGCTCGCCAGTAATACGAATGGGTCCGTGTGATTGCGTGATGACAACTCCGCCCCTCACATTTCCCTGTGTGCAGTACCGCAGTGAGATTGGTGGAAGGTAACGGTAGCGAGGCAGTGGTGGCGACGATAGGGAGGGTTGGGTCGCCAGCTCACCGTGACAACGAATTCCCTGAAGGTACCAGGTGCCTCTAAAGCTGATGCAAGGTCTTTAAACTCCTCGAGCCCAACCGTGACTGGCATCTCCCTGTGATCGCGAGGCTGAGCGTCAACCGCAGTTGCAACAAGCTGGTTTCTACCCACAGCTGTCAGGGATAAAACAGCCGGCTAGACCAGCGAGCGATGCGCGGTGTCGCCCCTCAGCACCTGTCAGCTGTGGCGTCACTTTATACTACTATTTTAAAAGTAATATCGGAGTTCCCACAACATTGTCTCACATGGAAAATCTCGCGTGTAAAGCGCGCTTCATCTCAACACGATGGGGCTCCGCAGGGCGCTCACCGCTGCCACCCTCTGTGCGATCGTGGGCGCCGTGGCCGCATGGTCACCGCAACTTTCACTCTCTCAGCCTCGTCGGCAGCGAATTTCTCCTGACAAGGTCAAATAGCATCCGGCATCGGCTGGAAGAGGCAAAGGCAGGCAGCGGGGCGGTGCAGCCTGGCCTTCATACATCTAACCGAGAAATCGCGCCAGCAGATCCATATGCATTCGCAAGAGGATATCAAACGGAGCATGACCCGACGCGAGGCGATTTGCGCGCCAGCCGCGTCAGCGCTTTCTTTTGTTCTCCTTTCTCGGGCTGTGTGCGAGCCTGGCGGCTGGCTGCAGGCTGCTGGAGCCCTCCCGAAACAGGCGTATGCCGCAACTGCGGCGCCTAGTCTTGACACAAGGCCGGTAATTGCGCTCAGCGAATTCACCGGTGGGTCCTCTCGTCATCTTGCGAGCTGGGCTGCTGCCATCTGCCGCGCTGCTTCGCGCAAAAACTGAACTGCTGCTGCCATCTCGAGGCAGACCTCGACGCGGGTTACTCGATCGGTGTTCCGAGTGGATTTTTCAAGTGGGACTGCTGGCTCTGTACACATTGCACCCGCGCGCGCGCCATCCGTTCCAGATTTCCATCTGGCTTTTATGCTGCCCGAGGGGTCGGGTGTGACCACGCTTATGCCCTCGGTCTACACATGGTGTCGCAGGTCCAAGCGTGGCTCGAAGCTCGGTACGCTTTTCATCACTGGGAATCTTAAGACTGCAGAGGTCATTTCTGTGCAGCGACTTCTAGTTGAGGTATGAGTCAAACATCAGCCCAAATGGACACGCCAAGCAGCCGGCAGCGGGTCCATCCGCGTTCTTGTGCGTGCACAAATGACCCCTTCCTGCCACGTTGCTGAGCGGGGTGGCTGGACGCAGAAACTCCTTGCAGACCTTGGTATTGTACCGACCGGAGACCTCAGCTCATGGCCTGCAATTGGTTCAAAGCAGAAGGTCCCCCCGCTCACGCTCCGCGAGGCCAACCCCCGAGACACTGGCGTGGGACTCTGACGATTGCTTATGACTACTGATGACAGGTGGCGGAGCTACTTGCATTCCTTCGTGATGGGGATGCGAAGCAGGCGCCTCTCCCCGCCCGGATATCGCGCGTGTCTCTTCTGAGTGTCGGGTGTAGCGGGATCCTCGGGCAGACGCAATCTGAGCGGATCGGTGCGCTGCTACAAGGTTCCTTGGGCAAAAAGGTTCCAACACTTTTGAACGAGCCGGCACTCTGCCTTAGCAAGTTGTTCTGCCGCAGGTGAACGGGCTCCCGTCAAAGGTGGACGAGGCTTCCGTGATGACAAGCGACGATGGGCGCACCCTCACCTTCAAAATGGTGACTGAGCTTGCCGTCGAGGTCTGACGCGCACGCCATCCACGAACACTTGCAACCGCCGTGGCGCCCATCTCCAGCTCACCGCCCCGCACGCCAATCCCCTGCGATGGTTCGCGAAGGGAAAGTGCGCGGTAGCGCGCAAGCTGATTTCGTGCGTGCACTCCATTGCAGCGGCCTGATAAGCTGCAGGAGACCCAAGGTATCAGCCAGCTGCGGCGGATTACCAGGGTCCGCGCCGAGATAGTGGACGGCGGGCAGGAAGTGCCCAGCGCTTTCACAGCCCTTGCGCGCATTGGGATCATCAGAGGGGCCTTTCTCTCCGCAATCTCTTCTGCGCTCTGAGTCAAGGATGCTCGGGTAGAATAATGGAATGAGACGCTTCGCAGGTGTTCGCAGTGTGGGGAAGTGCGCTCGAGCAAGATTGGGACAAGGTGCCTTCCTAAATTTTGTCTTGCGAGAACATGGAGCTGAAACCTTCAGCTCCAATTTGGGTACATGTCGGGTGGCGGAACGTCCGTGAGTGTTGGGTTTCAAACTAAGCTTGCCCCGGCTGCCTGCACTGTGCCGATGCGTTGATCAACCTAATGCCCTTGTTCTTATGATTCAGGGTTCAGCAGCAACCATCGCTGCAGTTGAACAGTCGTTCCGGACTTTACCGGGCGGAAAGCTTTGAATTGAGCGCGCCGCATGGCGCTAGGTTGCGGAGCACACACAACCCTGTGAAGAATGAATGGGTCATTTTCGCGGCGGTGTGACGGCAGAGTCGCGTCACAACACGAAACCGAGTAAAACGCCGCTTCACATTTATCTCACACAGATTCTATCGCGCCCACGCCTGCCCCCAATACACATCCAAACCGTCTGCGGCCTTACGGGGCGCTACTCCCCTAAGCCTCCTAATTCGCTCTTTCTCACACATCGCCTCGATCAGCCGCGCACAAAGTAGGCGGGCAGCGAAGGTCCACGACGACGACTCTTCGCCCGCGCCCGCCTGCCCGCGGGGCTTCCCGGCCTTGTTGACATCCGCCCTCTGCAGGAGGCCCGCTTACCGCGCCGGCTGCCACGGCCGAAGCGCGCGGGCACCGCCTGCCTCACTCGACCATCTTCTCGACGTCGGAGGCCTTGACCTTCTGCTTGAGCCGTACGGCCGCAGGCGCGATGATGTCGATGTTCTGCTTGAGCTCCTTGAGGTTTTGCGCCTTCTCGAGGTGCTTCTTGGACGTGATGCGCTTCTTGATGAAGGCGCGCTCGCGCCGCTCGCGGATCTCCGCAACCTGCACGTGCGCGGCGGGTTCAGATGAGCTGCGTTCGCGGCATGGTGATTCTTTCGCAAGATTGGAGATTTCACAGAGGTGTCGTTTCGTCCGCGAGGCGCACATTGCGGCTTCCCACCGGCTGCACGCGCACAGGCCAAGAAACCACGTTGCCACGCCACTCCGCAAGAAAAACTCGATGCTACTTGATTGCCTCATCCGCTTGTTGGCAAGTCTCTCATCTAACGTGCATAGTCGATCAAGATGCTCGTGTGCGGCAGGTACCTTTTTCATGGCGCGGAGGGTCACAGCCATCTTCTCGCGGTCGTACTTGACAGGGCGATTTCTCTTCTTTTCGAACTCGAAAGTAGAATCCAGAACCAGTTCTTTGCCTGCGGTCTTGCGGAAGGCCTTCGTCCAGCGGGTCTTCCTCGGGTTCTTCTTCATTTTGAAGTTCTTGTGGCACTTCGAGCGGCAGAAGCGGAAGGTCTGAGGGTGGACATATGCGCAGACGTCAGCGGGTGGGCGGCAGGAGGCTGAGAAGGCGCCGGAAACGGGATAACTCAGCCAAAAGCAGCGACTTGAAGTCATTAGAAACACACCATCGTCCACATTCTACGGTGGAGAGCGCGCTACCGCATGCAAACAAGCTGCGTCCCGCAGCGCTACCGCAGCGGAAAGTGGGCGACCACAGGGCGTGCGGCGCGCCGGATGGGAGAAGACCTGCCCATCATTGCGTACGAACATGACTCCATGCCCTGGATAGCACGTGCTGGAACAGAACCAGCACTTCTCGAGACGCATAGTGCCCCGCCAGCGAGCCCTCGCTTGTTTGCGAGCGCACGTGCCCTGATTAGACTAAAGTTTACATTTCAAAGTCACTTCCTGTCAGTGCTCTCTTCCTCAAAAAGTGGTACCCTGGCGAGGGGGGTTGAAAGAGAGGTACCGTTCGAGCCATAATGGAGGGATCATCGCGAGGGTATGGGCAGCTTCCCGCCCCTCGCGCAAGCGCGGCAATGTTTCTCTCCCTGCGGAGTCGCGAGGTAGGAACAGGCTCAGGGAGGATGCGTCGTTCGGTCACTGGCGCTGCTACTGCAACTGCACCAGTTACCACCGCACCGTTCTCGCCGCTTCGATTCACGAGATTGATGCGCGCCGACGAGTCTTTTACGCGGAGGCTACAGCTCCATGGTGTCCATGAGTGGCATGATGGCTGTGTCAACACGATCAGCTTCACTGAGGGTGGCGATCAGCTGATTTCAGGGTCAGACGATCAGCAAATCGTGCTAGGGTGCTGGGAGAGCGGCACGGTCAAGCTGCGTTACGACAGTGGCCACTCGAACAACGTATTCCAGGTTCTAGATGGCTACGTGTGCCCAGATATTTCGCGAATTTTGAACGGTCGAATTCGTTGAATCGCCAGCGCCTCATGCTTACGGCTGGCACCGCAGGCCAAGACCTTACCCCAATCGGGTGGTCGCACGATCATATCGTGTGCAGCGGATGGACAGGCACGTATTCTTGCTCGATCATGCGCACGGGGCGCTTTCTCGTTCTTTTTGGCGCGTTCCCGCACGGACTCCCGGACAAAGTTTCACAGCACTCTAAACAGGTTCGTCGCGGCGACTTGCTGGACGGTGGGCGCACGGAGACACAACTTCTAGCACGGCACCGCGGGCGTGCGCACAAGCTTGCGGTACGCTGCCCACGCGGTTGGAAAGCTGCAGGGGCAATGTTTCTGCTTTTTCTTGCTCTCGGCAGCGAAATGCGAATGCCTGCCGTAACGCGTCGTCTGCTGCGCCCAGGTTGATGCGCGCGATCCGAACGTAGTGCTTTCGACAGGCGAGGACGGACGGTAATTCTGCACTTATCAGGGCCTGGAGCAGGCGAAGACACGCGTACATGATTGCACGCGCGTGCGTTGCGGTGTTAGTGGGGCGGACTCGGGCGCTCGAGCGCTCGAGCGTTCGGGCAGGTGCGGGCGTTCGGGCTGGTGCTTGACCCCCGGGGGTGCTACTTCAGCGTGCTGGAAATCGACACCCGACAGGCAGCGCATACAGAGCTTCTCCGCGTGACACAAGCACGGACGGGAAGGGTGGGTTCCCTGCTCCTGCAACTATTTTGGCCGCAAACGGAGAACTCGTATGTACGAGAATCTGAATCTCGACTGCGCCCCGTCTCTCTCTCTCGCCAAAATCACACACCCCGAGAATCCTGGAGAGGTGTCAGCTTTACCTTGACTGCCTAGCGTATTTTTGACATTCACAATCGCGGGCACTGCACCCTACGGCAGGTGGTTCCTCTCAACAGCATCTCGCGCTCGCCCGCGTCGGCACATTTCTTTTGTGTCGGTGGAGGCGATCAGTTCTGCCGCGTCAGGCTCCATCACACTAACCCAGGCGCCATCTCTTGTTTTTGCCGTCTTAGTACGGTACTTGATTAGTGCAATTTCTTCACGTGGGGAAGAAGTGTACAGAAAGAGATCAGAGGGAGTTGAATCCTTTCTGCCACGCGAGCGAAGGTTTATGACCGCAGGATGATTGCGTACAACACGAACGCGGGAGATTCTTCTGTTCGCCTTCCTGAACCCTATGCCCTCCTATGTCCAGCGCATCTCCAGGACACAGGCTCGACCCCGGGCATCAGGGATGGATAGATTGCGCGCATCCGGCCAGCACTGCACAGCCTGCACCACTTGGCGTTCCACGGCCCGCCCAAGCGATGCCCCAACTCATCACATGATTTGCTGTGCTCGGCAGGAAGGCGGCGGGGAAGCTATATGCCTGTTTCGATCACGTGCACGGCATATTCGTGTCACCCCGCCATTTGACTAGCCTTGTTTCAAATTTCCCCGTGCATACGTACTCTGCTGGCGGTGTTTAGGGTTTAACACCGCTGGCGAGCGGCAGGGCGAGCGGTGCTGAGATTTTGGCATCTTACAATGATGAGGTAATCTGAAGTGGTTCAACCTGAATTCAACGCACTGCGCACCTTGTCCATATTCGCCCTACTTTTGCAGACGTCGATAGCTGCTGAGCTCTCCGACGGCTGATCTGCAGGATATATACGAATTCGCCGCGGATGGTGCCCGCGCAGCGTGTACGGGATCAAACGTTGGCACGGGCGCGGGTGCAAGTGCCGGCAGCAATCTATTGTTTTCGCTGCCACCCCCTCATCTTCACGATGGCACCAAAGACGATGGCAGTGCGGCCAGCGAGGCACACGACTGCGACAAAGAGGGTGGTGGGGCGTCGTCGGCCGGGAGGGAGGGGAGAGACTCAGGCGACAATGGCAGCTCCTGTTTGATTGAGCCATGCGAAGGCTCAGCAGGCGAGGGTGGCTCTGCATCGCCTGAAACAAAACGAGGATTCATTCGCAAATTCCGGGGGCACAGGTGCATCACGCGCCCCATGCGTAACGCACCACTCTCGCACGGTTTGCTTCCTGACGCGGTGGTGTCGGCGCGTGCAGAAATGAGGCCACTGTGAAAGGTGTCAACTACTGGGGGCCCAACAGCGAGTACGTGGTCTCGGGCAGCGACTGTGGACACTTCTTTGTGTGGGACCGCGCCAGCACGGTCCTCAACACCTTTCTCTCCATACTGTGCAGAATTTGGTTGTCTGCAGACAATCATGCAGACGCTTCCTTTTGCGTGCTGTCATGCTCTGTCAACTGAGAGAATTTCTTTCTAACCTTGATAATTCACTGCATCGGTCAGCAGGACGTTGTGGCGATGCATAAGGCCGACAGTGCAGTTGTGAACTGTGTCGAGCCGCATCCATTTCTCGCGGCGCTGGCCACGTTTTCCCCATCCTACCCAGCCATAGCCAGGACTGCTTACAGATATGGAAAACCTCAAACAGTGGAAGCATCGTCGATCGAATAGTTCTAGTTCGAGAAAAGCAGTCAAGAATCATAAACGGGCTCTCAACACAGATGTTTTCTGGCTGCAGGTCCGGAATCGACTCAGACGTCAAGATTTGGGCGCCAACAATCGAGCAGGAAAACGATCTGAAATGTGCCAAGGCACAAGTCGAACGCAACATCCGGGAACGCAACTTCGAGGCCATCGACTTCCAATCTGAGTTCTCGGGAGATGAGATGGATGAGGATTCAGAGAGTGCCGGTTCTCTACCGGGATTGAGGTCCAGCAGTTGGAACGAAGACGACAGCGACAGCGATGCGAGTAACAGCGATTGTGAAAGTGCTCACGGCAGTGACGAGGCAGGCGATTCAAGTTGTGAGGACGCAAGTGACGAGAGCAAGTCTGACGATGAGATGCCGGACCAACGAGTGAGTTCTCTTGCAGAAACTAGCGGTTACTCCGAGGTGGGCCCGACGACATCCCCCTCGCCCCCACCCCAAGTTGTCCGAGTAAGAGTCTAACTCAGGCGATATCTGGCATCTGCAGGATGGCGCTGGGAGTAGCGGAAATAAGAAGCCCCGTAGAGACTCCAAGTCGACTTAGCGAACGCGCAAACTTTCTTGTGAACAAATCCCCATGAGGGACTCCCACGTGCGCTTTTGTGCAGTTATCCTCGAGCACAACAGTGTTGGAAGCGTGCATGTTGCAGCACTTGCGAAGCGTAGGTCGACACGGCTTTATTTGAAGTACTGAGCATGCGTCTGGTGTTGAATCACGCGTGTCAAGACACCAAATCCCACTCAAACTGAGCTCGAAGTGCCGCTGGCGCTCTTGCGATCGGTGGTAAAATATCCGTTTACTGACGACAGTCACATATCGCAAAGTGAAGAACACTAGAGTAACGGGGGCCGCGAGACAGCGCTAGAAAGCCGCACACGTGACAAGTCCCAACAGGCCTACACCACTAACGTGACGCGGGCGGCCGGAGCCAGGGCGAGAGCCCCGACCCCGCGCCGGGCCCGTGCCCGAGATCCCGTCAGCAGTGCAGTGAGGAGGCATAGGGCGCAGCCCAGTGCTTCCCAGTAAGCCGCATAGCAGAAGCC
>ENA-UOXV01008035-UOXV01008035.1-marine-metagenome-genome-assembly--contig:-NODE-8035-length-10490-cov-4.449066_pt1 | contig 10490 bp, 8 predicted proteins | sample MGYA00238165_ERZ766961 | MGnify/ENA primary metagenome ERZ766961 (study PRJEB28924, sample SAMN03173240) | marine metagenome | biome: Marine; feature: Water; material: Subsurface seawater | place: North... | reverse complement strand
TAAATTATTTTCAGCGGCAATTGCGATCATTTCTATATCTGTCAAAGTCCCCGAAACAGGACAAACTGCCGCTGGATTACCGCCAAAAACCTTTGAACTAAAAGCATCAACCTGAAATATTGGAAGAGTTTTCAAAACTACTTCCTTAACTGTTTCAAAAATTTAGATAGCACCAAATTAAATTCTTTTGGTTTTTCAAAATTTGGCAAATGTGCGGCCCCTTCAATCACCACCCATTGGGCACCTCGGATTTTCTCCCCATATAACTGCATTCTTGATGGTGGTGTCGGCACGTCAAGTTCACCCGCGATAACCAAAGTAGGTAAATTGATATCAGTTAAATAATCATCATAATCCATAGCATTGATTGCCTCAGAACTAAAAGCATAAGCATCAACCGTCATTCCAATAATATTTTCCCTCAATAATGCATATCCGCTAAAGTCGTTTTCTTTTAGAGATTTGGTTAGGTATCGGTCTAAAAGCTGGTTGGCAGCAAGCCCCATTTTAAGCGGAGAACTTTTATAAACTTCAACGTTACCTCTCATTCTCTCCAAGCTACCGTCCGGCATCTTGCCTTGTGTTGCCACGAGCGTGAGACTAAGCAGTCTAATTGTATTTTTTTTTGCTAATTCGAAACCAATCATGCCTCCAAGAGATTTACCCACATAATGCGACTTCTCAATCTTCAAATGATCCCAAACAGCAATAATATCCTTGGCCATATCAGACATTCTAAGGGCATTTCCTAAGCCACCCATTTCACTTAAACCATGCCCTCGTAAATCTATTCGAAGAATCTGAAATTGATCCTTAAATGCTAAAATTTGCCGCGACCATGAACTTAAATTAAAAGCCTGCCCATGGACAAAGGTAATCGTTGGACAATGCTTTTGTCCATCAAGCACATAATTTATTTTAATTCCATTTATCGTTTTTAACGGCATTGCCTCAACTTCATTTTAATTGACCTTCTAGAATTAGGACATTTTTTATAGAAAGTTTTTTCTTATACACACTACTTTCCAACGCTTTTAAACTAAAGTAAGTAGAAATGAAAAACTGATACCCTTATCAATAACAAATAAACTGTTTTGAGTGCTAATGATGACAAGTATATTAATTGCAGGGTCTGGGGGTTTTGTAGGATCCTTTTTGACCAAACAACTTAGTGAAGAGTTTGATGTCATTGCTGTCAGCCGTGACGAACCCGTTGATTCGGGTCAAATTAATAATACGATCAAACACGATCTATCACAGCCTTGGAAATTTACAGAATGCCCTGATATAGTAATTTATTTAGCTGCCCAACATGGCTTCTCTAGGCGTCAGGGAACAATAGAGAATTTTCTCAAATCAAACATAAATGGATTATATAACTCATTAACTTTTGCAAAATCTGCCAAATTAAAATTATTTATCTATTTATCAACAATCAGCGTACTAGGGGAAATTAAAGATAAAATTGTCACAGAAACCACTCCTATTAATGATCCTGATTTTTATGGTACAACTAAATTTCTGGGAGAAAAACTAGTACAAAAATTTTCTGAAACTATCCCATCAGTAACTATACGGCTACCTGGCGTCATTGGCCCCAATTTGCCGGCAGGACGTCCATGGCTACACACAATCGCGAAAAGCTTACAGTTAAACCTTGAAGTTAAATACTATAATCCAGGGTCACTGTTTAATAATGTCTGCGACGTTTGGACTATCCATGACTTTGTCAAGCATGTGTGCACTCAAAATCATCCAAAAAAGTATAATCTTGTAAACCTAGCAGCAAGTGAACCGATACGATTAAAACCAATGATAGAATTAATGCGAGACCAGCTACAATCAACTTCTCTGTTAAAGCCTCAAAAAACAGATAATTGTTCGTTCACCATTGATACAAGTATTCTTTTAAAGGATTTTAACTTTTTTCCTGCAACCACGTTAAATATGGTCACTCGTTTTATGGAAAATTTTATTTGTACTGCCGACTCTCTACAGCAGAATTAAATTCAACTATATTTTTACAATTCAATACTCTTAATTCCGATATTCACAACAGTTTAAAATAGAAAGTCGGTGATGCATGCCTGAAGTGAATATTCTAGAGGACTACCCTCAACCAACTGCGCCTCGATTTGTTGGACGTGATATGCGGACAATCAGTCATAGAATTGCTGCAATTAAACGAGATAGAAATTTTTTTGATGGCGACAGAAACTTTGGCTATGGTGGTTTTAAATATGATGGCAGATGGGTACCGATCGCAGAACGTATAATTAAACATTATAAACTAGAGAGCTCATCACGGTTATTACATTTAAACTGTGAGAAAGGGTTTCTCATAAACGACCTAAAAAACATCCGTCCTTCCTTACAAGTGGCAGGAACTGAAACATCCGACTATGCAATAGATCATGCGATGAAAGAAATTAAAGACTCCATCACAAAAATTTCCTCTATTAAATTACCTTTTCCAAATAATTCTTTCAATTTAGTGATTGGCTTGAGTTATGTTTATATCCATTCGCTCAAAGGTGCCATTCAAGCTTTGAAGGAGATTACTCGAGTAAGTACCGGGGATGCATTTATCACACTAGCAACATACGAAACTGAGGAAGACTACTTTCTCTTCAAAGACTGGACACTACTTGGGATACTACTTCTTAAAAAGGAGGAATGGATAACAGTAATGGAACATGCCGGTTACGTCGGCGACTATTCTTTCATTGGAGCTAAGTCTTTAAATTTGGTTAGAAAAAAATAACGTTAAATGCTTACGCTTCAGCTAAAATCTGGTTTTTATTTCTGGAGATAAGATTGCCCACTATTATCAAATTGAACAGATTAAAGCCGACACCAATCCAAAACGCCATTGCATAACTACCAGTAGCGTCAAAGATGACGCCCCCCATCCACCCCCCCAGAGCCATTCCAGCGCCACCACAAAAAACAACTACTGCTGTTCGTCGTCCCGCTTGCTCTGCCGGAAGATATTCCCTTACTATTAGGGGATAGCAGGGCAAGATCCCTCCATACCCTATCCCAAATAATATCGCTGAAGCATAAATTGCAAATAAACTATCTACAACAGACAAAAGGCCCAAAAATAGTGCTTGGATAATTGAAAAGATAAAGAGAGCCTGTAATCCGCCAAATTTATCTCCCAAAAACCCAACCCCAAAAAAACTACTAAATCCAGCAGCCATTAACATTAAGGATATTAATCGGGCTCCATGGCCCGAACCAAAACCAATGTCACTCATGTGAGCAACTAGATGAGCGAGAGGCAAAGACATGGCAACGCAACATCCAATTGAGGCTATGGACAATATTATTTGCATCTTCAATGGTGTCAGTCCTATTGAAGGAATGGCCCCATTTTGTTTTATCGTTTGAATTACTGGTTTATCGACGACGCTGTCTTGTTTTTTATTGGGTGATTTTCTTAAAATAAGGACGAGGGGGAGCATAGAAATTAAAACAAATACACCATACCAGAAGGCTGTTTCTCGCCACCCTATAATCTCAAAAGAATATTGAAAAATTGGTGGCCAAATAGCGCCAGAAATGGCTTGTCCAGATCCAACAATTCCAACAGCTTTACCTTTATTGTTCTCAAACCATCGAGTAATATTAGCTGTAAGCGGCGAAAAAAGGGCTGACCTGCCAAGAAACCCCATCAAAACACCATAGATCACATAGAGATGCCAAGGGCTCGAGACATAGCTCGTCATTATAGCGCCAAGCCCAATCATAGTTGCGCCGATCAAAGCGGGTATTCCCATTCCAACTTTGTCCAGGATATATCCCATGACTATCCCGCCAAAACCAGCACCAAAATATTGGAGAGCGTAGGCAAAAGATGGGACGGCTCTAGGCCAATTAAATTCGGTACTGATCAGTTTTAATGCAACAACTAAAAAATATACGCTACCTGTTCCGATAATCATAAAAAGTAAAGATGCGACCAATACATAATTTTTGAAATCTTTTTGTTGATCATACACCATGGCTTTTCCAGCTAAGTAAATATGTTTAAGAAGTATTTATGCAGTTAATTATCAAGACTAGATTTCATCTAATCAGAAAGTCTCTTTGTATGGACGTAAATCCATTTCAAAAGTCCAGGTAGATCGATGCTGCAGATGTATCAACCAGTAATTATCAGCAATTGCTTGAGGAAGAAGCGTACCATTCTTACCAGCGCTTGTTATCCGGTCGGGTGCGCGTGCTCGAATAACTTCACCATTTATCCCGCCATCTATAATGACATGAGCAATATGTACTCCTAGAGGATCAAATTCCCTAGCGAGGCCACTCGCAACCGCTCTAAGTCCTGCCTTGGCCGATGCAAAGGCTAAGAATGGTGGACGAGACCTTAAGGAAGCAGTCGCTCCAGTAAATATGATAGTCCCTTCACCCAGAGCACTCAAACGCCTTGCGGCTTCACGTCCGGCAATAAACCCGCTAAGGCAACATATTCGCCATGCCTGCTCAAAAAAATTTGCGCTCATATTCAATGTTTCTTCTCTATAAGCATTTCCGGCATTAAATGCCACAAACGACAGAGCATTATCCATTGCGTCAATTCTAGAAAAAACCTTATCTATTTCGAATTCATCTGCAAGATCAGCAACAAATGCTTCAGCAGAACCGCCTTTTTTTTGAACTTCTTCGATTACTTTATCTAATTTTGCTTCTGTTCTTCCAACGGCTATCACATGATACCCCTCAACCCCAGCCTTTTCACAAAGAGCACCGCCAATCCCATCTTTTGCTCCAACACCCAGTATAAGTGCTAATTTTTTTATCATCTATGCCTCTGATATATCAATTAACTCGATAAGGTTCTGACTATTTACCTAGACTTTTAATGCAGCGCGGGCTTGTTGGGCTCCTGCGACCATAGCTTTTAATTTCTCTCTCGCAATACCAAGTGGTAATGGTAATAATCCACAATCCGGGGCGGCTTGTATTTGCTCTGCAGACATATGTTGAGATGCGGCAAGTAACTTATCTGCAATGCTACTTGGATTCTCGATTTCATGAGTACCGTTATCGATGCAGCCGAACATTATAGTTTTTGATGGACACAATCGTAGTAATTTAGGATCAAGTTTTGATGCCTCAAATTCTAACGCAAGTTCATCGATTTTTGAACCTTCTAGTGCTTTAAGAATTACCGGATAACTATCGACGATAGGTCGAGGAACTCCCGGCATTGGGTAGCTATAACAAATGTGAGCAGCAGTTTTCGATTTAGAAATCCCCAACACACATCGGTCTAAGGCTTGAATACCCCAGTCACATACTTTGTCCGGATACCTACTGAAGACTGGTTCGTCGAATTGAATAACGGATACTCCTAGCTTCTCTAGAATCAATGCTTCTTCATTTAACGCTGCTGCGACATCCATCGCCATATTAAACTCGTCATGATAATGGTCGTCAAATGTGGAGTCTACGACAGTCATTGGTCCAGGAAGCGTTACCTTGACCGGAAGTGCTGTTTGACTTTTCAAAAACTCTAGATCTTTTGACAGTAAATTGTTTACCCGCTTTATAGGTCCAACACATCGGCCAACCTCCGCTAACCGGCGATTATTTCTGGTCCATTTTTCAGCCAAGGTTTCATAATCAAATCCACTTAATTTAGAAGTTATGTATGTTAAGTATGAAGTTCGGCGTTGCTCCCCGTCACTAATTATATCTATCCCAGCGACTATTTGGTCATGGACTGTTAAACGAGTAGCATCGTCCAGGGCAGTCTCAAGCTTTTCTCCCTCAAACTGCCAATTTGCACCTTTTCCATGAACTTGTTTACCCTTTGTATTCAGCGGCAAATTCTCCATAAGCCATTCAGGCTTAGGCATCGATCCAACAACAGTTGTCTTGAAAGGCTGATTAGTCATCTTTTTTTCCTAATTATCAGTGTTAACAAAAATTATTATTTTGGAATCCATATGCATTATTTGGATGATGAGTTTTAATTTCAGAAAGGCCCCTTAAAGAAAGGATCGGGAACATCGATTGGGATATCTTTTCGCTCATTTGCAATCCTTATTTTCACTTTTTCCAATACTGATCGATCCAGATCGACCAGAGTATTCAATCTCTCTAAGATTTTAATTGAGTCTATATAGTAATTTTTTATTAAACTACTGGAGCTCGGAGTAGGATGATCTGGCAATCCCATTCTTATTGGCGCGAGTTTAAGAAAATTAAAGCCAATTTCAACTATGCTTGAGACAATTTCTGATCCAATGCCATATTTTTTATATCCGGTGTCTACTGTGAGAAGTTTTCCTGTTTTTTTCACTGACTGGACTATTGGTTTCAAGTTGAGCGGCCTTAAAACGCGAAGATCAAATAGATCAATGCTTACACCAACACTCGACAAAGCATCAGCAACCCGTAGACACTCGAGTGTCATGTATGATGTTGCGACTAAGGTAACAGCATCACCAGTTCTAATCTTTTTTGGTCCCGCTATGTCTTTAGAGTAATACTCCTTAGGCACATTACCAACGGCATAATGGTTCCATCTATGTTCAATAAACAAAACAGGGTTATTGTCAGTTACTGCAGCAATAATCATTCCCTTGGCATCTTCAGGTAACGACGGCATAACTACTTTAAGCCCAGGAAACTGTGCAAACATACACTCTAAACTCTGTGAATGCTCCGGTCCTTGCCCCCACCCCCTGCCAATTATTAGGCGCATAACTAATGGAACATTATGTTGACCATTACTAACATAGGAAAATTTAGCAGCATTATTGGCAATTTGTTCTAAAGCTAACATCGCAAACTCAACTCGCTGAAAACTGATTATTGGTCTTTTCCCAGATAACGCCGCCCCTATTGCTACGCCTGTTAGGGCGTTTTCTGCTACAGGCATTTCAATCATACGTTGATGCCCTATTTTTTCACCAAAGCCTTTTAATGTGCCAAACACAGATAAGGGGTCGTCTACCCCCTCCGCAAAATGTATTATAGAATTATCTTTCTGAGATACTTGAAGAAGCCCCTCACGAATTGCTTCTCCTAAATTAATCGATCGATCGCCTGTCATGACATTCCTAAGCGTAAACGTGGTTTCTAGCAGTGGAATGCTCCGGGTATGGAGAGCTTTTGGCAAACTCAAAAGCGACTGTTATCTCTTTCTGTATTTTATTCTTCAATTCAACCTTGTCCTCTTCAGTAATAATCCCTCTTTTTAAAAGATTGTTTTGATACAAGAGCACGGGATCTCTATTTTTCCAAATTCTAAACTCTGCCTCGGTCCTGTATCCAATATGGTTATCAAAGTTTGGACCACAATGTTCAAGCCAACGATACGTATCCAGTAAAAGAAAACTAGGGCCCCTTTTTAGACGAGCATTTTCTATAGCATTCACAGCTAACCGGTATACTTCTTCGACATTATTTCCATCACAGTGAAAAGTAGGGATTCCATGAGCCTCTGCAACTGACGTTATTGGCCGGTCTGGTTGCCGTTCATGCAAATGTGTATACACGGAATAAAGGTTATTCTCACACACAAATAAAACCGGTAAATCTCTTAGCTTTGCAAAATTCGCACTCTCATAAAAAACGCCTTCCTCGACAGAGGCGTCGCCAAGATATGCTATCGAAACATTATCTTGACCGTCTAAAGAATCTGCAAGGGCACTACCAACAGCCAATGGGATGCATGATCCAACGATAGGAATACTAGCTACCATATTTACATCAAGATCCATTATATGCATCGAACCACCCCGTCCTCCAATACATCCCGTCACCTTTCCATAAATTTCGGCAAGCATTTTCTTTAGGTTCCCTCCTTTGGAGAGATAATGGGCATGACTTCTATGCGTACTAAAAACTTTATCTCTATTCTCTAATGCCAAGCAAACGCCCGCTGCGGCAGCTTCTTGGCCGATTGATAAATGCACAGGACACCGCATCTCCTGCTCGACATAGCGCTTCGATATTTCCTCCTCAACCAATCGAATTCTTTGCATGCATGCATACAATTCGATGGATTTTTCATATTCTAGTTTCATTATTGTAGCCATTGTTTAATAGTTACCGGCACTCACTGACTGTGTTCTTAACATATGAACAGAGCCGAACAGAAGATTAACATTGTTTTAACTAATATTCCGTCACTTTTCTTGCGCAAATTTGCCGAGGAGATAAATTCTACTAACAGAACTAAAACATAGCATATCATACCTTAGGCCAAAAATTATTTCATTTTCTGGGCTCTTTTTAATTTTATCTTTTGTCTCATATGATTAAAAAATGTTGTACATCAGATGACCTTGTAAATTCTGGGCACCCTGCGCAATATCATATTGAACCGAAATATTATAACATCAGAGATTCACGCAGTACTCGTCTATAAATAAAATCTAATGGAGGTTTAAGCCCCAATGGAAAATTACCAATGTAATCAATTTAGAGCGCTTACTTATTTTGACTATAGTAGGAAACAAAGCCACAATACTCTCGGGAAATCCCCCCGCGTCTACTTGGAGTATTGCCTCGAACAGATTGAAAAACATTAGAGGGACATTCAAGCGTTTGTAACGTTGCAAGCGGATGACGCTCGGAATCAAGCTGACAAAAGTACAATAAGATGGAGAACAGGCAGGCAACTCTCATCAATAGATGGCATGCCAATCGGAATAAAGGATCTAATTGAAACAGCGGATATGCCAACTGAAATGGGATGTGAGGCTTTCAAAGGAAATTCCCCAGTTAATGACAACCCGTTGGTTTAGGCCTTAAGACAAGCTGGATGTGTAATACTAGGGAAAACAGTGACGGCTGAACTAGGTAACGCGCACCCTGCACCAACAAAAATCCATTTGATCTAACTCGGAATCCGGACAGATCATTATTGGGGTCCACAGCAGCAATTGGATAACAGGCAGGTGGCTTCACCATAAGGTCCGCTAGTTATTGTGGAAATTTTGCTCTTGAAACTAGCCAAGGTGGCTTTCATCGTGGAGAACGTCAGATAATCCCAATAAGTACCCATGGCCCTCGCACCGAATCAATTGAGGACATGTGGCATGTGACTTTAGAAATAACTCAACGAATTGGAAATGACTCCGGTTATCTAAGTTTACAGCCACCCTCCACTACACCTCATCCCATCAAACCTAATCGTTTAATCTTTCTGGAAACCGAAGGGTGATCGATGGTAGAACTTAAAACCAAAGAAATATTTGGACAATTCTTAGAAAATTTCGGGACTGACCAGATCACTATTATCAAGCGAAACTTGACGCAATTAATAGAGGAACTTGAGGTCAAAATATCCTCATGCAAGCAAAATAACAAACTCGATAACTAGTTGGGAAAATCTCTGGGGATATCACAATTTAATTAATAAGGCACCTGAGAAAGTCAGCCAAAGGCTTAAAAACACTCTGGCGAAGGCGGAGGCTATGACACGCGAAACATATCAAAACTCCATCTTAAAAAGAGCTTATATCAGGGAAGCACATACAAGTTGTGCACCTTTAGCAGATGCAATTGTCACTCTATCTTGTCCAGGGCCAGCCCCAAAATAGTTTGGTGATAAAGAAGGAGCAGCACTGTCTCCCTGGCCCACTGGAGATCCTATTTTTAATTTTGCTTCCTCGTTAATGGAGGTCTGCTAGCGTTACTATCCCTATGCTGAGCGTTGATAACATGCCTGTAGGCATCCAAATCATAACCCAACGCGAGCAGGATGCTATGGCGAACTCGCTTGCAGGCTGGATATGTGAAAATGTAGAAAAAATAGACGGTGACTAGAAAATAGATAAAAATAAACAGCTGAGAACGCATTTACAAAGCGAGGAATTCCCTCACATTTGTTAAGTTAGACAGCTCTGCATCTGGTTTATATTCTGGATCACCTTTTCGATTGTACCGATTGATCCAAATTCTTTTTCCAAAGCCAAGCTCTTTAGCTGTCCGCATATCATGGTAAAAACTTTGAGCTATATGCGTCACATTTATTGATGGTTCGTTAATTCTCCTCAATAACTCTTCAAACATACCTTGATTAGGCTTATAACATTTCGCCTCCGATGCAAGAACTATGGCATCAAATTCGATCCCGATCTTATCTACATTGTATTGAATAATATCTGGTTCTGAGTTGGACAAAATAGCCAGACGATAATCATCTTTAAGGTCATGCAAAACATCAAAGACTTCAGTAAATGGATCTGCCGATTTAACTGAAGAAATAATTTCTGTAATATCCTCATGCAACATCTCTAAATTAATAGCTCTCATTGCCGTTTCCAGGCTCGCATTTATTACTTCATTTAAAGTTATAAACGGACCTAGCTGAAGCTCTCGCTCTGTTTTTTCAAAAACTGTTTTGGCTTTTTGTATTTTTTTTTCGTCACCGTTTTTTTGTCGAATTAATTCTTCTAGAGTTGCAGATTTACTCTCTGTATATCGCACTAAGGTATCGTAACAATCGAAAGTTAACC
>ENA-UOXV01008034-UOXV01008034.1-marine-metagenome-genome-assembly--contig:-NODE-8034-length-10490-cov-16.372209_pt1 | contig 10490 bp, 9 predicted proteins | sample MGYA00238165_ERZ766961 | MGnify/ENA primary metagenome ERZ766961 (study PRJEB28924, sample SAMN03173240) | marine metagenome | biome: Marine; feature: Water; material: Subsurface seawater | place: North... | reverse complement strand
CGAGTTCGTGCGTGCTCAAGTAGATACGGAGCGCCGACGACTTCACGCGGTCCCCGTATCCCATAAATACTAAAGTTGTGTTATTATAAATGCCCTCCTAAAAAAACAACAAATGTTCTTTTTCTTTTTCTCTCTTTTTTTCCTCTCTCGATTTTTTCTTCATTTTTCACAAAAAAAAAGCCCAACAACCACAAAAGCAACAGAAGAAACATGAACGACGATATAAACGACGACGACGACGACGAGAAACCGCTCGCAGCAACACCACTCGCGGCGACGACGACGACGACCAAAAACGACGACGACGAATGTGTCGATAACAACACGTCCAACTGTGCTTTTAAGAACGCGAACGACGCAAACACCTTTAACGAAAAAGCTCGAATGGAATTCGATCGAACCCAAGAGTTCCCGACGCCGGAGACGAACAAACTCGAGGAAAAGGAAAAGGAGGACGGAAACGACGCAAAGGGGGGAGCAGAAGAAGAAGCGAAAAAGGACGAAGAAGAAGAAGAGAAGGAGAAAAAAACAACGAACGAGGACGAGGAAGAAAAGAAAGAGGAAGAAATCATCTTCGTCCTCGAGGATTGGCCAGTCTCGGACGACTTTCTTTTGATCAAATGCGTGGAAAACGGGTGCGCGTTGGAAAGTTTAGCAGCCCCTTTCGCGAGAACGAGTACGACGACGAAAGGTGGAAAACACACACAAACGCACGTTCCAATCGTGAACTTTTCGAAAGAGTACGCGCTGGAGGAAATCGAGAAAAGATGGCGAGGGATTTTGTTCGGCGAGAAGAGCGCGTACGAGGCGGCGAAGCGATTGAGAGAGTACGCGGAGAAGGAAGCGCCGAAAGTAGAGGCGAACGTCGGCGACGACTTTAGGACGAGTTGGAAGAAGAGGAGGGGCGGAGAAGTGCCGAGGTTAATTTCTGGCGAAGGAGAGGAGGAGGATGAAGAGGATAACGCCGCCGCGGTGAACTTTTTCAAAGACGCGGAGTTGTTTATTCTCACCGATTGCGATCCTTTACCGTCCAAAGCGCAGTTGGACGAAACCTTGAAACGACAAGAGTCGAAGAGGAAAGAGAGGAACATTCATAAAATTGCAAAGTTAGAGAAAGATTTGACGACGGTAGCATCACGAGCGATGACGAGAAGTGGCATAATCGCGAAAATTATCGGACAGAACACGATGTTTACGTTGACGAAGAGAGAGTCCACGGTTGGGAGGAGCACGACGGATAGCGCCGTGGACGTGGATTTGAGCAAAGAGGGCAACGCGGCGAAGATTTCGAGAGTGCAGGCGTATTTGAAGTTGCGATGGAACGGAGAGTTCTCGTTAAGGAATGTAGGAAAAAGACCGATTTGGATTAACAACAAACCGATTGAGACGAACCAACGGGCGAGACTACATTCGCACGCGTTGATTGAAGTCGGAGGAATGCGAATGCTGTTCGTACCGAACCCGTCGTTGGTGAGGTGCATCCAACCGGAATCGTATAAATAAAACAAAGTACAAAAGAAAAGAAAAGAAAAGAAAGTAGTAGCTATACTGTAATAAGAAGTTGTTTCATAACTGATATATCGTGTGTTTACTTTTACAATTTTTGTTTGTGTGTGTTAGTATTATTGTTCTTGAGATCTTTCTCGTTCGTGCCTGCGCGTTGTTGTCTTTCTTCTTAAGATTTTTATTTTGCGATGCCTGGGATGCCCTTCATTTTGAAGTCATCCGGTTTCAAGTCACGCAAAGGCGCAGAAATGCCCGGAACTTGGTTCCTCGGCACGCGGTCTTTACCGTTCCCGGTCGCCGCGCCGGCTAACCATTCCGGTAACAAACCAAAGAAACCGGCGCCGACGTATTCCAAAATCACCGGCATCGATCCCATGAGAATGATTTGGCCCATGACCGACCCTGGGTGCGGAATTTTTAATTTCGCCACGCTCTCCCAAAACTTTCTCACCGGCTCTGGGTACCAATCGTACGGTTCGTCGCCCAAGTATCGTCGATAAAACGTGTTCATCAACGAAGAAAATCGACTCAAACCGTGGATGCTCGAGGTTCGCAAAAAGCGTCTGGTGGCGTATCGAACCAACGCCAACTCAACCCCTTTTTTACCTTCGCACTTGGATAATTCGTCCGCCAAAACGTACGCGGATTCAATTGCCTGACCGCCGCCCTGGCCCAAGTTTGGTTGTACGGCGTGCGCGGAATCTCCGAGTAACGCGACTCTGCGATCGACCCATCTCGGATCGGGTAACACGTCGCAGACGTCTCTCAACTCGATATCTTCCGGTTTCGTGCACTCCAATCTCTCCTTGATCGCCGGTGCCCAACCGTTGAATCGGTCCAACAACATTTCTTTATACGTGGGCCAGTCGTCGCAAGATGCGTAGATGTCTTGACCACCTTCCGGCACTTCCAAGAAAGCGTAGTATTGTTGTTTCCCTTCCCCGACGTCCGAGGAGACGAAATATTGCTTCGGGCCTAAAAATACTTGGTACCCAATCTTGGACGGATCCGTATACTGCGGCTCTCGAAACGGTTGCGAGTAATCGCACACGGCGGTATATACCGCGTACCCGGCGTACGCCAACTTTGTCTCTTGCCCGTTGCGCATTTGCTTACGGATCTTCGATCGAATCCCGTCGCATCCGATCAACACGTCTCCTTCGTGCGTCGTCCCGTCCGTCAACTTGGCAATCACCTTGCCATCGTTCGTGTGCTCGTACTCGTCGACGATGGTGCCCATCATGATGTTTTCGTCCCCAACGCCTTCTCGCAAAATATCCAACAAATCGTACCTCGACAACACCAACGTCAGCGGTAACCCGTTCATATAACACGGCTGCCTCGTATCGAAGCGATAGAACCACTCTCCCGAAATCCCATCCAACAACCCGTTCACGCGATCACCGGTAATAATTCCTCTCGCAAAGACCTCCTCGGCCATCCTCGGATCGATAGAATCCAACGCCCCTTGCGAGTTGCACTGCAACTGAATCGGACCGCCGAACGGTTTATACTTGGTCACTTTCTCAAAGACCACGACTTCCATCCCTTTGCGCTTGCACGCCGCCGCGGTGATCAAACCGGCGATGCCGCCTCCGGCGACTAAGACTTTCGGGAGGTTCGGGTTCGTCGGTGGCGTCGGCTTACGCGTCGCTTCCACTTCCGGGGAGACTTCATAGTCGACTGAATATGACTTCTCGTTCGCGTTGGAATTATTTTCATCATCATCAGAAGAAGAAACCATCACGACTCCTCTCTTGAATTTTCTTGAAATCGTCGTCGTCGTCGAATTCTTTCTCGCTTTTCCTCCTGGGTGTCGAGAAGAAACGGAAGAAAAGACGGCCGATTGTGACGATGATGATGATGACGATGATGATGATGCTCTCGTTCTTCTCGGTAGTATCGTCGTCGTCGAGAGCGCTGATGCTGCTGCTAAAAACATGATGATGTTAATGTCTTCTCCTCTCTTTTCTAATCTCGCTGTTCTCTCTCTCTCTTTTATCAGAGGCGAGATGATAAAATGTCTTCTCTCTTTCTCTCTCTCTGTGTACCTCGCAAATAATACGAACACAAAATAAACAAACAACTATATCAGAGAAGAAGAAAAAAGCGTCGTCTTTTTCTCTCTCTCTCTCTGGTTTTGTGTGCGCGTGTGTGTGTCTGTGTTCTTTCAAAGCGCGCGCTCTCTTCTGAAGAAGATGAAATGATTCTTTTTGTCTCGAATGTATCTTTTTTTTTCCCTCCTTGTGTTCGAAGAAGAAAAGAAAAAGAAAATCTCGTCGTCTCGAAATCTCTTCTTTTATTAAAAGCACCACCCCAAATGACGAGAGGATTCTCTCTTTTTTGTCAAAGTGTTTTTCTGACTGGTGCAAAAGTGTTCTTGTGAGAAGAAGCAAAAAAAACGTATCCGAGAAAAAAAAACGAGAAAAGCCGAGACAACACACCTGCGCAATATCATCATCGTCGTCATTGTATTCATTATATAAATATATTTACGACCAAACGCAAAGAAAACACGGACAACAAGAACAACAACAAGAACAAGAACAACAACACTCTGAATTGTTCAAATGCGACCAGCGTTACGTTTCGAAATTCCGTCGTCGTGTTCTTCTCGAAACGCGTCGTGCAGTTGCAGCGGCAAAAGCGAGAGCAGTTTTAGTAATGATTACTCGTCGTCAAAGTCTTGGACATCATCATCATCATCATCATCGGCGAGGAGGAATACGACGAGGAGGAGGAGGAGAAAGAAATTTTCGTCGTCGTCGTCGTCCACAGAGTCTGACGATGAGAAGAAGAAGACGAAGTCCGAGGAAAATTCGTTAGCGAGAGTAGGAATAGAAACGAGGATGAAAAACGCGTCCGTGGGAGCGCTCGCGGCGTTAACTTTATCACTGGGAGGGAATCCAACGATGATGATGATGACACCATCAACATCAGTCGCATACGCCAGTACTGGAAATGGAATTGAAAACACGGCGAAGCGCACCGGGGATTGTTTATTGCAAAACTGCAAAGCGGAGTTAGCGGGGTGCTTGGCTGACGAGAAGTGCGTGGAATCGTTGGCGTGCTTGAACGTGTGTTTCGGGAAACCGGACGAGGCGGATTGTCAGATTCGATGCGGGGATTTGTACGCGTCGCCGGCGGTGCAAAAATTTAACACGTGCGCGGTGACCAGGAACGCGTGCGTGGCGCAGAGACAATCGACGGGGGAATATCCGGTGCCTGATTTTGACGCGATTGAGACGAAAGAGAACGTCACCATCGACGATTGGACGAAGAAGAAGAGGTGGTACATCGTCGCCGGCTTGAATAAAGATTTCGACATTTTCGATTGTCAAGAACACTTCTTCGCGAAAGGCGACGACGATAAGATGTACATCAAAATCAATTGGAGAGTGAACAGGCCAAACGGACAATTTTACGAGAGAGGCGACGTGCAACGGTTTTACCAGGAGGACGATAAGGCGATTTTCTTGAACAGAGGGAACCCGGAAACGAAATTGCACTACCAAGACGATTGGATCATCCCGAAGGACGGTTTCTACGCCGACGAAGAGAAAGGCGTCGCGTTCGTGTATTACCGAGGCACGAACGACGCGTGGGACGGGTACGGTGGCGCCGTCGTATACGCGACTGAACCAACGTTACGGCCAGAATTTATTCCGCGCATGAAAGCTGCCGCGGAGAAAGTGAACGTCGATTGGAACAAGATGGTTATCACCGATAACTCGTGTAAAGCGCCCGAGGAAGTCAAAGTGACCAACATCGCCGATTTGGACACTTTGGGCGACGATGTGAAAGCGGTAGAGAAAGTTGTCGAAAGAGACGTGGAAAAGATCACGGAAAAACTGGTCGGTAAAGACGTGGAAAAAATTTTAGAATCGGACATCACGAAGATTGAGAAAGCTCTCGGCTCGGAAATCAAAGCGTTGGAAAGCAACCTCTTCCGCTTGGAACAAGCCACGGAACAGAAAATCGCCGGCCCGCAACGCGCGTTTGGCAACGAGGGCGGTAAAAACGACGTCGGTTTCGACATCAACCTGAAAAAAGCCGAGAAGAAACTCGTCGAGATTGAAAAAGAAGTCCGCCGGATCGACCCGGACACCAACGGGTTCGCTTACTATCCTGCTCCGGAAAGAAAATAATACTACTATAATAATAATAATAAAATAATCGCGTTTCCGCATTTTGAACGCGACGACGACGCTTTCACGCTTAAATACTCCTCTCCGCTACTACTAACGAGAGGACCAACGTGTTGTTTTGTACCACATATAGATGATCAGAGAAGAAATACATTGAATACTTTCATCGCGCATACGAGTATGTCGTACACCGAAGAAAAACACACACACAAACACACCAAAACTTCTCTCTTCTTATTTAAAGCGTTCACGCATTTTTGGCACTTTTTTTGATACTTTTTTCTTCGGAGAATTGGCTTACTCAGCAGTTTCTTCTCATCCATACGGACAGAAACACCACTAATCTTTCTTCGCGCGGATAGAAAAAAATGTCAACTTTATCCTCGCGCGTGGGCCTTCGTGCCTCCACCACCACCCTCGCTTCCTTCCGAAAACACGCAAAACAATCAGTAGTCAACCCACACAGTAGCAATTTTAACAGCAGAAGAAAGTCTTTACTCGTCTCGAACGGCGCGACGATTTCCTTCGTCCGAGACTCCGTGGAAACATCCGTCCCGGACGTGAAACTCACAAAGTCGAGAGACGGAACGTCCGGGACGGCGTTTTTCACGTTCGAAAACCCGGACGTGTTCGAAAGCGCGACAGGGGACATCACGGGGATGTACTTGTCCGACGAGGAAGGCGAGATGACCACGGTGAGTTCTTGCTGTCTTTTGTATCATCTCATCGCGCGATGTGTTTCGTATCTTAAAACGTCAGACGTCATCGCTTCCCCGTTTGACTCAAAATCATCATCGTGTTCTCGATGTTTCCATCGTCTCTCTTTCTGTCTCTCTCTCTGAACCCCCACTCTTCTCTAACAAACAAACTCTATTTAACTCTGATTTACGTATGATGAATAACTTTACACAGGTGGACGTGAACGCGAAATTCGTAAACGGGAAACCGAAATGCATAGAAGCGAGATACATCATGCGTTCCTCCCAAGAGTGGGAAAGATTCATGCGATTCATGACGCGATACGCGGAAGATAACGGATTAGGATTTAACAAGACGTCGTAAGTGTACTTTGAAACGTAAAAGAAGAAGAAGAGAAAACGACGACGAGTGCACAGAAGAGAGAGAAAAGAAGTTTAATACGAATGAAAAGAGAGAGCGTTTAAGAAGGTTTGACGTATGCGACGTCTTTGCGTATTGATACGTACGCTCTTTATTACTCGCGTCGAAACGAAACGAAACGACGTCACGAGCGCGTGTGTTAATGTCTCTGCTTAAACTCGAGGACGAAGAAAAGTGTTACATAATCCTAGCATCGAAACCACGAAAGAGATGAAACGTATGCTTTTCCTTTTAAAATCTTTGTCTTCTTTGTTGTCTTCTTTAACTTCTTCTCGCGTTCTTTTCTCTCTTCTGTTGTTTTCTTTCGCGAGACCTTCAGAAATCGGATTCTCTTCGCGCTTGAGTTATTCTACTCTCCTCGTCGTTGGTTTCGCATTTATGCCTATTCCGTTTCTCAGTGGTGCTTCGTCGAGTTTGCGTGCATTTTCTTTGTCTTTCTCTTTGTCTTCTTCTTGGAAAAGTTCTTCTTCTTCTTCTTCTTCCGTCGAGCGCGCGAGGACGACATCTCATCCGACGGGGAGGAAAGCAACCCCGAGGTGGATTTCGCTCGAGACGACGATGTCCTCCTCCGGTGATGCGCAGCAAAAGAGAAACGAACAACGAGGACAAGAACAACAAAATCAGCGTTATTACGCATATAAACTCGGTCTGACCGGATCGATTGGCTCTGGGAAATCCACCGTCGCGAAAATGTTCAAAGAACAGTTACAAGTCCCAGTGTTTGACTCGGATGCGGCGGTGCACGAGTTATACGAAGAAGGCGAAGCGGTGACGAAGATACGAGCGATATTCGGCGAAGACGTTGTGGATTCGGAAACGAAGAGTTCAATCGATCGGAAACGGTTAGGGGAGAAAGTCGTCGGCGTACCCGAGGAGATGGCAAAGCTGGAAGCTATCGTGCACCCGCTGGTGGAGGAGAAGCGGAGACGGTTCGTCGAGGAGTGCGTTCGTTCGAGGAGGAGGAAAGAGGAGGAGGAGACGAGCGCAGAAGACGCCGCCGACGAAACGGACGTGTTGGTGTTCGACGTGCCTTTGCTCTTCGAGAAGCAGTTGGAGAATACCGTGGATGGGATTTTAGTCGTTTCGTGTTCGTCGGAGACGCAAAGGGAGAGAGTGATGAATCGAACGGTTGGCGCGAGGATGAGTTTGGAGAAGTTTGAGAAGATTCGGGAGATGCAAATGCCGGACGAGGAGAAGAGGAAGAGAGCGACGTGGGTAGTGGATACCGAGAAGTCGTTGGAGGAGACGGAGAGAGATATCGAACGCATCGTAGATGAGATTAGGAGTAGTAAGAGAGGAAGCGGGCGGTAAAGCAACAAGTGCTAGAAGTAGATAGTCGTAAATGTATTTAACTATATTCTGAATTTATTTATACAAAATAATTAACTACGAGCTGCTTGCTTGCTTGCTTGCTTGTGTTGTTGTTGTTGTTGTTTTTGTTGTACACGTGTTGTTCTGATACCTTCTATTGCTTATCCGTAAACATCGCTCGCACGTAATGGTTTAGATTTTCTTCCTCACACGGCGGTGGCGGTAAACGAATGTTCTTCGTTTTGGAATCCCCGCTATTGCTGGAGGGCGTTTTCCGGATGAGCGTGTGTGGTACATCCACGACGTCCCAATCTTCGTCTTCGTTTTCAGCGTTGCGATGAGGGCGGTTGACTTTCGATATTTCGTCGTTGTCGTCGTTGTTTTCCGGTACTCGCGTCAATTTCAAATTCTTCTCGAATTTCTTCGTCGGTTCGGCGACGAAGCTCCAGACGCTTTTTATCATCGATTTACTTTTTTCCGCGAGTTGTCTCTTGCGGCTGCTCTTTCTGTTCTTCTTTTTCGTCGTCATCGTCGCTTTGGACTTTGCCGTGTTGTCGATGTTTCGTAATGAGGACGATATCACGACAACCGGTTCGAAACCTTCTTTGTTGTTGTCGTCGTCGTCGTCCTCGGACGAGAAAAGCTCTTCGCACGACATCGAAGACGACGAAGAAGATGCGCTCGAGCGGTAGTATAAATCCTGCAAACGTTTCCTTTCCGCGATTTCAACGAGCGCTTCAAACGCCACCAGTAATGAACAAAACGGACCGCCACGAGTGGCGTTGTTTGTATTTCCATTTAATTCTTTCATCAAGCGACGAGTGAAGTGATACTGATTTTCATCGTCATCGAAGATATCGCTCGTTACGAGTTCGGTAACTTCCGCGGCAAAGTGCGCGGTGACTATTTCGCACGATTTCTGTAGCAAACGCACGGCGCGGAGAAGGCGTTTCTTTTGCGCTCGCGCATCTTCTTCCTCCTCGCCGCCGACGCCACCGCTTCTTTTTGGAGCGGCTCGAGCGTAATACAGCGGTAATATCTCGCACTCGGGCGAGGCGATGTCACCGTACAAAACCACGTCTTCGTTTCCAAACGTTTTCCTAAAAAACTCATCCACTTTCACGGCTTCGTCGCGCGCGTAATCGTCGTCGTCGTCGTCGAAAGATTCCTTCCCGCCTCGCTCGAAATTCCTGCTCGAAGACGTTGTCGTTGAATCTAACGGCTTCCATATCTCCGTCGCGTTCGTCACGCCCGGCGTCGATCGATGGAGCGACGGGCAGAAGCTATATTTACCTAAAAGCGTGACGAATCTGTTCATCATCGAAAGCGTCGCGGCAATTTCGTTTTCGTTTTCAATTTTGTCGTCGCTTTTCTTGTTACTACTATTGAAAAGCACTTCGATGAACGCGTCCAAATCTTTGTTGTTGTCGTTGTTGTTGTTGTTGTTGTTCTGAGTCGATTGTTTCGAAGAGTACGCGAACGCGTCCACATCCGGTAAAAACTTTCCGTAACTGCTAATGCTGTCATTCCTTCCACGCACCTTCCTCTCTCCTCCGCTTTCCAACTCAAACACGTCCTTCACCTCTCCAAAGAGTCTCGAGCGTTCGCACCGCAACTCAAACTCGCAACTCTTCAATCGAATTTTGATCAACTCTCGAATATCTTCGTCTCTCCTCGCGTTCTCCTCTGTCTCTTTAACCGAAGAAGAAGAGAAAACTCCTCCAACCTTCTTCTTCTTCTTCGTCGCTCTTTTCTCCATCGCTCTTTTCTCTCTTCTCGCGCGTTCCTCTCGTTCGCGCACGTTCTTCTCCATCGCGTCGTTTCGACGCGTCTCCTCCTCCACCGTCTCTTTGAGCGCTTTCGCTCGCGCCGAATGTTTCTCAATCTCTCTCTCGAACAACAGTAATAACAACACCTTCTCTGTTGTCTTCTTCTCCTCCGCCTCTTCTTTTTCCTCCGCCTCTTCTTTTTCCTCCTTCTCGTAATAACAGTTCTCCTCTTTCCGGTTGTTCTCGTCGTCGTCGTTAAAAGTCTTTCTCGTCGTCATCTTTTCCTCCAACTGCGCTCGCAGTGTTTCTCTTCTCCTCGCTACGCTCGATAAACCTTTCTCCCTTTTTGCTCTCATCGTCGTGAACGTCGCTCTCAAAATTCTTCTTCTTATTATTTTCGGAGGAGAACCCCGAGGCGTCTGAAGAGGAGGATAAAACGACTCTAATCTCTTTCCAAGAAGAGAGAGATGACCGTTCTCACGAACGCAGAAAAGCACATCTTCTCCTCCTCCTCAAAATCATCATCGTCATCAAAACACAAGAGAAGAAGTGTTAAAAAGAAGAACAGAAGAGAGATAAAGAAGAAGAAAAGAACTCCTCCTCGACGTTTTGGCAAAAACCACGCTGGAAAACAACT
>ENA-UOXV01008022-UOXV01008022.1-marine-metagenome-genome-assembly--contig:-NODE-8022-length-10500-cov-5.179416_pt1 | contig 10500 bp, 7 predicted proteins | sample MGYA00238165_ERZ766961 | MGnify/ENA primary metagenome ERZ766961 (study PRJEB28924, sample SAMN03173240) | marine metagenome | biome: Marine; feature: Water; material: Subsurface seawater | place: North... | reverse complement strand
GGGGGCACCGCGTGCGGGCATGCTCCGCGCTGCGCCGCCGCGCTCGCGGCCGCGGCCGCGGCCGCCAGCTCGGGCGAGGACGCCTCGCGCGGCTCCTTGCGCAGCCGCGCCCAGTAGCGGCGTAGCCATGCACCCCAGATCTCGCGGTCCTTGTCGGCTTTTGCCGCGGGCGCCTGCTCCAACAGCTCCCGCCGCTGCTTGATGATCCGCATCTCCGCCAGCAGCGCCTCCATCGGTACCCCTGCGCGGCGGTTGGCGCCCGGCGCATGAGCCCGCCGCGCCGCGCAACGGGCGGCGGGCGGCACAGGAGCGCGGGGGCGTGGCGGGCGTAGCACCGAGCTGCTGGAGAACCGCAGGGTTCTCGTGGGCGAGCATGAGCATGAGCTGGAGCTGCTCGTGCGGCATTCGCGACTTCAGCGCCTTGGCCTGCTCCTGCGGCGTCGCCTGCGCTCGCCACCGCGCGCCGTTGGAGCCGTTTAGCACCGGCCTCCTTCATCCTCGCGGAGCGTCTATCTCTGAGAAGCATCGCATGTGACTTAGCTGCACTATCTCTGCACTAAGTCAACTATCTCTGCACTAAGTCACATGAGACGCTTCTCTATCTCTGAGACGAAAGCCGCCTCGGCCGCCAGGCGCGCGCGGGAGACGCAGAGCGCGGGGCCGCGCTGGCGCCGGCGCGGGCGCACCAGCACAGGCATCAGGCGCTCCAGCGCACGCTCGCACGCGTCACTTTCGGTGGCTGTGAGGTCCACGGCCATCAGCGCACGGAAGGCCAGCGTGAAGTCCGCGCCCGACGTGGCCATGACCTGGCCCCAGCCCGCGTGAGGGGGCGCTCGCCAGGCAGCGCAGGGCCCGCTGAGGCGCGGGAGAGGCCGCGCTGGCTCACCGCGAGGAGATCGTCGATCAGGGATTTGTCCTCCGCGTCCGAAATCCCCGCGGCTGCAAGCGCCGCCTCGTCCTCGCGCCCCTCCGGCCCCGCACCCGCGTCTGCGCCTGCGCCGCCCACCATGCCGCCGCCGTCCGCCCTGCCCGCGTCCTTGGCATCGAGGGCGCGCACCAGCCCGAGCTTGCGGCGGAACGCCGCGAGCCAGGCGGCGCTGTACGCGGCGTCGAAGCGCGCGGCGGCCGCGGAGCCGCGCGCGAGCGGGAGGCACGGCGCGACCGCCTCGGCGAGCTTCTGGCAGTTCCAGCGGCAGATGTCTGGCTGCGCCGCGTAGGAGTAGCGACCGGAGTCATCCGAGTGGTTGCACACGAAGTTGGGGTCGAACATGTCCATGAAGCCAAACGGTCCTGCGCGCACGCCCCTCGTCAGCTCGGCTGGTTGCCGCAGTCGGCGCGCGCTGCGGGCACGCGGGCGGCGGGCGGCGGGCGCAGGCGGACCGTAGTCGATGGTCAGGCCGACGATGGACATGTTGTCGGTGTTGAGCACGCCGTGGCAGAAGCCGACGGCCTGCCACGCCGCGACAAGCCGCGCGGTGCGCTCGCTGACCTCGGCCACGAGCGCCTCGTAGCGGTCCTCGCCAGGCGGGTGCTCCGCTGCGATCGCTGGGAAGTAGGACGCCGTGATGTAGTCGAGCATCGCCGGCAGAAACGGCTTCGCCGCGCGCTTCACCCCAGGCCCGCCGCACCCGCACTCAACCTACCCGCGCCGCGCCGTCAGCGCCCCCCGCGTCCGCTCGCGGGCGGCGTGGCGCGAGCGGCGCGCAGACCTCGGCGAGAGCGAGGCCGGCCGAGGAGCCCTCGCGCCCTGTGAGGGGGTCCTGCGCGTGGAAGATCTCGAGCGAACCGAAGCGCAGAAAGGTCTTCGCCACGCGCGCGACGACCGTGCAGCGCTCCTCCTTGTTGTCGCCCGTGTAGAACATGTCGCGCACCGCGCGCGTCGCCGACGTCACGCACGACGCCGCGCGCGTGCTTGGAACGCCGAGCGCGTGGTTGGCCTCGGAGCAGAGAAACTCGCGGATCGAGGAGCGCAGCACCTTGCGCCCGTCCCCGCGCCGCGAGTACGGCGTCATGCCCCCGCCCTTGATCTGCAGCTCCCACCGCTGCCCGGCGTCGTTGAGCACCTGGACTCCCCCCGCCGGCGCCTCAGGCGCAAGCTGCCGCAGCGCAGAGGTGCGGTGCCGAGAGCGCGGAGGTGGTTGAGGCACACCTCGCCAAGGTACATTGTCGCGCCGTCACCCAGCTGGCCGGAAAAGTGCCCGAACTGGAACCTGCGGCCGTCGCGCAACAAGGTCACGACGATGTCCTGCTGGGACCAGGGCACACGCGCGATTACCCGCAGTACGTGTGCGCTGCAGGCCGCGATCCCGGCAGCAGACGACTCCCGGAAAAGTATTCCGCGAACTCCGGGCGCCGGACCTGTGCGAGAGAAAAAGGTTGGTGCTATGCGCGCATGCTCGCAGGGACATGCGCTGCTCATTCCATCAAGCTCGAACCACAGGCTCCCAGGCGGTTCCTGCCTGTTGCGTCACTGGATGTGGCAGCTTGCCTGATCGGGGGATATGCCGAGAAGGTCGAGAGCGTCCTGGGAAACTGCGACAACCTCTGGAGAGAGAAGCGGCGTTGGGCGCGTGAGGGAGAAGACTGAATGCGGGATCGGCTCGCGCGGCTGAAACGCGACGGGTCCCGAAGCCTGGTTTCAAGACACATTTTCAGACCAGGGGACAGATATCCCGCCAGTAAGGCCCGTGAGTCAAACGTGGGGTCACATCCGTTCGAGCCAAGAAGGCCTGGGCTGGTGGTGGCCAGGATAGCACGCACTCTTCCCGGAGACGCATTCGCCAAGACGTGTTGGGGACACATGCCACCTGCTCCTCGGTGCACAGCTCCGGGTCGATGGGCAGCGCATTTAGTGTGCGGTTGTCGAAGCGCAGAACCTCCATCTTGCGGGAGCGGCTGCGTGCCTGCCCTCGTAGGCTGTCGTAGAGCACCGGCCCAAAGGAACGCTGTACTAGGAATTTGGGAGTGAAACCTCAGGCGGGCCTGACTTTTTGACTCCGTTAGAACAGTCTTCAGTTGCGCAGGGCGCAGCCGGTTGAGATGGTAGCGGGGGAGGAGAAGACGAGAGAGGCGAGAAGCTGATGTTGGAGGCAGCGTAGTCTGTACAGTGGGCCGAGAGCAAAAAATGGAAGAGAACGAAGAGACGCAGAAGCTCTTTCGCGCAGTGAAGTTTGGAAAGAGCAAGGAGGTTAAGCAATTGCTGGAGAATGATGCTTCCCTTCTCAACAGTGTGGACAGCAAGGCCAACACATTGCTCCATATGGCCGCCAAGAACGGGCACAAAAACATCGTGAAGGAGCTTCTTCGGCGAGCCATCGATACGGAGGCTGCCAACGAAGATGGGAAGGTGGCGTGGGAGCTGGCGCTGCAGTACAACTTCAAACCCTTGGCCGTGTACATACGCGAAAAGATGCAGCTGCCACCGCTCGACGGCGAGGGTGGTACTGATGATGGCGAAGCCATGACGAGTTCCCGGCCGCAGGATGGGCTTGATGTTCTTAGCGAGCTCACAGGCGACGATGTCGGGCGTGCGGAGGGCGTTGGGTCGCCTCAAGCAATGCCCGCGCTACAGCCTTCGGCTGTGCAGGCGGCGTCACCAGGACCTGTCGACGTCCAGTCGCATGGACCTGTAACAACATCGCCAGGTTCTGATCGCCGTGCTCTGGAGGAGCGCGCGGCACTGGAGGCGGTCGTGAAGACGCTGTGGGGCCGCTTCGGCGTGCTGGCAGGCGGCTCGCGCGCAGTGAAAAACAACGCGCGGCTAGAGGAGGAGCTGCGGGCGCTGAAGGTGCGGTTCGGGGGCGGCGGAGTTGGCGACGTGGAGTCCGTGCTGTCGGAGCGCGACGACCTCGTGAAGAGGGCAGCAGAGCACGAGCGGGAGGCTGAGAAGCAGAAGCAGCGCATCGAGAGGCTAGAGGAGGACGTGGGGTACACGCGGGAGGCACGGGAGCGCGCGGAGGAAGAGCGGAACGAGGCGGTGCAGCGCGCACGCGCGGAGCGCCAGAGCAAAGACGAGGCGGAGCGGGAGGCGCGGCGCGCGCGGGAGGAGGCGGAGGACGGGCGGGCGGAGCTCGAGCGCGCGCGGAGCGAGGTGCGCGCGACGCAGCAGCAGGTGCAGGGGCTCAAGGGCGGGCTCAAGACGACGCTCAAAGAGATGCACGTCCCTGGGCTGACGCCCGCGGAGCTGCAGGCGCTGTTTGAGAAGCACGACCGGGATCGTTCAGGGGAGATCTCGCCTGAGGAGTTGCGGGGGCTCGTGCGCGAGCTCGGGGAGGTGTTCGACAGCCGCGTGCAGGACGCTCGGGAGGAGGCGCGCGCGGCGACGGCGCGGGCTGACACAGCAGAGCAGGATCGCAAGCGGCACGTCGACCGGGCGAGGGAGGAGCTGGCGGAGCAGACGAAGCAGGTCAAGCAGCTGCGGGAGGAGCTCGCGGCGGCGGACGAGGCGCGCCGAACCGCGCTGGCTGAGGCGCAGCGGCGGGCTGACGCTGCGCGGCAGGAGATGCAGAAGCGGCTGGACAAGGCGGCGAAGGAGCACGAGATGGTGCTGAAGAAGATGGTGGAGGAGCACAACGCGGAGACGACGCGGGCGGAGGAGCAGGCGAAGAAGGAGGCGGCGGAGGCCAAGAAGGCGCACGCTAAGGAGGCCAAGGAGCTGCAGAAGCGCGCGGCGGACGCGGAGAAGGACGTGGAGATGGAGCGCGCGCAGCGCAAGGTGGCCGAGGCGCGGCAGCACGAGGCGCAGGCGGCGCTCGAAGAGGCGCGCGCCGCGCTGCACCGCGCGGCGCTGCTCGAGGCGGCGTCCAAGAGCCAGACGTGCCTGAGCCAGCTCTTCGCGCTGCGCGGACGGCTGCGTGAAACCAGCGCGGCATTCCGAGACGCGCGGCGCGCGGCGGCGGAGCACGCGGACGGCGTGCGGGGCGGCTTCCGCGAGATCCGCGAGGCGCTGGCAGGGTACGTGACATTCATCCTTCCGCTGGCGCACGAGCGCCCCGAGAATGTGCGGACGGAGCGGCTCTCGCCCGCGCAGCTCGGGCAGGCGCTCCGACACATGATGGGCAAGTACCGCGGGGCGGCTGAGCGCTGTCGCGCGCTGAACGCGGAGATGCAGGGTCTCAAGGGCGCGATGCGCGTGTACTGCCGAGTGCGCCCGCTGCGCGACGCGGAGGCCGCGGACGGCGCGTCGATCCACCTCCGCGGGCTCGGCGAGCTCTCGGTGCTCGCCAAGGCGGGCGGGACGCGGGAGTACCGCTTCGACACGGCGTACGGCCCGCGCGCGAGTCAGGAGGAGGTGTTTGCCGACGCGCGCCCGTTGCTGCAGACTGCCGTGGACGGCTACAACGTGTCGGTCTTCGCATACGGACCAACCGGCTCGGGTAAGACGTATACCATGACGGGCGACCGCGCGTCGCGGCGGCACCGCGGGCTGGTGTACCGCATGCTCGAGGACGTGTTTGCGACGCAGAAGGAGCGCGCGACGCTTGCCGACATGGAGGTGCGCCTCTCGATGTTTGAGATCTACAACGAGGCGGTCCGCGACCTCCTCGCCCCGGGCGCGCACGAGCGCGCGGGCTGGGAGGACGGCGCGGCACGCGAGGGCGCATCGCTCAAGGTTTCGACAGACAAGCGTGGAAACGTGCACGTTGAAGGGCTCACAGAGCACAGGGTCGATGGGCTGCAGCGCGGGCTCGCGCTGGTTGAGTACGGCCAGGAGGTGCGCGCGACGGGCGCGACGAACCTCAACGAGCACTCCTCGCGCTCCCACCTGCTCATCCGGCTTGGCGTGCGCACCGTCGACCGCCGCACGGGCGCGCGCGCCGTCGGCAAGATGTATCTCATTGACCTCGCCGGTTCCGAGAACGTGCAGCAGTCTGGCGCCGCGGGCAAGCAGCTCAAGGAGGCCATCGGCATCAACAAGTCTGCCCCCACCTACCTTCGCCCGCCCCCCTCCCGCTGCCCCTGCTGCGTCGGCGTGGTGCTGAGCATCGGGGCACGCGCGCAGGTCGCTCGCCGCGCTGCACGACGTGATGCTGGCGCTGTCGTCCAAGGACGCGCATGTGCCGTACCGCAACTCGCTGCTCACGCGCGTGCTCGCGGACTCGCTCGGCGGGACTGCGACGTGCCTCATGTACGTGATGGTTTCGCCGGCGATGCGCGAGCGCGCCATCACGCAGGCCGCGCTCAAGTTCGCGGGGCGCTGCAAGTCGATCGAGCTGGCGCCCGCGCAGAAAGCGACAGACGCGAGCGCGGAGCTCGAGGCGGACAAGGCGCGCGAGGAGGCCGCGGCGCTGCGGGCGCAGCTCGAGGCGGCGCTGGGCAAGGGGAAGGAGGAGGAGGGGCGCGTGGAGCTCTCGAAGGAGATCATCCTCGAGGCCGACCGCTTCGAGGCCAAGCTCCGCGAGATGTTTGGCTTCGCGGCACCCGAGCGGCGGCGCCGCCCGCCGCCACCGGGCCGCAAGGAGCGCGGCGGCGGCGACCGCGCGCGCAAGAAGGTCGAGGCGCTATACCTTGACGAGGCCTCGCAGGTGGTGGTGCGGCGCCGCGCCGCCTCCGACGAGCTGCTGAGATGCATCTCGCGCGGCGTCGAAGCGCTCTCGGACGCGGTGCGCCAGTCGGACGAGCGCATGGCGCGCGCGGAGGCCTCGGCCGCCGAGCTGCGCTCGCGTCTCGACGCGGCGAACGCGCGCGCGACCGCCGCGCGCATCGACCGGCGGTCCGCTGAGCGCGCGTCCTTCGACTCGCCCGCGTTTCCGGGCACGGTCACGCGCCGCCCCGGCGCGTGGTTCGACGCCGAGGAGCCTCTCGAGGTGTTCGATGAGTTCCCTGCACCGCGCCGCGCGCGCGCGCCGCCTGCGGACACGCGCGCTGAGTGGGACGCGCGCACGCGGGCGCCCGCCGAGGCGCCGGAGGGGCGTGCGAGCTCGGTGCCGCAGGCCAAGGGGCGCACGCGGGAGCGGCTGCCGTACATAGGGGGGGGGCTCGGCTGAGAGGCCCGCGGTTCGCGCGGTGCGGGCTCGGGTAGGTAATAATAGGTCCGTGTTATGTGAGAGAAGAATGCGTTAAGGTGCGCAGGCCCGCGCGCGCACCACGTAATTCAATCAGGTCATTTCACAACGATGTCCTTCCACGCCCATTCTCACACGCACGAGGGGTTCCGCAGGCGGCTCGCACGCCGCAGCCGCGCGCGCGCCAGGCGAGCGGGCCGGCCGCGAGCTAGCCGCCCTGGGCGACGTCGAGCGCGTCGAGGTCGTCGGAGCCGTAGGAGTCGTAGAGCAGCATGGTGTTGAGCATCCCCTGCAGCGCGCCCGGGGAGATCTCATCCTCGCCCGGCGCGGCCGCGGCGGCGCTGCCGTCCGCGCCGTCCGCCTCTGGGAAGTGTGCGGGGGAGTCGTAGCAGCCCGAGTAAGCGTCCTCGCCGTCGCCCGGCACGCGCAGCGACGCGGGGCTGCCCGCGGAGCCCGCGCTGTCGTACCCATCCTCGCCCCGCGCGTACACGTCGTACTCCAGCCACGCCTCCGCCGCGTCCTCCTCCGCGCGCGGCGCCGCGGGTGGGAGCTCCGTGGGGAGCGTGAGCCGCCCGCCGCGCCCGACGTCCATCGAGAGCAACTCGAGCGCGCCGCGCGCGTCGAGGAGCCGCCAGCCGCCGCGGGGGAGGCGCGAGGCGTGCAGCGCCATCGCGGGCGCGCCTTGGAGCGTGTCGAGCAGCACGCGCGAGCCGAGCCCGCCCAGCGACCACCGCAGCTCGGGGCCCTGCCTCGCGCGCGCTGCGCGGTCACGCGTGCCCGCGTCGCAAGTCGCCCCCGTTCGTCACGAGCATGATGCCGCGCGCGGAGGCGGCGGGGCGCGTGGTAGGCCCGGGTGCAGGCTGCGGGTGTAACCTCGCCATCGTGAGCGAACTCGCGGAACCGGCGGTCTTCGCAGAACAGCCCGCCCGGAATCGCGTCTGCAGGCGGCAGCGCGAACGGCAGCCCTGGCACGTGGATCGCCCAGACGTTGCCGTACAGATCCTGGTCGGTCAAGCGTGCACGGCGCGCCTGTGGGTGCATGGCGCGCGGCAGAGATGGTGAGTCGAAACGGGCGCTAGAGTCTAGAGCTTGCGGCGGGGCGCTTCGACAACCCTGCAGCTGTGCTGCGGGCGCGCTGGGTTTGGGCAAGCACGTCTGTGAACGCAGCTCTGGCACTGCCCTTCCATGACAAGAGCTTAGACACCAACCCATCTCCCGGCTTTCGTATCATAAGGGCCTCCATACGCACGCACGGCTGCCAGGTGCAGTGCGTTTTCAGTGGTAGCAAGAGCAGCACATAGCCGCACATTAAGGACACGCCCCGACCATACGTGCACTGCCCGCCACGCAAGACTGAGGCGTACGGGTTGCACAGCACAGAAATGCGCGGGGAGTTTTGTTGCGTACCAGGGGCTCCGCGGGGCACGGCATCTCGAGCAACTTGATACCTGCACGGCTTGACACGGTGAAATGCCCCGCACTCTGCCAGAGCCCTCCCTCACCGGCGTTCTGCACGCAGCGCTCGCGTCGTTTGTGGATCGGCTCCCACAGCTCGTCGCTCTCGCCCATCACGCGCCACGCCTGGCATGTGCGTGCACAACGGCCCAGATCCCCCACCTCCAACCAGCTCATGATGCGCAGAAAAAGCCCTTCTGGGTTTCCACTCAGTACCCCGTCCATCCTCTCCTCACCACGTATAATCCTGCACACGGGCGAATGGCGAGTGCTGCGTCGTCTTCTCAGCGTCCGGCGGCGCCTCCCGCGAGAACAGCCCCGGCAAACGCAACCGATCAGATTTGACGCGTTCGAATGGGCCCGCCTCGCCGGTAAAACTCCCGGAAATCCAGGAAAAGCACAATTTGTATTTATGACAGACAGATTTCGGGAGATTTCGGACCTCCACGTTTTTATTTTCGGAGGCTGGAACTACACCTCCTCGATTCCGCTATCTCTCTATGAAGGCAGATAGGTATCTCCCACCACTCGGACCTTTGTGCTTCCGCTACGTCCGATCCGTGTCTCCAACAGCTGCGTCTCCCAGGACCTTCGGGAACAAAGCTCAGTCGCGCAGTTGCTTCCCGCGCCGCCTGATCCTCCGGTTGGTGCAGCAGACCTTTGCAGGCGGCACCGCATTTCCACACACAGAGCTACCGCGCGCAGCCGGCCACTTGTGCAATCAACGCATCCCTGCAAGGTTCGTACATGATGGGAGCACACACCTGGGTGATCGGAGGACTGGTGGCGGCAGCGATCCAGGGCTGCTCTGGAGCCGCTGCGCACGCCCCGGCGCATCCGCGCACCGAGCTCGGCTTCGTCGGCTCTGGCCTAGGCGCGGCGGCACCGAGGCTGCTGCGTGCCTCCGTATGTAGCCGGCACGCCGTCCCGGCTCCCGCCCTTGGGCTCCGCGCGATGAGCGACGAAGAGACGGCCAAGGCAATCAAAAGTATGACAAAGCGGTCGACATCGGCGTACCTGAACTGGATGGCGCCGGACCTGCTCCCTGAAGATTCGGACGCTTCGGCGCCGAAAATTGAGGAGAAAAATGAGAAAAAGTGGAAGCCCGAAAGCGCGGTGTCAGTTGCTGAGTCGGCCAAAGAAGACATCAAGGCCAAGAAGGCCGGCAAGTCTGCCAAATCGTCCAAGACCAAGCCCAAGACGTCGAAGAAAAACGCCAAGGCGCTCAAGAAAACAGTTACGCGCTCTCCGGGAAGGATCAGCTCCTTCGGGAGCATGATCAAGGATGCCGTGCAGGAGCGGTTTTCCCGCAAAGATGCGTGAAGTTGGCGAGAGAGATAGGTGCTCTAGTAGTGTGGGAAACTTGGATTAGGTTAGGGCGCATGGCGAGGCTCGGAGCGTGCGCACAGCGAGACAAGCGGTCTCGCCTGTGCGCCACGAACGATTGAAGTGCGTTTGCAGAGCGGCTGCCGATTGCCGGCTCATTACAGATGAGCTGTGATGCATGTTGGTCTCTGAGGAAATTCCGTTGGCGGTCTGCGTTCGCATGCGCGCGCACAGGGCCACTTACTTCTCTTCGGAGAGCAGCTCGGCCTGCGCCGAGGCCCCTGTGCGACTCATGGTTTACTTCGTTCGCCAAGGGATCTCCTGCACTTCTCTTCTAGAGTTCGCCCTTTCCCCCGTCGCCCTCCGATGCACCCTGTTTTTTCTCCGCCGTCTTGCCACCCGCCTCCTTCGTTTCCTCCGCCGCCTTCTTTTCCCCTGCCGACTTCTTCGCCTCCTCCTCTCGCACTTTCTTCTCCACCTCCTCCCGCCATTCTCGCTCCCTCCGCTCGCGCGCGAGGTTATCCTTCCTCCGTTTCTCTTCTCTCCACTTGCGCTCCTCCGCCGCGATCTCGCGCTCGAGCTCTTGAGCCTTGTGCTTCTTCTCCCGCTCAACCTCCTCGTTCTCTCTGCGCTTTTTCTCTCGCTCCGCCATCTGGCAGCGTGCACCGACCACGTGAGACCGTGAGTCGCTAGCCTGCCTGAGATCGGAAGAGCG
>ENA-UOXV01008018-UOXV01008018.1-marine-metagenome-genome-assembly--contig:-NODE-8018-length-10507-cov-5.997130_pt1 | contig 10507 bp, 18 predicted proteins | sample MGYA00238165_ERZ766961 | MGnify/ENA primary metagenome ERZ766961 (study PRJEB28924, sample SAMN03173240) | marine metagenome | biome: Marine; feature: Water; material: Subsurface seawater | place: North... | reverse complement strand
CCTCCCCCGCGCCTCCACCCTCCACTCTCCCCTCCCGCTGCAAATCGGACACATCTCTCCCCTCCCGGTACAAATCGGACGCATCTCTCTTCCCTCCCAGTACAAATCGGACACACGTCTCCTTTCCCGAGACCCTCAACCCGAACCCCGCGTCGACTGCGACCGTCGCCGATTGGTCGATTCCGTTTCGTGCCAGTCAATTCAAGCGGCCCGTGTGAGCGTTTGCAGGCGCGCCACAACGTGTATTTCCTTGCAGCAGACACGGCGGAGCTACGCGACAGCTGGATTGGTCTGTGCACGCAGGCAGCACAATGATTGATGCGCGTACCGAGAAATTAGAGGTGGGGTGAATTTAGATAGAGACTACTAAAGCAGCACGCGAAATCGAGAACGAAGAGGTCTTGAGCAGTGAAATCGCGGCAACGTGCTCCTTCTCTCCAATCTACCCGAATCCCAGCTCTCATCGGCCGTTGAGGCCTACCGGCAGCCCTTTATACGGGACGTTGGTTGTCCTGTAGTCGCGGGGGCACTGTACTGGCCGGGCCCAGAGGGAGTCGTCGGGCCGCTTCTCGATGTCGTAGTAGGTGCAACGCCGCCCCGCTTCAGCGTCGTACGGTGGAGCAATGACGTCGACAAAGCAGCACCTGAGAAGGAAGAACGTACATGGGATCATTGGAAAGCGGTAGGAGTATTGCACTGCCGCTCGCGGGAGGGTTGAATCATGCCACAGCACGAGTCTTCGCGACACAGAAGAGACCGGTCAGGGCCGGAGCGCACGCAGTCGCGGCGCGGAATTCGTGGATGTTGCCATCGTTGGGGCGCGTGAACTGGGCTCCGTCGGCCGCGGTCCACACCGCAGGTGGCTTAGCGCGGACCTGCCGCGCGCTCAGAGGTTTAGGGTTTCGCTTAGCAGCCGGGCATGAGGGCTCGGCGGGTCGTTGGAGCCTTTGTTGAGACCTGGAAGGGGGAAAGGTCGGGGCCGCCACGGGTCTCCTCGCTGGGCTGCTCGGCTCTGTCGTACGCCGTCACGGCCATGTCGCCCCACAGCACCTTGCTCAGCACGGTCATGCGCGGGTGGTCGTGCATCGGCAGCCGCGCGCCGGCGGGCAGCTTGAAAATGCATACTGTGAAGTCCGACCCCTCGTACACATCCGTGTACTCGATTCCTTTGGATGGCACGTCGCCGTCACGTGGCGCTGGATGGCCGAGCTCCTCTGGAGAGAGCTGCGCCGCAGCCCAGAATTGCAAGGTGAGGCACCCAGCGCCTGGCAAGTCAAGCTCGGCGGCAGCAGCTGAAGGGGGGGACCTTGTTCAGGAGGTCAGCTGCAGCATCCAGCAAATCCTTGTTGTAGTTGCCGGTCTCCATCCCCTGTGTCACCGTGGCGATTCGGGCCTGTCACGCACGTCTCTCTCGCCCCGCAAGAATGGCTAGGGAGTAGGGGCCTGTCACAGTGCCCGACAACAGCGCAGCAGAAGTCCAGGATTCAAGCTGCCCTCTTTCATACTCAGGGCAGCGGGACCGTTCGGGCATGTGCCTCGGGGTCCATGAACGCCATGCCAGCTTGCAGCAGCATTTCCTGCACCGCGTTGAGCCCAGCATGTAGTGCACCGGGGAAGGGCCCTTCCCCGCCTCTCAACGACGCAAGCGTTGCACATGGCGCCTTTCCGAACTCAGGAACGCTGCCTTGACCATTCGGCTCTTTTCGCTCCAGAACATTGCCCCCCAACACCCCCGCGCCTCCGCGCAGGCGCTGGGGTAGACGCCGCGCCCGGAGTGCCAGGTCAGGCAGGATGCCTCCAATCTGCGCAGCATCGACACGGATCGGCACCGCAGGGAAAGCAGTCGTGCAGACAACGAGCGCAGCAAAAAGCGGTGAGCGCCGTAAGCTGCCCAACAAGCGCACACGCCGAACGTGGTCTCCCAGCCGCATTGCAGAGGACGACATTGAAGAGCGTGTAAAGCGCCAAATCTATGCGTTCAAAAACAACTTTTATTCGTCCAACGGCGACGAACGGGGGCATGCCGCGAGCCTCACCGAGTGCCGAGAGTCCCGTTTTTCTGCTCTCAGACCACCGCAGGGGCGAGCCGAATCATTGTCCGTCCGGTTCGCTCTCTCGCCTGCCTCCACCAGGACATCTTGCTTCAAAAGACTCGGATGAGCGCGTTGGGCGCAGACCTCTGCCGCAGCGCGTCGTAGTTCAGTCCTCTAAGGCGGGGGCCGAGAAGAAACTGGCAAGCAAAGTCCCAGCATGCTGTCGTGCAGAAGACTTTTGCGTCATGCGAGCAGTACCGGAGGAAGATTTCGGGGCGTACCGCTCTCGAAACGCGAAGGAGCCGCCGATGATTCTGGGGGGCAGGACGGGGGGGCGGCGTGGTGAGGCGGGATGGAGCGTGATATGTGCGAGCGATGAGGCATCTCCGCAGGTGCTTCAAAGGCTGCATGTAAAGAATCAGATGAAGTGAAGGGGCACATTGTTGTTAACCACTCTACCGGTGCCTGTGCAACCAGTCGCACAATCAAGATCCCCGAGCCCGCGTGTGCACTCGGACCAGGCTCCCTGACGCCGAGACAACTCGCTCTATTTCGTCCCCAGCTACCGGCCCCGCTCCGGTGCAACGTCGATAACGTACGCATCACCTAGGCCAGCCTCCCCGCCCCCCTGATTCGAGAGCAGCGCCGTCATCTCGCGGCCCTTATCGGCACCACCGCCGCGTGGCATGTCGAGCTCAAACTCCCGATACGCGCGGTAGCCCGTGAGAAATTCGTGCAGGTTACGAACGTAGCCGCGGTGGTACGGGTTCCGGTACAAGCCGTCCTCGCCCTTCCATTCGTGGTAGCGCGCCCAGTTCATCGCCTCGTTGGTCGTGACGTTTTGCACGATCTGGGACAGCTGCGTGACCGTCATCAACAGCGTGAAAAACGTCATGACCCCGTACCTGCGCGCACACGCGCGAGGTCTTCAGTGGTCTAGGCGGCGCAAACGTGCAATGCGCGAGGGCATGCTCACGAACGCACCAGAGAAACGCCACCCCGGCTCCCCACTGGTTCCGGATCCCCTCTTCCATGTAGTCGCCCGGGCTCGGACACACACGCGACCGCGTCCACGGCTGGCTGCCGTAGCCTCCAACAATCTGCAAGAGGCGGGGCAGCTCAGACTCCGGTCGTGTTTCCACGGAGCCTGCTACTCCGCCAACCCCCACCCCCACCCTTCCTTAGCGTGCCCTCTGCCGTTCCCCCTACTGTAGCCTCACTCAGCAGCACTTGCCCGCCCAAGGGGGCCGGTACCTTCCCCTGCGCCTTCTGTCCGTAGCGGCGAGCGCCGCTGCCCTCACCTGCCGGCTGGCCTGCTGGGCCCCGAGCCTCGGCGGCCTTTGGAGGCACTGGATCGGGCGGCGGCGGCGGCGCGGGCGGCGAGGACGCGGTGCGATTGGCTGGTGTCGCCGCGGCAGCAGCGGCAGACGCGCAGCGCGCCTGCACAGCCGCGGCAGTCACAGCTGTCATGCTCTTGTAGCAGATGACCTCCCACGTGCCCATGCAGCACCTGCCGGTCGAGGGTGAGTTGCACCGCCGGCGCTCCAGGCACCGCTGGCCGGATACCCCGGGAGAAGAGAGGGGTGCAGACGTCACGAGGTAGCAAAAGAGGAAGAAGTACAGGTGATTCCGCGCGCCCACCACGTTGCTGATCCAGGGGCAGTCATGGTCGAATCTGCCGGGCGGCGCGACGCCTGGTCAGAACTGACAACTGATTGCTGTGCGCAGCGCTGCCGCCCACCTACAAGGAGGGCACGCACCGTGCGACGTAGCACTTGTAGTAGCGCGAGTACTTGGCTCGCGGCGTCTTGGGCGCCATGGCCGCGAAAACCACCTGCCGTGGCCCCGCGGGTGAGCCGGATGCGTCCTGAGGCGGGCCCATGAACCCAGAGCAGCGTGCCCACTCAAAGCCCACCTCCTGCTCCTTGAGCTCTCCGCGGAGAAGTCCGTCGAGGACCCCTTCGGGGTTGCCCGGGACGATGCCTGCGCGCGCCGAAAAAACATACGTTTACTGTCAACAGTCACAAAAACCGCAAGCGAAACCCACTGGAGAACGAGGGCTCGACGCCGCGCTGTCAGCAGCACCCGCAGTGCACCGGGCCGTGCGGGCGCGGGGGCAGGGGTGGCAGGGGCCTGGGTCTTCTGCGAAGGCTTTGTAATAGCTGTAGAGCATCGGCGGCGTCGCGAGCAGCAGAATCGCGTGAGCCCACCCGATGCCCTGCCCGCGGCGCAGAGCGCATCAGCGCCACGCGGGCCCGCGGAGCGGCGGTGGGGGGCGCGGCTGGGCCGTGCCAGCGCGATCAACATTTTCCAAATGGGCATTCGAAACTTGAAAGCTTTGAAGTTTTTGCTCACCGCGCCGGCCGTGCTCGGAAGGAGCTGCACAAAGTAGTACGCGTACGCCCACGCGATCATCGCCACGCCCGCCGCGAACTCCGCGGTCGGGAGCCGGGCGAACGCGCGGTCAACCCGCGGGTGGCGCGCCACCATCAGCCGCCGCAGCGCCGGCGGGAGCGTTTCGACCCACCACAGGTAGTCGACCGTCCTGCAGTCCGCGGGAGGCGCCGTGTGAGCGTGCGGGCAGGCTCGACGGGGGCGGCACGCCCGCCCTGACGGCCAAGCGCGCAAGCCCAATGCTGCCAGTGGTGGCATCCCTGGAGTGTGCCCTGCCGCGCGGCTCGGTTCTGAACGGCTCATGCCGAGGGGGGCAAGCAGTACCGGGATCGCCGAGCCTTCCGCGCGATCTGCCGCGGCGTGCTGCCGTTCTCGTCTCGCGCCACCACGTCCGCGCCCGCTGCGAGGAGCTTGCGGCACATCTCGCCTGCAAGACACCGCGAGGCAATGCAAGACGTCATTCAAAAACCGTTGAAGATCTGAAAGAGTCCACCGCCCAGGGGTTTGTTGCGCCCGCGGGGCAGGGGCGAGGCCGGCGCGAGGCAAGGGCTGCCTCGGCCGTGTCGGGGCGCGCACCACCGCTCCGCTTCGCAGCCAGGTGCAGCGCTGTCGACTGCTGGCAGTCGCGGGCATCGATCTGGACCGTGGCAAGAGGGGCAATCGTCTCAATCGCCTCAATCGTCTTGCAGATGGTCACTCGGAGCGAAGGAGGGGCGGGTCAACAGCACGCGAGAGCCCCCCGGCTCAGCATGGTTGCCACAGCACCGCGCCCGACCACAGGAGCGCGCCAGACAGGCAAAAGCGTGACCACCGCTCACCATAGCCGGTGCCCGGAATGGAGCTTGCCTGCGCGCAAACGTCGCCCTTTGCGAGGAGCAGGCCCGCGGCGGCGTGGTGCCCATGGTGCACTGCCCAGTGGAGCGCCGAGTGCCCTTCGTGGTCGGCCTGCGCCCCGCAGGGTTGGTGAGAACGGAGCACCCGCACCTCGCGGTGGCGGTGGGGCCCGGAAGCAGAGACAGCTGGCACGTTCGATCCTGTAGGGAAAGCATTTTCCAACGAGCCGGGCGCTGGTGTTGTAGGACCTTGGTGCAATCGGCACCTCTGCGGATCAGCAGCAGCAGGGCTGGAATGTGCCCATTTTGGCACGTCCGCATTGCTGCAGTGAAGCCCCACTGGTCCTGATGGTCCAGCTCAGCTCCTGGTTCTCGGAGGACAGGCGCTCAGTTCGTGACGCCACAGTGTGGGAGATGAGCAGGGGCAGAGGGCAGGAGACGCTTGGTGCCGAGCGACGCCACGGGTCATCGCACCTTCTTCGAAGAGTGCATCCACTGCCTGGAGGTGGTTTTTCAGTGCCGCCCAGTGCAGCGGAGACTGTCCGTCCCCCCCCACAGCGTTTACGTCCCCACCTGGGGCCGTGCAGCGCAATCAAGCCGTGCTCTCGCGGCGCCTCGCTGGCACGCCTGAAGACAAAGCAGGCATGCACCATGCCGCACAAGCATCTTGATCACTGGAATCTGATTGTTGAGCGCCGCCCAATGCATTGCAGAGTAACCCGTGCAGTCACGATCGTTCGCTCCGCTCTTCCACACCTGTACCGACTCTTCCAGAAGTGCCACGCTGGATCCAACCCCGTCCCAAAGTGTGTCCCGCTGCTCACTTGCACGAATTCCCGCTTCAATGCAACGTCCCACAACTGCGGGAAAGCCCGGGGCGAGAATCCTTTCGCGAATGAAGTTGCCTTGTGGGCTGCCAGCGCCGGGCGAGATCGAAAATGAAACCACATGGCACCGCTGCGTAAAAGCACCACCGCCATGATCAGCCGCGCCGTGCAACCCACGCAGTGAATCCCGCTCAATCGATGCGATGGTCACATCTTCTGGTTGCACAATCCCACCAAGTGCTTCCGCGACAGCGGCGGAGAACTCAGTTTCGATTGAATCTGCGGAGCCAGATGGGAAGACCATCTGGGCCTTGCATCCTCCAAAAAGTAACCGTTCAGCATTTTCAAGCCACCCATGCGCTGCAGAGAGGAAAATGCTGTTTCGTATGGTCGCATCGTCCTCAATCCCCATCGTCAACCACCAGGGAGGTTGCTCCCCACAAGGATGAAAGGAGCACACCGAGCGCATAAATGTTAACTTGTCAACCAAATGTAGCACAACAAATGGCTCAAATTCGCCCCGTCAGAAGGAACGAAAAGCCAGGGACGATGTTCACACGGCTTGGTCGGCTGCCGCAGATTCCCACCCACGATGGGCTGGTGATGGCGAACAGGTGATCACCTTGACCTTTATTCTAGTCCATTCAGTTCGGAAGGGGTGTGCCCGCAGCTCGGTGTCGTTCTTCTTCTTGCTGCTGGGTGTAGTCTCCTTCCGCTTACCAAGCTGCTTGCGCCCCGGAAAGGCTGGCGGCTGCAGCGTCAGAAACAACCTGCACTGCAGCCACTGCGGCGTAAGGGGATTTTTCCTATATGTGTCCGCGTTCTTGCATATTTTTTGCTGTCAACGAAAGCGGTGGGGAAATGGCCGTGCTGTTGGCACCGCTGGTGATTGGTGTGCGAGCTCGGAACGGCGCGTGCATTTGCCGAATCAAATCATCGCTTTGTGCAACTTAGGCAGGAAAGAAGGTTTTCAGCGCATGAGCGGTTATTCTCGGAAGCACAGAGCCACCGGGGGCACGCGTTCTGGGCCTGCAACTTGAGTGTGGCTTTCTGCAAGAGCGAGGAGAGTGCGGCGTGCAAGGGACCTGCCCAGCCTTTGACGGCTAAGCTTTGCTCGCGTGTCGGCAGGGGTTTCCAAGACAAGATGTTCAAGCTTTACACGGGGCAGTCGCTGCACGAGGTGTGCCCCACTCTGACAAACGAGCTGGCCCACAAATCTCTCGGTGGATTCCCTCAGTGCCTCGTGCTCCCATGTTTGGAGTACACTCCGCGGCCGTGGCGGGGTGGGGGAAGGGAGAGCTGACGAAAGAAGGGCGCTGATTCTTCTTTTTTTGGCAGGGGTCTGCTGTTGGTGGTGCCAGCGGCGTCGACCGCTTTGGCATTCCTAAGGGGGACGCTGCTGTCAACATCTAGACGATGCAGCGCTGCAGGGCCCGCCAACGAGAGTCTCAGTAGGCATCAAGGCCAGGGCCGCGGTGCACAGCGTGTGCGTGAAGTAAAGCTTCGGGGGTGCGCGAATGGGCGACGCGATCGCGGAGGCCTAGCGGCACGTCGCCCGGCCGGCCAGCGATACTGGTTCCCTTCTTGCTTGGCATGTGCATGCCGTTCGCCTTCGGGTGGGTATATGTGTTGAACGTCTCGCACGCCGCTGTAGGGAAATGGTTTTAATTTCCTCGACGCAAAATACCGCGTCTTGTTATGGCAACCCTGCCGCAGCCTCGTCCCCAAAATCCCCCTAGCACCAGTAAGGGATCAGTCCACGCCAACTGAATCAGAACATGGTGCCTGCATAGGCCTCGCCAGTCGCAGGGTTGTCCAGAGTGCCATCCGGCGACCTAGTCAGCGGAGCCGCGCGTTACTACGCTGGCTCAATGCGACAGAAAGAGCAAATCAGAGCATGGTGAAAACACGCTGAAATGCGTTTTGCCTACACGGGCCATGGTAGCGCCACGCACCAGTTGCCCTCAAGGACATAAGGAGATTCGATAGCTGGTCCCATGGTCGCGCAGCCGTTGCCGTCAAGCTGCTCGCCCGGGAAAACCTTGAACACCCTGGGGGACCAGTCGAACTTCAGTTCTGGACGCGGGCTGCACACACACACACACACACACACACACAAGGACGGCAACACAGAAGCAGCGACTGCGGCGTTTCACAGGAGAAAAATCGCATGGGACTCACCGCGCGCGGGGGGGCATCGCAGCGAAGATCATGATTCTGCGATGCCCCATATCGAACGAGGTCAGCCAGCCTCAACTTCGCAGTTCAGTTCACATGGTGCATGTGCTCACAGCGGAGGGGTAAATCCTACATACAAGCTGCAGAGGAACATCAGTAGAATCAAATCAAGAGAATGAGCTTCAGAAAGCCTCATATGCTCCAGAGTGGAAGCGCGGGATGGGAGGGCGCCTGCACCTCAACGAAGCGACAAACGCTGGAATCAGCCAACTTCTTCAGAAGCGGGCCCCCCCCGAATGTTTTTTTGGAAACTGGGGGCGGATCCCCGAGTCGAGGGAGGGACCGGTTCTTGAAGCGGTATGGGCTTCTCGCCGCGGTCCTTGCAGATATTCCCGCGCATATCACGACTTTCGCGAGTCATTTCCGTGCCGTCATGCCGCACGATGGGCACATTTCGTGCCGTATCAGTCAACAGCGATAACCTTCTACCCCCGCCGCCATTTGCTCCTCTGCCTGTGAAAGCCGTTGAGAGCCTCAAGCCAGGCAAGGGCGAGATTGTCCTTTCCGTAAAGGCCGCTGCAGTGAACTTTCCAGATTTGCTTATTTGCCAGGTTTTTCTCGCCCCGATGCCTAGCTCCTTTCGAGACCTTGCCGCGCTATGAGGAAATCTTGGACGGCAATGTGAATCCCCTCGGTCGATTTTCGGCAGGGCAAGTACCAGTTCAAGCCAGAAGGAGACTTCAGCCCAGGATCTGAGGTAGCCGGTGTGATCAGAGAGATTGGTCAGGGCGTTGAGGGACTCAAAGTTGGAGACAGGGTCTTCGGCAGCGCCGCGTGAGGACCTCAGCCAGCTTTTTCACACCGGCGAAATACTCGAGCAAAGTGGTGCAGATCAATCTGCTTCAGACTGTGCGCACGACCTAAATGTGCCAAATCACTCGTTCTGGCGGCAGGTGGGGTGGATTTGCAGAGGAGGTGCGACTGCCGTACAAGCGCGTTGTCTCGATGCCACCGTCGATGCCGTTTGAGGAGGCCTCGTCCATCCTCATGGCCTACGGAACCAGGCATGGGCGCTCCCGCACGCAGCGCGGCAACTTGTGTCTTCATTGAACCTAACGCACCAGGCGCATCGCGCAGCTACTATGCCCTGCACGATCGCGGCGCGCTGCAGCCTAGCGAGACGCTCGTAGTGCTCGGCGCCTCGGGCGGCGTCGGCCTCGCAGCCGTGCAGCTCGGCAAGGCGTGCGGCGCGCGCGTCATCGCGTGCGCTTCCAGCGCGGAAAAGCTTGAGCTCTGCAGGTTGCATCCAGCACAACTGCCTCCACCACCAACCCTTTCCCCTTGCCCAACAAAGGCATCTGCGTTCGGGTCCCCTTGCCCCCGGCGTGGGAGTGCGCCTGGCGCCCCTGCCATCTGCTCTCCGCCGATATACCATCGCGTTTACCCGCCTTGTCCATTCATGGCGCGGCATCCCCAGGGCGCACGGCGCTGACGCGTGCATCGACTACGCGGCCGAGGACCTGCGCGCGGCGCTCAAGCGCGAGGCGCCCGACGGGGTGGACGTCTGCTACGACCAAGTCGGCGGCGACTACAGCGAGGCGGTGCTGCGGTGCGTCCCGCCACTCCGCAACAGACATGGCGGTTGTGAAATTTACGAAGAATTCTCGGGGTGCCGCCGTGCCGGAGCGCCGCAGGGCCGCAGAGCCTCTCTGCTGCGTGAGGCGGTTCTGCGGACGCGTTCCGTCTCGCTTCGCGCTGGCCGGGCAGCGCGCGCCACGCGAGGCCCGGCACGGCGTGCTGAGTGAGCGGAGGCGGTTCCCGGGCGCGCCGCAGGAGCATGGCGTGGGGTGGACGCCACCTCGTCATTGGATTCGCTGCTGGGGCCATCCCCAAGGTGTGTCACCTAGCGCTCTCAGCCTCCCACCTTCCTACCGTGCCCCCTGACGCCTACGCTACGGTTCGCACCCCCAGGTCGCGCTCAACCTCTGCCTGCTCAAAGGCGCTTCAATCGTCGGCGTGTACGGCTGCATTCCCAGACCCGGGGCGGGTCGCCTGTGCCTTTCTAATACCGAACGGATTTCACGGTGTTTTGAAGCTTTCTCTGTCTTCCGTGCCCAGGTTCTGGGGCGTCATGACAATGAAGGAGCCGGAGAGAAACGCTGTGCACCTCAAGGAAATCCTTGCACTCTACTCCGCCGGGAAGATCCGCCCGGTGGCGCCTGCTTTCCCCTACACACCCCCT
>ENA-UOXV01008013-UOXV01008013.1-marine-metagenome-genome-assembly--contig:-NODE-8013-length-10518-cov-6.573736_pt1 | contig 10518 bp, 18 predicted proteins | sample MGYA00238165_ERZ766961 | MGnify/ENA primary metagenome ERZ766961 (study PRJEB28924, sample SAMN03173240) | marine metagenome | biome: Marine; feature: Water; material: Subsurface seawater | place: North... | reverse complement strand
CTCTCTCTCTCTCTCTCTCTCTCTCTCTCTCTCTCTCTCTCCCTCTCCCTCTGTTCTCTGCATCCCCACTCGCTTGTTCGCACTGGGCCGCGCTCCGCTCGATCGCAGACTGCCTGCCGACCGAAGGACGCCTGCGCTTACCGGCCATCGAGATCGGAGGGCTGTTCCCCCCTGCGAGCGCTGCATTTGAGTAAAGTGACTCTACTATTTTTCTCTGGGTAAGCCCTGAACTGGGTGGGCGTCAGGATGCCCAAGGCCTTTCTCGACATCGATAATGGTGACCCTGACACGCATTCAGAGGAGACTGCAAAGTGGGATCGTGCGTGCCAGTACGACCCCTTGAGCCCTTGCGCGCTTTCCGCCCAAGTTTTCAAGTAATCGCGATGCTGCTCCGCGGTGCAGCGTCTGGTAATGCAGTGGGGGGCCGCAGTCGAAGTCAACTTGCGCTTTGGCGCGCACAGCCGTTCACGTGCGCCAGACGGCAGCTGACACCGACTCTGCTGTTGTTCTCAGGTTTTTGATCAAAAGCGGCGCGGCGTACGGGCTATCGGGCGCTACACCGGACGACCTCGACGACGCGGGGCGCGAGATGCTGGCTGAGGTTTATGCGGGAGACCCCATTGCAACCGCCGGGGAGCTGCGTCTGACTCGGCCAGAGTCGCTTCGGGCGGGACGGTTAGTGATTGATCTCCACGAGAAGGAGGCGCCAAAGGCCGTTGCGAACTTCCTTGCGCTTTGCACGGGTAGGCGCCGACTTCCGAAACTCCGACAGTGGCCCGGATGGCATAGTTGGCAGCGTCTGCAGGTCGTTGACGGAACCGTGCTCGCTCAGGAGAGAAAGGGCTGAGCAAGGAGAGCAAGAAGCCGTTGCACTTTAAGGGCTGCCCGTTCCACCGCATCCAGTCAGGGTTCGTTGCGCAGGGGGGGGATGTGACACGCTTTGACGGGTCCGGCGGCGAGTCAATCTATGGCAAGAAATTCAATGACGAAAAGGACGCGCTGAAGCTCAAGCACGATGCTCCAGGCGTCGTCGCAATGGCAAACTCAGGCAAAAACTCAAACTCGTCGCAATTCTTTGTTACGCTCCAAAAGGCGCCCCAATGCGACGGCAAGCACGTTGTAATCGGGCGCGTAACGCCGGAAGGCCTCCCAGTGGTGGCTGCCATTGCGGCCGCGGGCTCTGCCTCAGGTGCTCCCGCGGTTATGGTAGTGGTTGCGGACTGTGGTGTGCTCTGATTGCCCTATACGGCACCGCGAGGCCGAGCGAAAGACCTCATTCCGTACGGAGTACAACCCTGCAGAAGCTATACTCCTCCATTTTGCTTGGTCCAGGTCTATGCCGAACGCTCTCTAGGCCACGTCTTGAATGCACATTCGAATGACCCTCTGTGATGCCGACCCGTCCGTTGTTCTGCTGCGATCGCAGCGCTTGTGTCGGGAAGGACGGAGAGAGAGACGATTGGGCCGCATGCATTTTGGCTGAGATGATTGGTTCAGATTTCGGCAAAACTGAATCGAGAACAAGCTTCATGATGTATGCAAGTCTCCACGTGTCCCGGAAGAATGTAATGCACATGTGCCATGTAAAAATGAAGAGCCATATCAAATTGTTCGGGAACATCAGACAAACACCAGGACGCCATCGCACATTTTTCTTAGATAGTCTCGTTCTCCTGTTCAGCGTACCTAACATTCCTCCCAATGAAGAAACAGATTCATTTTCTAGCTCGTGACTGTGGAATGGGACCCAACATTTGGTAGTGGAGCTCAACTTGAAAATTGATCAATAATTTGATGGACAGGCCCGACTATGAGTCCACTCATGGACTAATTGATACTCAGAGGTCCTTTCAAGCAACAAGTTTTGACCAAATTTCCCTTCGAAATTCGGTTCTGCGAAATGAGATCGAACGATACACTTCATTTGAGTGGTGTTCGGTTGGTATGAAAGCACACTATCTTAAGTTCCTTGTCACGAACGCCCTTGAATCCGAGATCTAAAAAGAAACGCATTTTTTCAGCCCCTCCGCAATTCTTGTATTAGGCAAGGAGATCGGCATCGCGCGCAAGGCAGTACCTTACAGTTGTTGAGATCTTCGAATCCTTTTTCGGAACCTTGCTATCCTGCTTGGGAACATCGACCAGTCACATCGAAGCATGATGAATTTAGCGTGCATGATCAGTCAGAATTTCAATAGTGACTTTTCATAGCTGACCGTAACGTCATGAGCCGCCGCTCGAATCTTTTCGGATCCACGCAGTCCCGATTTGCTCTGCTTTAAAGAACACTCAGAAAACGCACTGGCATTCTCAACGATTATGATGAGCAAAAAAGGGGCCAAAAACACGAGTGCAGACTTGAAGCTAATGTGCCAGGGTCCAGACCAAGACGATTGGTTTGAGTGCATGAGTAAGGCAGTTGATTCTCAGACGAATAGTGCCTGCGCTCTGCGTCGCAAGACCATAACGAGAAAGGAACCTGGATCCTCCTTGTGCCGTTGGAACCTGAGAGGTTTTCGCAAAACCCCAAGATTAGAGAAAAGTAACCAAACCCTGATCAAATTTCTTGACAGGAGAACAAACCCCTGCGAATGTCAGGTCGCGGAGTTCAGGAGATCCACCGATGAAAAAGCTCCGCAGCCGCCCCACCTTCCGCATGCACAACATCAATGTTCAGCGTGTTGCACTAGTACTGCTACGCGTCTGACCCTCATGATTGCGCACATTCTTTTCGGCAGGTTGATTTCACTGTGGGTTGTGACTGATATCCTAACCTGGGAGGGAACAGGGGCCCAGGTGCAGATGTCGTGCTGGGAAAAGCCAGGACGCCCATCAAGAGAGAGGTGTCCATATCCCTGTTTCCAAGGACAGAGCAAAGCCAGTGAGCAGATCGCGGGGAAAAGAGGTTGAATATTGATGACAGATGGCCAATCTCTGAAAAACCTGCAGACCGGGTCGGGAAAAAGATATTCTCACCAGGACGCGCTGGCGATCCCAGCCATCATAGCTATTAACCTGTACGTTAGGCAGAAAGATCTTAGATACTACATCAAGACCTTCATCCATTTCATCAGAATGGCGCCCTTGAACAAGGAGCACGCTTCATTTGGTAAGGTGCTACCTGTAGTAGAAGGGAGGGCGTGGGGCCGTCCGGCGGAGCATTTGCGCTCTTCACAAAGGTAGCCTCTAAAACACAGAGATTTTTCAGTGCGAAAATAGTAGGTGCAGGTTTGAATGAATACCGCCGATTTGAGATGCAAGATCAAATTTCCTTCGCTCTAAGAATACCGATTGGGAAGGCCAGGTGTGCGACAGACTCTCCCAGAGCACCTCCTGTTCCTTGGCAACGTTTCGTGCTTGAGAGCTGGGTGTTTCCCCACAAACCAGCAGCATCAAGGTACGACCAGTCGGCGGGGACGTCAACAAGGTACTGCACATAAATGTTGTCCATCTCAAAACCTGCCGTGCTCACGATCTCGATGTTGTATAAGGACTTGAACGCGTCTTCCTCTGGCGATTCGCTGAATGGCTCAAATTCTTCCCCGACAAAGTTTCGTCGTAGTTCAGCAGCCTTGTCCAGAAGGCCTTCTTGGTACCGCCGCTGCTGCTCATTAAGCTTCAGAGCAAGTGCCGGGTCCACCGTCTCCGTATCGTTGATCACCCAATAATTATATGCCGCCCCACCGCCCTGCCAGCTGAATGTTATATGCTGTAGAATCCAACCATCTCCATACGGGCGAGTGCTGGTCGTAGCAAAATGCTGAGGGAAATGGCAGCAATTACCGTGACAACTCGATAAGGGACACCACGCTGTGCAAGTGAGTATTGATTGTTGTTCATGGTGTCAACTTTGAGCGGCGCACGCGGTGAAAATCCCGGTGTCATGTCGATAGAGCCATCCTGGTACGCCTTAATGGTGCACAGGACATGCTCTTCCTGCAACGCGTGACGCAGCAGTGCGGACGATCAATCACAGAAGGGTTCAGGAGGGTGGGGGGGGGAAAGGGGGCGGCAGTGGTGGTTGCGTACTTGTAGGAAGACGCTCTCCCCAGGCTTGGTCACGTCTCGTTTTCCCTTGAGTTCCGCTGCAAGGTGCATAATTCGAAATGGTACGGCCATGTCCGAGTGCTTGCCACGTGCTTGCTCAACTGCGTTCAGGCGATCCGCCAGACGCGTCGGCTTCTCTGCCAGCGACGTCGTAACGTTTGACTCGAACCTGGATTGCGATCGGCAGTGTGAGTTGGCACGCAATACACCGCTGAGAGTTGCATGTTGCAGGAAGGTGCCCGCAAGCGGCGAAGGGACGCACTCGTTCACGTCTTCGAACGAGTCCATGTCGACGTACGAGTAGATTACTTCGCCGTGCGCAACGTTTTCAACGGCTACCATATACTTTTTCTCAAGAAAGTCCTTGTTCGGATTTTTCTTTTTCTTGCCAAGAAGAGCACCCATCCCGCTGGTTTCAGACGACAGCTGCTGCCCCTGCAGCACTCCCACGTCAAGCTCTGACTTGTCGCGGAGCGACAGGTACGGTGCTGCTGTGGATGGCGCTTCAGCAAGATTAGATGGCAGACACACACGCTACAAGTGAAATTCAAGAGCAGGGGGCGCACTGCTGCCATCTTTGAGTATTTTTCAAACTCAGCGGGACCGAAGATTTTTTCCTGCCTGTGCAGCGATCACACCATCCATTGAGGTTTCAGAGAAATGCAATTGCACACCTTTCGCACCAGGAGCAAGCGAGCCATACAGGAGCCATACAGACTTGATCGAACGGCAACATCGCCGTGATTCCGCTGCACTGTTCGGGATGTGGGGCGCGCTGACCATGAGAAGACTTGCTCACGGAGTAACCATGGAGCGTCCATGTCATCCTAGTTCGGGCGACCCTTTGCTCGTCAGCGCTTCATAGTAGCACCCCAACAATAAATCATACATGCATCATGGAAACGATTTTGCACTGCCACTGCACGGGGGGTCGCAAGCATTGCTTCTGACCGTGTCGTGCAGCTCGAGGATGATTTTGATGCGCAATTTGTTTATCTGGTCGTCGGTACGGTATCTGCTTGCTCAGGCCACAGGAACACAGAGTCAGCGAAAAGATGCCTTTGACATTTCACCACATAGAACATCTATACCATACGCTATAGAGGACGTGCTCCAAGCAGTTCCCGAAGGACGATCAGTTCCCGGACGTCACAGGCACTCAGTGATGTAATTTCTAACTCTGTTTAGGTCTCAAAATGACCTTGCTTTACAGTCGGTAAAGCACAGGCTGTACACGAACACAATGCAAGAACTCTGATCGTACACAACGTAGTGATACACTTGTTGGACTCTACTCAGGCTCGCAAGTGGGGCCAATGGGCAGCCGCCATTGGGAGCCGTTCGGCGACCTGATGGTACGCGACTGCGGAAGGAACTCCATCGCATCGAGAGACATATTGTCTATTGCCTTATCAGAATTTTGGCGGCCTTCAAATGTAGTAGCTCCGTTGAACCCGAACGATTCTCGACCGCTAGTTTCCACGAGTTGACGCTCTCCCTTGATCAAGGTCCCGGCGGGAGCTGCAGGAGCAGATACAATCTGCGAGGGCTTCCAACGGCAGAAAACAACCGCGAGACAAGAGCAAGCTTCTCAAATGTGGGAGAGTCTCAGAAAGACGCACCAAAAAACACCAGTGCGGTGGTTCATCCCCCCGAAAACAGCTTCCCGCGTGGTCGCCCCTCCACTCCCGCTTGAAAATGGATCGGTTTGGGTTTGCGTTCAATTCAAATTGATTTGGTCCGTCCTTTGTTCACAGGAAAGGCATCGCGGGGGCGGGCCCCTTCGCAGCTACGCAGCGCGATCCTCGCGCGCCTGAACGCGGAATTCTCGCTTTCATGCGTGAAGACTGTTTACATACGAGCGCTCGAGTCTCTCTGCTTGCGACCTGTTCCCCCTCTTGGCGAACAGGTCTGCATCTTCACGCACACGGAAAGTCAGGTTGCTAGAACTCGCTCCTGCACGTCAAACGTCGGGAACCCTCAGTCTGCCGGCGCATTCAGTCTACCGACAACTCGCTTCCACGTGATTCCCTACTTCACGCCGTGGTGTGAAAGCTGTAGTTTCTCGGGCGCCCGGTGAACACGTGATCACAGCTCGTGAAAGAATACAATCTATTCCGCATCCGCCACACCATGTACGATGTGTTGGCACACAATTCGCTGAACCTCAACATAGATAGGAGGTGGAGCGTCTTTCGAAAGAATACAATTACAAAGCAGATTCCACCATCCTAAGCAACATTTCTCGAGCTGAAAGGCCTGCACAAACCATCTGGTGTACGACCGTTGCTAAGAGCTCCAGCAAACGTTCGCCCGAGAATCTCTAGCCTGGACACACCGTTGAATTACAACAGATGTCACACGTTCCGTCCGTCATGGCCGTGGAATCGGCGACACTTGTCCGTTTTCGTCCACCCGCCTCCGCAGGATTCCTGCCGCTGTTGGGCTACTATTCCCCCCCTTTGCACCGCGCCCAATACCAGTCTGTACCTGGACGAGGGCAATGCAAAAACTCATCCGCCATCGCGCTGAATCCAACACTGGATCTCTCCACACTCGGGTTGGATATCGTGTGTGTCCAAATGCCCGGCGTCGCTTTACGGCACACCTCGCGCAGGCCCGAGATGGTCGGTGGTTACCCGTGCTATTTGTCTGTGCTGGTGCGGTTCGACGATCCGCTCCGGTGCTGTGCTTGGTCTCAGGTTCTCCGCCACGGGATCCATCTGGCCAGAGGCGCCACACCAATTAGCTGTGCGCGGATCGGAAAGCTGAGCAACCATGCTGCAGGACGGGTAGAGATGCGCAGCACGGATGCTATTGAGTGGCTCATGTGTGACTGCAGGTGCATTCACACATGATGAGTGTCCAGATAGCTGTGGGCAGTATGCAGCCAAGCACGCACGGACCGTCGGGAGAGACCTCGCATTCCTCGTCGTCGCCGTCCACCCCGATTGAGTTGAGTGGCTCCTCGACCACCTCAATCTGTCCGTCCTCGCGGTCGTACATTACCCCCTTCACTGTGCGCACAAACGTGAGCGATGCCGACTTCTTCAGAGCTGGAATGTCTCCATCAATTGACACATCGTCCTCATCATGTTGGTGCAGAACATCTCGATTAACTTTCGTGTTCTTTTTTGTCAGCCGCTTGATCTCCTTGTCGGCTGACGAAGAAAATAGATTGCCCATCGTCACTTTCTCTTCCTACTTTCCTGGAGCCTTGCGAACCAGTGAGTCACCCGGAGCATTCAATGTTCCCAGGGAGACGCGTTTTTCCCTTCCCTGTGAATGTCCCCACTCGCAGCAGGTGCCAGTGATGTAACCGAGATCACCCCGAAGCCTACCTCTCACCGCTATTGCAGCGCCTTGAAGGTCTCCTCGAAACGCCGGGAAGCTCCCCTATGTCAAACTGTGTCATCATCAGCAAATCGGCTTGCTCATCAGTCAGTCTACTGGGAGCTAAACCAATGCCGTCGTTTTCCCCATTCCAGCATCGCAAGTTGCGCTCGGCCAGATGCAGGCTAACAAGGTCAAGTTGCCTTCACACCTCTGAAGCAGATACCCCATACTAGTGTGCGAAAGAAGTCTAGGCGTACTGCAACATCGACTCAAGCACGAGGATTGCACGCATCACGCTGTTTTGCTGCATGGGCTCTTTGGGAAAGTCGCGTGTGACGGCACGCACCGGCTTGCTGGTGACACTGCCCACCCCTCCCAGCGATACCACGCAACTGCTGGATTCTTTGTCAGGAGAGAAGACTCTACCGCACGCCTTCAAGTCCGCTCTGAGCGCTGCAGCTCGACCGACCAGTATGGTTGATTGAAGAGAATGGTCAACCCTCTGGACGTCGCACGATCTGTAGTAAAATTTATTTTGGGCCACAGGTTGTGAGCCTCTCCATGATTTTCCTGACGCCGAGGAGGGCAAAACTCCGAGGCATCAAAATGAGCTCGCCGCGCATGGCGCTGATGCGGCCGCCGTTCCTTCTTATGGTGATTCTTTTCTCCATGACGAGAACGCACAATGTACATGCTTTTTCTTGCTTGGCTCCCTGGAGGCTGCATCTACGGACAACATACGCCACCTCCTCGCGGCGAATTCGTGCGGCGGCTGGCATCCGGGGTGCAACTTGCCAGCTGTTTCCAGTTGAAAACTTGTTCGGAGGGAAGAGGAATGCCGACTACCACGAGGAGAAAGTTCGTTACCACGAGGTGCTGCCACAAGCTTTTCCCTTTTGGTCGGTCGCAGAGCACTCTGCCGTGGTGTTGAGACAGAAGCGCCGTGCGCCCCATTTCATCCGATTCCGCGGCGTGCTTTTTCAGGAGCGTCTGGCGTACCACCGGGCGGAGTTGCTGAAAATACGGGAAGATCGTTTTGCGAGTATCGAGCGACAAAAGTCCAGAGCAGGTTCGTCCTGCCGCGCGTACTTTCATGCAAGTTGGCCCGGTCGCTGATGTTCCCTGTGTGGGCGGTTACTGTGACTGCATGGCACGTATTTATGGAAGTGCCACGCCACCTTTAAACCATTATTTTTATATCCGTGGCTTGCCGTTCCAAGTCGCGCCTCAAGATATTCTAAGATCTGCACCGGAGTTACAGGTTCTGGAACGTTTGAAGCGCGAGTAGTGCAAACCGCACGTAACGAGGGACGACCGGTGCGCCCAATGTCGAAACAGGGCCTCAAAATGCGCAATTAGCCCGTCTGCAGCTGCAGTATTGAGCTTACATAGGGCCACGAGTTCACGTGCAGCTGAATGCGTGAGAGTGGCAGGCCTCGATATGCTTCGTCGACCTGTCCGACACGTGCCGCTCGCCTGCAGCGGCTGCTATCATGCGGTACGTGTTGAAGGGTATCTGCGGCTCAGCGTCCGTATCGCTGAGGCTCTGAGGTGCATGGCCTCCGGGGGTGCAGGACACGGGTGGAAGCTGTTGGACTGGCGAGGGACTTCGAAGTGCGGAGCCGCTCGACCGGTGCGGGCGTTCGCGACTGGTTCAAAGATGAGATCCGCGCAAGCGTGGAACCAGCTTCGTTTGACCCGCGCATGCTAGCACACGCTTCCAAGCGCGGGCTTGCGGGGGCGTTCCCGGCGCAGAGGGCATCTGTAGCGATATCTCGGGAAGACCTCACGACGGCTGATATCATTGTGTGCATGGACAAGAGCAATGAGAGGGAAGTTTTTGCTGCGGCACAGCATTGGGGCGTCCGCGGCGTGGAGACCAAGCTCCGGCTCCTAACTTCCTACTGCCGTTCCGGCACCCGCACAACCGACGTCAACCCCAGCCGAAAGCCCAACGAAAGAGCTCCTACGCTGTGTTGCCCTTTCTCAGCGTGGAGCCCTCCAGCATGTGTGCATTGCTGACATTTATTTGCGGGCCAATATGTGTAGATTCCTGATCCCTACTACGGAGGACTCAATACGGGACAAACAGAGGGGCAAGGAGATGTTCAGTCTCCCATTTTTGAGCGGGTTCTGGATTTGATGGAGGACGGCTGCAAGGGACTCCTTCGCGATTGCTGCCCGGATGCAGCATGAGCATCAGGTTTCTTCGACGCGTAGCACTTCCAAGCTCCAAGGGAAGAGATGTGCGGTCAACGCGCTCCGATAGCACAGGTTGGCGCCAAAGGCATCAATGAACGCATCGGAGCCTCTAGACAAAGTTTCGAATGCATTTGCCACGGGCCTGGGTGGGTGCTGAGTGCGGAGTATGATGAACTGACTCAGTTTCATTGTTCCACTGTGTTGGTATTGTGCTGCTTTTTGTGCCTTCCTCGTTCCGCTGAACGCTAAACTGAGATGAGGATACTGATGACCACGATCGGAAACTCGTACATTTCTATGAAACGAGGCACCAAAAGGGCGGTCATCGAGGAACAGAGACTCGCGGGAAGCAAACGCGGTCTGTACTGCATGCTGCTTCGGCATGCGCTCATGGAGAAAGATTTCAATCAAAGAAAGAGAAATGAGCAACCTGGAAGCTCAGCCGCCCTTGTTTGGCGCGAGGGATCGCGGTGCAAGGCCCAGGACATAGTTCGGCGAGGGGCACGGCACTTTGCAGGTTTGGGTCAGAGACCCAGACTCTTCGTCAACCTTGAAGACGGTGAGGTTGTCTGAATTCTGGTTTCCCACCACGACGAAGCTTCCAGTCGAAGAAAAGTTGAAGTTCCGCGGGCACTCTCCGCCAGATGGCACAATGCCAGCTAGACAGAGTCCGCCCAGGGTTGCATCAATTTTGAAAACCGCAAGAGAGTCATGGCCACGATTGCCAACAAATAAGAGATGGCCAGACGGGTGGATACGGATCTCAGAGCAGTGTGAGGCGGCCTTCCACACGCCGTTCTTTGTCACTTGCTTGTCCTGCCAATCTACTGGGAGCGTCGATAGCGTCTGAACTAGCTCCAGCAAGGAACCTGGCTCGCTTGCGGATTCTGTCTCTCCCTTCAGTTCCTTTGCGTGGACCTACAACACCCCCGT
>ENA-UOXV01008012-UOXV01008012.1-marine-metagenome-genome-assembly--contig:-NODE-8012-length-10519-cov-4.901663_pt1 | contig 10519 bp, 3 predicted proteins | sample MGYA00238165_ERZ766961 | MGnify/ENA primary metagenome ERZ766961 (study PRJEB28924, sample SAMN03173240) | marine metagenome | biome: Marine; feature: Water; material: Subsurface seawater | place: North... | reverse complement strand
AGAGGTGGATGAGCCGAACGAGACTGATCCGATCGACGACTACGGCGACCTCGATGCGCAGTTCGAGGCGATGGGCGGCAAACTCGTTGACCCGATCTAACCGTCTACTAGCTAGCTAGCTACATTAATCGACTACATTCTAGCTACGCATGAGCACCAGCGCGCGCGCGAACGACGCCGCGGCGTCGGAGTTCTCGCTCGGAAAGCTCTCGCGAAGAAATTCCTCAATCTCTTTTGCATCCCCCATCTCGCAGACGTACTCGGCGAGAAAGGCGTTGTCCTCCTCGCCCGTGAACATGGAGAGCTGCGCATCCGCCCACCCGAGCAGCTCACCACCCGGCGCGGGCGTGTGCGTGGGAGGTACCGGGGGGACGTCCACAACTTCAGCATCCAGCGCGCTGAGACGGAGCGCCTCGGCGAGCGCCGCGTCTTCATCCATGGACTCGGGCATGAACCCAGCCGCGACGTTACCCGCCGGCTCTGTTACATTACCCACCGGCTCTGGCTCCTCCGTCCCGACCTCCTCGCCGCCGTCCCTTCTCAGCGCCGCCGCGACCTCCTCCGCCTCACCCCGGTCGCACCCCGCGGTCGCCGCGACCAGCTCCGCGGCATCCTCGATGGAGTCCATCGACAGCACCAGGTCGGCCAGACCGATCGCCGCCTCGTCATCCGCGTCGACGCCGCAGAGCTTCGCGAGTCGGTCTCGTGGGTCGGTCAAACCAGGGTCTGAACCGTCGTACACGGGTCCACACGGCTCGTACCAATCGCGTGACTCGCGGTCCACGTGACCCTGCTCCTCGCTGAGCTGCTTGGCGAGCTCGAACGCCTCCTCCTCGGTGAGATCGCCCCACAGGTCGCCGCACTCGACGTGCAAGCCGACCCTCGAATCGTCACTCGGCTCGAACCGGCTTTTCCTCGACTCCTCCTCGAGAAGGCTCAGTCGCAGAGCCTCGCGCAGGTCAGCCTCCTCCGCGTCCATCGCCTCCTCCTCGATCTCATACGAATGCATAGACGGTGGACGGTGCTGCCAGCCAGGTGGGTGGTCCTCGGCGCCGGCGATCGGTCCGAACGAGAACCCGCCACCGGGAGCGGCCTCCCATCCTCGAGAATCCCCACTGTCGTTGTACGAGTAATCATCGTTCTCCTCCTCCGATTCATCGTCGAACGCGTCGTCTCGATCACCGCCGAGGTCCCCGCCGTACACCCCTGACCCGGTTCCCTTGCGCGCGCCCGTGTACCCGAGCGACGGCCGCTTCGGGTCGCCCTTACCGTGACCGCCGCGAGGTCGGATCCCGCTCGCGCCGCCTCTGCCGCGACCGCCTCGAGGGACCCGCGAGACCGGCGCCGGCCTCGTCGCCGCGGGTCGTGTCGCCGCCGCGAACGACGTCGCCGGCGGCCTCGACGGTGCCGCCGCGAACGACGACGAACGACGGTCGGGTAAGTCCCCAAAGGCTCGAAGCGCCGCGAGCGCGGGGTCAAATGGTTTTTCAATCGCCTTTGACTGCGCCGGCGCCGCCGGGGCGTTCCTCGCAGCCTCCCTCGCCGCCGCCTGCCGCCTCTTCGCCTCGGCGAGTCGCTCCTGACGCGACTGTCTGAACGGCGACGGTGCCGCGATCATGCCGAGGGCCATGAGCGCGGCTCTCTGGTCGTGGGGCTTCGAAGAGCGCGCAGGTGACTTTGTGGGCGGGGCGCGGGGCGACGACGAAGAGAGCGCGGCGAGTCCCTCGTTCATCGCCTCGAGCACCTCGCTGCGTCGCGCGGGGTGCGTCTCATCGCTCTCGGCGTCGAGGATGCTGGTGATCCCGCGGCCGCGTCCCGCGCGCGCCGCCTCGTCGAGGTCACGAAGGTGTCGTTCGTGCATCTCTCGCAGCATCGACCAGTCCTGGCTCCAGAACAACCAGTTCTTCATCATGTTCGCGAAGACGTGGAAGTGTCGCGTGGATTCAACCTTGGCGTCCACCGCCTCTCGCACCGCCCTCTGCCGCGTTTCGACGCGGCGTTGCTTCTGCTGCGCGAGCACCTCCGCGGACCGAACCTTTTCCTCCCGTCGCGCCCGCGATTCCTCCTCCTCGGGCTTGGGCTTCTCGGGCTTGGGCTTCAGGCCGGCCACGCCCTTCATGGTGGGGCCACAACCGGTCCTGTCCTGATGCCTGAGGAGCAACGACTGGATCTTCGCGGCGTGGTCCCCTTGAATCTCCACCCTGTCGTGCCCGGCGACGGATCCACCCGCACCCACCGCCGCCTTGACCATGGCGAGCAACTCATCCTTGTCGCCCTTGACGTTGGAGATGACCGTCGCCACCTTACCCTTCGGCCTTTTCTCCACGGTGACGGGCATCCCCCCCTTCTTCGTGCCGCTCACCTGGAACGGCATGACGACGATACCCCACCCCAGACGCCCTCGCCGCCGCCTCCAACTCACCGGCGCGCCTCCAACTCTGCGACGAAATTTCTCGGAACTCGACGAAAGGTGCCCAACGATTGACATGTCTCGCGTCTGATGAACAAGCTAACGTTACCAAACCTAGTCTAACACCACCGCATCGTCGTACGAACCGAAGTACGTCGACGCCGGGAGGTGATCCTGCGTCCGCGGCACGGTCGTGCGCCGCCTGCGCACCACGAACCCATCCTTAAGCCCGAACTGGGATCCCAGCGCCGTCCTCAAACCGCCCAGAGTCGTCGACGCCGTCAGCGCCACGTCACCGATCCTCGCCCCGCGGGTCCCGGGCCCCGGCATCCCGCCGCGGTACACGGGCACCAGCACCGCGCCCTTCCTCACCGCCGCAGCCGCCGCGGGGGAGGGCACGCCCGCCTGCCACCTGGCGCCCGCGCCGGTCAGCACGCTCGGAGCGGGGCTCACGGGAGGAGGCTCGCTCGATCGCCGCGGGGTGGTGAACGACGACGGGGCGCCGCCGTGATGAAGCTCCGTCGCTGGATGCCGCGAATCCCCGGGTGGGGGCGGCGGCGGTGGCTGGGGCATCGCGTCCCACGCCGCCGCCTCCGCCTCCCTCGCCGCGACGGCGATGACATTCCGCCTCGACCGCTCCATGTTTTCGAACCTCTCGCCGATTGCCATGCGCACCGCCTCCCTCTCCATCGCCAACGCGGCCTCCGCCTTCTCCGACCTGTCCTCGATCGCAGCCTCGCGTCGCTCGATCGCGTGCTCACGCTCCTTCACCCGTCGCCGATCCTCCTCCGCGCGCCGCGCGAGCGCCTCACCCTCCGCCGCGATTCGCCTCGCGTCCTCCTCGAGCCGTCGCTCGAGCTCGGACAGTTCTCGCATCGCGCGCTTGTGCTCGGCGACTACGTTAGCCTTTTCATCTTTGCACTCGCGGCGGACATTCTCGCACGCGTCAAACTCGGCGTCGAGCTCGCGCGAGCGCTGGTCGAGAGTTTCGGCGTCGCTGTGGACCATGCGCTCTCGTCGTTCGACGGCGTGTTCGCGTCGAGCGACGTCCTCCGCCTTGGCGGCGAGTTCGTCGGTGGCGACTGCGATTTCATCTTCGCGTTCGCGAACCGATCGCTCGCGTTCGCTCAGCGTATCCTCCCGTCGCCGTACCCGCTCCAGCTCCACCGCCACCTTGCCTGCGGACCTCGCGAGCTTCTCGTGTTCCCTTCGTTCCTTTGCCGATTCCCGGCGTTCGATCGCGCGGCGTTCTTTGGCGTCCGCGATGCGCGCCTCGATGTTTTCCAAACTTTGTTCGAGCTTGGACACGTGCGACACGTAGTCCTTGTGCAGGGCGCGTTTGAGCGCGGCGTACTCGACGTTGAGCGCGTTCTCAACGTCGGGGAACCATTTCTTCTTGCCGGCCTGAATGCCGATGTCTAGATCGTCGTCTAGATCGTCGTCGATCGAAGACGCGTCGGAAGCGTCTTCATCTTCGCCGCTTTGCAATCTTTTGGTGCGCATGAGGAGCGGGGACTTCTTGACGGTGGATGCACCCACGCGGCGCATGATCGCATCCAGCGCGCTGGGTTTTTGCGACCGAGTAGGTGTCCGCATCGTCGACGTCGGGGCGGAGCCGGCGGGTACGATCGCGGGGCGCGTCGTCGGCTCGGGCGCGGACGCCTGCTCGCGGGGATGCTCCACATTTACCGTTGTTGCCGTGATCCCTTCGGCGTCATCGGCGTTCTCTTCGGGCAACGATTGCGTCACGCTCGTGGGCGGATCATCCTGGGCCTCGACCGCGCCTCCCGTGTTGAGCGGAGTCTCAAGTAAAGCTAAGAGCTCCGGCCTGGACTCGATCTGGAAGAAGTCCTCGGACTCGAACGCGGGTCCACGCGGATCTTCGTTCCACACGAACGTGTCCTTCTCCACCCCGCCGTCCTTGTACAACACGTGGAGCTCGTCGAAAGGGATCGGGCCCCGCTGCGTGATGGTACCCTCATCCTCGACGTGCAGGTAGTACCACGGGGCGGACCTCAGGTCCATCGCCGCCGCCCGCCCGTCTCGCCTGTGAGACGACAAACAAGATGATGGCTCTCTTTGAGCGCGTCGTTGGCGCCTCCAGCGCGCCTCCAGCAGTCCAGCGCTCGTCAGTGAGTTCAAACTTTGCCGCCAGATCACGGCGTCGGGACGCCAGATCGACTGGCGCCTCCACACCGCGCTGCTTGAATCCAACCCAGGAGAGTCGCGGAGTTCACGAGTGAACGTCCGGCCAAGATGCAGGGCATGCAGAGCCCCATCATGGTGATGAGTGAGTACTCGACCGCTCGAGATCCGCCCCGCCGCCCGGAGAAACACTTTCGAAGGAGGCTTTTTCCCACCCTCCCGCCCACCACCGCGACTGACCGATCGCGCCTCCTCGTCCCATCCAGACACCAACACCAAGCGTGAGACCGGTCGCAAAGCGCAGCTGAACAACATCGCCGCCGCCAAGGTGCGTCTCGTCGCGAATGTCGCACACCCACCACCCGGATCTGCGGTCAAACCCCCCGCGCGCGTTCGGCGCCAACCGCCACAAAACCATCTTCCCCGAGGGCGACGAGCGAAGACCCGCGACTGACCCACGCCCCCCCGTCCGTCTCGATCCATCCCAACAGGCCGTCGCGGACATCATCCGCACCACGCTCGGTCCCCGCTCCATGCTCAAGATGATCCTCGACGCTTCCGGAGGTGCGCGCCCGGCCCGATCGGCCCCTTGATCCCCGCCGGCGTTTGGGCACACCGGCCCGATCGCGCCCAAACAAAAAACTTTTTCGAGATCCCCGGTCCCAAGAAGAACTCGGCGCTGACCCGTCCCCGATCGTCACCGCGTCTCCCCAATCGACTCAGGTATCGTGCTGACCAACGACGGCAACGCCATCCTCCGCGAGATCGACGTGACCCACCCCGCGGCCAAGGTACGCTTCGCACCCAGGATCACCCCCCAAAAAGTCAAACCGCGAGGAGGACGAAACGTCGCTCGCTCGTAAAACCCGCAACACACGGAAAGTTTTCAATCGCCCTCGACACTGACACTGACGCTTCTCCTTCCCTCCTTTCACAGTCCATGATCGAGCTCAGCCGCACGCAGGATGAGGAGGTCGGCGACGGAACCACCTCCGTCATCATCCTCGCGGGAGAGATTCTCCACCTCTCCCAGCCCTTCCTCGAGAAGGACATCCACCCGACGGTGGTTGTCCGCGCGTACATGAAGGCGCTTGACGCCGCCGTCAAGATCATCGACTCGCTCGCGTTCCCCATCGACGTGGACGACCGCGAGCAGCTCATGAACATCGTCACCTCGTGCATCGGCACCAAGTACACCTCGCGCTTCGGCCCGCTCATGGGTAACCTGGCGCTCGACGCCGTGATGTGCGTCGCGGTGGACAACGGCGACGGCACCAAGGAGGTTGACATCAAGAAGTACGCCAAGATTGAGAAGATCGCCGGCGGTAGCATCGACGACTGCCGCGTGCTGAAGGGCGTGATGATGAACAAGGATGTCGTCGCGCCCGGCAGGATGTCGCGCAGGATCGAGAACCCCCGCGTGATGCTCCTGGACTGCCCCCTCGAGTACAAGAAGGGTGAGAACCAGACCAACGTCGAGATCACCAAGGAGGAGGACTGGGCGGTGCTGCTCAAGATGGAGGAGGACTGGATCCAGGGCGTGTGCGCGCAGATCGCCGCGCTCAAGCCCGACATCGTGGTCACCGAGAAGGGCCTCAGCGACCTCGCCACGCACTACCTCTGCAAAGCGGGCATCGCCGCGCTTCGAAGGGTGCGAAAGACGGATAACAACCGCATCGCGCGAGCCACCGGCGCCTCCATCGTACACCGCGTCGAGGAGCTCAAGGAGGAGGACATCGGCACCGGCGCCGGTCTGTTCAAGGTGGAGAAGCTGGGCGAGGAGTACTTCTCCTTCTTCGTCGACTGCAAGGAGCCCAAGGCGTGCTCCATCATCCTCCGCGGCGCGTCTAGGGACGTCCTGAACGAAGTGGAGCGCAACCTCCACGACGCGATGGGCGTGGCCAGGAACGTGGTTCACGATCCCAGGCTCCTGCCCGGTGGCGGCGCCGTCGAGATGGCGGTGAGCCGCGCCATCTCCGAGGAGGCGCTCAAGATTGAGGGTGTCGAGCAGTGGCCGTTCAAGGCTATCGGCCAGGCTCTCGAGGTGATCCCGAGGACCCTCGCGCAAAACTGCGGCGCCAACGTGATTCGTACCCTGACCAAGCTCAGGGCCAAGCACGCGGAGTGGACGACGGAGAGCTCCGGCGGTAAGGCTTGCACCTTCGGCATCGACGGCGACAAGGGCACCATCGTCGACATGAAGGAGCTGGGTGTCTGGGAGGCGTACGCCGTCAAGGTGCAGAGCATCAAGACGGCGGTGGAATCCGCCGCGATGCTCCTTCGCATCGACGACATCGTGTCCGGACTCAGCCAGAAGGGCGGACCGGGCGCCGGCGCTGGCACGGGTACCGGCGTCGCGCCCTCGCAGGACGACGAGGAGGATCCCCCCGAGAAGCTCGGGGAGTAAGCTCGCGTAATAGCTTGTGTCTGTTATCAAATTCTAATTCGTTTTACTAAATTGTTTCTGTTTGTCCGGAGATCATCCGAACCCGAATCCTTCGCTCCCTTCTCTAATAGCAAATAAGAGGCGCTCCTGCAGCTCCTCCTTGGTGCTGTACTCCGGCAGGTCCAACTGGTTGAAGCACGTGTGCGCGCTGCAAAGTCGTTTACCGCCGCCGTACGCCTTGTGAATCTGAAACCTCTGCGGCCCGCTGATGCCCTGAAGCGCCTTGAAACCGTCCAGCGGAACCTTGGACGTTCCCGTCACGAACATCAGCAAACGCGCGCGATCCTCCTCGCTGAGGTCCTTCACCACCTCCCAGAACCATCGCACCTGCGGCGCGGACGTGGTGTACCCGACGTACTCCGTGTTGTTCTTCAAGTCGTCGATGTCAATCTCGGGGGTTCCGCTGATCAGCAGCTCGAGCTCCGACGGGTTCAGGATGGAGATGATCTCGTGGGGCACGATGTCGTTGAAACCCTCGGTGAACGCGGCGATCTGCTCCTTGATCGCGTTGGTCATCTTGTGCGCCGCGACGAGGTTGACGTACTCCAGTTTGTTGTCATCCGTCACCGCCACGTCCCGCCCGTCAGGGACCAGGTCGACGACCGTCTCCATCCCGAAATAATCCGTAGTGGCTGACATCGTGAGGTAATCCAAACCGCTCTCCACCAGCGGGTGCTCCAGCATGTACACCAAGCTCTTGTGGTAGTCCGGGTCGAACGCTTCCATGTCGTCGTAGTTGAGCGGGATGTTCAGCATGTGCTTGTAAAACGGCCGGGTGAAGTGCGCGTCGACGAGGTAGCCGTCGTACACAGCCTTGCCGATGATCCGACCGATGAACTTGAAGTACGCGAGGTGCGTCTCGTTGATGCCGGAGTTGCCGAAGGGCTGGTAGGCGCCGTCGCCGGATGGGGACAGCTCGAACAGCGCCTTGTCGGGGTTGAACATGTCGCGCGCGAGGAGCATGTACCACTCGCGGGAAACCCCGCCGGCGTCGATGCCCTCCTCGCCCGAGAACTGAATCGTCAGCCGGCCCCTGAGCTCCGCGGGCTTGAGGTGCTGAAGCTGCATGAACGAGTCGGTCAGCACCTGCTTGCGGTTGATCTGCGCGCGGACCGGACCGTGGTGCGAACCGCGCATCTGCTCGCGCTCCGCCAGCCGCTTGAGCTTGCCGCGGATGTACGATCGCTTGTTGTCGAAATCGAGCAGCCTCGGCTTCTCCAGCATCAAGCGCAAACTGCCGTCGATCAACCCGGGCTGAGACCGGATCAGCGCGTTGACCACCGAGCGGTGCTCGTTGGCGAAGTTCCACACGCTGGTCACACCGCCGGGTCCATCCTTGGACACGCTGGACTCCTCCTGGACCGGCGCCAGCTCGGAGACGGCGGCGGCTGGTACCGACGCGACGGAAGCCGATCCAACCGCCGGGGTGGCGCTCCTATTCAACCCAAACGCTGGGGACATCACCCTCGCGAGCCCCAGCGCGGCGCGATCGTCCGCGTCGAGCGACGGAGCCGACGCGAGCGGTGCGTGCACAGCCGCGGTAGCGGGCTCCGAAGCCGCCTTGGGCGTCTCCGCCTTCTCAGCTGGCTTCTTGGACGCGTCGTTGATCGCGGCGGCGAGGGCGAAATACGCCTCGATGACGGGGAGGATCTGCCTGGCGCCGGCGGGCAGCGCGGGCGCCGCCGCGCCGCCCCGCGAGGACGCCGCGGCCACCGCCGCGGCTGCCGCGATCTGCGGCTCGAGCACGGTGCACGCCTCGCTCAGCGCGCCCCACACCGGGTTCAGTTCATCGGCGAAGGACTGAATCGCGCGGCCCATAGCCCGCCTCGCTCGGTCGCGCTCGGCGTCGACCTCGGGACCGACCCGCTGCGGGGGTATGACGGCGTCGTGCTCCGCGCCCGCGGCGGCCATCGCGTTCCCTGCCGCCTCCGTCTCCTCGCGCCGCGCCGCGTCCAGGTCGAACTTGAGCAGCGCGGCGACGACGTGCGATACGCGCAGCACCGCGGATCCGGATGATGCTACCGAGGGGGGTAGTTTGGCGGCTGCGGCGGCGGCGGCGGCGGATGCCGCTTCAGCCGTCCCCGTCGCCATCGTCTGCGCCGCCTGGCCAGCCGCGGCGGTGTACCGCACGGACTCCAGGTTGGCCACGGCATCGCCCAGCCTGGACCGGACCTGCTGGGAGAGCGCGGAGGCGAGCTCGCCGCGAAAGGCGGGCGCGACGTTGGCGACGGCGCGGCACACGTCGGCAGTTTTGGCGTAGACGGAATCCGTGAGCCCGTCGCGGCCGAGCAGAGCCGCGAGCGCGGAGAGCCGGGTTGGATCGGACGCGAGGGACTCGCGGATGCGGGAGACGGCGAACCTTTCGCTGCCGTGGTCCTTGGAGAGCTCTTTGTAGAGCCTCTCGGACTCTTCGTCGTCCTTCTTCCGTTCTTCATCCGTCATGCCCGCTTCCGAAGCCTCGATGTTTCTAAGCGCCTCGTCAGTCATACGCGAGAGCGCGAGCGCACGGGCGTCCGTGCCCTCAATCGTATCGTCCCCGGGCCCAGTCTCGGGCTCGGCGGTGATCTCACCACCACCCGGGTTCGGGTTCGTCTCGGCAGCCTTCTTCGTCTTTTCCTCCTCCTTCTTTTCCTCCGCGATCTTTTTCTCCCTCGCTTCTCGAAGATATTTGACGTGGAGCTCAAACTCAAACGCGCTCGCCTTGAGCGTCGCGTCCAGGAGCTGAAGCGTCAACTCCAGGTGTCCCACGTGAGGCGCGAACGCGGGAGAGCCCAGGCACCTCAGCAGCAGCATGATCGCGCCGTCACCGCCCGCCGCGTCCGCGTCGGGTGAATCCGCCGGATAGTTCGTGAACCCGTCATCCGTGGCGATGGCGTTGGCGTCGGCGGGTGACTTCGCGCCGAGCGCTCCGCCGGCGGCAGCCTCGGCGGCGTCCTGTGCCGTGACGGCGAGCGCGGGGATCCGCCTGGAGATCAGCGCGCTGTGCCTGGCGAGGAACACCGCCGTCTCGAGCGCGCGCTTGGCGAGGAGCCTCGCCGCGGCGTCGGGCTTGGAGCACACGACGTGAACGTCCCGTCCGTAGAGTTTGCCGACGTCGAGCGATGAACCGCCTCCCTCGAGTGAACCCGCGCCTCCCTCGTTCGCCTCCATCGCGGCTCGAAGGTTGGCCAGGAGCAGCCGCAGGACGACGTCGCGGGTCGATCCGTGCGCCGCGAGGTTGAGAAGAACCTTTGGGAGCAAGCCCTTGGTGGGCGGCGGCGCCAGGCGAAGCAGCCTGACGAGCGTGAGCAACGCGTTTCTGTCCACGACTGGAGCCGTGAGCCCCGCGGCGGTGGCGGCTCGGTCCGCCGCGGTGTTACCCCCGGCCCAACCGGCGCCGCGCCCGCGTCCCCCGCCCAGCGGGCCCGGACCGGTGAGCCCGAGCATGGTCCTGAGCTGCCTCGAGAACGCGGCGGCGGCGGTCCCGCCGGCTTCGTCGTCGTCCTCCAAGCCGTCTGCGGCGGCGGCCTCCGCCGCCG
>ENA-UOXV01008010-UOXV01008010.1-marine-metagenome-genome-assembly--contig:-NODE-8010-length-10521-cov-4.827728_pt1 | contig 10521 bp, 13 predicted proteins | sample MGYA00238165_ERZ766961 | MGnify/ENA primary metagenome ERZ766961 (study PRJEB28924, sample SAMN03173240) | marine metagenome | biome: Marine; feature: Water; material: Subsurface seawater | place: North... | reverse complement strand
CGTTTGCAATTCGTATGACAACATTTCAGATCCCGCGGTTGTAGAATGATTGATTAAATGACACATACCTCTGTCGCTTTTCTCAACTTTGGACAATTAAAATCACAAACAAAATGTATCCATTCTGGGCACGAGACAATCACCTTCATCGTTGATTTAATCCAATCTTCAACCCCTGTTGTTTACTGCCGTTCTTTTTTCACGTTGCACCTTGCACACAGAAGTTGCAGATGTGAATGACGTTTAGTATATTTATAACCACACATTTGGTGGAAATTTTGGGGGAAATTTCCCAAAGTTCAGGGCACATTTCGTGTCTACAGCACTATCACTAAAACGACCAGCGTCGTTAGTGTATCATATTTATAATTTTTATTGAAGGTAATGGACTTATTTTTTTGTTTTGGAAAAAAACACCATATCTCACAAAATGTTTTCATTTTCCTCTACCTGTAAAAGCTTGTCTGTAAAAGCTAGAATGGTGTCGGTATCAACTGCCGTTTGAGCATGAGGAAACGAAGGCATGGCAAAATTTGTGGGTACAATAAGGGTAAATTTGTCGTTGGGAATATCGTTTGAATCGTCCGACACTAAAGCAGGATCATCATTATCAAGATCGTCAATAAAATCAATCCAGCAATGAACGGGCTGTTTTCCGCGCTGCCAGTGTTGAAAAGTTTCTGCGCCAAACTTGACACGATCGATAAGAGCCGGTCGGCCCGATGAACAGCCTTCGATAAAAAGAGCGTAGAGAGATATCATGTCAATTTCTTCATTATTCATGTGTGAATATATGGAATGGGTGTCAATATCCAAATGATGTGTGTTCATCCACCGCACATACTCTTCCTTTCCAACATTGGCCCGGATGATATTTTCTTCGGTATCGCCGCGAGCAACAGAGCGTAAATACTGACAGGCAGCTTTGGCTTCATTTAAACTAACTGTTTTATAAGCAGGAAGCGGAACACCTTCGGCCGAGACAACAATCAGTTTGCGTATGGTATAAATTCCACACAAACTGTCCGCTTCGTTTAACCTGACCCCAAACCAGGCAATAGGATTTATTTGGTTACAATTTTTTAGCGATGCGTAGGTTGGAAGGTTGGGGTTTCGTTTCACGGTCCGGTCGCGTTTTTTTTTCTCCATTTTTTTGAAATACAAAATAAAATAATGCGCTATTTTTTTCCATGGGGAAAATCCGGTTTATTTTCTTGTTGTAAAATTTTTGGAATTATTTGCAGCGTGACCAGAACCAGGAAAAAAAAAACCCCAGTGGCCATGGCCAGTAAAAACGCATCAACAATCATTGTTGTGTAATAGAGGAAACCGCGTCAAAATGTCTGCTAATATTGGCGGCATAGGTTCATGTTTTAGTATTGTGTTGAGTCGGGAGCGATAAGATTTATTGAATAAAATTAGAAGTAGACAAACAAATTTGTCACTGTTGCACATGAACAAGATCAAATTTGTCTGATAACTTATTGATGACATTGACAGGTTTTTGGTATCCTTTGGCAAATACACCATCGCAGAATCAAGCATGACTTGGTGCCACAGAGCAATAAACTGCGGTGTGAACGTGTGCTTTAATTTCCACGACGTACATACGGTATTGTCGTACATGGCATGCAACGTGTTTGGTTTCATGTGCGTTATGACAAAAGACGTGACCTGTTGCAGAAAAATACTCATGGGGCCTTTATACCGGTTCATGGCAAGAAAAATGGCAGGATGATATGCATTTTGGAATTTCAAATTATTGTGCCAAAGAATATCCCACACACGTTCCCGACCAAACTGCATGCTGTCTTTTGTGCTTCGTTTCCAACTGGCCAAAACACCAATATGGCTTGCTGGAAAATGTTCTATTGCAGCCAAGTAATACACGGCCAATTCGCCAGATGTTGCCGATTGTGTGGGAAAAATATAATGGTTACTGATTTGTTTTTTTTCAAAAATATTTAAGACGTCCGCCAAACTGTGATTGCCAATAAGGTCTTGAAGCTTAAACGTTAATTCAGGTGCGAGTGGATTAGAAAAAACACTGATAGTTAAAGTTGCCATGTGCAATGTTGGTTTGAATTCAGTGCTGTCAAATCGATCCAATAAAGAATAATCATTTGATTTTAGCATGTACCGGGAAACAGCATCGCTAACATGTACAGGGTCGAACAGACCTTGATTTATCATGCCTAATGCCATATTAGCAGTATCTGGTAAAATGCCACGAGAAATGTTGTTCACGGTTCAAGTTCAAGATTTTTTTTTCTTGTTCTATTTTCCCAAAACAAAAAAAAAACGGCAAAATTCAACGTCGAATCTTTTTTTTTCAAATGCCCCGACCCGTCAACAAGCTTCATAATTTAGAGGACAAAATATCCACCATGCCATCATTTGGAAAAAAAAAAATAAGCTCTGATATGGCAAGAACGCGCTACATGATCCTTACCCGATCTTATGTGCATCCTGAACATCGGCATTTGCCGTTTTATCCAAGCAGTCTTCGACATCAAGAAAAAAATCACTCACTGGAACAAGGCAATTACACTAGTTTACAATAATGCTGTGCGGTTTGATTTTTTTAAAACAATAAATTTTGTAATTACTATTTCCGCTAACACTGATAATTTGGTTTTGTCATGTCCACCATAGATCATGTTCTGTTGGAAACAAAAAAGTTATGCGACATGTTTCGCCAAACAGGAAACTTGGTCAAAGCCATTTGCACGCACCTCATTGATCGAGAAGATGACATGTCAGTACAGGATGAACAAAGCTCTATCCCTTATCACATAAATACTCTTTTGGACAAAATTTACGTGTCGGATCTGTTGGAAATCACCATCATGATATTACTTGCCGAAAACAATTTGTCGGAAGTGAATTGTTTCACTTTAAAACAATATCTTGCAAATGCTATTTGGTGGCAAAAAACAAACATGGCCAAAGGATGCACGGAACTATTATCTGCAGCGTTCACCGACACCGTGATTGAATATTAACACTAGTTATTGATGTGCCTATTTGCGTTCCAGTTTCATACCGTGCAAAAAAAAATGTGGGACTTGCGAACATGGGATGGGTTCTTGTGCGGCCTACACTCGGTTGTTTTTATTGCAGCAATAATTGTTGTTTTAAATACGGCCAACACCCGAAATTTTCGTGTACCCATACTCACGCATTACGCTGAATGGGACCCTGACACAGGACCCGTAGATTCTACACAAGAATTGGGTCTTTTCCCTTTTGCGTATGTGACATGTGTTGTGCCGTTATTGTCGGCCATCGCGCACGGTTTTGCCTACTATTCAAATAAAAATAAAACTTACGATAAAACTAACCTGTTCAACACGAGCCGGTGGATAGAATATAGTTTTAGTAGCACACTTATGTTTTTTCTCATCTGTTTACTTTTTGCCATCTATGACATTAACACGCTCATTGCACTGTCTGTCATGAATGCAAGTGTCATGTTTTGTGGTTACATGATGGAACAACTTAATATTGGCCAGTCGAATGTTCGGTGGTCTCCATTTCTTATTGGATGTTTTATTGCTACAATACAATGGAGTCAACTTTATTCTACACTGTCTGTCACCGATGATCAGATGCCCTTTCTAATCTGGATTGCGCTAGGATCCTACTTTTACATGTTTCTACTCTTTCCTCTCAACATGTTTTGCTTTTACATGTACGACGCCGAAAACAGCGTAAGCATGTTTGGCAAATGTTGTATCTTTCCACTACCTATATTTTACATTTTACGTGGAGCCTTTCGTTATTTCCAAAATGGTTTGCAGGATAAGACTGGATACAAATTAATACCCGACCAGAACAAGATCAAAAAGTTTGAAAACCATGAAAAAGTTTACATGATTTTGTCCTTGACCAGTAAAAATCTTCTTCTTTGGCTGATTATTTTTGGAGTAAATCAACCAAGCGTGTACACTTAAAAAATGATTAAAACAATCGCCGTGCTGGTTCTGTTTGTATTGTTTCTGGTCACCTTGTCCATTGCCATGGGTATGTTAGAAAATAATTTAAATTTTGCGTGCTGTAATGCAGATTGTCATCCATACAAAAATGAAAAAACTGCCCTTGCTATCTACTTTTCAATAACTCTTGTTGCAGCTGTTACGACTCTTGGGTTACGATGCTATAATTTGCCATCCATTTTACAAATTTTGCACAATGGGAGGATTACCACTTTTATTGCTTTAATATCCGTTTTCACAACCATGTTTTTTTGCGATCTTGGCAGTCACGTTGTTTACCGTATAAGCACAAGCATGAAATTCTGTAATAAATCACCTCCTTCCGTGCTTAACGTCTTTTCTCCACTTTTTTGGAGCGCGCGTATCATTGTCTTTGTGCTTTACTATCTTTTTGCAATCAGTGAAAACATAACAATCGCATACACCGCTTCTCCTAACATGGCCGACACTGAGGTGTAAAAGTGCCATATTACCACATCATGTCCAAGTGTGATATTTTGAGTGGCGGGAAAGAAAATGCATTGGTTTTAAGGGACGGCCAGCTTGGTCTTCTTGTGTATAAAACCAATAGCTTTTTTGCCATTTTTGACGAGTCCTTAGATCCACAGATTTATCAAACGACCGCAAAATCAATTATTTTAAGCACCTACAATTCGTGCGGGACACGTTTTGTTATTGTGACAAACACAGGCCTGTTAATTTTTTTTTGTTTTGACGTAAAATTTGGGCATGTTTTTACTTCAGAGTCTAAAACGGAAACCATCACGGCCATTTATAAAACCATGCGGGTTGTTTTTTCCGACGGGAAAATTTTAACATCACGGTGTGCCCTGGAAGATCAATATTCACACAGCGTAAAGGAATGTGTCCCTAGCCAAACGGGTATTATTCTTGTGCCTTTTGACATTGTCCTCTGTGATCATTTTGCTATTGTACGCGTTCAGCCGCCTGAATCATCCTCGTGTTTGGTCCGCGTTGTTTTTGATGCCGTGGATACTAAACTTGATGGTTTACCCACCCGACAAGCTCTGCGATCTGTCGATTGGCAATTCGTTTACGATCAGGGAATCTTACACATGTCACTTTTCAAAGGCATTCTTTTGCTACTCACACACACGTGCATGGTTGAATGCTGGCTTATTGATCATGACCCGGTGCCTCTTATTACTCCTTTACCCGAGGATCGTGTACATATGACTCTTAATTCAAATGACTATCTGAATTTTGACCACTCTTACCGAACCTACTGCCAAATCCCCATTGACTGGAAATTACCAGAACCGGATAATGATGATGATAATAAAACCTCACTCCTCGTTCCTCCTGAATGGGAAGTTGTGTTATCAACCCGTCCAAATGCACGTGCCTCGGTTCAGCAAACCATCCATGAGCGCCACAAGTCTCGCCCAAGTCTAAATTCACCTCTTGCGACGTACTTCAACGTGCAAATAGATGTGTCGTCAGAGGATGAAACCACAGCGCAAGCCTTGCATTTTTCCGACACGTCACCTAACGCCGCATGCCCTTGGCGGGAACTGCAAGCCTGCGATGATGGCGTCTACCTCCTCACGTCAAATGAACTTTTCTTTTTTCGTTCCAGTTGGACGGCTTTCGTTGACAAAAAAACCAACTTACCTATATATGCAAAACACATGATTGTAGTATCTGGCCTGGTTTTGGTATTAGTGGGCGACGATAACGTGTGGACAGGTTATGATCATACAGGAAATAAGTTAGTTATTCCAACCATTAATGCAGACGCGCAAATATTTGCTATTTATGAAGATAACAACAACTACGAGTTAATAAATGCGGATGGCGTTTTCCGCTGGAACACTTAAGTTAGAACACTTAATTACGTGTTATATAAACGTGCCCGCAGAAACTAATATTGTTCAAATTAACGGCAAAGGTGTTCCCGTCCTTGACCTTGTAAAAACAATACGCGATATTATTAGCCAATTACCAGAAATTATCATTTAGCGTCAATAAAAAATGCACCGTATTCATATTGCCATATTTTTCTGTCTCCTTTTTGTAAATGATGTCAAACCATGCTCAACTCATTATTACATAAAATGCCGAACAACATGGTCGTTTCAAACATTTTGTGGATGTTTAGAATGTGCAAAATGTGACACTGCTATCGCAATACCGTGTACAGGACAAACTCATTCACCATATGATAGAGTTTGTGTGCCGACTACCACATCATTATCTTCCTCATCTACGTCAACTCCATCCACGACATTCAGTTCAACCCCATCCACTACATTCACGTCAACCCCATCCACTACATTTAGTTCAACCCCATCCACGACATTTAGTTCAACCCCATCCACGACATTCAGTTCAACCCCATCCACTACATTCACGTCAACCCCATCCACTACATTCACGTCAACCCCATCTACTACATTCACGTCAACTCCATCCACAACAAAAACGATATTGAATAGTTTTAGTCTAGGTGGGGACCGGGCATTAGCTGAAAAATCCACAAAAACATATTTATTTATCATTATTCCAATAACAAGTCTAGCTGTAATCATTTTAATTTTCATGCTTGTCAAATATTTCTGCCTGCATGGAAAGGTTACCCAATCAACAAAAACACTTGTTGCTGACGGTTACGAAGCACCAACGCCTATTACATTGTACAATCCTAGCGATGAAAACATTTATGAAACCATAGATGAATCTATTGTTATGGAGAATAGTCATTATGATGCGTGATCGTCGTGTGTCTATAAAACATCGATAAGAAATACATTTAAGCAGAACCACCATGTACGTCAATGTGTTTTTTTTATTACTGCTTTCGGGCGTATCTGGATTTCAGCAGGCACTGAATAAAAATCATCAAATAACATTACATGTTGGCTCCAATCCCGGCCTGGCAATAGATTTTACAGTTTCTTTAGATACAACCATACGACTAGAAATAGACGACAATATAACCCGCGCAAGTGACACAAGTGTAATATTAGACCAAATTTTTCTCCACGACTATGTTCGGTACCAGAATCATGTAAATGTGTTTACAGTGCTTTCATCATCACCTAGTAACAAAAATATTATCAGTCTGGCATGGCTCTCCGCTTATGTGGGATGTGAGGTGACCCTTTTTATGAACACGCTTTTTTTTTGTCATATTCCAAAACAAATAAGTGCCACGAAAATAAAACAAGAATTGTCATTGGACCACTGTTTTACTAACGAGAGCATCCGCGTGCCTACTCAATCACGTCTAAAAAATGTTTCCATCTGTTTAGCAACAGACGTTAATCATGTTTACGTTCCATCGTCGTTAATAAAACTAGACCGAACTGCCCAATATTGCTATACGTTTGAAACCATTCTTCAGGCGGAAATATGTTCCACCGATCTGATAAATAACAAACATATTTTACAGGTTCATGACAAAAATTTTATTTTAATTGGAATGAATGTTTTAAAACGCCCTTTTGGAATCACCCATACTTTTGGTCAACAATTTGTGTCGCCGGGATGGAACGAAATACCAAACTATTCAGCTATGGATCTAGTCAACATTATCCTTGTTTTTTGTATTTTTGCCATTTGGGTCTTGTTTTTAAAGCAGGCAAGGCAGGTGAAAATTTCTGCACCTACAACAAACCAGTTTGTTCCTTCTCAAACTATCCCAGCTACTATTATGCTTGACTCGCAATTAAATGTCAAGTCTAAACCGATCCTCTATTTTTTCACCATCGTGTTTTGCTACATTATTGTATATGACATTCTTTACCGCGACCTTTTTTTTCGTTTACAATATGTTACCGGTGACGAGTACACCGAGAATGGCCGAGTGTATATAATTATTGCCACGCTTGCCCTCCTTCTCAACGTCAATCTTCAGATTTATTCCATTTATTGTCGTCACAAAGAATTACAACGCTCCTCTTTTGAAACATTGCTTGCTGCTACATTAGCCTTGTTTTTTGTTGGGCGAACAACACTGGCAGAAGAGAACGTGATAACTTTACTGATTGCCTTACTGTGGATTTTCTCGCAACTTCATTTATTACAACAACAACATTCAGGAAATGTACGACGATCACAATTGTTGCTTTTTCTTATATTTCTTCCGTTTTCCATTCTCTACTTTATTGATCCGTTTGTGCGTAATATCCCAATTATTGCTCAGACAAGTATTACCGCATCTGTGCTCCTAATTGTGGTACCATTGACAATCACCTCAGGTTACACAACACTTTCTCTCATGAGATAATCGTGCAAATGTTGAAGACCTTGCATTGAGGCATTTGTTGTGAACTTGGTCGTGTGATCAGCAACAAATGACACCAGCTTAACCTCTGCATCGTACCACAGCCAGATACTTTTTCCCGATGTCCATAATATTTCGTCGCCATAACAGAAGGACAGATTGCACAGTTTCGATAATAACAAGGTTTTTCCAATCAACGTATCCACATAAGTTTCCGGCTTAAACTCAAATAATGATGTTGACAGATTGTACTGGTTGTCCGCGTTTAAACTGCTGACTTTGATTCGGGCATAAATATTCATGTTGGAAACATTAGAATAGATGTCTTGGGGCCACAACGAAACAATCCCGTTAATAGCATCTAACCGTTTCATGTTTTGGGCCGTCAAAGTTCCATCAAGCTGGCCAATTTCCGTTTCCGTTATTAACGGTGGCGTCACGATTGCTAATTTCTGGTCCATGATTTTCACATGCCAGCGCGCAAACAAGAGTAAGATTCCTTGCTCGTTGATTTCACACATTTCAACATCACCTTGTAAGGGCCCGGGGATTTGATACTCTAATGGAACAAAAACTTTTGGAATATTCCCTACCATGTAAAACGCAATCGTGTCTTCCAATACGTCCATATCATGATTGCCATGAATCGTTTCTTCAAATGTTAAAGTGCCCGTAAACCCTTTTTTTTGCACAGCACGACACAGTCCCCATACCCGCATAAAAGCTCCAACAATCGCAACATCATCTCGCGGATGGTAATGCATTAAAGTTGCAAGTTCATTATCTAGTCCGTGTAATATTGCGTCGTCAACACCTATAATATTGTTTTCTTGCGATGCCATCCTATTCCAAAGGAGTTTATACCAGTTTATTAGCGCTGATTCTGAAACACTGTGTCGAAGTGACGTCGTCGATGTTTCTTCTCCAAAACTGGTCATGTTTTTATCTCTCTTTATCGGCTGGGATTTATGCGCCTTTTGTCCTGCTGTAAGGAACAGCACGGGAAAATCGCATAAGAAAGGCAACCTGTGCAAGCTTCCTCATTCTGTAAAATGCGCAAATACGAGCCAGGAAACCATGGCACACAATAACAACAACAGTAGGCTAAACTCGCCGTGCAAAAATTACATTCCGCTTGATGCTCAAGATCTTTCAAATTGTGTGTATGAATCAATTTTCCATACGTGTAACAGGGCAAACAACAGGCCACACAATTCTCTAACCACGTGTTTCCAAAACATCCAAAAATGTCATCATTGGGAATCATACTGACGTTCGACGCTGTGCAGAAATCTCTAGATGAACATTACGGTCAAGATGTTGGTGCAGTACACTTTCAGGAAAATCAAACTGCTGCGAATAGTTTAATTTTTTTAAAAGGTTTGTGGTTGTTCTTGTTGTATTTTCAATCAATTTGTTATGGTATTGGATTGTTAGATTTTGCTTTACCCTATGATATTTTTCAAGTTGTTTTTCTAATACTTCTATTTGATTTATCAGATCTTTTAATTGGTCTTTCTCAAGTAAATTACTACCATTGTGAATATTGTCGACCCTTGTTAAAAGCAGTAATACATGTTTTCCAACTTTTTCCTCAAAAGTGTTAATTTGTTGTAATGTTTTGTAAAAATCTTCTTCGTCGACTACTCCAAAACAATTACCCATTATTTTACATCACATTCACGAAAACGCAAATATGTCCATCCCTACAAAATGTCATTCTACGATAAGACTAAAAAATGGCACCGTCCGTTGTCGCTCCTCGAAAAAAACTTCTTCCTCATCCAAAAATCCAAATCCCTTGTAGCCGACGCGGCACACGCAATGTGTTTCATACCTATGGTAGTCAATCTAAAAAAAGTACATGCCGTGAAGCACAGCATATTGTTACGCGTGACCTTGAAAATATTATTTTATTAGCCGCCAGTCTTTCAAAGGCACAAGGCTATAAATGTATTACCGCTCATTGCATTGCAACGGCCAAAAACTTTTATTTTGCAAGATATCGGTATCAGGAACCGCAAACTACAAAAACTAAGGACATGGTGCAGAAAGAAGACAGTGTGAATAGTATCCCTCCTTCTCAATTAAATAATGCCATCCTTTCTGATCTGCCCAAGGAGCCCAAGGAACCGAAACAGCCCAAGGAGGCCAAGGAACCGAAACAGCCCAAGGAACCAAAACAGCCTAAGGAACCAAAACAGCCTAAGGAACCGAAACAGCCCAAGGAACCGAAACAGCCTAAGGAACCAAAACAGCCTAAGGAACCAAAAC
>ENA-UOXV01008008-UOXV01008008.1-marine-metagenome-genome-assembly--contig:-NODE-8008-length-10524-cov-4.753081_pt1 | contig 10524 bp, 4 predicted proteins | sample MGYA00238165_ERZ766961 | MGnify/ENA primary metagenome ERZ766961 (study PRJEB28924, sample SAMN03173240) | marine metagenome | biome: Marine; feature: Water; material: Subsurface seawater | place: North... | reverse complement strand
CACCGCGTTCGCGGGGTGGGTTTCGCACGCGCGCGCCTCGGGATGTTCGGCGGCGCCCGCGAGGGGATCGCGGCCGAGGTCGTGCGCGGGGAATACGAGGCGCGTCGAGGGGCGATGCGTCCGTCGAGCCGGAGCGCCGTGAGCTGTGACACGTGATCTGGGGCTTCGGTCGGTCACACAGCCCCGTTCAACATGTTTTCACGAAGTGCTAATTGCGCTGACACGAGTACCTGTATTCAGTCACATTCGGGCCCATGAATAGATGAAACTCAACCCGGAACTCCCAAATCCAAACGGCCACAATCCCATAGGATCCCGGCGCTCCGGTTCTGATTTTTTCAGGTCCCGAAAAATCGGTTCCGGGAAAAAGGTGAAAAACGTTCTCGAGGGGAAACACGGGCGACCGCGCAGAGTGCCTCGGCGCAGTCGACGACGACCGGGCCCGCGTTTCGGCGAAGGAACTCGGAGGCTCGATCTTCCATCGCGGCCGTGGACACGCACTCCGCGTCGATACGCATCCCGCCGATACCACCCCCAGGGCGTGTCGCGAATCAGTTTCGTCCCATCGGTGGTGGTGACGGGTCGGCCCGCTTTCCAGCTGGCGAGTGATGGCGACCACCGCCGCGCCCGCCGCGGCGCATCCGCCGGTGATGGACAGGGAGAACGTCGCGCCCGCGGTCAAGCAGGTGAATGAGAAGCAGGCCAAGCCCGCGGAGAAGAAACGGTGCGTACCACGCGCGATGAGACGCGCGATGCGAACGTCGCGCGCGACTGAAACGCACCCCCATCGAGCCTTTCGGACCCCTCCCGACAGTAGGACCCCTCCCGGCCCCGCGCGCCCGGGACGCGCCGCTGACCGATCCCGCGCCCCATTCCCCCGATATCCGATGCAGCGATCGTCCGAAGGAGGTCAAGTGCCCGCGCATCGTCACCGAACGCTACAAGTGCTCGCGCACCGGCGACGCCAAGACGCGCACGTACGTTCGCGGCAGGCCGCTCGGCAAAGGCGGATTCGCGGTCGTGTACGGAATGCAGGACCCGGCGACGGGCGAGAACTTCGCCGCCAAGGTGGTCGCCAAGAGCACGCTCGAGAAGGAACGCGCCAGGGCTAAGATCCTCACCGAGATTCGCATCCACCGCGGCGTCGACAACGCGCACGTCGTACGCTTCGTCCGATGCTTCGAAGACGCCGCGAACGTGTACATCCTCATGGAGCTCTGCAGCAACCGAACGCTAGCCGACGTCGTCAAGCAGCGCGGCAGGCTCACCGAGCCCGAGTGCGCCGCATATACACGCGAGATCGTCACCGCCGTCGCGCACCTCCACGCGCACGGCGTCATTCACAGGGATCTCAAGCTCGGTAACCTCTTCCTCACCCCCGCGGGACTCGACGAAGCCACGGGGGGGTCCAGCGGAACCAAAGCGGACTTCGCCAAGGACGCCAAGGATGGCGGCGGCGCATCCACGGACAAGGGCGTCGAGGGCCCGGGCTCGGACCCCGCGCTCGACGACAGCGCGTCCACCGGCGGCAGGCTCAAGATCGGCGACTTTGGCCTCGCGTGCCGCGTCGAGAGCGACGCCGAGCGCAAGACGACGATCTGCGGGACGCCCAATTACATCGCGCCCGAGGTACTCGCCGGGAGCAAAGGCGGCGGGCACTCATTCGAGGTGGACGTCTGGTCCATCGGCGTCATCGTGTACACCCTGCTCGTGGGTACCCCGCCGTTCCAGACCGCCGACGTGCACGCCACGTACAAGCGCATCAGGGCCAACGCGTACGAGTTCCCCGAGGGCGTCGTGAACGAAGGCGCGAAAGATCTGATCCGACGATGCCTATCGCCCAAACCCGGGGACAGGCCGAAGATTGGGGAGATCGCGACGCACCCGCTGATGAACGCGGGGTGGCACGGCGCGACGCCGTGGACGATGCCGGCGCCCGTCGTGGACCTGGAGAAGATGGCGAGGGCGACGAGGCCGGCCGCGTCCTCCTCCTCGAGCGCCAAGCCGAGGGAGCCGAGGTCGAAGCCGCCGGCGACGAGGTCGCGGGCGCCGCTCTCGCCGTTGACCGTCGCGGATCCACGCGCGGCGGACGTCAAGGCCAAGACCAACACGGCGCCGGCCAACGTCGTCAAGACGCCTCCGCCCGCGACGCCCGCGCCGTTCGATGTGCTGGACAGCGACGTGGTCGGATCCCGGAGTCTCGCGAGGACGCCGGCGGCGGATGAAGAGAACGCGTCGTCGCGCCCGCCGAGACGAGCCGCCGAGACGGGCGCGACTTCATCGAGCGGGCTCGAGACGCGCATGTCCGCCATGCGCCTGACGGAGGTGGCGGCGACGTTCGGGTCCACGGAGGAGCTCAAGGGAGGAGGGGATGAGGAGGAGGAGGACTCACTCGCCGCCGCGGAGGCGGGTCGGTGCGTTAAAAACGGCGCGGCGAAGACGATCGATCCCGCGGAGTTTGCGACGCTGGGCATGGACTCCGGGGACTCTCCCGCGGACGCGACGCGCGGGTCGAACCCGAGCGACGCCGCCGCCGCTCCCGGATCATCCTCCGCGTCGCTGGACAAGTTCCCGCCGCTGTGGGTCACGCGTTGGGTCGACTACACGTCAAAGTACGGCATGGGCTACGTCCTCTCCGACGGGACCTTCGGCGTGGTCTTCAACGACGCGACGAAGATGACGCAGTCCGCGCTGGACGGCGAGTGCGTCGGTGTGTCCGCGTGCCACGACGGGCCACCGGGCGACTTTCTGGAGTACCGCGAGCGCGCGAGGCGGAGGGAGGGTGCGGATGCTCGCGAGCGGAGAGTGGCGCCCGCGCCGGCGTGCTTCGCCGCGTCGGCTTCGTGCCCCGAGGGACTCGAGAAGAAGGTGAAGCTGATGCGGCACTTCCGCGGGTACCTGTCCACGGACGGGAGGAGCGCGGTGGAGAGGAGCAAGGGCGGGTTGGGTGACGCGCCCGGGTGCGAGAACCGCCACCCTCGCGCGGCGCGGGCGACGGCGGTTGCCAGGGCGGAGGCGGCGTTGGCGGCTGCTTCGACGTCCTCGGGGGTCCCGGCTGCTACCTCCTCCTCCTCCTCCGCATCGGACGGCGCGCACCTGCCGCACGTCAAGAACTGGCTCCGCACCAAGCACGCGGTTCTCTTCAGGCTTTCCAACCGCACCATCCAGGTTTGTTTCCAGGATGGCAGCGAGGTGTTGTTGTCGTCCGAGGCGTCGGCGTGCGTGTTCACGTCCAAGGGCGGGGTTCGGGGATGCCACTCGTTGGGAGCGTTGCCGCAGGACCCGGAGCTGCTGAGGAGGCTGAGGTACGTGAAGGAGGTGCTGCACCAGCTGGTGAGCCGCGCGTGAGTCGCCGCAAGAGGTGGCGAACGATTGATTCATCGGGGGCGCCCGAGGAGGGCGCGGCGGTTGCGGAGAGATGGGAGGGATCTCGGTTGACTTCGGGGGTGGGTGGGTGAGATCGTCACGGACGACGTGCGTATTGCTTAGACACTGTTACACGGGCGCATCGCGCGCCCAGGTTGTCATTCAAACCTGAACGACGCTATCATCACGACCACGTCTCGTCGTGGATCCGACGAACCGTTCACTTCTTGGACCGCTTGAGCCGCGCGTCGCGGGCGTCGTCCTTGCCGCCCTGCTTGTCGTACTGCGAGTCCCTCATCTGCGCCACGCTCTGCTCCCGCGCCCGTACCTCCTTGAACGCGAGCGGGGCTGCGGCTAAGGCCAGGCCGATGCCGACGCCGATGGCGACCTTCCACTGCGGCGCGTTCGCGCGCCTGATCGTTTTCTTGGCGGCTGCGTCCATACCACCACACACAGCGCCCGCGTCTGTGAAAGGTGATGATGACGTTTGGCGCTGCTGTTCTTCTCGTGCGCGATTTGCGAATTTGGGTCTGTTGATGAATCCTGACTATTTGCCTAGCATCTCTAAAAAACTTCAGGGTACAAAGAATCTGAGGCTCTGCGGGGCTCTGCAGAACAGAAAGGTGCTCTTTTTTTGGCGGCAGTGGCCTCCATCGTCGCCACTTCGTGCCTCACGCAGCGCCGAAGACACACACCGACAAACTCTCACCATGCCCGCGAAGAAGAACAACAAGAAGAAGACCAACGCCAACGTGAGTGCCGCTTTCCCCTCAGTTCCAAACGCGGGCGCGAACGGACCGGCGTTGTCCCGCCGTGCGTTTCGTGTCAGAGAAGATTCCCGCCGCTTCGCCGCCGCTGTTTCTATCCAACATGTGCCGCCGGACGATCGGCGCCGCGCGCGCGATTGCACCCGACGAGTTCCCCGACTGACCCATCGCGTTCCTCCCGAACCAAACACAGGTCTCTCCCGCGCAGCGCAAGGCTGCGCTCGAGGCCAAGGACGCCGGCAACAAGGACTTCACCGCGGGCAACTACGACGCCGCCGCGAAGCACTTCACAGCCGCCATCGAGAACGACCCGACCGATCACGGTCCGTGCCCTTCACCGAATGCCCACCCGCGTCCTCCCCGTGACCCGCGTGTGACCCCGCATTTACCTAATTCGACCCACGCGACACTGACCGACGACCCATCGACACCTAAACCGCAGTCTTCTACTCCAACCGCTCCGCGTGCTACGCGTCGGTGGGCAAACTCAACGCCGCGATCGAAGATGCCGAGAAGTGCATCGAGATCAAACCCGAGTGGGGCAAAGGCCACTCCCGCCTCGGCGTCGCCCTCTTCAAGAAGGGCGACCTCGACGGCGCCCAGAAGGCCTACTCCGCCGGCCTCGCGTGCGACCCCAACAACGTCCAGTGCGACGACGGCATCGCCGAGGTTCGCAAGGCTAAGGAACGCGCGATCCTCAACGGAGGCGTGAAAGACATGTCCCTCGTGGAACCCGTCATCGGCATCGACCTCGGAACCACGTACTCCTGCGTCTCCGTCTGGAAGGACGGCGAAGCGCAGGTCCTCGCCAACTCCGAGGGTGACCGCACCACCCCGTCATGGGTCGCATTCACCGACGACGGACGCCTCGTCGGCGACTCCGCCAAGAGGCAGGCGGCGCAGAATACCAAGCGCACTCTTTTCAACGTCAAGCGCATCATCGGACGCCAGTTCGCCGAGTGCGCCGAGGAGGTCAAGATCATGCCTTTCAAGGTCAAGGAGGACAAGTCCAGCGGCAAGCCCATCATCGAGGTTGAGGTTGACGACGAGCCGAAGGATTTCACCCCCGAGCAGATTTCCGCGATGGTTCTCGAGAAGATGAAGAAAACCGCCGAGGTCGCGCTCGGCCGCCCGATCAAGAAGGCGGTCATCACCGTCCCGGCCTACTTCAACGACGCCCAGCGCAGGCAGACCAAGGACGCGGGCGCCATCGCGGGCCTCGACGTCCTCCGCATCATCAACGAGCCCACCGCCGCGGCGCTCGCGTACGGCCTCGACCAGAAAAACGCCGCCGACGCCGGCGCCGACGTCAAGTCCACGCAGAACATCCTCGTCTTTGACCTCGGAGGCGGTACCTTCGACGTGTCCCTCCTCAAGATTGAGGACGGCGTGTTCACCGTGCTGGCCACCGCGGGTGATACCCACTTGGGAGGCGAGGATTTCGACACCGCCCTCGCCGAGGATGTCTCGTCGCAGTACAAGAAAAAGTCTGGCGCGGATATCTTCACCGGCGACGACCGCGCGCAGCGCAAGCTCCGCACCGCGTGCGAGCGCACCAAGCGCATGCTCTCCTCCTCCACGGGCGCCGACGTCGAGTGCTACGTCGGCGAGCACGAGATCAACATGCCGTACACCCGCGCGAGGTTCGAGAAGGTTTGCGAGCCCCTCTTCCAGCGATGCCTGGAGTCCGTCAAGCGGTGCATGGAGGATGCCAAGATGACCAAGGCCCAGGTTGACGAGATCGTGCTCGTCGGAGGCTCCACCCGTGTTCCGCGCGTGCAGACGATCCTGTCGGATTATTTCGACGGCAAGGCGCTTTGCAAGAGCGTTCACCCCGACGAGGCTGTCGCTTTCGGCGCCGCCGTGCAGGGTGCGATTTTGTCCGGCGCCAGGGACTCCGCGACGTCCAACCTCCTCCTCGTGGACGTCATCCCGCTGTCCCTCGGCATCGAGTGCGAGGGCAAGGCGTTCGCCAAGGTTGTCCCGCGCAACACCCCGGTGCCGTGCAAGAAGAAGCAGGAGTTCTCCACCGTGCAGGATTACCAGCAGGAGATTGACGTCCGCATCTTCGAGGGCGAGCGCAGCAACACCGACGGTAACCACCTCCTCGGTGAGTTCCAGATCGAGGGTATCGAGCGCGCCAAGGCGGGCGAGCCCAAGATTGACGTCATCTTCGAGGTTAACACCAACGGACTCCTGACGGTCATCGCCAGGGACCAGGTCACCGGAGCGCAGGCTGACGTCAAGCTTCAGCACGACCGCGGGCGTCTCTCCCCCGAGGACATCGAGCGCATGTGCGCGGAGGCGGAGGCGATGCGCACGGAGGATGAGCGCGCGGAACGGGAGAACCTCGCCGCCATGGAGCGCGGCGACGAGGACGACATGTAAACGTCGGCCGAGTCGTCGTTCTACCTATTACATTAACGCGAGCAGCGCAGCGGCGTGCATACCTAGTTGCATACCTACGATCAGATACCTAGTTGGATTGTTAATACGATATTCATCGAGTGATACAATACACGCGCGTTCGTGCACACCCGCTAGCTAGTGCGTATCGCCGCGGCCCTTGGCGACGCGCCGCCGTTCGCGCGCCACGTCGCCCGCCCGCGTCGCGCGCGCCTCCACCTCGGCGGCTATTTCATCGCGATACTTTGAAAATCCGCCGTTACCGTCTCTCAGTATCCGGATCCCACCCTCGCCCTCGCCGCACACCCAAACCTCGCACTCGTCGAGTCCCTCCACCACCCGCGCGTCGTGCGTCGACACCACGATCCCGCCCTCGAAAGAGTTCAACCCCTCGATGAGCGCCTCCACGCTCTCGATGTCGAGGTGGTTCGTGGGTTCGTCCAAGACCAGCACGTTAGCCTCGGTAGCCGCGAGCAACGCGAACACGACCCTCGATTTCTGCCCGCCGGACAGCGATCGCAGCGGGGTTAAGTGCGCGCCGCTCTCTAAACCGGCTTGGCCTAAGAGCTTACGCGCGTCCTGGTCTTTGATACCAAATTTCTCCGACAGATGCGAACACGCGGATAGTCGCGAATTAACGTCGTCGAGCGGCAGGAGCTCGTCGAAGTGCTGGTCGTACCGCCCGATGACCAGCTTCCGATCGACCTGGACCTCGCCTTCGTGCGGTTGAAGCCGGTCGGTGAGAAGCCCGAGCAAGGTGGATTTGCCGCATCCGTTGGGCCCGACGAGAGCGACGCGCGACTTGGAGTGCACCGAGAATCGCAAGTTTTCATAAATTGGAGTCGATCGGCCGGGGATGGTGTACCCCGCGTCGAGCACCGCGATCGTCGGTCGGTCGTCGGCGGACGCCGGGAACGTGAACGACACCGCGTACTCCTTCGGCCGCTCCAGCAGCTTGGTCTGCCCCGGCGTCTTGAGCAACTTTTGAATCGCCTTCTCCCCCGAAACCGGGTTCTTCCCACCCTTGATCTCCTTCAATAGCTTCTGCTGCGCATCGTAAGCCTTCAGCGACGCCTTGTGTCGGGCATCCGCGCCGTTCAGGAAGTTCCACACGTCACCCTTGTGCGGCACGATCTGGTTGGTGAAGTGGTCCAAGTGCAAAACGTCGCAGCCGACGCCGGATACGAAATCCGCGCTATGACTCACGATGAGCGCCGACATCTTCGCGCACGCCGGGGAGGACAAATAAGACGCCAGCCACAGCGTAGCCGGCAGATCGAGGTGGTTCGTGGGCTCGTCCAGCAGAAGCAGCCCTGGTTGGATGAACAGCGCCTGCGCCAACGCCGCTCGCATCCGCCAACCTCCGGAAAGTTCCGCCAACGGTCGGACGGAATCGACGTCGCTGAAACCCAAACCGGCGAGGATGCGCCTCGCCTTGGCCTCCGCCGCGTACGCGTCCCGCCGCTCGAGCTCCTCGCCGAGCTCGCCCAATCGCTTGGCGGCGTCGTGCCACGTGGCGTCGTCCCACTGGCCCGACCCGTTCGTCTCCGCCGCCTCCATCGCGTCGATCAATTTGGATTCTTCGGAGAGAAGCGCCTCGGTCACGTGGTCGCATGAGACGAGCGCGTCAAAGGCGGATCGCGCGCCGCCTTCGAGCTCCTGCGCGACGCACGCCACGTCGTTGACGCGCGCCTTGATGCGCCCAGAGGCGATGAGCTTGACGAGCGTGGACTTGCCGCTGCCGTTGGCTCCGAGCAGCGCGACTTTTTTACCTCGCGCGATCTTGATGGAGGCATCTTCGAAGAGCCGGACGCCTCGGACGGAGACGTCCATGCCGCTGACGTCGACGACGGCGTCGGTGGCGTTGGTGTCGTCGTCGCCATCGCCGCCGCCGCGGACGTGGACGCTGACGGCCTCCAGGGCTCTGGCCCACGACTCGGGCGCGGACAGCGCCGATGGGCCCTTCCGCTTCTTGGCATCGTTCTCGTCGGGAGCCTCGAGCGGTGGGAGTCGGCCGTCCTTCTCAGCCTTGGCGAGCATCTTGCGCTCCTTCCCCGTGAGCTTGGCGCCGTCGTTCTGCTTGATCATCAGCGCGCGGAGCTGATCCTCCAGCGACAGGAACACGGGCGCGGATGACGCGTCACCGGCGTCGCCCTCGTCGTCGCCCGCTCCTCCATCGCCGGACTTCTCGGCGGCGGCGGCAGCGGCCTTCGCCTCGCGCCTGGCTTTAGCGGCGGCCCTCGCTTCCTCGGCGGCTTTACGCTCCTCGAGCTCGGCGACGGAGACGGTGTTGCCGAGTTCGTCCGTGGTCGTCGGGCCTTTCTTCTTGCCACCCATGTCGCGTGTGCGGTGAGCGATGGTGTGATCGGGACGGGACATGCGCTTTTGACGCTGAGCGCGCTTTACTTGTATCGATGCCCACTCCGCGGCTGCACGCGCGGCGGTGACGGGTCGGCGTCGGCGACCCGCGGCGATCTTCGGGGAAGCATGTCGCACGTGTCGGATCACCTGTACCGATACCGGCGCAAGGTTAGTTCTCACGCCGCATCCATCGCTCGCACCAACCGAAGGCGACGACCCTCGCCTCGTCGGCACCTCCCACGTCATCCTATCCCACCCACGCTCACCCCGTCCTTACTCCGCCCGACTCTCAGGTGGTCAGGGATCTCGCGTGGTCGCTGACATCCCCGCACCTCGTATCCGACGACGAAGCGTCGCACGATGTCGCCGTGTTCACCGACGAGGACGCCGCGGCGTTGCTCGAAGACGCGCATCCGTGGCTCGTATCGCTCGACCACGACCCCGGGCACCTCGTGCGGTGGGTGGGTGCCCAGCGGGGCACGAACAAGCTCGGATTCTACTTCGGCGCGCTCGTGGAGTACGCCGTCCGGTTCTGCCCGAGCATCGGCGCGTTGGCGGTGACGACGCAGCGGCAAGTAGCGGGCGCGCACGGCACGGGGCGCATGGTCGGGCAGCTCAAGCTCGTCATGCTTCGCAAAAGAAACGGGAGAGAAGACCTTTCCGTTAAACGTCCATTAGACGATTCAGACCTCGACGGCGTTCAACACGAGGTGGCGCACTGGGAGTACAACGTCAAGTACTTCATCGACGCCGGCGCGGTCGTCTCACCGGCGCGCAGGTGGCACGCGGCGGAGTCGTGCGGGTCGGGGACACAAACGATGGACTCGTCGGCGGATGACAAATCCATCGCCGCCGCGGCTCCCGCTCCGTGCGGCGACAGCTGCTACGTCGGACCGTTCCTCCACGAGAACATGCGCGTGCGTGTGCACGAGGCTAAACGGAAGCTAGCGCTGGCGAGGCACCCGCGCGTGAGCGAGTGGCTCACGCTGTGGTCCACCGGTCGGCTCGAGGAGGAGGAACCGCGGGACGGATCGGGCGATGTTTTGGGTTTCGATCTGTCCGCCGCGTCCGACGCGCCGCCCCCGCAGGTCTCGTCACAGCTGCTGCGCGGGTACCTGCTGTATCCGCTGCGCGGGGACGCGCGGGTGCCCGGGCGGACGTGGTGTGACGTGGATCCACGTGGCAGCGCGTCGGCCAATCACCTTCGAGGGTGGTGGACGACCGACGCGGACGAGCTTCGGAACGTGCCGTCCTTACCCCACCCGCCGCACACGCCCCCCGGCGGTCGTGATTCCTCGATGACTCCCCCGGACGACGTGATGTGGGCGGTGCTGACGCGCAAGTGCCACTGGCTCGGCCCCGGGATCGCGACGCGACGGCATCGATCGGAGATTGAATCCGACGACTTTCCTCCCATTCTCGAAGGCTCAGTGTGCGAGTACGCGATCCGAGGCGTCCCCGAGCTCGGTATCAGGGACGTCGAGGTGCACACCACGCGCGTAGCGATCGCGGTGGTCAACGCGGTCATTAACGCTTCCGGCCGAGGCGTTTTAGTTTGCGAGATGATCCGCCACGTAGACGACGATGATAGCGCTGACGTCACCTGGAGGGAGCGAAGCCGGGG
>ENA-UOXV01008002-UOXV01008002.1-marine-metagenome-genome-assembly--contig:-NODE-8002-length-10531-cov-5.744750_pt1 | contig 10531 bp, 7 predicted proteins | sample MGYA00238165_ERZ766961 | MGnify/ENA primary metagenome ERZ766961 (study PRJEB28924, sample SAMN03173240) | marine metagenome | biome: Marine; feature: Water; material: Subsurface seawater | place: North... | reverse complement strand
CCGCCCTGCTGTTGCCCCTACCCGTGTCCCTACTGTACACTCACTCCCTCCACGCTCCCGCAGGAGCATCCCAACAACCAGAACTCCGAGATGGTGCCGCCCGGCGCCTGGCGCCCCCGCGCCCCCGGCGCGCCGCGGCTGAGCGGCGGCGCGGCGGCGCAGGTGTTTGCGGAGTTCCTGGAGGCGCTGGTGCTGCTGGCGCCCGCCAAGACGGGCGGCAAGAGCCCCACGCCCGAGGCGATGGCGCAGTTCGTCGACAAGATCTTCATCCCAGAGCTCTCCCGCGTGATGCCGGGCAAGCTCGAGCGCCTCGCGCCCCGCGCCTGAGCGCGCCGCTGTACATACGTGCCCGCGCGCCTGGCAAGTGAAGCGCAGGGCGTGCCACACCAGTGTGTGTGTGTGTGCGCGCGCGCTGCGCGGAGCCCCACGCGCGCATGCCCGGCGGAAAAGTTACCTCGTGTACTCTCGGCACGCTCGCCTCACTCAAAAACCACCTCCTAAACTCACCTCGCACGCCCCCCCGCTCAACCCCGCTCGCCCCCCTCAACCGTCGCGCTCTCGCTGCCAGCGTCGGGGCGGGGGGGGGCGGCGGCTCGCACCCGGGCCTCTAGAGGCCGTACTTGCGGATGGTGTCCAGCAGCAGCTTTCCCTCGGAGCGGAAGTTGACGTGGTCGGCCGCGACGACCGAGCACTTGACGCGCGTCTGGTCCTGGTAGGTCTCGGCCTTGGCGCGAACCTTGAGGACGTACTCCTTGAAGAAAGCGTCTTTGAAGACCTGCTGGAAGGCCGCCTCGTCCTGCTGCTGCAGCTCGAAGAGGTCGTCCGCTGTCTGCCCGAAGATCTTCTTGGCATCGTCGTCGAAGACGGTGAGGAAGTGCCGCCCGGTGAGGTCCGTGAACGAGACCGGCACGATGTAGCGCCGCTCGCACTTGTCGATGATCTGCCCGGTCTTCTCGTCGCGCCACGCCCCACCCTCCTCGGTGACCTTGCGCTTGTTCTCCGGATTCGAGGGGTACTGCCACGTCTTCTCGTGGTTCACGTACATGAGCGTCGCGCGCACCGAAAAGTAGTCAGGCTTCTCCTTCATCCCGAGCGCCTCGCTCTCGATGTCCGACATGTACTTGCGCGGCGCGGGGCCCGCCCCGCCGGCGCCGGCGCCGGCGCCGCCGCCGACCGAGGTCAGCGCCGGGGCACCGCCCTTGGAGTCGTACCACTCGCGGAGCGCGGCGGCCTCGGGGAGCTCCGGGTTGAGCTGCATGATTGAGCCGCGAGTCGTGTTGATTGAGCAGCCGCCGTAGTCCGACACCCGCACGGCGCGCACGGCGAGCACCGCCTTGTCCGAGGCCGCGGAGGCGTCAATGGCCTCGGCGTTGCTGTCCCACAGCGTGAGCGAGATCTGCATCCCCGAATTGTCGGCGATCGACACGTTACGCTTGGCCTTCTGCTTGCCCGCGTCGCGCCCCTGCTTGATCGTGATCTCGCCAAGCTCCTGCACCTCGGTCACGACACCCACCACATCCACGTTCTTGCCGATCATGGTCTGCAGCTTGTCGATGGCGACGAACGAGAAGCGCACCTGCGGCGCGTCGACGTCGCGGCAGATCTCCACGATGGAGTCGTTGTTGAACGTCACCTCGTACTCGCACTTGGTCGAGTTGTAGCGCTGGTTCGCCATCTTGAAGCTGCCCTTGTGGAAGGTGTACGACTTGCCGGTCTCGAGCACGTCGAAGTAGCGGTCTGCAACCTCGTCCCAGAAGGTCGCCTTGATGTCGCACGTGTCGTCCATGAGGGTCAGCGAAAACACCTTCTTGGCCATCCCGTTGCGGCCCTGCGCGCGACAAGACGCCGGCCTCTCAGCGCCCCAGCCCTGGCACGCATGTCTACAGGGACGGCCGCGGTTCTGGGGCAAGATGCGCCGGGGGGGGGCATCACCGTGAAGGTGCGCATCTCGTCCTTGCTGACGACTTGGCCCTTAATGGTGGAGCGCACGTACGGGTTCACCTGGCTGATGGGCACGATGCGCTCGCCGCCCTTGCTCACCTCGAGCGGTGTCGCCGCGGGGGACGCCGCGGCGGCCTTTGGCGGTGTGTTGGTCGGCGAGGAGTTGGCCGGGCCCTTGGGAGTCGGCGAGGCGAGCGACGGCTTGGAGTCCACCTCCATCGCGGTCGCGCCCGTCGGCGTCGCCCCGGTGTCCTCCGCCTTGATTTCCACGGGGCCGCCGATCTTCTCGTGCTCTCGCTCAAGAACTTCCAGGTCCTGGCTCCCACCGCGCGCGGCTCAGTGCGTGTGTCTCGGCCTCGCGCAGAGAGCGGGCACAGGGGCGTGCGGCGCCGCTTCTCTCTGTCCCCGCACATCTGCAGACCTCGCAACTGGGCCTGCCTATGCGGCTGTTCCCAGAGCGAGTCTGGATGTGAGACTGGCGGTGCATGCCTGGAGGAGCAGGAGCTTCTTGCCCGAAACCTCGGCCTTGAGGAAGTCCTCCTTCTTCACCGTGATGATGGCGCCCTCGGCCAAAAGGTCCTCTGCAGCGCACCCATGCGGGTCAGGGCTTGACCCAGGATGCCAACGCGTCGCGCAAAAGCAATTCCGGTCAGCCAGGGAAGGGACGCTCACCAGAAGCCTTGAGCCCCGCGTTGCCCTTCATGAGAACAGAAACCATCTTCGCGCTGTCGGAAAGGCGCGCGCTGGACAAGAGCGGAACGATTAGTCGCAATGGAAAGCTGGGCACACGCGCCAAGTGGCGCGGACACAGTTGAAACAGGCAAGGCACACGCGCCTAGTGACACAACACGGTTGAGACAGGTTCGCATAAGTGCTGGCTCGGAGTTCGTGGCTAGTGCGGAACGCGGGCGACGGGCGGGACGAGGGGCAGTGGCGCGCAGCAAGGCAGAGCGCCGGGGCGGAGGCGCCACCGGTAGATCTTCTCCTTCACGGCCTTGACACCGATGCACTGAAGGGTGGCAGATCCGGTCAGGCCGCCGTCATGGATGAGCTGCGCGGCTCCCTCTGTGAGTACGACCGCCATTGTGGTGGGAGTTCGCTGGTTCCCGGCAAAAAGCCCGTCCGTCAGGAAATGCCGCGAAAAGCACAAACTGATTCAATTCACCGGTCAAGTTTGGCCGCTGCTTGTGGGTTCATCGTCCTTGTGCGCGCCGTGCTCACGGCCAGACGAGGGGAAATGTCGCAGAGAGCGGCGATCCCGCTGGCGGCCCTACTCTTTTGTGTGTTTGGTTCGCCGGCTGTGGCCTGTGGTTGGGGGCATGTTGTTGGCAAGGATGGCCTCATCGGTGACACAGTGGTCGAATTGTCCGCAACTGGTGACTCTGCGCGGTCTTACCAGCTGCTCGGAAAGGTGGCTGACTATGGACCGTGTCCGGTGGACGAGCTTCAGGCACAGTCGCTGCCTCTTACGCTTTCTGAGACACCGAACAACGAGGGGTGTGAGGAAATGCCCAAGCCACTTACCGGATGCGCTGTCCTTGTCGACCGCGGCACGTGTGCCTTTCTGAACAAGACGCTGGTTGCGGAGCGGGCAAACGCCTCCGTGCTGCTTGTTGGAGATAACTTTGACGACCTGACCGAGTCTCTCGCGGCCCTGGCGGCCGTTGGATGCACACGGGACAGGCTGGGAGAGTGCCGCAACGCCACCCTGCCCACGGTTTTCCTGTCCTTTGCAGACCAGGTGCTGCTCAAGGCACTGCTTGCGAAGTCGCCACCGACCGGGGACTGGCAAGTTAGGATCTTTGCGCGGCCGCAGCCCTTGCTGGACATGGCGTCGCTCGTCATCTGGGCGATCGCCGTGTGTACCGTGTACTGCGGCGCGCGTCTCAACGTCGCCGACATGCGGAACCAGGACCTGGAAGGGGGGGACGGTGCCAGGGAGGACGACGACAAGCCTGTGGAGCAGGAGCTCACCATGCAGCACGCGCTGGGCTTTGTGATCATGTCCTCGGTGGTGCTCCTGCTGCTCTTCTACCTCATCCGCTACATCGTCACCGCGCTGATCGTCGTGTACGCCATCGGCGGCGGCCTCTCGCTCGGCGCCCTCGTCGCCCCCGTGCTCGCGCGCTCGTGCCGCGTCGGTACGCTCGCGCCCTTGTCCCTGGTGGTCCGCGTCCCCTGCCTGGGAGACGTGACGCGCGCCGAGCTCGTCGCGTGCTCTGGCGCGCTCGCGCTGGCGGGCGCGTGGTTCGCGGCGCGGCGCTCGGCGGCGTGGGCGTGGCTCGTGCAGGACATGCTCTCCGTCGCGCTGTGCCTCGGGATGCTGCAGACCGTGCGCTTCAGGAACGTCAAGGTGTGCACGGTGCTGCTCTCGCTCGCGATGCTGTACGACGTCTTCTGGGTCTACCTCTCGCCGCTGCTCTTCTCAGAGAATGTCATGATCGACGTGGCCACGGGCAAGGGCCACGCGTACGCGAACAGCACCACGCCGGGCACCCCACCGGAGATGCTGCCGATGCTGCTCGTCGTGCCGCGCTTCTCGAGCTGGATGGGCGGCGTGTCGCTGCTCGGCCTCGGAGACATCGTGCTCCCCGGCCTCCTCGTCTCCTTTGCGCTCCGCTGCGACACGCAGCGAGCGGCGCAGGGGCGGGCCGCCGTCATCGGCTACTTCCCGGCGATGCTGCTCGGGTACGCGGCCGGCCTTGTCCTCGCGGTCGCGGCGTCGGTGGTGTTCCAGGCCGGGCAGCCCGCGCTGGTCTTCCTCGTCCCGTGCACCCTCGCGCCCTTCCACGCCATCGCCTGGTGGCGCCGCGAGCTCCGCGAGCTCTGGAGCGGCGAGGAGCGCGCGGGCGGCAAGTGGGCCGGGCAGGAGGACAGCGGGGGGTGGGACGGCGGCGGTGCGGGCGGTGCGGGCGGTGCGGGCGAGGGCGCGGGACGGGCTGCTGCGCCCGACGTGGAGGAAGCCCGAGCCGGCTCGGGCGGCAGCAGGGACGGCGAGCCGGGCGCGGCAGGCGGCGAGGCGCGCTGGGACGGGGCGGGGGTGACGCGGCGGCCGTCGAGGGGCGGCGCAGCGGGGGGGCGTGGGCGGGCGCTGCGGCGCGGGGGGCAAGAGAACCAGAGCCCGCACCGCCCGCTGCTGGACGGCGAGGTTGATGACGAGGGGGGGGTCACCGACGCGGAGGGACACGGCGTGTCCGATTAGTACGAGGGGAGTGACGAGACCTGTCCGGTTAGTACGGGAAAGGGGGGGGGGGGACCGACGTCGCGCAGTAGGCGCGCGGCGCAGGCTAGCAGTGAATGTAAATCGCGGGCGGAGGCGCGGCTGCAGGGGCGCATCGCGTGTTGCACTTCACTTGCAAGGGTCTCGGGGGAGCTCCGCGCGGGGGCGGCCCCCGCGCTGGTTGGCGCTTACACCATCATGCGGCACGCGGGCGGCGTCGGCGTCTCCGGGGCCGCTGTCGTGGCGGCGGAGGCGGCCGCGGACGGGGCCGGGGAAGCTGCGGGGTGGCCAGAAGCGGCGCGCTGGCGCGTCTTCTCCTGGCGGGCCACGAGGAGATCGTAGCAGGTGCAGACGAGGTTGTGCATGCGGTGCTGCACGCATTGCGTTACCAGCGTGTGGTCCAGCCCGAACCCCGTGAGCTTGTTGACCACCGCGGGGTCCACCGCCACCGCGGTCGTTGGCGGCATCATCGAGTCCTGAGACCGCTCGCTGTCGATTGGTCGCTGCACCACGGGCGCGGGCCCCGCGCGCTCGAACGCCGCCTTGCACCACGTGTGCCCGCGCGTCTTGTAGAGCGAGGTGCGCTTCTCCGGCTCGACGGTCAGCATGCTCTCGACCAGCGACTGGCACTCCTTGGACATGAAGTCGGGGCACGTGAACTTGCCCTTGCAGATCTTGCTGCACAGCTCCTTAGCGTCCGTCGCCTGGAACGGGAAGTATCCGGCGACCATGGCGTACAGCACCACGCCAAGCGACCACACGTCGATGGCTGTCGGGTAGTAGGGCTTCCGTGACACGATTTCCGGCGCAGCGTACGAGGGCGAGCCGCACGCCTTGCGCAGCTGCTGGCCTTCCTTGAAGGACACCGAGAAGCCGAAGTCGACGATCTTGATGTTCTTGTGCTCGTCGATCAGCAGGTTGTCCAGCTTGATGTCTCGGTGCACGATGCCTGATCGGTGGCAGTACTCGAGCCCATTGACGATCTGCACAAAAAGCTGGCAGGCCTCGCTCTCGTCGAGCCGGCGCTTTTCACGCACGTAGCGGCATAGGTCGCCTCCTGACACGAATTGCATCATCAGGAACTTTCGCTGCGGCGTGTCCACCTCCTCGTACAGCCGGATAATATTCGGATGGTCCAACGCCTTAAGGATGCGAATTTCGCGTGCAACGCGCTTCTTGGCGTGCGGCTCCTGGATCTTGGCCCGCTCAAATATCTTCACGGCGACTTTCTCCCTGACCAGAAGGTGATACGCGAGCTTCACCTTGCCGTATGCACCCTCGCCAAGTGTCTTCGAAAGACGGTAGAATATGAGAGGATCTTCGATGCGCTTAAGCTGCATAGGTGTTTGGATTGACTGCAACCTCTTTTTCAACTGTTCGAGATCTTCCCGCCCTGCTGCATCATTTGCTGTCGCTGGCCGCACGTCGGCTACTCGTCCATACTCATCTACATCACGCATCACTTGTCGCTGCCGCTGCCCCGACTCTACCACTCCTGGACGCCCGTCCGGATCAGCTGTTGCTGGCCGCCTCCGACGCTCCTGCTGCTCCTGCTGCGCCCCTCGCGACGAGTGCGCCTCCCAGGGGCGATCGTCCTGCACTCGTCCTACTGTATCCTGCTCTTCAGCGCCAGATGGCTCTGAGGAGTCTGCCTTGGAGCTGCGAGGCGCGGAGGCCCTGGGGGAGAAAATCGCGGACGAAGGTGGGCCAGCCGAGCGGCCTTGTGCGCCGTCCTTGTGCTCACCGAATTGGCCCTTGGCAGCAACGCCCTTGACAGAAGCGGAATGCGTGTCGACAATCGCGACGTCACTGGGCGTCACGGCGACTTCTGGCGGGACTGGAGTGAGGCGAAAGCCGAGCGGGACGGTGACAACCACCTTATGCTGCCTCTTCCAGCGCGCAACCCGTGCGTCCTCAAGTGCATACAGTCGCGTCAAATCAGGAACACGGCGACTTTTTAGTCGGCTGTCACCGCCATCGATGGGCATGTTCAAGTGTTGCTCAGTCAGGACTGACATCGCCGAACAACCCCGCCCCGCGCCAGGGTGACGCTGGGCGAATCCTTTTGCCTTTCGAGGTAGTGCCGAATCTCGCCTCGAATCCTTCGGCACGGTTCACACAGAAAATAGATCTCTCGCATGGGGCGCTTCGCCATTCGCAACCCCCACTCTGGGTTCGGAAACGGTGCCAGTGAGCCTTCCGCCACGCGCCGTCATGTCCAACAAGCTCGCCAAGACTCTGAATGGCCTTCGCGCAAAGCTCCCCACGTTCCTACACCCGCTTGCGGTCACATACGCATTTACAAGGTCACTGCCGGCCCCAGCTGCGCGAACGTCATGCATTGCGAAATCGACCCGCATACCTTTCTGAGGCTTACCACGATCTAGCAGCCAGGTGAAGTTCGCAGGAACTTCAGGGCTCAAAATCGAGAAGCTTGAGGAGCACGAATCGATCATGCACATGCGAAACAAGCCGAAGGTACTGCTGCCAGCGTCGAGAAGCGTGGAACTGCCCTCCTCGAGGGTAATCATTAGTGACGAAGTGTGCCCTCACAGGTGCAGAACCACATCAAGGGCGTGCATGCATGCGCCATGGCTCTCCTCGCCGAGTCTGCCACAGGCGCGGTCTTCGGAATGAATGTTCCGGATAGTGCCATTCCGTGGGTCCCCAGACCCCTTCCTCAGACACGAAGCCACGACGTCTCTACGACGAGCGCGTGCATAGACGCTGACAGTTGCTACGCTTGGCTCGCAGGCTGATCAAAAACATGAGTGTGGACTACTTGCGCATTGCCAAGGGTGACCTCCGCGGCGTCGCAACGCTCAGCGAAGAGCAGAGGGTGCTCGCCACCGGCCCCGCAGCGCCCCCAGCCCAACATCGTGCTAGACCGCGCAGCCGTCATTTGGTCTCGTGAGTGCTCGGCGTCGCACAGCAGCGGCAGTGGTGCTACGCTGAGTGACGACGGCGGTGCTGCGCTGAACGCCTCTGCGCGCAGGAGATGATTAAGACCCAGCCGAAAGGAGAGGTCGAGGTCCCGCTGAAGGTGACCGACTCGGAGGGCAACGAGCCCATCAAGGCCCGCATGCTTTGGGCATGGGTCCCAAAGAGCCGGATGTGAGTTTTGCGCCGAGAAATGCATGTCGAGGGGAGGGCCTGGCAAGCTAACAGACCGCGCGGGGAGTGAAGGGATCGCGGGGGGCGCCCGCGTCCTCACATGGGCCTTCACTCTGTCGCAGCACCTCCTCATCCGCGGCGCTGCGCCGCGGCAGCGGGCCGGCGGGGTGGGGCTAGTTCACAAGCGCGCGGGCTTGTACTCCTCGAGGGGAAAGCCGACCTCTGGGAGGCCAAGCGACCAGGTGGCGGATGCCTCCTGGTCCCGGATCCCGATGAGGTACAGGATGCCGTCGAGCCCGAGGGTGGAGACCGCGACGCGCGCCTGCTCCCGCACCTTGGGCTTGGCATGGAAGGCCACGCCCAGGCCGGCGAGCGAGAGCATGGGGATGTCGTTGGCGCCGTCGCCCACGGCGATGACCTGCTTGAGCGAGAGGCCCTCCGCCGCCGCGATCTCCTTGAGCAGCTCGGCCTTCTTTTGCGCGTCCACGATCTCCCCCTTCACCTCCCCCGTGAGTTTCCCGTCCTTGAAGTCCAGCTCGTTGGCGTGCACGTAGTCAACCCCGAGCTCCTTCTGCAGGCGCCGCGCGAAGTAGGTGAACCCGCCCGAGAGGATGCCGACCTTGTACCCGAGCCGCCGGAGGTTGGAGATCAGCCGCGGCGCACCCTCCGTAACGGGGAGCGTGTCGGCGATCCCCTGCAGCACCGACTCGTCCATACCCTTGAGCAGACGCATGCGCTGCCGGAACGACTCCTGGAAGTCGATCTCCCCCCGCATCGCCGACTCGGTGATCTCCGCCACCTGCTTCCCGACCCCGGCCTTCTTGGCGAGCTCGTCGATCACCTCGCACTGGATGAGCGTCGAGTCCATGTCGAACAGGATCAGCCGCCGGTTGCGCCGGAAGATGTCGTCCTCTTGCACCGCCACATCGATCGGCTCGGTCATCGACACCTGCCCGGCGCCCATGCGACGTGAGCGCGCCGCGTCGGTGAGCGGCGGGAAGGTAGCAGGGGGGGGGGGGGCGGCCGAGCTACCGACCTTGAAAAGTTCCTCGCGCAGAAGGTCCACGTTGCGCGGGCGGCCTGAGACAGACAGCTCCAGAGCGCTCCGGGGGTTCTGGTTGATCTGGGGCGCCGCCGAGGCCGCTTCAGAACGGGGCATCACCGATTTGGGGTGGCAAGTAAAAATGATTGGAGACTCCGAGACGGTGAAGAGGCAACGGCGTTTTGCATGGTACAGCCCAACAAAGCGGATACGAAGCATACCAAATACTGGGAGTGGCGGAGGGAGGCCCGGGCAGAAAGTCGCATGACATTATCGATGTTGAGGCCGTTCTCCGCAATGATCTTTGTCACTGCACGCGCACGAAGGCATAACGGTGCCGTCAGCTCCGACAGATATCTCACAGTCGCGCTGCGCCTCGAACGCAATGTGCCACGAGCAATAGTGGTAAAAATACTCTATCTGTCCAACGGGACCAACAGAATGGATGATCTCAATGCCGCGGGTCGACCTTGAGCAAGGTATCGCGCGTCGAGTCTCCGCGCGAGCACCGTGACGATGAAGCGCCCACTGGACTGTGTGCTAACCCAGCGCTCGTAGTCGGGCGAAGACACCGGCGTGAAGCTCACTGAGCACAATGCGCTGCGGTGAGTACCTCGCTCTCTTCGCGTCGTAGGGGTCATTCGGGGACCAACCTGAGATCTGCATCTCGTGTGCGGTAAACACCAGATCCTTGAACAGACGCTGCGTGTAGTCACGATCTACTTCCACCAGCATTCCCATAGAAAGCATATCGTGGATCTCTGCAGCGGTTGGCGGAGTCACGGGGGGGCGCACGCAGAAGATCCCCTCGATGTCGCGCAGGGATTGGCGCAAAGCAGTAGAAGGTACAACTGCATCAGAACGGCACATTTTCCACTCTTTCCGCAGTCTCGCGCCTATAGCGTATTGCGACAGATGCAGCAGGTGTGGGCCCCGGCAGATTCAAGATACACTCGCAGTCCTGGCCAGTGTCGGGGGCTGCAGATTGGGTGCAGTTGGAGACCTGACTGGCCGATGTCGAGAACATTCACGTTGTTGGGCGCCATTACGCTCATGAGCTCACCAATGGAGCCCACACGAGCCTTGTCCCCCTTGACGGTGACGAGGAAGATCTCGTACTTGACCATCGTGAGTGGGCACGCGCGCTCGTTGGTGGCACCGCGAGTTGAGAAAGATTTTGTCCGGTAGCGTGACAGGGTGGTAACGTGACCAGG
>ENA-UOXV01008000-UOXV01008000.1-marine-metagenome-genome-assembly--contig:-NODE-8000-length-10535-cov-5.578053_pt1 | contig 10535 bp, 6 predicted proteins | sample MGYA00238165_ERZ766961 | MGnify/ENA primary metagenome ERZ766961 (study PRJEB28924, sample SAMN03173240) | marine metagenome | biome: Marine; feature: Water; material: Subsurface seawater | place: North... | reverse complement strand
GGTTGTGTATTGGTAAAATCAGTTAACCCCATTAGATATGAATTACGCCCGTCCATCAAACTTGCAATTCCTGGTGTTGTTCCTCCACCTGGACCACCACCACTTCGAATATCTGAGTTTAAATTGTCCTTAAAATTAGTGTATGTAAAAAATTTATTTCCATCGGCTTGAACATCAGCATCAATCGTAGTTTGAAGACTTTCACCTTTTGTGATATAGCTTTTGTCTGCAAAGTTTTCTTGCAACATAGTTTTAACATGGGCCAGGTACATTCGTTTATACATTGGCACACTCAATAATTGTTTTATTAATGGATAGTTCGCATCATTTTCGTGCAACAAATGAGACATGTTTTGTTTTGCTGCAGTGCTATTCAAATTACCTGAACCCGTCATTGCAAAACGTCCAAACGACTCATTTAAATCCCAAACAACTGGCAAAAACTTCTCATCATCATTCCTATACAAATAATAGTTCTGCGCAAACCCACCGCTATAACTATCTAAGTTTACAAGTACGTTATTAAAAGCTAGCATCCATAGAGCACGGTCCACATCCAATATATCCTCGATAGAGGTTAAAGAATTCGACAATGTATCACATAAGTGAATCAATTCATTCCAGCCACCATCTGACTTAATTTCATAAGAAGCATAATATTTAGAACTATCTGTTCCTAAATAAACTAAATTGGGGTAATCACTAGAACCGGGTCCTGCTCCAGCTGGAGGGTTACACTTCACAAATGTGTTTTTTTTAGAACCGAATCTACTTTTTACGAATTTTTTAGATACAGCTTCCGAATTGCTATACAAACCAATCAAGGTTCCATTTACATACACATTGGCGTAGTTTGAAAGCGGTGCATCCATATATTGTCTCAAAATTTGGTAAGACAATACTTCTCTTACAAACGAAGGGTCATTTGCTACATTACTTAGCTTTATGTCAGTATAAGTCTCATAAATGTGATCCTTGTAGGTATCTAATTCAATATGAAATGGATTTTTAGTTTGAGTTGCCCTATAGGTACTATTCCCTTTGTACTTCACTCCTACACTATCGAAAACTTGACCGTTAATGGTTACGCTTTGAGCCATTATGTAGTTCTCAGTGCTCGCTTTTTCAGCATCTAGGAGTTGATCCCAATTGCTTTGAGAAAAAACAATTTCAATTTTTTGAACAGTATTTAAATCATAAAAAGTTTGAGCTTGAAGGGTAATTGCAGCAAATAAAGCAATAACTAAAAATGAGTTTTTCATAGTTTGAATCTTAAATTTAACATCTAGTTAACCCACAGACGACATTTAAGTAACAAAACTTTCGTTTTCTAGAAATTAAATTTCATAGACTAATAAAAACCCATGGCCTGCGGAATGAATCCTGTGTTAAACTTCTGAATTACAGAAGCATTTCCATCCAATTCTAAGATTTCACCAGAACTCTGATAGTCCTTAGCATTGGTTAAAAACAAATTGCCATTTGCAGGATTTATCCCTAAACCATAAAATACTTGTCCAGAACTTTGAGCTAGTATTGAAACGGGTTCTCCTATTGAATTTAAACTAAATTGATAAAGCCCATTGTTGATGAAATACAATTTGTCTCCACTTTTAGACATCCTTAATCTAGTGGGTGAATTTTCGATATCGGCAAAACGAAACATTAAGGTTGAACTTGATTCTCTGATTTTATAAATACTAGCTTTTTCTCTATCATTTTTATCAAAGCCGCCAGTGCAGAGTACCCATACATCTCCTGAAGAATCGGCCACAATTGACTCAGGATCTTTTCCTACAATTATTTGTGATTCTAACTGATTCGTCTCTAAGTTCACAAGATCAATCTTATTTTTTGTTCTATTACAAGCATAGAGCTTATCACCCTGAATTTGCATTTCTTCTAACCAACCCCAATTACTTAAACTTACTTTTTTAGTAAGGGAATAATCACTTAGTGATATAGAAAAGAGAGCATTTGCGCCCATAGTACTTACCAATATTTCGTTTTTGTACCTCACTAAATAGCGGGGAGCTCCCGTTACTTTTATTTCCTTAATCTGTTTAAAATCGGTAATGCCAACTACAAAAATTGAATTGCTATTATTGACCGCAATAAAAGCCAATGAATCGACTACCAAAATGGATTGAGCTACATCTCCTAACTTCTTTTGATTAGCTCCTTCAAAAACCTTGTTTTGAATTTGTTGTGTTTTAAAATCAATTACCGACAAACTAGAATTTCCAAATCCAAAATTCCCTTCGTTAAGCACCAAAACACCATTCAATACTTTTTCAATCTGAGTTGGAGCGTCCTCAGAATATTGCGGCCCAAAGTTGTTATCCTTTTTACAAGAAAGTACAACTAAGGCAATAGCAAGTATGGAAATAGCTCTTTTCATCTCAATAAATAAGATACAGTTAAAGTATAATACCTAAACGGCATAGGTCTGTTTGCCACACTTTGGAAAGGTTCATCATAAAGGTTATTCACTTTGAAGAAAGTTCGAATTTTAGTATTTTTATTTATTTTGAAATTATAAGAAATTGAACAATCCGCCAAAAAGTAACTTGGAAGCCAAGCTGAGTTTTCAGAATTTATAAAACGTTGATCGGTAAACTGATGATTATAATTCAAGGCTAATGATTTCCATTTCCAACCTAGATTTAGTTGCATCCTATGAATAGGAACATATAAAAGTTGTCTGCCTTTTTCATCCTCACTGATATTCCAGTTATACGCTATTTTGGAATATAACATAGATTTTTTAATCTCCGTATTAAAACCAATACTCGCCTCGTTTCCATAGGATTTTACATTTCCAACATTTGAAACTCGCCAAATTCCACTTTGATCAGGACTCCATAAAATCCAATCATCAATATCAGAGTAATAGCCGCTAATTCTATAATTCACATTGCTTTTTTTTACTTTCTTATTTCCAGACAGGTTCAATTCTGTTGAAATACCTTTTTCCGGTTTCAGATCCACATTTCCACCCTCTCCCCAATACAAATCATTCATACTAGGAATGGCTCCATGATAAGAAACACTGCCTGACAAGGTCAACACATCCTTTATGGCATTAAAGCCAAGATTAACCGAAGGTAGGAGTGGAAGAGATACATTATCAGTAAAATGAGATTTTATTAGTAGTCCAGCTTTCCATTTATTAAATAATTTCAACTGAAAATCGTGAATCAATTGAAATTCATTCCTCACTTTTTCCTCGCCGTATTTATCATTAAAAGTCTCGATATAATCGTACAAAAATGATGAGCTGGACTCTACTTTTTTAAATAGCTTATACTTCAATCTGTCTTGGACAAAAAAATCAGTTTCCTTACTTTTGGAAGTGAATTGAATGTTTTCATTTCTGTAATCCAATTCAGATAATTTCACCCCCACTTTTAAATCGTTGATCACTTTTTTACCATAATTTCTCCATTCCAAAAAACCAATATTTTGAAAATCATTTTGAGATTCGTTCACTTTTTCCTGCACGTTCAGTTTAGGTAAATTTCTTTCACTTTGTTGATGAATGAAAAATAACTCTAAGCTGTTTTTAGAATTTATCATCCAGCCCACATTCGTCGAGATATTAAAATTATTGAAATCTGCCCCGTTCATTATCTCTTTGGGTACATCTGTCTTTGAAGGGTTCAAATATTCAAAATCATTCCTAGAATTTACATATGCAAAACGGACATCTGCGTACAATTTCTTATTTGAAACCCGAATTTTAGCTTGAGTTTTATAAGTAGAAAAACTTCCAACTGATTGAGATATTAATATTTGAGTAGGTTGATTAAAAAAGGCCATACTCTTTAATTTAACACTCCCCCCTATACTTCCGGAACCATCTATTAAACTAGAAGCACCATAGTGAACATCTACTCTATCCGTACTGCTCAAATTGAGTAATGAAAGATCAAATGTGCCATTCATACTTGAATTTAAAGAAATTCCATTCCAGTAAATTTTGGTATGACTACTGCCCATGCCCCGAAAGGAAACGGCGCTCAAAGCACCCGCTCCGTAATCTTTAATAAAAACATCACTACCCTGTGTTAAGAGTTCATCAAGCGATGAAGTTTCGTTTGATAAAAGCAGGTTCGTGTCAATATGAGAAACAGTATAGTTACTTGAAGGGCTGACCTCTATGACTTCAACCTTTGGCAAATGGATGAGGGTATCAACTTGTGCAAAGGAATTGGTTGCAACACAAACTATTGCTAAAAAAACCAATCTCGATTTCATAACTTAATAAACTTCTTCCTAGTAATATAATCTGAAGAGGATACTTCCAAAAAGTAAATACCAGCATCCAAGTCGGAGACATCGAACTCATTGTCTGAAATGGGAGTTAATTCAACTTCAGTTCCCGATAAGCTTATAATCCTTAAAGCAGCTCCTTTTAACAATCCGTCGACAAACAATTGATTTTGAGCTGGGATAGGATAAACGGTAAGATTCTGATTTTCTAATGTTACAGCAAAATCAGAAAGAAATATTTCTCCTGTGTAGTTAATCAAACCCACTGATTCAATATCAAAACCGCCTGTATACCAATCTCCATTTTTAAAATCAGTCGGGTAAGGGTCATTAATAATTCTCCCTTTGCTGTCTCTTGAAGCATGGACGGTATCAATTGACCCGATAACGTCAACTAATCTAATGTGTGTAATGCTATCCAAGCTTAATCCAGGTGTATTTTTCAATTCTTGAAGATCGAAAGGAGTACCATACTGCCCTTTGTATTTGCCTGCCAAGTTGTTTATTTCAGATGCATCTAGTAAATCAAAAGACCCAATTTGAGTTGTAGTATCGGTTTCAGAATCAGAAGGAAAACGAAAGAAGTGAACTCCATCAGAACTTACTTCAACAAATGCCAATTCGAGAAACTCGTTGTTGAATGAATTTTCAAACACACAAAAATCGGGACCAGGGCCGTCAAATAAAATCCCGTTGTACGACAAAGTAGCTCTACCACTATCACCCAAACTAAAAACCTTTGGGTCGCTTTTCCCTATGGCGTAATCCGTTTTTCCATTATTGACGTATCCTAAGCCTTTATTCGATATGTCGATAAATCCTCGATTTCCAACACAGGTGGATGCCCATGATTTAATAATACTTGAATCTTTAAAAATGGCCTTATTACCAACTACTCCAACCGCACCGGGAAAGCTACCTTGAGCAAAAGCCGAGTTAAAAGCAATAACCCAAATAAAAGTGATTAAGATTCTCAATTTAGTACTATTTTTTGTTGAGTTCTATTCTTTTCATCTCCAATCGAAAATAAATAAATGCCCCTTGGCATTTCCGAAACGGACAATTCTAATTCCTCAACCATTTTTCCGGATTTTACCTTTCTACCACTCATATCTGTCAAAGAAAAGGTACTTTCAAATTCATTCAGTACTCTAATATTAAGGACATCCTTTGCGGGGTTAGGATAAACTGAAATCTCCTCCGAAGGGTTTGATTTTTCAGTGCTCGTGGTAATGTCTAACATTATGTAAACTAATGCTGAGTCTATTAAACCGAACTCATCTTTAATTTGATATTTGATTGTGTCGTTTCCTGTTCTAGCATTTGCAGTGTAAAGAATTGCACCATTATTAGTTATAGTTGCTGTTCCTTTTGAAGGTGTTTTCAAAATATTTATAATTAGAGAATCCTTGACCTCATCAGTGTCATTTTTAACAACCCAAAGACTATCCATAGTGCTTTTAGCTATCGTAAATGTGTCATTCAGGGCTTGTGGGCTTTCATTGATTAAAAGAACAAACTCAGCAGTATCAGACAGCAGGTCAGCATCTGTTATAGAATACAAACAGGTATCCCAACCATAAGCATTTTGATTCTGAACTAACTCAATCGTTCCATCGGCTATTGCATTCGTAGTTCCTTGCTTAAAGGAAGAGATGATTTTCATATTAGTTCCGGTTAATGTTCCATCAGGATCCTTATCGTTTGCCAAAACTTTGTACGAATTAACCACCCCATCAAACGCAGATAAAAATTGATCATCTTCAGCAACGGGTCTAAATTTGGTAGAACTGTTTTTATAAACCAAGCTATCTAAACAAACATAAGTTGGTGTATTAATTCCAAATTGTCCAATATCGGTAGACTCAAAACTCAATTTAATATGATCTACTTTACCTAAACTTTTTAAATCTACCCATGTCCAATGCTTTACGATATAATCATTGGTATTATCCGGATAACGATAATCAGCAAGATAAAACACCACTTTACCTACTTCAACATCATTAATAAAACCTGTAATATTTAATCTAAAATAATCGGTATCATTTCCAGAAGTTCCACCAAATTTTTTGGAAATAGAATTGCCATCTCTTATTGTTTTGCAGGCATAAGTTGAGTTGTTTACAGAAAACCCATAAATGGAATCTCCAGCATTTGATTCTGTAAATGAAATATCTGCAGCAGAGTATGCAACGGCATAACTTCTACTCTTATTTTCTCCATTTCCAGAAATACTAGAATATTGATTGCTCCATGTACCAGCTGCCGTATCGGTTTTGCTAGAAAAGGCAAAACCAGTCCAACTCCCCCAACTTGTATTGTAATTATTCCAAAAGAATGCTGCACCACTCACTTTTCCTAAATCGGAATTAGAACCATTGTAAGCCGAATCTAATTTCGGTATTACATTTTCAAACCCACTTACTGTTTGTCCAAATAGACACATTGATCCCATCAGGGATAATCCACAAATAATTTTTTTTATCATGATAAATTAATAATAACCATGGCATTTTGTTTTAGCCATTTAAATTTACAATTACAGGTTTTGCCCGAACCCATACTTATCGCAAAAATTGGCAGGTCTTCTGACTCGGTTCTCTTTCTTGCCTTCCCCTCAAATTATTGAGAGTGGCTGTGGACGAAAGATCTTAATGAACCTTACAGCTGCGGGTACAGTTTTCGATTTACACGAAATTCCCTTTTCACCACTTTTATCGAAAAGATATTAATGGCACCAAAATTCAAGTGCAAAGTTAGATTAAAATAAGTGCTTAGTGCGAATTATTAGAATTGTAAAGTAATTTAGACCACATATTTTTTTAAAGTCCAATTAACTTGTGTTTATCCAAACCTTTTATATTTTGCAGCGTTGAAAGAGCAAGGCAAAATTGAAATGAGCAAAATCCAAAAGATACTTCTAGTTGATGATGACCCCATTCAAAATCTTATAAATACCAAGTTACTTAAAAGACTAGAAATCAGTGAAGAGATTCAAGTTGCCATAAATGGTAAAAGCTGCCTTCGATTCATATTTGAGCGGAATAGACGAGCTTCCTGAACTTATTTTCTTAGACATAAACATGCCTATAATGAATGGATGGGAGTTCTTGGAATTGCTAACCGGCCGAGGAGCAAACAAAACCCCTAAAATTTACATGCTTACTTCTTCCATTTCGCCAGACGATATTAAGAAAAGTGAAGATCATCCAATGGTTACCAACTACATTACGAAGCCCCTTAGTTTAGCTAAACTTCAAAGTATTAAAGACGAAATTACCGGAATTAAAATTTGACATCTAACCAAGTCTAGTCAAGAATATCTTAAATACTTCCTTCTCGTTTTCTCACCAACCACTCGACTCCAATAAACAGTAGAATAAGTGCAAACAACCATTTTTGGTGAATCAGGTCTTTTATTTCAACTTCTTCATAAGATCGTTTTGTAGCTTTTTGCTGGCTCAATTCAACAATGAGATCATCCCATTGAGCTAACGAGAAAAACTGCCCTCCATTTTTAACTGCAAGTGTTTTCATTAAATTAAAGTCTGCTCTCAGGTTTTTGTATTCCACATCTAATTTTTTCACCGAAAATTCTCCTGATTTTTTAAACTCCTTTCCTTTATCTGTAACTGATGCTAAATAGGTGTATTTACCCGGTGAAAGTTTTCCCATATCCAAGAAGTACTTATCCCCTTCTCTATCCATTTCTAATTCGTAGACTTTATCATTTTCATTGGTCACTTTTATGTAAACCGGTGGCTCATTTACTAATTCGTAAGAAAGATTATAAAACTCTGCATTCCATACAATTGGGTCATTCTCATAATAACTAGTATTTGAAAAAACACGAAAGCGAGAAATGTCTTTTTTAGAAGCTAAATACTGGACAGTTTTAGTAACAAGTTCATCAAACAATTTGTTATTTCCATTTTGCTCATACTCCGACATTTTCCATCGCCAAATTCCTTCTCCAAAAAAATAGGCGCTTCTTTTGCCTTGTGTGTTTGAAGTGAATAACCACAACGGATACTCTGTCTGTATTCCTCCTATACTTTGAAAACCCAATACCTGAGATCCAGCAGAATATTTCAACACACCAAACGGAACCTTAACTGGAGGAAATGAATTAACTAAATCTTTATTTTCGGTTACGGTAAACAAACTAAAATTAGGGTTTAATTTTCCCTGCACAGTATTTGTTTTATTCGCTTGACCACTCCATTGAATTCCCTTATCGGCATTAAATAAGGTCAAATGATTAGTTTGATTTGAAGTTATATTCCACTGTGGCGCAGAACAACTCTGAATTAAATTAAATGCCTTTATCGAACTTGGAGTGTTCATTGGAATTTGAAAGCCAATAAGCATGTTATAATTCTCCTCAATATTTTCTTTTTTTAGTTTAATAAACTCATCTGACTTTAAAACCGAAACCTCATAACTATCTTCCTTTTCAATACTCTTTCTTATGGCAGCAATATCAGGATGTGCGAAATCATAAACCAATAGTACTTTCTGCCTTTTATCCTTAATATTTACATAAACTACTTGTTTATTGTTATTGGTATTTGCCTCACCTTCCATTGGAACAATTTTGACAACAAACTTCTGAATTCCTTCCTTTTCTGCTTCAATATTGAAAGAAAAGTTTGAATAATAATTCGCCGAATTAATTTCTATTTCACTTGAAAACAGCTCTTTACCATAACCAAATACTTTTAACTGGCTCATTCTATTTTGATAGCCATCTACGGCAACATCAATTTTTATTGGAAATTTATTTCCTAAAAAGGCTATTGAATTACTTCGCACACCTACCAAATACTGATCGTTTAGTTCAGATGAATCGCCTACTCCAACGGTAAATAATGGGGCTTCTATTTTCCATTTTTGATAACTAGGATTAGCACCTTTATTGAATATTCCATCGCTTATTAAAACCGTAGCCGTTACATTGTCATAAGTATAGTAATTATTAATGTGATTAATAAATGAAGACAAATTAGTAGAACTTTCAGAAAAATCAAGTTCTTTATTGCTTGACACCTTCTCTCCAATCAACAATGTTTTCCATTCAAAATCTGGCGAAAGGCTCGACATTAGCTCTTCTATTTTTTTATTTATATCTCTTCTATTCTGAGCAGAATCTTTACTCAAAATCATACTCTTCGAATTATCAATCCCTAAAATAATTATGGGCTTATCAAATGATATTGAAGCGTATTTTAGAATTGGTTTTAAAAGCAATGCGCATAAAACGAAAAGAACTACAAAACGAAAAAAAGATAGACTTAGTTTCCAAATGCCGCTTAGTGTATTTTCTTTAAAGTAATATAAAAAGAAAGTAAGGCCTAGACTAACAAATGCGCAGATTAGCAAGTACCAATATGAATAGGATAAGTCCAGCATTTATTAATTAAAATTCAATTATTCTAAGTTCTCAATGGGTTTCAAAAATGATTAAAATAATTCAATGTAGGTCATAAAAAGTGTTTATTTCCTTAAAGCGAAACAGCACCATTCAATCAATAAAAAAGATTGAGTTATTCTTTAACTTCTAGTTGTTCATTAAACGCTAGATTACCGCCTGCGCAGGAATGACGAAATGTAAATATTAATTGACGTGTTGCCTAGCTGGGCAACATTCCGCCATCTACATTAATGGTTTGCCCAGTAATGTAGGTAGACATGTCAGAAGCTAGAAAAAGACAAAGATTAGCAACATCTTCTGTACTTCCCCCTCTTTTTAAAGGAATAGACTCTCTCCACTGTTGAACCATATCTTCGGGCAGAGCCGCTGTCATTTCAGTTTCAATGAATCCAGGAGCAACAGCATTACAACGAATATTTCTTGAGCCAATTTCTTGAGCCATTGAACGAGTAAAACCCAAAATCCCCGCTTTACTTGCAGCATAATTACTTTGTCCAGCATTACCTTGAACACCAACCACAGAACTCAAGTTTACAATTGAGCCAGAACGTTGTTTAAGTACAGTTCTTAAAACTGCCTTAGTCATGTTAAAAACAGACTTGAGGTTTGTATCAATTACATCGTCCCACATCTGCTCAGTCATTCTCATAAGAAGGTTATCACGAGTAATACCGGCATTATTGATAACAACATCAATCTTACCTCCAAAATCAGCAGTAACATTTTTAACTAACTCTTCACACGCAATGTATTCAGCGGCATTCGATTTGTAAGCCTTTGCATTTACTCCAAGTTCTTTTAGTTCATTTTCGAAAGCTCTGGC
>ENA-UOXV01007998-UOXV01007998.1-marine-metagenome-genome-assembly--contig:-NODE-7998-length-10536-cov-6.013739_pt1 | contig 10536 bp, 13 predicted proteins | sample MGYA00238165_ERZ766961 | MGnify/ENA primary metagenome ERZ766961 (study PRJEB28924, sample SAMN03173240) | marine metagenome | biome: Marine; feature: Water; material: Subsurface seawater | place: North... | reverse complement strand
ACTTGGGTCCACCCAGTTCCTTTGGAACATGGGTTTCATGGTTCGGAAAAGTACCGAGACTTGTTCTGTACAATAATACAGAGATAACTTCGTTAGATCAGTTCGAAGTTAGTTCAACATGTTAAATTTAACTGATTCATAGATTTAAAAATTTAATGTTCCAGAAACTTAAGTATGCAAAGTATTACGCAAAAGTATTGCTTAATAATTGGACAGCAAGCAAGGATTCTTACGCTCAACACGGTGAAGATAAACTAGTTGAACTATTACTCCCCGAGGGAGTAAACTCCTTTATTGATATTGGAGCAAATGATGGGGTACTGTTCTCAAATACTTATAAATTTGCTAAGAATGGCGCACAGGGACTTTGTATTGAACCGTCGCCTAATGCATATAAAAAACTTAGGCTAAATCATCTCATACACCCAAGAATTAAATGCTTTCAATGTGCAGTATCTAATGAAATCGGGCAAGTTTTCCTCAAGGAAGATGGTTACGAAGAAACATTGTCAAAGGTTTACACAGAATGTGTTCCTGGATCTTTTAAAATACCCACCATTACTTTTGATCATATTCTCAAGAAATATCCTGATTTTATTAATATAGACTTATTAAGTATCGATGTTGAAGGTCATGAAAAAAATGTCTTAGATGGACTTACCAATGATAAATTTAATGCAAAATTAATTATTATCGAATCTGATAAAAGTGGACACTTAGAAATATTGGAAGACAATTATATTCCTTACTTAACAAATGGGATTAATTTAGTTTATATAAGTAAACTTTTTAAATTGAAATATAATTTCAAATTACCTTATAAATATAAATTCATTAATGAAGTAAAATAAATAAATTTATATCTGTTCAAAAAAATTATATGTTAAAAATTCAGAAAAATAATATTATTCTATCTTCTTATCCTAAATCAGGCAACACTTGGTTAAAATTCATCTTATCATATTTATATGCCAAGAAAGAGACTAATGTAACTTTAATTAATATTGATAAAATTGTACCTGGTGTAATGCCTACTTGGAAATACCTTTTTACAAAGAAATATCTTTACCCATCTGTTTTTAAATCACACTCGATCTATAATTCGAGTAATAATAAATATAAAAATATTTACATTATTCGTGACCCAAGAGATGTATACATTTCATATTACTACTTCCTTGGTGGAGCAAAAAACCTTGAACATTTTAGTTGGTTTATTGGGAATTATCAATTTCCATACGGTCGATGGAGTGATCATGTGAAGTCTTGGATTCAAAATCAAAATAAAGATAATATTGCGATCGTTAAATATGAAGACATGCTTTTAGATATTCACCACGAACTAGACAAAGTAGTTAAAAAACTTTTAATACCATCAACTAAAAATGAAAGGATGGAAGCAGTCGAAAAATCAACATTTGAAAATTTAAAGAGAAAAGCCGCTAAAGTAGGAAACAACTACTTTTTTCGAATAGGCACCTCTTACCAATGGGTTAACGCCTATTCTAACGAAGCAAAAGAACAATTTTGTAAATTTGAAGACATTTCATTACTTCAAGAACTAGGATATCCGTCATTCTAAATATACAACTTGTTGTATTACGCACTTGTATAAGATGGGTAATAAAGTAACAGCATATATTATATTTTATAATAATGAAGGTACAATAAAAGATTCTATTTCATCCCTTCTTAATCAAACAGTAAAAATCGATCAGATTATACTGATTGATGATGGCTCTTCTGACAACTCTTACAACGAAGCATTGTCTTTTAATTTACCTGTAATTAGAAATAAATCTAATTTCGGCAGGGGATTTTCAAGAGCGATTGCACATGAACATTCTAAGAATGAATTTGTTTTATCTCTGGATGCGACCAATATTCTACCATCTGATTTTATTGAGAGTACTCTTCATTGGTTTTTAGATGAGAAAGTAGGAGCTGTATACGGTAGAATTTGCCAAAGAGAAAAGAATACATTATCAGAAAAGTGGAGAAGCATTCACTTATTTAAAGATCAAATTAAGCAAAAAATAAAAGTAAATAACACATTTATTTCGTACGGATCTATCATAAGAAGGAATGCATATAATCAAGTCAATGGTTACAATAAGAAGTTAAGTTTTAATGAAGATAATGATTTAGGTGAAAAATTAAAAAAAAGTAAATATAATGTCATTTTTGACCCAACACTTGAGGTTATTTCTATTTCAAATGAAGGTATATTGAAAACACTCGAAAGGTACTCAAGATGGTATTCTGGATACGGAAACATTCCTAAAATTGGAAATTACCTTAGAAACATCATCTATTCACTGACTTATATGATTAAAGAAGACTTTAATAATAAGTACTACTCCTGTATATTTGTAAGCCTTTTCTGTCCTCATTTTCATTTTTTATATCAACTTTATTTGTACGGGAGAAAATGTTTATGGAAGTAGGAATTATTTATCTTAACTATGATAATCCTAGTCTCTTGGGCGAGACCCTATTGTCACTCAATACTGTTCGTAAATTTGGCATAAAGAGCTGTCTAATAACAAACCATGATGTTGATAATAAGAACTACCCCTTTGATATTATAAAAAAAGTAAATTTGCCTTTCTCAAATAACAAAAATATGAGTTTTATTTACGATCATGCTCCATTTGATATAAATTGGTATATTGACTCTGATGTTTATCTATATGGTGATCCTAGTTTCGCAATAACAAAATGCATAAAACATTCTCTTTGTTTAACGCATTCCCCACTCTATCACTTGGGTTACAGGTCAAATGTTCAAAACGAATTAAAAAATGAAATGAGCAGTAATGACTTAATTGAATATCAAGCAGGTTGGGTAATGTTCAGAAAGAATAATGTTAATCATAAATTATTCAAAAGATGCCAAGAATTAGCTCTGCAATACAAAAATGTTACATACAATCAACAAATATTTTCTTTAGCTGTCGAGCAATCAGATGCTAACCCATTTATTCTTCCCTCTAATTGGAATTACCGAGGCTTCAACCAATATCTCCACGGGGAATTAAAGTGCTGGCACAATCATTGGCCACCTCCACAATCAGTAAAAACTAGGAACGCTTTAAGAGAACCTATGATAATAAAACCTAATATTTCCTTAGCCTACAAATCAAAGTTATTATTTAATTTCTACATTGAAAAAGTTAAAAGAAATTTATTCTTATAGATGGTATTTTAAACTAATTCTCAAGAGATTACTCTCATTAGTTGGTTCTCATAAATACGATTTTGATATCTCTTTTTTAGTTTGCGACACTTACGGATGGATACTTGATGGAATTTGCAATGAAATAATAAAGGACATTAATCTTTGTTCTTTTAACAAGACAAACTTAATTGAAGACATTGGAGATTCCAAAAATTACTTTTTAACGCATTACACAGCATTGTATCCTTTCTTTTGCCATATAAAAGGTTCCTTTAGAAAAAATGTTTTCGTTTTATATACACATGATTACAACGAAAACTCTACAGAAAGAAAAAGAAGCCTTTATTGTTTGTCGATGTGCAAAAAGATTTTTTGTATGAATACTGCTACAAAGATCAAACTACAAAAAGAAGGTATTCCAAATCATCTATTGTATGTAATATATGGTGGTGCAGACGAAGAACTTATAATTCCAAAGAGTATAAGAAATAACAACACTGTTGGAATTGTATCAAATTGCTCTGATAGAAAAAATCCTTTTCTTATAAAACGGATTATACAGAAGCTCAAACATAGGCAATTTAAAGTCATAGGAAGCGGATGGGAAAAAATCCTAAGCGATCAAGAGAATGTCACTCTTGTTTCCCATGATTATAGTAACCTTAATGACCACTACAGAGATATAGATGTATTCTTTTCTGCATCCTTTGAAGAAGGCGGTCCGATTCCTCTAATTGAATCCATGATGTCAAATGCTGTCCCTGTTGTCACAAGAGTTGGTTTTTGTCCTGACATAGTCAATCATGGAAAAAATGGGTTTTTATTTGATGTTATTGATTCTGAAGATCATGTAATCTCACTTATCGAAAAGGCTTTTACATTTAATGAAAATATTAATAATTCTGTAGAACATCTTACTTGGAAAAATTTTAGTTCAAACATTATACAATATTTTGAATAAAGAAAATTACATGTCTTATTGGGGTGCAAATATCTTGCCTCAAAGACTTAATAAAATATTAGAATTATCAAACAAAGATGATCACTTACTAGACTTTGGTTGTGGTCAAGGAGCATACACATATCATCTTAAGAATTTTGATTACAAAATTAAAGGTTCAGATATTCTTAAATACGACCAGTGGAAAAATAATGATTTTTTTGAACAACTAGACAAATTACCACTAAATTATCCAGATAATCTATTTGATGTAATATTTTGCTTTGAAGTATTAGAGCACTGCTCCGATTATATTTCTTTATTGCAGGAGTTAAATCGTATTTGCCGTAGAGAATTTATTTTATCTGTCCCAAATTGTGATTTGGACAACTTATTGAGAGGGGCAAATCTTGTACCTGCACATTGGACGGATCAAACACATTGTAATTTTTTTACAAAAAAAAGTATCACAGAAATCTTGATGAGTAATAATTTCAGCATAGTTACAATAGAAGATTGTCTTGAGATTAGTGTATCTGAGTTTTTCTGGAAAACCTTAAAAGTTCCAAATATATTCAGGAAATTGGGTGCCAAAATCACAAGAGACTTTAAACTATCTCCAACTTTCTACAGTTCAATTTTGATTCATTGTAAAAAAGACAAAAAATCATGATATCAAGATTTGTAAGACATTTTCTTTTAATTTTGATGTTAAATATTCAGTAAAATATTTAATATTAAAAATATTTATTTCTAATATCAATAAATATTGTGAATAAACAATATTATATGTCATAAAGTGTTGCGAATATTTCATCTCAAGAACTCAACAGAATATAAAATGTATGTATCTACAATTTTAAGAGTTTTCGTTACACCCCGCTCGCACAATGTCTACTTGTACTTATTGGCAATCCTTTTTATTTTTTTTGCTAAGAGGAATCTGAAAGGAGCAATTTCAATCCAAAATTGAAAATTTCTATAGTCCATAGTTACCTGGAAAATAGGTTAAATGAAAATTACTACCCATCACACCACAACTGGGCTAGTGACGCTGTTATAGAACATCCTTCTTGGGAAGCTCAATTACTCACCACATCTAAATTTAAAATCCCTCAAAAACTTGAGTTTTTTCTTAATAAAACTGTGTTTAGAGGATCACCCGGTTCTAAGGTCGAGTTGTCTGCGTGGAGAGCTTCAAGAAAATCTGATTTATTTTATTCCATCAGCGGACCCTTGGCTCTCGCGCATTTATACCCTAAAAGACTTCTCTCTTGGGTCTTTACCAAACCTCCCGCCCTTAGTAGGGGATTCAAGCTAGCCCATCGAGCATACAAACCATATAACCTCAGATCCAATGCTGGATTTCTGTGTCTAACTCCGAAAGCAGAAGAGTACTATTCCCGGTTCGCTCCTTCCAAATTTATACCTTGGTGCGTAGACTTGGAACTCTTTGATGGAGCACCTCCTAAAAAACTTCCAGAAAAGCCTTTCTTTTTAGCAACCGGTAAAACATATCGGGATTATGCAACTCTTGTTAAAGCAGCAAAAGAGGTTGTAGCCGAAATTAGAATTATTGGGCCAAGCAATCAAAAGCCGAAAGATTTACCTTCAAATGTGAATTGGATAGAAACTTCTTTGAATCAACCCGATCAGGCAATTGACTACCCTACCCTTCGAGAATGGTATGCTCAGTGTATTGCTGTTTGTATACCGCTAAGCGGAGATGCAGATGACACTTGTGGTTATACAAATATTCTAGAAGCTATGGCAATGTGCAAACCGGTTTTAATGACTCAATCTGGCTGTTTGCACATAAACGCAGAGACTGGTGGATTTGGCATAGTAATAAAGCCAAGAGATGTTCAGGGTTGGGTTAACGCAATAAATCATCTTCACCAAGACCACGAAAAAGCATTAGGGATGGGAAATAGAGGACGGGAAATCGTTGAAAGAGACTTTACAATTGAGCGTTTCAACCAAGATGTACTTGAATTTATTGAAACAATTCTAAACAAAAGTTGAGCGAGGAGGGTAAAGTTTTTTTTAGCGTCGTCATACCGACTTATGAACGACCTAATGATTTGAGGGTTTGCCTGCATTCGTTAAAGGAAGAATTTCATGCGGATTCTCCAAATTATGAATTTATTGTTACAGATGATTCTAAGTCCGATGAATCCAGGACGATGGTTGAGAGAGAATTCCCAAATGTATTATGGGGTAAAGGAAAGCATAATGGCCCCGCTGGGAATCGTAATGCAGGGGTAAGCCGAGCTACAGGAGAATGGATTGTATTTATTGATGATGATTGTATTGCAGACCAACGATACATCTCCACTTATTATAATGCTATAATGCAAAATCCAGAAATCGTTCTTTTTGAAGGCAGAATATATCCTGACAGACCAAGAAAAACTTGGGCAGAATGTTGCCCAGAAAATTCAAATGGAGGAATGTTTTGGACAAGTAACCTATGCGTTAGAAAGTCGACTTTTCTCGAAATAGGTGGATTTGATGAAAGATTTAGGGTGGCTTATGAAGACATCGATTTTGCCTACAGAATCAAATCGAAAGGATTTAAATCGAGATTCATAAAGAATGCTTCAGTTTGCCATCCATGGAGGACCCTAAAATATGAGGGTAACAATTGGAAACCCAAGGGGTTTGAGATTTCTGAATTGCTCCTTTTTATCAAAAAACATCCAAATGCAAAAGAACATAACTCTAGATTAGTTTATGTGAGGCATTTAAAAAGAATGATTACAACGGACTTATTGAAGTGTTTATTTCAGTTTAAAGGAAAAGGTATTCAGACGCTTATTTCGCAAATAATGACAACTATGATGGTTATAAGGAAACTTTAATTTATTAATTATCAAATTAAGGAATGCATAACTATTTTTTAGTTAAAAGACCTTTATTGTATAAGATTTTGTCTAATATGAGACAAAATATTAATTATGAAAAGCTTTTGTATTTAAACGAGATTAAAAAAGGCAATACTGTACTAGATATTGGTGCAAACAAAGGTTATTACACCTCTCTCTTCTCGGTTCTAGTAGGCAGGCATGGAGAAGTACATTCTTTTGAACCAGTACCAGAATCTTACATGAGATTACAAGAATTAAATACTCAATTGAAAAATGTGTTCAGCAATAACCTAGCAGTTGGACAAGAATCTGGTACAGCAACAATTAACTACGATCCCCTTGATAGTGAAAAGGCAACTTTGATAGATACCACCCTATCACTTCCCAAAAAATCTCAAACTGAAGTCATCTCAATTGACGAATATGTTGAAAATCTCAAACTAACCTTCGTCCATTTCATTAAATGTGATGTTGAAGGTTTGGAATTAGAAGTGCTTCGCGGTGCCATGAATACTCTTAAAACTTTAAAACCTAAAGTTTCATTAGAAATAACATTGGCGGAAAATGATCTAAAAGAAGCAATACATCTTTTGAGAAGAGCGGGATACTCTAATTTCCATAGAATTGAAAAAGACTATCCATTCTTTAGCCTCAATACACATAATTATTCAGAAGACTACTTTTATTTATATGCAAGTTGCTGAATTTCTTCCAAAGTTTTTAAAAAAGCATAAGATAATTAATTTTTTAATTCTTTTTAAATTACAGAAAAAATTAATCAAACTAAAGTTTAATGGGAATTCTCATAACTTCATCAGTTTGGCAGACCCTGAACCAAGAAATGCTTTTATTCACCAAGTTTTTGAGTTAGACTTTTTTAAAATTGCTGAAAATTTCATGCCAGAAAATGGCATATTCTTCGATATCGGAGCTAATGTAGGTTTTTGTACATTTGGTTTAATCAGCAGTAGACCCAAGGCAAGTTTCCATCTTTTTGAAGCCAATATTAAACTAATCAATCTTCTAAATTTATCTAAAGGTTTACATGCAAATAATAAAATCTCTATAAACCATTGTTGCATCGGAAATACTGCTGGCACTTCATTTTTTAAAGTTAGTGAGGATCAGTCAGGGCAATCACATGTTTCTAAAACAGTAGAAAACTTACAGGTACCGAATTGTATGCTCGATAAATATTGCGAGGAACAAAAGATCAGTACGGTCGATTTTGCTAAAATTGATATAGAGGGTTACGAGTTGCCTGCATTAAAAGGGTGGAGAAAAAGTTTATCTAATCATTCTATCCGTACTATTCACATCGAAATCATTCCAGAAAATCAGTCAAGATATGGTTTTAATACAAGTGCCCCCCTTTTATACTTGGAGTCTTTTGGATACGAATTGTTTCTTTACAAGAATGATGATTTTAAAATTTTTGATGGAACTCCTAAATTAGAAATTGGGCGGTCAAAACAAATACCTCTCTTAAAATTTGAAGCATCAAAATATCCCTTTTCACATGCAACGGATGTACTTGCATTATCTCCTCTTCAATAATACCTGTGGGAAATTGTAATTTCTTTATTCTAAGAAATAATGACCTTGGTGATGTATTGTTAGCTACTCCATTGCTAAAAGGGTTGAAAACCGCATTACCCAATTCAAGAGTATCTATAGGAGTCGGAAATTGGGCAATGCCCCTACTAGAAAATAACCCATATTTGGATGAGGTCATTTCATGCAATGCACCGTGGCATAATAAGCAAAATTGCAGATTTCCCCCCAACTCTCCCAAAACATTCCTGGAAGGATTACTCTATGTTCTTCTTTCAAAGGAATCACAATATATACGTTCAAAAGAACATTCCCATGGTATAGATGTCCTGGGTAGCCGACAAGGTTCATGGCTAATGCGAAGGGCAAGAATACCAAACAGGCTTGGCGTAAAAGGGTATGCAGGGGGACACAACTGGTGCACAAAATACATAAATTTTCAAGAAGACCGTAATGTTGCGAAGTCAGGATTGAAATTTCTTGAGCTTATGGATACTAAAGTGAAGGTTGATCCGAGACCAACCATTTATTTAACCAAAAAAGAAATATCAGACGCTGAGTTTTATTGGGGACAAGGAACCGCATGCAAGAAGCGGATCATCCTAGCTCCAGGTAGTGGGTTTCCAGAAAAGTGCTGGGGAAACCAAAACTTCTCTGACCTAACTAATCTTCTGCTTGAAAATAAAATTTATCAAATTTCAATCATCGGTTCCAGGGAAGATAAAAAAAGAATCTCGATTAATGACTCTCCCCTACTCACCAACTTTTGCGGAGAGTTAAGTTTACGCCAATCAGCTGCAATGGTCTCCCAAGCAGACTTTGTTATTTCCAACAGTTCCTTGTGCATGCACTTGGCAGGAGCTTTCAATAAACCTTCAATCATTGTTCTTAGCTCTTTTTATGACAGTACTGAACTTCACAAAAAACAATGGGGTTATTCCAATAGTCAAATTTTTGGAAGAGAAGCTTCAAAAGGAATTAATAAGATCGTAAGCCCTGAATTTGTGCTAGCTAATATGAAAGAGATGTTAGCGAATGAATAAAATAATAAGATTCTTATTTCGGTATTACAGAGCCAAAAAACTAGGATTCAAGTTTAGAGGTATTTCTAGCTTTAAGATTCCAACTAAATTAAGTTTAAATGGAAAAATAATTAAACTATCATTTCCAGAAGAAAAAGGTGTTTTCATAGATTTTGTTTCAATCTTTTTAGACGATGATTATAATTTAGCTAGAATTAAGACTAAAAAAATATTAACTATTGTTGATATAGGTGCTAATGTTGGATTTTTTTCAATTGCTGCTCGTTTAGCATTCCCGAATGCCAAAATATTTTCTTATGAACCTAACAATCAATTAGAGGGATATCTTCAGGATAATTTCCTAGAACTTAATATTGAACTGCAGATGAATGCAGTTGGCAGAGATTCAGGAAGAATCCAACTACATAATTGTGGCGACTCTAATCAATCCCGCGTTGTAAGTAATAAAGAAGGACCTATAGAGATGTGTTCGCTTCAATCGGTAATAGAAAAAACCGGCGGGCAAATTGACTTATTAAAAATGGATTGTGAAGGCTCAGAATGGAGTATTCTTGAAGATTCAAAATTATTACAAAAGATAAATAATATTACATTTGAATACCATTTATGGGCAAACGGAGAAGCACACAGTTACCCGCTTTATTTACTTCGTAAAAATGGCTTCAGAATAATTGACTCTCAGCCTTCTACGGATTTTGGAATTATCACAGCATCAAGATTTTAAACATTTAATCTATACTCTTTTATTGAAAATCTGTTTTATCACACATGAACAACTTTCGGGGAAATGTGGTATCTTCGATTATGTAAAGCTTGTTGCAAAGCAGCTTGAAATACTTGGGCATGAGATCGTATACCATTTTATCAAAAAGGATTGTAAAGAGTTGTCTGATTTGCCCAAGGCTGATCTCTACAGTACCCAGTTTGCTCCTTATGCCTATGCGAACA
>ENA-UOXV01007997-UOXV01007997.1-marine-metagenome-genome-assembly--contig:-NODE-7997-length-10536-cov-15.690869_pt1 | contig 10536 bp, 9 predicted proteins | sample MGYA00238165_ERZ766961 | MGnify/ENA primary metagenome ERZ766961 (study PRJEB28924, sample SAMN03173240) | marine metagenome | biome: Marine; feature: Water; material: Subsurface seawater | place: North... | reverse complement strand
CAGAAAAACCAATCAATATCATAAATGCATATTGATAAATAAATCCACTTTGAAACTTGCTAGCTTTTAATGATAGTTTTTTGATTAATAAAGAGAGTCCATCAGGACCAAATTTATCAATTATTTTGATATCAACTATCTTCCAAAAGAATAGTCCCATTTTTTTGAAAGATTTGATAAACATAATGTCGTATAGTTCATCAAAATACCACTTATTAACTAAAAAATTATACAAAGGTTTATTTATTTGAACAAATTGATTTGGTATCTCTTTATTTTTTACAAACAAATAGTAAGAAATTGGAATAGATAAAAGAACAAGAATAGGAGTTATCAAAATAATCCATAAAGGTGGATGTTCTGTACTTAACGGGTTTAAAAATTTGATAGATTCACCCCAAAAATGATTTTCATCTCCATGACCAGTAAACAAGTCTTTAAATAAAAACCCAGCAAAAATTGCACCTATAGCTAATATAATCAATGGTAAAAGCATAACAATTGGAGACTCGTGCATTTCTTCAATTTTCATTTTTTCATTATTGTAAGTACCGTGAAATGTTTTAAAAATTAACCTCCAAGAATATATTGAGGTTAATAAAGCAGTTAAAACTCCAACACCTGCTGCATAATAACCAGCTGTATTGCCTCGGAGGTAAGCAAACTCTATGATAGCGTCCTTAGAATAAAAACCAGAAAGGAAAGGAAAGCCAGTAAGAGCAAGAGTTCCTATAATCATTAAAATCCAAGTATAAGGTAATTTTTTATAAACAGCTCCCATTTGATTAATGTTTTGCTCATCTTTAAATGAATGAATTACCGACCCTGATCCCAAGAAAAGTAATGCTTTAAAAAATGCATGAGTAAATAAATGAAACATAGCAACATTATATGCGCCCACACCAACAGCAAAAAACATATAGCCTAATTGACTACATGTCGAATATGCAATAATTTTTTTTATATCTGTTTGAACTAAAGCAACAGTGGCAGCAAAGAATGCCGTTGTCATTCCAACTACTGTAATTATATTTAATGTTAAAGGTGAGTACTCAAAGATTGGTGAACACCTAACAACTAAAAAAACACCAGCAGTAACCATTGTTGCAGCATGGATCAAAGCAGAAACTGGTGTTGGCCCTTCCATGGCATCAGGTAACCAAGTATGTAAAAATATTTGAGCTGATTTACCCATTGCACCAATAAATAAAAGAATACAAATTAGATCAATTGCTTTTATGTGTATTCCTAAAAATAATAATTCTTTATCAATAATTTGTGGAATTTGTTGAAATACTTCAGAATAATTAACTGTTCCAAATAGATAAAATATTAAAAATATTCCCAAGGCAAATCCAAAATCACCCACTCTATTTACTACAAAAGCTTTTATAGCAGCTGCATTTGCTGAGTCTTTTTTAAACCAAAAGCCAATTAAGAAGTATGAACAAAGACCTACACCTTCCCATCCAAAGAATAATTGAAGAAAATTATCTGAAGTAACTAAAGTTAACATTGAGAATGTAAAAAGAGACAAATAAGCCATAAATCTAGGTTTGTGCGGGTCATGGGACATATATCCAATTGAATAAATATGAACTAATGAAGAAACTAAAGTTACAACAACTAGCATTACAGATGATAATGCATCAATTTTAATAGACCAATTCACATTAAGCGTTCCTGAATTAATCCAAGTAGCAACAACTACATTGTTTTCATAATGATTAACGATAACTTGATAGAATAAAATTAAAGATAAAAATGCTGAAATTGAAACAAAGACACTAGTGATTATCTCTGAATTTCTATCACCGATATAATTACCAAAAAAGCCCGATGTAATAGCAGCTATCAATGGAAGAAATAGTAAAGCAATTTCCATTTTATCCCTTTAAACTATTAATATCTTCAACTCTTATTGTTGAAGAATTCCGGTAATAAACAACTATTATTGCTAGCCCAATTGCAGCTTCAGCGGCAGCTACAGTCAATATAAAGAGAGTAAAAATTTGGCCTGAAATATCATTTAAGAATATTGAGAATGCTACTAAATTGATATTTACTGCTAACAAAATTAATTCAATGCTCATTAGTATCACTATAATATTTTTTCGGTTTAAAAATATTCCAACTATACCGATGGTAAATATTATTGCTCCTAAAGTTAGATAGTGACCTAAGCCTATATCAATCATCAGATTTAACCCCTTTATTACTCTCAACATTAATCATTTCAACTCCATCGGATCTTTCTCTTGATATTTGACTGAAATAACTTTGTTTTTTAACTCCAGATCTTTGTCTAAAAGTAAGAACAATAGCTCCTATCATAGCAACCAACAAAATCATTCCACTTAATTGAAATATATGTATGTAATCAGTATATAAAACATAGCCAATTGCATGAGTGTTACTAATATCTCTATCTAAAGTTAATGACATAGCCGAAACTAGATCTGGCTTATATTTCCATCCACCAATTACAATTATCAATTCAAAAAAAATAATTGCGCTAACAATTAAACCAACTGGAATATGTTTTGAACTTTCACTTGCACTAAACCACTGATTTTTTTGTTGAGCTACATTCAACATCATAACAACAAATAAAAATAGAACAGCAACAGCTCCCACATAAACAATTAACATAATCATTCCAAGAAATTCTGCACCTATCATTATAAATAAACATGAAATACTAATGAAATCTAAAATTAAAAAGAAGACAGAATGAACTGTGTTCTTAGAAACAGTAACCATTATTGCAGAAATAATTGCTATTAATGAAAAGATATAAAAAAAAATTGCATGCGCTAACATAATAATTATCTGTATGGTTTGTCTGCTTTAATATTTGATGCTAAAATATTTTCCCATCTATCTCCATTGTCCAAAAGCTTTTCTTTATTGTAATAAAGTTCTTCTCTTGTTTCTGTTGAAAATTCAAAATTTGGCCCTTGAACAATTGCATCAACTGGGCACGATTCCTCACAAAGACCGCAATAAATACACTTCATCATATCAATATCATACCTAGTAGTTTTTCTACTTCCGTCTGCTCTTTCAGAAGATTCTATAGTAATTGCTTGTGCGGGACATACTGCTTCACATAATTTGCAGGCTATACATCTTTCCTCACCATCAGGATACCTTCTCAATGCATGCTCACCTCTAAAACGAGGGCTAATTTTTCCTTTTTCAAAAGGATAATTAATTGTTTTTTTAGATTTAAAAAGTTCTCTTAAAGCAATAGAAAGACCTCCTAAAAAATCTAACATAAAAATTGTTTTAAATATTCTTGAAATTTTCATAATTAATTAGTTGGTAGTAAGTTAAAATAAAATAGGTAGCTTGCCGTAAGAACAACCCATGTTAGTGATAATGGTAAGAATATTTTCCAACCTAATCTCATTAATTGATCATATCTATATCTAGGTACAATAGCCTTTACTAATGCAAACAATACAAAAAGAAATAAAATTTTAAAAATCAACCAAATAGCTCCTGGTATTAGAGTAAATGGATAAATTTCAATTGGTGATAACCAACCTCCTAAAAAAAGAATTGACCCCATAGCACACATAAGAAGAATATTCGCATATTCACCTAGCCAAAACATTGCATACATCATTCCAGAGTATTCAGTTTGATATCCAGCAACAAGCTCTGCTTCAGCCTCAGGAAGGTCAAATGGTGGTCTATTAGTTTCAGCTAAAGCTGAAATAAAAAAAATTACGAACATTGGAAATAATGGAATCACAAACCACAGATTCTCTTGAGCTATCACTATGTCGTTTAAATTTAAGGAACCAACACAAAGTAGAACATTAATTATAATAACACCTATAGAAACTTCGTATGATACCATTTGAGCGGCTGAACGAATTGCACCTAAAAAAGGGTATTTTGAATTTGAAGCCCAACCACCCATAATAATTCCATAAACTCCTAAAGATGAAACTGCAAATAAATAAAGTATACCCACGTTGATGTCTGCTAATACCTGAGTTGCACTAAAAGGTATGACTGCCCAAGATATCAACGCTAAAGTCATAGTGATAATTGGCGCTAATATAAATATTGCTTTGTTTGAACTTGATGGAATGATAACTTCTTTAAATATATATTTTAAAGCATCTGCTAATGATTGAAGTAAACCAAAAGGTCCAACAACATTAGGTCCTTGTCTTTTTTGAACAAATGCCCAAATACGACGATCAAGCCAAACAATCATTGCAACAGAAACAAGAACTGGAACTAGTAAAAACAAAATCTTATAAGTTTCTAAAAAAATTATATTTAAATATTCCATTTTATTAACCTTCAGTACCTGTAGATTTAAATTTAGCTTTAGAAGTCTTACATTCAGACATCGTTTTAGAGGCTCTCGCTACAACATTTGAATAATAGTAGTCTTCATTATCAATCTTTAAATTTTCTTGATCAAAATTTAAATTTACAACATCAGAAGACTTAATAGAATTATTTTTTTCTTTATATAAATTTATTTGATTAAGTAAACTACTATCAAGCTCATCTTTATCATTAAATAACTTTCTGTGATTCATTGCTTCAGCTAGTTCATTTATTATCAGCCAGTCTTCTTTTGCATCTTCTGGTGGATAAGAAGCTTTATAGGCTTTTTGTAGCTTACCTTCTAGGTTTGTAAAATAACCATCTTGTTCAGTATATGCTGCACCTGGAAGTATAATATCTGACATCTCTGCTCCTTTATCCCCATGACTACCTTGATAAATTATAAATTCATTTTTTTTTTCAAATTTAAGATTATCTACACCTAGTAGGTAAACAATTTCAAACTTATGGTTTTCTAACTTCTTTAATACTTCGTTGGAACCATCTTCAGTTTTATACAATCCTAAATCATAACTACCAACTGTAGCTGCATTTTCTGAAATTGTATTTAAAGAATTCCACTCGTCTGATATCTTATTATTTTTTTTTAAAAAAAATTTAATAGATTCAAAAATGTATTTTGCAGATTTTGTTTTTAGAGCAGACTGACCAAATATAACTAAAGGTTTTTTTGCTTCTTTAATTAAGTTTGATATCACATGTCTGTCTTCTATAATTTTTTTAATATTTGCAATATCACCATCCAGGTAATCATAAGGATAGGTCAGATCACCAACATTGTTTAAAGAAATAATTTTTGTTTTATTTTGTAAATAAGCTTTTCTAATACGTGCATTTAAAATTGTTGCTTCATATCTAGGATTAGTTCCTATAAGTAAAATAAAATCTGCTTCTTCTATTCCATTAATTGATGAATTAAATAAATAATTTTCTCTTTTTTGTGGGTTTAAATATGTGTGATCATTTCTTGACTCAACGTTGTAAGAGCTGAGTGTTTTATTGAAAAACTCTTTAAATAAATAAAGTGTTTCCATATTAACTAGATCACCAGTTATTCCACATATCTTATCTTTATCAGTATTTTTAAACTTAGACTTAATTATATTAAAAACTTCACTCCACGATGCTTTCTCAAATTTACCGTTATACTTTATGTAAGGTGTATCTAAACGTTGATTTAACAGGCCATCACAAGCATATCTTGTTTTATCTGAAATCCATTCTTCATTAATATCTTCATTAATTCTTGGTAAAATTCTTTTTACTTCCCAACCATATGTATCAACTCTTACATTTGAGCCAATAGCATCCATTACATCAATAGATTCTGTTTTTTTTAATTCCCATGGTCTAGCCTCAAATACATATGGTTTAGATGTTAAAGCACCAACGGGGCATAAATCAACAACGTTTGCTGATAGTTCTGATTGCATAGACTGCTCTAGATATGTTGTAATTTGCATATCTTCTCCTCTACCTATAGCTCCAATTTCTGGTACACCCGCAACTTCTGTTGCAAACCTAATACATCTAGTGCAATGTATACATCTAGTCATTTGAGTTTTAATTAAAGGTCCCATATTTTTTTCAGATACTTCCCTCTTATTTTCTTTGTATCTAGATTTATCTACACCATAAAACATGGATTGATCTTGCAAATCACATTCACCACCTTGATCACAAACAGGACAATCCAATGGGTGGTTAGCTAATAAAAATTCCATTACACCCTTTCTTGCTTTTTCAACAAATTCAGTGTTTGTTTTAATATTCATTCCTTCAGCAGCAGGCATGGCGCAAGAAGCCACAGGTTTTGGAGATTTTTCCATTTCTACTAAACACATTCTACAATTTCCAGCAATAGATAATTTTTCATGATAACAAAATCTTGGGATTTCAACTCCAGCTTTTTCACATGCTTGAAGCACTGTTAGGCCCTCTTCAACCTCTACATCAATTTCATTAACTTTTAATTTAAGCATCTTTTTTATTCAATAAGTGTTGATCTACTAAATAAGGAATATCCTTTATCTTTTTAATAGTTGGGTTAAGATTATTTCTATCTTCAATTTCTTTTTTAAAATGTCTTAATAGCCCTTGTACAGGCCATGAAGAACCTTCTCCAAAAGCACAAATGGTATGTCCTGCAATTTGACTGGTAACATCACTTAGCATATCAATTTCATCTCTTGATGCTTCTCCTTTTTCCATTCTTTCAAGCATTCTCCACATCCATCCTGAACCTTCTCTACAAGGTGTACACTGTCCACAACTTTCATGTTTATAAAACCTAGCAATTCTTGCCATACATTTTATAATGTCTTGATCTTTGTTAATAACAACAATGCCAGCTGTACCTAAACCACTTTTTTCAGCTACCAACGAGTCAAAATCCATTGTTAAAGTTTCACAAGTTTTTTGTGGTATTAAGGGCATTGAAGAGCCGCCTGGTATTACAGCTTGTAAATTATTCCATCCTCCTACAACACCACCAGCATGAACTTCTATCAGTTCTTTAAGGGATATACTCATTTCTTCTTCAACATTACATGGATTATTAACATTACCAGAGATACAGAAAATTTTAGTACCTGTATTTTTTGTTTTGCCTAATGATGCAAACCATTTTCCACCTCTTCTTAATATAGTTGGCACAACTGCTATAGTTTCAACATTGTTAATTATAGTCGGACATCCATAAAGACCAATTAAAGCTGGGAAAGGAGGTTTTAATCTAGGTTGACCTTTTTTACCCTCAATACTTTCAAGTAAAGCAGTTTCTTCACCACATATATAAGCTCCCGCTCCATAATGGATATAGATATCTAAATCCCACCCACTTCCTGATGCATTTTTTCCTATTAAATTTTTTTTATATGATTCATCAATTGCTACCTGAAGTTTTTCACCATCTATAAAATATTCTCCTCTTATATAAATATAACAAACATGTGCTTGAACAGCATATGCAGTAATCAAACAACCCTCGATTAATTTATGAGGTTCAAATCTTAAAATATCTCTATCTTTACAGGTGCCTGGTTCTGACTCGTCTCCATTTATCACTAAATAATGGGGTCTTGAACCAAGCTCTTTAGGTGCAAAAGACCATTTTAAACCAGTTGGAAAACCAGCACCTCCTCTACCTCTAAGTTCTGAAGTTTTAACCTCATTTATTATCCAATCTCTACCTTTTTCAATTAAATCTTTAGTGTTCATCCAATCTCCTCTTTTCTTGGATGATTCAACATCTGAACCTTCGTCATTATATAAATTTTGAAATATTCTATCTTTGTCTTTAAGCATTTTTTAAATCCACAAGTGTTTTTCTATTATTTTCAGGTTCATTATTTGTACGACCTCTATATGATCCAGGCTCAGGTGTCTGACCATCTAAGATTTTATCTAAAATTTTTAATGTTTTTTCCTTGTCTAAATCTTCATAATAATTATCATTAATCTGCATCATGGGTGCGTTAACACATGCCCCTAAACACTCAACTTCCATCCAAGAACAACTTTGATTTATTGATAATTCATTTTCATTTTCAGAAATTTTTTCTTTACAAGCTTCGACAAGTTTATATGCACCTCTAATCATGCATGGTGTAGTTGTACAAACTTGCACAAAGTGTTTACCAACAGGAGCCAAGTTATACATGGTATAAAATGTTGCAACTTCGTAAACTTTTATATACGGCATGTCTAAAAATTTACCAATATATTTCATGGCAGCTAATGGTATCCAATTACTGTTTTGTTTTTGCGCTATATAAAGTAAAGCCATTACAGCACTCTGCTCTTTATCTTTAGGATATTTTGCAACAATATTCTTAGCAGCTATTAATGAAGCATTATTGAATTCAAAGTTTTCAGGTTGTTCTTTTGAAGGTCTTCTTAAACTCATTATCTATCCACCTCACCAAATACAATGTCTAATGAACCTAATACAGCAGGAACATCTGCAAGCATATGACCTTTAATTAAGTAATCCATTGAAGCTAAGTGGGAAAATCCTGGTGCTCTAATTTTGCATTTATAAGGTTTGCTGGATCCATCTGATATAAGGTATACACCAAACTCACCTTTAGGAGCCTCTACTGCAGTATAAATTTCATCTTTATCTACACGATAACCTTCAGTAAATAATTTAAAATGATGAATTAAAGCTTCCATAGATTGTTTAATATCTTTTTTTGGTGGTGGGCTAATTTTTCCATCTGCTGATTTAATTATTCCTCTAGTCATTTTAGCTAAGCATTGCTTTATTATAGAAACACTCTCTCTCATTTCATCAATTCTACATAAATACCTATCATAACAATCCCCATTTTTTCCAACTGGTATTTTAAATTCTAATTGTTCATAACAATCATATGGTTGAGATTTTCTTAAGTCCCAAGGAACACCAGATCCTCTAATCATAACACCACTAAAAGAATAATCTAAAGCATCTTCTTTTGTCACTATTCCAATATCAACATTTCGTTGTTTAAATATTCTATTATCTGTTAGTAAAGTTTCAAGATCATCAATTATTTTTGGGAAAGACTCACAAAATTTACCTATATCATCTTCTAGTCCTGTTGGTAGGTCTTGATGAACTCCTCCTGCTCTAAAATAGTTAGCATGTAATCTTGAACCTGAAGCTCTTTCATAGAAAGTCATTAAAGTCTCTCTCTCTTCAAAGCCCCAAAGTGAAGGTGTTAATGCACCAACATCTAATGCTTGTGTGGTAACATTCAGTATATGGCTTAATATTCTTCCAATTTCACAAAACATAACTCTTATAAATTGTGCTCTGATTGGAACATCAATCTTTAATATTTTCTCTATAGCTAAGGCAAATGCATGCTCTTGATTCATTGGAGCAACATAATCAAGTCTGTCAAAATAAGGAACGGCTTGCATATATGTTTTGTTTTCAATTAATTTTTCAGTACCACGATGCAATAATCCAATATGAGGATCTGCTTTTTCTACAACTTCACCATCTAATTCTAAAATTAATCTTAACACTCCATGAGCAGCTGGGTGTTGAGGACCAAAATTAAGATTTAATGTTTTAATTTTTTTTGTCATTTTCTTTTTCTTTATCGCTTTGATCTTTAATATACTTTGTGCCTTCCCAAGGACTCTCATAGTCAAAATTTCTGTAATTTTGTTCTAACTTAACAGGTTCAATGATAACTTTTTTTTGTTCTTCACTATACCTAACTTCAGTATATCCAGTTAAAGGAAAATCTTTTCTTAAAGGATAACCTTCAAAACCATAATCTGTAAGTATTCTTCTTAAATCGGGGTGATCTTTAAATTTTACCCCATACATATCAAAAACTTCACGTTCCATCCAGTTTGCCGCCGGATATATTGCTGTTAGTGATGGAATAACCTCATTTTCATTAATCGCGTAACTTAATATTATACGCTGATTAAACTCATGACTTAAAAATAAATACACAACTTTGAATCGTTGCATTTTTTCTGGATAATCAACTACAGTTAAGTCTATTAACTGTCTAAATTTTGTATTTTCGTTGTTCTTGATAAATAATGTGACATCTATCAAGTGCTCACTATCAATACTTATATAAAGTTGTTCATGCTTAATTTTAGTTTTTTTAATTTTAGTTGTTAATTCTGAATTAATTTTTTTTTCAAGATCGATTAGATTAATCATAATATTTTACCTATCAAAAGAGCCTTTATTTCTAATTTTTTTTTGAAGTTGCATAATACCATAAAGTAATGCTTCAGCTGAAGGTGGGCATCCAGGAACATAAATATCTACAGGAACAATTTTATCACATCCACGAACAACAGAATAAGAATAATGGTAATAACCACCTCCATTAGCACAACTACCCATTGATATAACATATCTTGGTTCAGGCATTTGATCATAAACTTTTCTTAAAGCTGGTGCCATTTTATTTGTTAAAGTACCAGCTACAATCATTACATCAGATTGTCTTGGCGAGCCACGTGGTGCAGCACCAAATCTTTCTAAATCATATCTTGGCATTGCAGTCTGCATCATTTCAACTGCACAACATGCTAAACCAAAAGTCATCCAATGTAATGATCCAGCTCTTGACCAATTAATAAGATTATCAAGTGATGTTGTTATAAAACCATTTTTACTAAAATCTTCAG
>ENA-UOXV01007988-UOXV01007988.1-marine-metagenome-genome-assembly--contig:-NODE-7988-length-10545-cov-5.255195_pt1 | contig 10545 bp, 8 predicted proteins | sample MGYA00238165_ERZ766961 | MGnify/ENA primary metagenome ERZ766961 (study PRJEB28924, sample SAMN03173240) | marine metagenome | biome: Marine; feature: Water; material: Subsurface seawater | place: North... | reverse complement strand
AGCCCCCCCCCCACCGCCCCCCTCCGCCCCCCCCGCCGCCCCCCCCGCCGCCCTCCCCGCCGCCGCCGCGCGCTCCGGACCTCTCGGCAGCCAGGGACGACGGGGCGTGCCTGCGCGGCGGCGGCGATGGCGGCGGCGGCAGCAGCCTTGGCGCCCGGGACAGGTCCGCGCGGCTTGGCGGGGGGCGGCTGGAGCGGGGGGTCCTGCATCTGGCCGAAGGCGCAGGCGCGGCGGTGGTGCCGCGTGAGGTTCGACGGGTTCGAGAAGCCCTGGTGGCACATGTGGCACCGGAACGGCAGCTGATCCTCCTCCTCGCACGTCCGCCGCATGTGCCGCGCCAGATTCCCTGCCCCGCCCGCGCGGTCACGCCCGCTCCGCCCCGCCGGGCGCGCGCGCGCGCGCGGGGCGCCGCGCGGGGCGCCGCGCGGGGCAGGGCGCGGACCCTGGTTGGTGAACCCCTTGCCGCACTTGTCGCACTTGTAGGGCATCTGGCCGTCGTGGAGGAGCAGGTGGGACGCCAGCGCCTGGCGCCGTGAGAAGGCCTTGTCGCACTTGTCGCACGAAAATGAGCGCTCGCCTGTGTGCGTGCGCGCGTGCTTGGCGAGCGAGGACGGGTCCGCGAACTCGTTCCCACAGGTTTCGCACTTGAACGGTTTTTCGCCTGTATGCGTGCGCTCGTGTTTGTGCAGGTCACTCGGCTTCGAGAAGCGCTTGTCGCAGTGCGAGCAGGCGTATCGCCGCTCGTTGGTGTGAAGCAAGTTGTGCTTCTGCAGGTCTGCTGCCGTCACGAAGCCCCTGCTGCATGTCGCGCACTTGAACGTGCGCTCTCCCTCTTTCATCTTCGAGTGACGGCTCTTGATTCCCCATTCCTCTTCCTCGCTTGCGCCGCCCCCGGCTCCCGAACCCCTCTTCGCAGCCTTTCCCCAGACGGCTGCAGCCTCCTCCAGCCGCCCGCGCTTCGACGAAGGGCCCGAAGGGAGCCCCGCCAGGACCACGGACACGTCAACATCACCGCACCGCCAAATTTCGCGCCTGCCATCCTTCTCGATGAGCTTAGCCTCCTGATACGTCTCTGAGACGCCACGGTGCTTGAACTCCAGGGACACGACCCCTGTCGTCAGCGTAGCTCCGTCCGGGGGAGGCGCGCCAGCGGCCTGCTTTTCGGTCGACATCACCGCTCCGGACCACAAGGAATTGTTCAGGGACAACAGCACCAAGAAGCGGAAACAAAAGCCTCCCACGGTCGCTGAGCCTCCGAGTGCCTCTGCGGTTCCAAATCAGCCGCGAGGCCTCGCGAGGCCTCGCGTTTTATCGATCCCGAACAAATTCCGATTTGAACTGAACTGGGTACGGCAAGGACATGCCCGTACAAAACCATAGCGGTAAAATCCGAGTTCCTGGAGGCGTAGTAGGTTTCTACGCTAGTTCATGGCTGGGGCCGATCCCAGCTCCAAGGGCCCCGGCTCCCGCATGGCAGACCAGCCCATCTTCATGCCGGCCCCTGTGTACTCTTTGCCAGGGGGTGGCAATTTTCCCTCGCATGGGGGGGTTCAATCTTATCCAGGAACGTACATGTTTGGATATCCGCAGCATGCTCTCGCCGTCCCGGTGCAGCCTCCGCCCCAGAGCACCTGCTGTGGAGCAGGCAAGCATGCCGACTTACATGTTTCTTCCAACTGCAGATGAATTTGTTGCCGCAGGATGCCACTGCGACCGCGGGTATTGTGGAGCGTGGCGATGCTGCCAAGGTCTCGGCGGCGCCAGGCTAACAGCGCGTGAGAACCGCGCAGTGAGCTAAGGCGTGGCCTGTGGCAGCAGGCTGCAACAGAGGCGGCCAAGGATCACGAGGAGTACGCCGAGGTGGGCTTTAGAGACATCTTCAAGCAATTTGTGCTGCTCGGGTGGACGGCCTTTGGCGGGCCCGCGGCACACATCGCCCTCTTCCAGAAGGTCCCGCCGCGACGCGCACCGCCGGGGGCGCGGACGACCTTTTCGCCATGATTCACAGACGCGGCGGCGCGCCGGCAGGTGTTCATTGAGCGGCTCAAGTGGACATCGACCGGGCTGTTCCTCGAGCTCTTTGCGCTCGGGCAGTGCCTCCCGGGGCCCACCTCCACACAGGCTCGGCCTCCCCTGCCCAGGCCGGCCCCGCCGGCCCCGCTGGCCCCGCCGGCGCGAGCGCGCGGCCAACCGCGGCGTGGGCGCGTGGGGCGCAGGTGTCGTTCGCGATGGGCATCATCAAGCAGGGCGTGCTGGGCGGGCTGCTCTCTGGCGCGCTCTTCCAGTACCCCGGGCTGCTCATGATGGCGCTCATCGGCTTCGCCGCCGACAACGTCGACTGGCGCAACGACTACATCCTCGGTCGCCCCCGCGTCCCGCCGCCCGCGCGCCCCCTGCCGCGGCGCCCAACCGCGCGGCGCGCGCCTGCAGGGGTGTCGTCCGCGCTCGGGGCGGTCGGCGTCGCGCTGGTTGCCGGCGCGGCGCTCGCACTCTCGACCAAGAGCTGCCCGGACCGCGAGACGCGCCTCCTCAACGCCGTTGCCGCGGTCGTCGCGTACATGTACTCGGCCGCGTGGGTCTTCCCGCTCCTCATCTTCCTCGGCGGGTGCGTCACCTTTGTGCGCGACCGCAACGCGGAGGTCAAGGCCGCGCCCGGCAAGGAGGGCATCCAGCAGCTCGGGCTCTCGAAGCTGTGGGGCGGCGCGCTGCTCCTCGTCTGGGTCGGGGTGCTCGTGCTCTGCGTGGCACTGCGCGAGGGCGGCGCGGTGCCCTACGAGGGCGCGGGGCGCGCGCTGTGGTGGTTCGAGTCCTTCTACAGAACCGGCTCCATCATCTTCGGCGGCGGGCAGGCGCGCGCCCCCGCGCCCCCGCGCCGCGCCCCCGCGCTGGTGGCCGACGGGCGCGGGGGGCGGCGGGCAGGTGGTGCTGCCGCTGCTGGTGGAGGAGGTGGTCAAGTACGAGGAGGTGTGCGCGCCAGGCGGAGGCTGCCGCCGCGTCCCCGACTACGAGGCCCCGCCCCGCCCACCCCCGCACCCGCACACGCGCGCGCACCCGCGCCCGCGCAGGCGCGGGGGCGGCAGGGGCTGAGGCGGCGGGGCGGGCGGGAGAGTTCAGGTGCACGGGTGGGACGCCGCGGGGGGCGCGGTGCAGTCGTGGATGTCCGAGGCGCAGTTCCTCGCGGGCCTCGGCATCGCTCAGGCCCCCGCCCCGCCCCGCCCCGCCCCGCCCCGCCCCGCCCCGTCCTGCGTCGGGCTGAGCGGGGGGCGGGGGCAGGCGATGCCCGGGCCGCTGTTCAACATCTCGGCGTACCTCGGGGCGCTGGCGGCGGCGCGCGCTGGCGTCAACGCGCTCGTGGGCGTCGCGGCGTGCTGGGTCGGCATGTTCGCCCCGGGCGTCCTCGTCGTCTTCGGCACCCTCCCCTTCTGGGGCGAGGTCTCCGCCCCCCGCCCCGCTCCGACCCGGACCCGCCCCCGGGCCCGGCCGCGTGCGCCCGCGCGCCACGCGCGACTTGCGCGGGGCGGATGCGCGCGCGGCGGGGGCGGCAGTTCCGCAAGTGGCCGCTGTACCGGCGCGCGCTGCCCGGGATGAACGCGGCGGCGGTGGGGCTCGTGGTCGCCTCCACCTTCTCCCTCTACGACAAGGCCCCGCCCCCTCTGCCCCGCCCCCCGCCACGCCGCCCACCAGCGCTCAGCGCGGGCGGGCGCTGCTGTCAGGTGCGCGCCACCAGCCCCTTCCCAGACACCGCCGTCGCCATCGGTCCTCCTCCCCCCCCACTCTCCGCCTACCCCCGCCGCCGCCGCCGCCACAGCAGCAGCAGCGGGCGCGCGGGGCCGCGGGCCGACGAGGGGGCGCGGGGCGCAGGGGTGCTCGGCTTCGCGGCGGTGGAGGTGTTCAAGGCGCCCGCGCCCGCGGCGATCGTCGCCGGTGGCCTCCTCGGCGCCCTCGGCGTCGCCACCGGCCTCCGCTGGACCGGCGCCCCTGCCGGCTGAGCCGCAGAGCGGCTCTCGCGGGCTCGCCTCGGCACTGTTGCTGTCGATGGAGGCGTGCGTGGACGGGCGTCGCGCGGTTTTGGGGCCTTAGTTGGTCCACCACTCTTGAAGGTTTTGGCAAACATACTCCGAGCAAAGCTGCAGGTCTGCACGCAACCGCTCCGCAACGTGTGCCGCTGTGCTGCACGGGGGAATTGGGACAAGGAGGGTGGCCGAGAAGCAATGCGTGTCGCTTGTGCCCCGCCGCAACATGCACTGGAGACAGCTCGCTGCGCCACCCCATCGCTCCGCCCGCGCACCAGCGGGCGATCAGGCGCGGCGGGAGGCTGCGCGCCACCGGATCGGAGCACACCAGATGTCGAGCGCACGACGCCCGCACAGCGGCAGGCCGCCTGCGCGGGTGCCGCGTATGCGCTCCTTGGTCGTTACGTCGCAGAGCGTGCAGAGCAGCACCCCGATCCCTGCCAGGCACCCCTGTGACGTCACAGGACGGGGCCACGACAGGGCACACCAGGCTGGTCACGGGCCGTGGGCTCGCCTGACCATCCGACAGTTAGCGACAGGAGGCCGTTCATTCCCGCGAAGCCTGCAGGGATTCGGGCCCGGGTGCACCCATCAGTGCGCGCGCTCCAGCGCATTCAGCGCCTCGGCCGCCGCGGGGGTGGTCATGCCACGTCCGACGGCGAACAAAGGTTGGTCCGACGACGAACAAAGGTTGGGCGGGGGCAGGAACCCATAAGCAGATAGAAGGAGGGTTGTTCCCACACGGTCCCGCGAGCAAAGAGGCTGCGTGCACCGCCGCGTGAGCCGCGCGCCGCAGCGTCGGAGCCGCAGGGCAGCGCGGGACGCGCAAGAGGCGGGGCACCTCGCGAGCGTGGCGACGGCGTGGACGGTGGCGAGGGCCGCGGCGAGGCCGCCGAAGAGGAGGAAGAGGATGAAGAAACGGTGGTTGCCCCGCGCGATGCAAGTGCCCATCACCGGGCAGTGGTGGTCGAACCTGCCGCCCCACGCCGGCGCCTCTCGTCTCGTCCGGGGCGCTGTGGGCCCTGCAGCACCCCAGGGGGGACGGAGGGCGGCGCACCGCTCGTAGCAGCGGTTGCAGGTGCTGCAGTGGTGTGCCCGTGGCGGACGCCATAGCTTGCACGTCTCGCACCACTTGTCCACACGCGTCTCCCCGCCGGGCTGCTCTACCCGCCGCAACCCCGCGCCCAGCGACGCGACAACCGAAACGCCCGCCGCACCCTCCTGTTTTGGTGCTTCGGCTTCTGCGGGCACGGGATGCGGCTTGGATGACCCGAGGTCTGGCTCAGAGTCCCCCAACCACGCGACTTCACCCGGGTCAATCGCGTTGACACTCGCGAGCATCCTGCAGGGCTCTGGCCTGAGCCGCGAGCGAGGCAGCGGCTGCGGTGCGTGAACGCTAGGAAAGGGGGTGGGGTGGGAGAACCCGAGAGCCAATAAGGTTGAGAGCAAATGGAGCAACAAAAAGAGGAGATGAACTTCCACCGACGCGCAGATTCCCAGCCCAGCAGCGCTGTCGACGCCTATGAAGGTACCCAGAACGCCGGGCCCCGCAAAGCGCTGACAGGCCGAAATGCCCGGCAGATCCGGTCTCGATGGATTGTTTGCGGCCACGGAAGGTACGACCACAACGGCAACCTCGCTTCCCGCCAGTCCGGGCTCCTGCAAATACACACAAACTGTTGGTGCCCGCGTTTGGAAACTCTCCACATATGCCCTGCCGAGGCCAAAAAAGAGGGTGCTACCTGTATGCCAGCATCTTCTCTCACATTTGCAACGTCTTCACCCAGCGATCCTCTGTCTTGTCGAACGGCGTGCTCGCAGCTTTCCTTCGACGGGTCCTCCACTGGCGGCGGCGACAGCTCAGCGTCGCGGGGTGCCACTTGACCATGGAACCCCGAAGGATCCAGGAGAGGCGAGAGTGCGGCTGGAGAAGGAGTACCAGGCAGCAGCACTCCTTCCTGAGGGTGCATGCTGCCTGGAAAGGCCCGACGCCCAGAGATAACCGCTCCGCCGCCCTGCCCCTCACCGCCGCCAAAAATGGAAGGAGTTCCTCACTGAGAGCTTTTTACTCACAGAGTTACTGACGGGGGGGGGTTCGGTCTGGCAACAAGGCGGTCACATCGTTGCTGTGAGGGGTCATCCGGGGTTTTTCCCCTCCAATACCCTCGCAATCATGTTCGTAGGCCATCACACAGACAGATCCGTCGCGAGACTGGTCCATTGCTCACCAACCTGCTCACCACCAGGCGGCGCGGACCAGCGGGGCCAAAGAGCGCCAAGGTCAGCGAGGAGATGGGAAACTGCTTGTTCGGGGCCACCGCGGCGAGACCTGCAGTCGGCAAGTCGGGGTCGAGACAAGCAAGCGGTTTTTACGCGATCCCCGACCAGTACCAGACGATCGAGGAGGTTCAGACAGCATTGCGGCAGGCACAAAGCCCCATTACGCCATGAGGATTGGATTGCCCGATGCGCGTATCGCAGCTCACGCGCCAGTGAGAAGCGAAGTGTGGTCGCAGGCTGGACTAGAGTCGTCAAACCTGATCCTGGCCATCGACTACACCAAGTCCAACACCTGGACCGGGGAGCGGTCGTTCGGTGGGCGCTGCCTCCACGACACTTGTGCGGGCACGCAGAACCCGTACCAGCGGGTGATTTCTATCGTCGGCCGCACGCTCGAGGTGCCCCCCATCCGGCGCACCTCAGCACCGCGCGCGGGGCGCGTGCCGCATGCTGAGCCGGGCTCCGCACGGCGCGTGGCAGGCGTTCGACGACGACCGCCTGATCCCCGCGTTTGGGTTCGGAGACGCATTCACAGGCGACAGCGCTGTCTTCCCGTTCTTCCCGCACGCACGCCCGTGCCTTGGCTTCAGCGAGGTCCTCCCGCCGCGCCATCACCTGCTCGCCAAGGCCTCGCCGGAGCTGGCTGACGTGCGGGCGGCACACTCGTGAGGGGTGAGCAGGTCCTGGAGCGCTACAACGAGATCACGCCCGGGATCACGCTCGCAGGGCCCACCAACTTTGCGCCGGTCTGCACCTCTCCCGCGTTTGTGTAGCTGGGAGAGAGTGCAGCAGCTGCTGAGAGCTGCGTCAAGGGTGTGGGTCGATTGGCGACCAGGCGATCGATGAGGCGGTGGCGATCGTGGAGCGCGAGCGTGGGTACCATATCCTCGTGATCATTGCTGACGGCCAAGTTGATTCCAATCCGCGTCCCACATGCACCCCCAGTGGGCTCACTCATTGCAGATGGCGTCAGCGCATGCATGCGAGCGGGGGCGTAGGAATCAGCCGACTGAGCGGCTCTGGGAGCGCAGGTAACGTCTCGCCGGGCGACCGAAGAGGCGATAGTGCGTGCGTCCAATTATCCACTTTCCATCGTTATGATCGGTGTGGGCGACGGCCCATGGGATGCAATGCAGGAATTTGATGACGCTCTTCCCTCTCGCAAGTTCGACAATTTCCAGGCGGGCTCCCCATCACGCGAACCCACGTATCCCGGACGCCTCTATTGCTCACCCTCAGATTGTCTCGACAGTTTGTGCCTTTCAACGACCTCATGGCCCAGTTGCCCCCTGGAGTGAATCCCGACGCCTCATTCGCAACAGCTGCTCTCATGGAGGTGGCATACGCTGCACCCCCCCCCCCCCCCCCCCCCCCCCGCCCCGCCGGATGGTACATGGTGTGTTCTAGCATCGGCGGCTCTAGAGAAAATGAAGGTGAAGCCCAACCAACAATTCCGCATGAGTGGGGTCCGTGGCAGATTCCCGAGCAATTCAAGTTGATCAGGAAGCTCAAACTGTTGTAACGGAGTGATACTCCAACTGGGGGAGCACACGCTGCACTCGTCAGCGTGGGAGAAATCGTTTAGGAACGGGGCGGAGACGTGAGAGGCCGTGATCTTGATGAATACATATAATGTAATGAAACAAGGCAAGATTCCAAATACGGGTTTCTGGCATCCCATCCGCATCCGAGCGAGCGTCGTGCAGCGTTGTTGTTCGGCCGCGCTGTCGGGCTGCGTCCGTCTTGAGTCGCGCGAAGCCGCAGAGAAGGCCGTACGGCGTCAAATGAAGTGCGCCGCAAGACGACCAATGATTCGCATTTTTGCGTTGGGGGCACTGCCGAACGCCCGACAGGGGGTTGGTGCGCGCCGGCCAGGAGGCGGACAATCACGACGACATGCCACTTGACGCAGACTTCGCGTGCATTCCGGTCAACAGAGATTGAAAGGCTCGCGAGAGCTGTACGCAAAAGACAGGCCTCCACGGCTCCCAAGCTGAGCAGCGCTCTTTAGGCTTGAAGGGCGGAGCCGTTGAATGAATTAAAGTGCGTATCCGCGCCGCGTGAGGTGGAGTGCCCGCACGGCAACGCGCATGTGAATAACGACCCTCAACTTAGCGAGGAGCACGAATGATTTGATCGATGCATGAGCATGTACTGAGCGCAATGATGGAAGCTGTCGCCCCGACATGAAGATATGTGCGGTTCTGAATACAGGGTCCTGGGTTTGCCAGGAAGTAGGGCGATGCACCCAGAAATGCGCTGCCGAGTAATGCAGCGCTATTTGGCTAGCGATGCCAGGCCTTTTCAGCCATCTGCTTTTCGGAAGCAGACAGCTCCTCTTCTGGAACGCTGTAGCCAAGCAACATCTCGCCGAGTTGCGTCTCCTCGTGGGTACCGCCATAGGGCCCCGCCCCGCCAATCTCCATGTCCGACTGCGCCCACTGTGTCCCGCCGCTGAGTCGGCGCTCAAGTTCAATATTCAACAGCTGTCGTGGAGATAGTGTCGAGACCGGAGAGGAGACTGAATGCAACATCGCGTCTGGTTGCTCCATGTCCGGCACTTGCCTCGAGGGCATCTGCGGCTCGGAGCAATCCTCGACCCCGGAGTCCTGCGCTGAGCGGGATTGCTCACAGTGCGCATGCAGTGCATGTCCGTGCACTGTCGGATTCGACGGAGGTGTTGGCTCTTTTTCGGTGCCCAGGTCATGAACAGGACGGCTCGGGCTTGAAGAGCGGCAGAAAGCAGAAACATTTCCACGAGCGAGGCATGACGTGAACTGGGGCACGGCCAGGAGCTCCAGAGAGCAAGCGCGCCGGCCTGCTCCCTCCGAGGAATGACCCATGATGAAGAACGCCTCTGTAACTGCGCCATTTCCAAGTGCGTGAAATGTAAATAGTTTTGCGCGCGATTGATCGTTCAGTGCGCTCGCCGTCGCCTTTCGGACGGCCTCCCGGTCTGCTTCGAGTGGAAAGAGCTTGTCTACGCTGCGCCCAAGCAGCTCGCTAGCCGTCTTCTTGACGATTGCAGCCATGGGACCGTCAGCTGAGAGGATTGTGTGCGGCCAGACGCTGTCCAGGACCACTACCCCACGTCGCGCTAGCTGTCCACTTTCCAGCTGCCGGCAAAGTTCCTCCGCCGAGGGACCTTCCGAGACAAGTGAGCTTTCCGCGCACGGCAAGAAGTTGTCATTTCTCTCGCGCATGTCGAGTGCCAGCGCACGCATGCCTTCCACCGGCGATGAAGGGCCGGACATCGCTGGGGGCGATTTGCTAGGCGCGAGTCGGTCGCGTTTCCTTTTTTATATTTTTACATATTTTTAGTTTTTGGGAACGAGCTTGGGATCCTGCCCCCGCTGCCCACGCGTCTGTCTCTTGCTAGTCTCTGTGTTGGCCCAGCTCCTGTTCGGTTCATGAGATATCTGTCCCGTGAAGATTGCCTTTGGCTGAGGACGTGAATCTGTCAATTCTTCCGGCTACTGCCCCTGAGAGTCGAGCGCAATGCGCCGGATCGGGGGGTTCCTAATCCCGGGCGCCGCATCTCTCCTCGCAATTCGTCTCCCAAGGTTGTACAAGTTTTCATTGTGGAGATTCGCAAGTTCGCAGCGCACCATGGCGTCGTCTGGCCCACGCCACCCTCACTCTGGCCGCCAGTACAGAGCGCTGGCGCGCTACTGGCGGCGGGTCCAGTTCTCCCAAATGAAGGGGAAGGAGAAGGTGAGGCAATGCGTGAAGTTGAGCGCAGCACGAACGGCCTCGACCCGCGCGGCGCTGCCCTCGCTCGTCTCGTGGAACTGCACCTGCAAGTCGCGCACGCGCGCCACGTCGCCGCTCCGCAGCATCGCCTCGAGGATGCCCACCTCCGCGCCCTCGACGTTCAGCTTGAGGAGCGCCACCTGGTCCCCGCCCGCTCCGCACACTCACGCCCGCGCACTCGCGCCCGTGCCCGCGCGCGGCGCTGCTGCGGGACGCTGGCCGCGGGCGGCGCGGCTGCAAGCGGCGCACCTCAGGCGCGGCCAGCTGCGCGAGCGCCCACTCGATCGACCGCACCTGCCGCCCCGCCGCGTCAGCGCCCCGCCGCGCGGAGCGCCCCGCCGCACGCTGGCGCGGGCGTGGGCGCGCCTCAACAGCCTCCGTGGCGTCCGGCGCGGCGTCGGCGCCCGGCGGCAGCAGGTGGCTGGCAGCGCCCTTGAGCGCCATGCGCTGCTCCGCGTCGCCACCCGTCTGCCGCGCGCGCGCGCCAGTCAGCGCGGCG
>ENA-UOXV01007987-UOXV01007987.1-marine-metagenome-genome-assembly--contig:-NODE-7987-length-10545-cov-9.894852_pt1 | contig 10545 bp, 10 predicted proteins | sample MGYA00238165_ERZ766961 | MGnify/ENA primary metagenome ERZ766961 (study PRJEB28924, sample SAMN03173240) | marine metagenome | biome: Marine; feature: Water; material: Subsurface seawater | place: North... | reverse complement strand
TGAGAATATAAACACAACAACATAAGTTAATGTTTTAGAGTATGTTTTAGAGTATTTTTTATCGTAAAAGAAATGATCTATTAATCTTAGTAAGATTGTTATTAAAAGGGCAAATATTAAGATTATCTCTACCTTTGGTTTTAAAAGGTGTGGGAATGTTAATGCCATTAATACACAAACGATTAATATTATGATCAATTTTTTAAGAGCATCTTTGATATCGTCTTTATTAAACTTTTCATAAAAGCGTTTACTAATTATTCCTAAACAAACTATTAATATTATCCATAGAAGATGTTTTAAATATATATTTTCCACCATATAAAATCCGATTAAACATCCCATTAATCCAACAAATACGATTATAGATAACCCTTTCAAATTAATGTCTACTTCATTCATTGTATAATAGTATAGTGCTAAACTCATGAGAAGATAAAGGAAATAATTTAAAAAATATCTATCGCATGTTTGCTTTCCATTTTTAAAAGCTGAAAAATAAATCGCTCCAAATAATACAGGTATAGCTATCTGTAATTTATCTTTTGTAAATATATCGTCCATTTACTTATGAACAATATTTTTTAAATTTGAAAAAGTTTTGTTAGTATGCGTAAAACATACGTTCATAATGAACGGTAAAATAGACGAGGTCTGTTACTACAATACTCTTTGTAATGGTAGTTATGCGAAAACAAAAGATTTTGTCAAAACGGTTTCTTATGCTACTATAAGAAAATATGTAGCTATTGGAGAAAATCTAGATTTTGAACTAAGACTTCTTCTTGAAGAGAAAGGGAAGAAAAAACTATCACTTGGATTGGCTCTCAAATTCTGCGAAGTTCCTAATACTGATTTTCAATACGACATCTACAAAAGGATGTTTTCACGAACTATAACCAATAAAGAAAAAATAGAACATTTTAATGAATTTACAGAATGTAATATCTGTTGTGAAAAAAGCCAGTTTCAAGAAAAACTCCCTTGTTGTGGGATGTTTGTTTGTTTAACATGTCTTTACAAAACGATTGATATAATGATTAATGATATCTCTTTCTCAGGATGTAAGTGTCCTTTTTGTAGCAGCTACTTTTCTAAGAAATATATTTTTGATATCCTGACTTTCAATAGGAAAAATAAGATTTACAAATGGATATACAATGTTCCGTATCTCTATTTTAAAAGAGAGTATTACCGTAATCTATGGAGGAAAATGAGAGCCATCATTGAAAGGGTTGAAGTGTTACAAAATAAGATGATTGATGAAAACTTAGACTTTGGAAAACTTGTTTCAGGAAATGAAAAAGAAAAATACTATGGCGTTTGTGTTGAATGTTGTCCACCACTCATCAACAATACACAGATATTTACTGACATAAAAATTAATACGATTGATCGTGAATGTGCTGATGGTGAAGGAAATATGGTTGTTCTTAATCATGGCATGTTTAAGTGTGAAAATTGTGGAGACAAAGATAATGAATATAAGAAATGTCCTCATTGTGGAATAAAAACACTGCGTCCGAGTGCTTGTAATTATGTAATTTGTGGTGATCACCGTTGGTGTTGGATTTGTAATGAAAGACTTCCAAATAATCATGAAGGACACAATGTTCATTATTGGACCGGACCAGGTTCAAGTCCATATTCAAATTATTGTCGTAGAAGTATAAACCATAATGCTCCAGACTTTGTAATGGATTGTTGTGATTGTAAGGCTTGTTCAAAACATTCGGGACTTAAACTTTGTAAAACTCGTGAATGCTATAATCGTTGTGAAGGTTCTGAAATTCCACATTGTAATGCGTGTCAAAATTTGATTTAAAACTAATCTAATATGTATAGACTATATAAGATAAAAAACAAAAACAAAGATGAAAAACCTTTACTTTCTTGACTTTGAGACGACTGGATTGAACCCGTATCATGATGAAGTTATTGAAATAGGAATACGTAAGTTTGATGATGAAGGGAGTTATACAACTATGGTTATTCCTGAAAAAGAAAATGGAATACATTACAAATATGTTTCAAAGAAAATCACGGAGATAACTGGTATTACTGACAGTCTCATTATTAAAAATGGTATTGACCCAAAAGAAGGAACTTTCAATATGTATAGGTATATCTTAAATACCTGTGAAGATGGTCCAATATATCTTGTCGCACATAATGGGTTGTCATTTGACTTCATATTCTTTCGAAGGATGCTTCAAAAGTATATGTCAGATGAAAAACTAAGGACACGGTCAACTTCTATAAGTATGGATATTATTAAGAGATTCAGGTATCATGATTCCATGCTTGTAGCGCGATACCTACTACCAAATGATCGTGTAAATCAACCGGCATTATGTAATCGTTTTAATGTAAAAAATGAAAGTGCCCATCGCGCTATGGGAGATGTAAATTCGCTTATTAAGATTTACAAAGTAATGTGTGAACAACTATCTTATATTAATAAGAAAGGGGATAAAACATACTATATTAACAATACAGATACTCTTATGAATGAATTAATGATTTAGAATATACCCACTCTATGTAAAACAGAATATACTACTACTGTTAAGAATATGATTATTGTATAATTTATTATTTTTGATACAAGCGAAAGTCTTTCACTAATATCTTTCTTATTTTCTTCAGAATATTCTTTTAATTCTTTTGATAGTATAAATGATACTAATAAGAAAACAATACCTAATCCAAACAATGTATTGTTAGCTAATTCTTTTTTTAATATACCGTTTTTTGAAAATGATAATAAAGCAATAGAGATTGAAGAATATAACCCTATATTACGTAGATTTGTATGGTATGTCCCAATAATACTATTTTTGTTTTTAGTCATTATAATATAAACTAATATTTAAAATTTTAACTCTGTTTAAAATTAATTATGGATTCTTTATCACTTATAAATGGTCAACAGAGTTATTTTGATGTAAATACATCCTCGGATATAAAAAAAAAATTTATTAACAAGATGTATATAAATCTTTTACCACATCTCTCAATTATAGGATTATCAATGACAACCATGTGGAATGAATATACAGAGTTATTTTTAGACAGTTCTACCGCGAGTGGATTATTTGTTATCATGTTTTATGTATTATTTATATCTACTGCTTTTCTCTATTGTAATTACGATGATATATCTAGTTACTACGATTACAAACCATATTCATATATTTTCACAATGTGTTTTTCATATTTATTGACATATTTTTCAAACTTGTTAAAGACATCTTTTTTGATCTATTGTATCATTTATTTAATAGTTTTCAATCTAACAACTATATTATATACTTATCAAAATACAATCAACTTCAATTATACAACTTTAATAAAGATATCTTTTACATGTGAGTTTCTAATATTTATATTTTTGACCGCTTTTAATGATATAGAATACATTCTTTCAACATATCTTTTTTCTTCAATCGCAACATTATACATATTATGCGATACAGAAAATATGATATCGTCAAACAATCGGACTTTTAATGTGAAAGTAGATAATTCATCATTAGCGGCGGTTTTACTTTATTTAGATATCTTTACCTTATTCCCATTTATTATCAATACTTTTATTGGAAGATAAAAATATAGTATAAATAAAATGTCATCTAGTAAAAAAAAGGAATGGTCAGAAAAAGAAGATAATGACACACTCGTAAATTTACATATTGAGTCAAAATATAATTATATCGTAAATAAAAAAACCAGTGTTATTTACAATTATATAAATAAGTTTTTAGGGTTTTTATCTATTATTTCCTCATCTGTAGCGACGGCTATTATTTGGATCGATCAAGATAAAAATGTAGCTTCCATGTATGATGTAAATGATGGTTCAAATATTTTACTCTCAGATTTATTTAATGGAAATATGAATGTTTTAAAAACATCATTGGGTTTTACAATTTTTTCAACTTTTACTCAAAATTTCTTTAATTTGATAGAAATATCAAATGAATATAAAGATATTTCAGAATCTTATGGTAAATATAGAAACATTATTGAATGTATTGGAGATATTCATCCTAAAAAAAGAGAAGGTAGTGCGAAAAGTACATTGCCCGTATTAAGATACAACATAAATAAATTAAAACAAACTAAAAAACCTATAAATTGTCTTTTAGCTTATATGTTTGAGAAAATATACAAAGATGAAGCTTCTAATAGTTATTTAAAAGAAAAAAATGAGAGATACTCTCAATCAATATTGGTCGATGTAGAAGATTCCGATGAAGAAGATTATTGTATTCATGATCAATATCTGGATAATAATTTAATGAGGGGTTTTAAATCTATAAATCTTTAAATACAATATGTTCTCCACACCATTGAGAACTGATACCTTCATCAGATATCTTTATCAAAGTTTCAACTGCATTCTTTTCTTTTTCATCCATTAGTGTTCTATTTTCATACCAGGGCGAATCGGGACATGTATTCTTCCATTGATGAAATAATTCATCTACATATCTTGAAGTTGTTTCTAAATCTAAAATTGTCATCTTTAAGAAATCAATATCTTCTGAAAGTTCTTGACGACTATTATATGTTTTCATTATTTATATACTTATATTATTATCTTGTTTTTATATAGTTACATCGTCCATGTCCATTGAAACTTCATAAAATTTTCAATTGATTCATTTTTCTTGATAGATTTTAATTTTAAGTATTTTAGTTATTTAATGAAATTACTTAAATATTCGGCGTTTTAAATGTTCAAAGGTGTAAAACGCCTACTAAATTATAAATTTGATATTCTATTTTAAAGATTTGATTATATAAACTTAAATATGGAAAATATTAATTATTCACTTCAAGAATACTTTGAGAAGAAATATCCTAAACAGACATACAAAGTAAAATGCTATGATGGTAGTATTTGTGATGAACTCGGTCTTTGGGAATTTTATGGTGACTGTGGTCCAGATGGAATAGGATATGAAGAATTTTGTAAACTTATAAACGACTTACGTAACTTATTTATACAATATAATTTATTCATTTATGAAGAAGGCGGATATAATCTTCTTGGTGAAAAAAATAAAGTATCATATTCAAATGAGTTTGAAGCACATGTGTTTTGGCATGAATTAACCGGTCAGGATCCACCAGGGACGGAATATTACTATGGCTGTGGACAGAATAGTATTTTTGAATTTAAGGGTTATTCTAATATAACACCAGAAATATTTTTAGAGGATATTAAACAGATACTTGAAAAATATAGCGTAAAACCTACAAAACAAGGTTCCCCACCTAGCGGTTTAAATAGTGTTGCGTCTATATTTTTGAAATATATGGAACTCAAAACACCCCCACATATCATTAAACTAAGAAAATCCCATCAAGATATGAAACATTTAGTAGAAAAAAATAAAAGTTTAATTGAAGAAAATATTAAACTCGTAGAAAAAGAAGATATTAGAAACAAAGTTCAACACTGGTTAGAAAATAATTCAGGTGAAATAAATTTTAAAATAGGTAAAGAATTATATGATATATTAATGTAATCGGCGTTTCAAATGATCAAAGGTGTAAATAAAAAAAATTTATTTTTTCGCAAACATTTTCTTTATTGAAGCTTTACTACCTTATCATTTACAACCTTATAGTCTCTCATATCTAATAGCATTGATGGGTATGGAACGATAGAGTAACAGCCAAATTCAAGATTGACTCTCTTGTCTTCCTTGAAGCCCCACATCTCATAGAATGAAATGAGACGGGAGCATACGCTGCTCTCCTTACCCTTCTTATACCATTCTCCTCCATATTCGTGTCCTTGAGGTTCATCAGAAACCTCTCGGACTTCATAACCTTTCCAAAGTTCTTCCTCTTCTCCTTCGAAGTATTCTTCAACGATGTCGGCGATGTATTCTTCGTCAAGGTTGTAGATAACATTTCCCTCAGATGTCTTTCTCATACACTTTCTCCAGAGCTGATCTACGATGACAGACGTAGCCCCTTCATCGGGATGGAAATATCCGTCCGTCTCTTCTTCGTCTTCTTCGTCTTCTTCCTCCCATTCTTCATCTGAATCTTCTTCTTCCGTTTCTTCTTCACAGTCCATTCCAGCAAACTCATTTGCTACCTCCAATACTAGATCCGAGGCACCCATACGAGCTGACCACTCTATAAGAGTATCCATGAGCTTCCGACCGATACCTCTCTGTTCGGTGTAGATTGTAGAGCATATTGCCGAGAGTGAAAAGAGCTTTTCGGTGTGCTTTTCATTTGTCACATCTTTCACAGCGATGTAACCAAGAATCCTGTTCATAGGGTTGGTGTATGACCACTTCTCCTTCAACTTGTTCCTACGTGCCTTACCTGCTTTCTTGATCTTCGTCCGGATATCATTCGGCATGTGGTTCCCATTCCTGCAGTCTACGTAGCACATGATCATCGTAGGCCCTTTCTTTAGGTCATACCAGAACCCTGCTCCGAAGTCTTCGTCAAAGTAGTTTTCAAGCTCATCCGAATATTGACAGATGAACTCTGCGAGAGGCATCAACCTGAAATCATTCCACTCAGGGCATTCTTCCGTTGAGGGATACATGATCGCCATAAGAGGCTCGCGAGTATGGCCTGTCATCCTTCTCCTTTCCTGTGGCCTGAGAGAGTGTGTCTGTGAGCTGTTTCTCGGAGTCGTTTGTAAATATGTTTGTGGTCTCTATCAAAGGAGTTTCAAATTTTAAGGGATCTTCTTCTTCTCCTTGAAAATTTCTCTTTCCTCAAAAATTTGAAATTTTTTTCTAAGACTCATGTAAACCAAAACGTTACAGAAAGCACAGACACTCACATCCACACTTACGCTCAGGCTCACAGGAACAGACACAGACTACACACCAGACACTCAGGAAACGATGCCCGGACTCACTCGCCAGACCAGCACCGCCGTCAGCAACGCAGGCGTTGCCTCCCAAGACAAGCGCCTCCAACTCGCGATCGCCAAGGCTGAACTTCTCGCCTTGAAGAAGGATCTAGAGCTCCAGGCAGTCGCGAAGAAGCAGCATCAAGAAGACAACGACTTCGCCACCAAGCACTCTCCCGTCATCAAGCACATCAAGCTCAAGCACATCGCGATCCAGTGGATCAACAGCACCTACGACAAGATAGCTATGAAGCAGCAGCGACTCCTCAAGAAAGACGCTTGGACTCAATGTATCTCTCCAGCTGTGACACCCGACCCCTTCCTGATTCAGAATCCTGAGAGGGAGGGTCTCGATTGTCTATGGAAGCCAGAGTTCAAGATTTTCGCTAATGGGGAATGGTTCCCATACGATGACCCAATCACACCACCAACATCGCCTCAGAAGAACAAGAAAGGTAAGGTCTTCTCTTTCGGAGAAGAGATTGAAGTAGCCCAAAGGGATGGACTTCTCCAAGTAGAGAAGGGTCTCCCTATCGCTGAGTTTGATGGACCTCGCATGACAAAGGAGAAGGCGTTTGCTGACATGATAGAACTCTGGTTCAATCTCAAGTACACAACCGGCCGAAAGGTATACACCGAGTTCTGGAAGGAAGAAAAGATCAAGTTGTTCAAGAATATGGGTCTCTTCAATAGTTTCGGCAACATGATGGAAGGTGCTCTAGAACGTTACGCAGATGGAGAAAATGTTCGGTTCTTGTCAAGCAAGACTCCATTCAACATGGACAGCACCTTGGAGAAGCACATGGACATCATTCTCAATCAGTACAAGAAGCACCGAAGCACTCTGGGTTTGAATGTTAATGCGAAGGCCTTCGTCCCATCATTCCAATAGTTAGACTATATAGAAAAAAAGAAAGAAAAATTATTTTTTATGTATTTAAAAACATAGAGAGTATTTAATATATACAATGTTCAGAAATTTCTTTATTAGAAACTTCTTTATGAAAAATAAAAGTAATAAGTGTATGATTGTTATTCATAGAAATCTAAATCTGACAGATGTAAAGGTCAAGCCTATTCCAAATAAGGAAAGATATGAAACTATTGATTATTAAACTTTTCGGCGACGAGCACCGTCGCGGCTGCTTTTAAACCTAGGGGCTGGGCGTTGAGTTTTGCGTGCCGCTGGATTAAGTTGTCCTTCGCGCAGCTGGGTTAAGTTATCCTACTTGTTCCAAGGACCTGGTTTCTGTTCTCTCAAAGGCCCTTCACTCACGGAACTTTCAGGAAATACATCTTTAAACACCTTATTAATGTTGGATACATATGTGTTTGTTACCGCGAAAAATTCTATTTTATCTTCCGGTTTATTGGATTTGACTTTGGAAGAAACTGTAGGAAATTTTTTATGTAGATAATTTAATTTTATTTCAATATCTTCGGAATTATTTATCTTTTTTACATTATCCATATTATTTATTAATTTTTCAAATGTAAAAGGTGACATACATTGTTTATATTCAGTCATATTACAATAACAATTTTGTATCTCAAAATTTCCTTTACGAAAATCAATGTTATTACAAAATTTATTCAGGAACTTACGCATATTATCAGTTATATCGCTTTCTTTTTTCCTTGGCACTTTAGTAATTTTTGCTGCATTTATTTCTTTTCCTATTTCAGCTAGAGCGGTGTATTTTAATCTATCATCGGTAAAACGCTCTTCTGCTCTATTAAATTTATTTGTCAATCCTTCAAGTATTCTTTTAATTATTCTTATAAACTCCGAAGCTTCATGGTTCATTTTGGTATTGGTTATACTTCTAGTAATTATATCAAAGATGTTATTTAATATACTTGGGACGACTGATATAATTGTATAGTAGTCTATAAAAAATTCATTCTTTTGTTCTATGAAGGTATTACGTTCTCTAATATTTTCATTATTATTATTGAATAATTGTGTTGTCCATAAAAGTCTAATATAATTAAATATGGCGTTAGTAAAATAGTGTAAATTTGATATTTGTGGTTGTATCCTCGCTTCTTCTTTTCTCTTTGCCTCCTCTTCTCTTGCTTTTGCTGCTGCTGCTTTTGCTTCCTTTTCTTTCTCTTCTGCTGCTTTTATTTGACCATCATATTTTTGGATCATTTCATTGACTTTTTTTGATAATGAGGATAGTTCTGTTTTCTGGGTAGTATCCAGATTTTTAAATTCATCGGATTCTAAAGTTTTATTTATTTCCTTATTTAGATCTTCAACTCCAAAAAAAGATTTTTTGGATATTGGCGTTCCTGTTTCTCCTTCTATAGCACTAAAACGCCCTTTATATTTTTGAATATTTTCATTTAATTCACCTAAAATTATTTGTTTTCTCGCTTTATTTATTTCTTCTTCCTCTTGTGCTTTTTTAGCTGCTACGTTTTCTGCTATGGTCGTAGCACCTTCAGGAGTAAGTCTTTCAGGGTTTAGGGTTTTCTCTGTGGCTGCTGCTGCTTCTGCTGGTTCTGCGGCTGCTGCTGCTTCTGCGGCTGCTTCTGCGGCTGCTGCTGCTTCTGCGGCTGCTTGTTCCTCTTGTGCTTTAGCTTCTGCGGCGGCTGCCTCCTCTGCTTTCTTAGCTGCTGCTTGTTCCTCTTGTGCTTTTTTAGCTTCTTCAGCTTCTCGTAATTTAGCTTCTTCAGCTTCTCGTAATTTAGCTTCTTCAGCTTCTTGGATCACCTTCTTTTCCTGTAGCTGCTGCTCAAACGCTTGGAGCGGTTGGGTAGCTGCCCGCACAGCCGCGGCGACTCCTGGGTCTTGGTCTTGGGGGGCATCACCGACTCTGCTAACAGAAACCTCCGACAGAGAGCCTCTTCGCCCAAATCCGAATTTTCCTTCTTCTTCTCCTTCTGAGTCACTTTCATCCTCCGATTCAGAAGGAATGTAATCAATTGAACCGTCTTCTTCTTCTGATTCCACCTGGGCTTCTTCTGATTCCACCTGGGCTTCTTCTGATTCCACCTGGGCTTCTTCTGATTCCACCGTGTCTCCTTCTGCAGAAGCGAGACTAAACCAGGGCAGAGACGACACATCATAACCTAATTGTCCTTCGGTTTCTTTAAGAAGAACTTCCGGTTTGATAACTTTTAATAAATACATAACAAATGTTAATGGTAATGGTACTCCTTCTATAAGTAAACTCCTTTTTCCATTTTTGAGAGTTTTGAAGTCTTTTAAAAAATTTTCGCCATTGGGCAAACCTCCAACTTCAACATCTTGAATATCAGTGCTATATATTCTATTTTTTATAAATTGTATATTATCTTCTACTAATTTACCACAGGTAATGGAGGATAAACCGTTTTCACTTTCACTTTCACTTTCACTAATAATAAAAAAAGCTTCTTCTTTTTCACCTGTTCTTCTAAATAATTTATCAAAAGTAGCATCGTCTATGTCTAATATTTGTTCTATAAGACTTTTTATTGTGTCTTTTTTTAATTTTTCCTCTGTTGTCTGTGCTCCACCACCAATGATACGTATCATATTTTCTTCTCTTTTTCTATTTTTCTTATTTGTTCTTTTTCTTTGAGACCGACGATCAACTTTTCTTTGAGACCGACGATCAACTTTTCTTTGAGACCGACGATCAACTTTTCTT
>ENA-UOXV01007986-UOXV01007986.1-marine-metagenome-genome-assembly--contig:-NODE-7986-length-10546-cov-5.800877_pt1 | contig 10546 bp, 4 predicted proteins | sample MGYA00238165_ERZ766961 | MGnify/ENA primary metagenome ERZ766961 (study PRJEB28924, sample SAMN03173240) | marine metagenome | biome: Marine; feature: Water; material: Subsurface seawater | place: North... | reverse complement strand
CGAGATCTACACTCTTTCCCTACACGACGCTCTTCCGATCTAGCCGCCTACAAGCAAGCCAACCTATTGTACATGACGGAAGTTCCCGCGTACCTGAGAGGTCGGTGCTCGTATAAGGGTAAGAAGCCGAAGCTGGAGGTGATCAAGAAGTGCGCCAAGACGGGTGAAGATTACAAACTCCACGTTTTCAGGGCGGAGTACTTCGTCCAGGCGAACTCATCATCGACGGATTCCAAGATTTTCATCACCGACAAGAACGGGTGTGAGATTGACGTCAACGCCACCGCCACGGTGCCGAAGAGGGCAAAAGAAATAAACGAAGGGCATGTACCCGCCACCGATACGTCGGATTCGTTCACGGTCAGCGCCACCGCCGGTTCCTACCAGATTGATCCCGAGACGGGAATCGACAACTGCCCATCGGGGTTGAAGAAGATCTACGCCCCGACCTTCGCGGCACGTGCGACCGGTACAAAGGATGGCAGCGTCAGGGCGACGTGTCCGAGTGGCAAGAACCTCGTCGAGGTGGTCACGCAGACGTCCTGGGACGGCGCGAAGAACGCCTGGACCGTGCAGCACGTGGTCTTCAACGATACCCTCCTGCTTGGCGGGACCAAGTTCACCGAGGCCATCCTGTCGGAGGCAATCACCTTCATGTATCGCGAGCAGAGCGTTGACAACGCCCTCCAGATGGACTTCTGGTGTCTTCACCCGGGCAACTACAGCATCGCGCTGACAGACTCCTCAGTCCAGTCTGTGACTGCGAACGAGGGCTGGAGAGGCGGCGGCGTCATCGTCACGGACAAGAACGACTGCGAAATCTACAGCGACAAACCCACCAAAAAGGTTCCCGACGCTTCCTACTTCGTGGTCAAGTCAACCGCGGCGACCTCGTGCTCGAAGAGAACCTACAACAAGACGCAGGGCTTCTGCACTTACGACATTGATGTCATGGGGAAGCTCTGCAACACAAAAGACACGCGCTCTGCCAACGCCGACGCGGATGGTAAGAAGTGCCTGGCGAGCGTGTGCGCCAATCCGAAGTGCCACGTTCCCATGTTCCTCCAGGACAAGACCTACCTACGCACCAAGGACGACCTGCTCAAGGGCTGCTGCAAGCACTACTCCAGCGCTCTGGGAGATACTCTGTCGGGTTTTCCCATTCCAAAGCCCGCAAACGCCACTCCTCCCATCCCCGTCGTCGATACGGTGCGTAAGCGGTTCATCGCGACCAAGAACACCATCATCGGTGGTCTACTGCTGCATCAGACGCGGTACGCGCAGGAGCCGTGCACGGGCAGGTTCGGCAAGAACATCTCCGGCGATGTGTGCCCCACCGCCGAAAAAACAACCTCCACAGCCTTTGGCGTTGACCCGACGTTTGTGGTTGGCTCGCAAGTTTACGACCCGCTCGTCCAGTCCCTGCTCTGCTGCCGCCCGGAGGAAGGTGCGGTGGTGAACGTGACAAACGCGTCGAGCCCTGCCGCGGCGAGTCCCGCTCCCGGCGCGGCGGCCGATGACATTGGTGCAGACGGCGGCGCCTTTGCCGTTGTCGACGGAGCCTACTACAGGAAGAGCGAGTTGAACGAGAAGGGCATTCCGCTGGGCTTCTACCACAAGTCCCTGGGATCCCGCGCCGACGGCTTCAGCGTGCTCATCGACGTCAACCTCCGCGAGAGCCAGTTCAACCGCGTGGTGGGCTACCTGGAGGACGGCTTCTACCTCGACAAGTACACCAAGGAGCTCACCGCCGAGCTGCTGACGTACAACTCCATGGGCAGGTACTTCACGTACACGAAGATCACGTTCAAGTTCAGCGAGGGCGGCAACATCATCGTCAGGTACAGCATCGACCTCGCCAAGCCCCAACCGTACTGGTACGGGGATGCCAAGGGTGAGCAGGAGCACTACGGGAGGATCATCGCAGAAAGCATGTTTTGTCTCCTGGTCCTTGCGACGGCGTGGGGAGAGTTCATGGAGCTCGTTTCCGTCATGTGGAAGACGGGTTCGGCCAAGCAGTACTTCGCCAGCTCCTGGAACTACATCGACCTCGTGTCCATCGGCCTGCACATCTCTTGTATCGCCCTGTGGATCGCGCAGCTCGTGGCGCTGCGAGAGTTTGACACGGAGGCGAGGTACGACATCTACAAGGACATCACGCAGGACGCACGCATGCTGGAGCTGAAGGACGGCGGCACGCACATCGAGACGTTCGTGAGCGACGTGGTGGACAGCTTCGACGCCATCATCCAAATCCAGGGTGCGTACGCGACCATGAACGGCATCAACATCTTCCTCTGCCTGCTGCGATTCCTCAAGTACTGCGACTTCCAACCGCGCATGGGCGTGGTGACGCGCACGCTCTCGCTCGCGTTCCAGGACCTGGCCCACTTCATCGCGCTGCTGCTCATCATCCTGTTCCTGTACGCGACGATGGGCACGATCGTGTTTGGCTCGAAGATTGAGCAGTTCAGCACGTACATCAGGTCGCTGCGGACGGTTTTCACCTGGTCCGTGCTGGGCGACGACGTCGGCGTCGGGGACGAGCTCTGGGACATCGACAACCTGGGCAACATGGCGCTCGTCGGCATCCTGTACTACATGACGTTCTCGGTGCTGATGATCGTGATCCTCCTCAACTTCATGATTGCCATCCTCTCCGAGGCTTACGGCGAGGTGCAGCAGGCGAGCAGCGAGACATCCAGCTTTGTCCAGGAGGTGGCCACGCTCGTCTCCAAGTACTTCAAGGCGAGGTTCAGCGGCGGCGCCATCCTCACCGACGCCGCCGCGCTCAAACGGATCAAGGGCATGATCGCCGCCGAGGAGCGCGAGCGCCAGAAGTTCAAGAAGTTGTACGGCATGAAGGACACCGCCAACACCGACAGCTGGCGCTCCCCCACCCGCGACCCCGAGGACTCGGACTACTCCGACGAGGACGACATCATCGACAAGGACGGCATGGTTTCCTTCGCCGGCGTGGAAGACGACGACATCAACGTCGACGAGCTCCGCCGCACGCTCGATCACGGCAAGGCTGCGTCCAGGGTGGCGGTTGGCGACGGCGTGACCAAGGCCAAGACCGGCCTCGGCGACACCGGCCCGCTCTTCGACTCCATCCTCACGTCAATCGGCGAGCGCATGGAGAAGCGCAAGATGTCGGAGCAGGAGAAGAAGGTGAACGAGATCCACTCGCTCTCGCTGCTGATGTACAAGCAGCAGCAGGACATGATGAAGGACATGGACCAGCTCCGAGGCCGCGTCTCGGCGCAGGAGCAAAAGACGCAGTGATGTGGCCGCAAACTTTTCACGGATGAGTGACGGTCGAGGCGCCTGAGTGAGGCGCGAGCCCGGCGGATGCGACGAACCACGTTCGGACCATCGACCGCGGCCTCTTTGTCGACCTTATGTATTTACTGTTTTATCTTTATCGTGTTCCGGCATCACGCTCTCGGGCGCGGCGTCGATGAACACCAAGCTGCAAGACTGTGTTTTTATAAAAAGATTATCAAGGCAAAGTACTCACAGCGACACCTCGCGCGCGCCGGCTCACAGTTGCTGTCGTGAATTCGCGAACACGCGCCACGCGATGTCGTCACTGGCGATGTGTGCGTATCACGCCAGCGGAATCGTCGCGGCGAAGCGCGCGAGCGCCGGCGCCGCGTCGTCGAGTCAGCGATGGCGCGATCCGGGCGGGGCGATCTCCTCGCCGCCGCCCGCCCGCCCCGGGGGACCGGCTCGTGCCTCCGTCCCTCGACGCGACGCCGCGGAGCCGACGCCGAATCTCGACGAGACGCCGAGCTGCTTCGCGTGTCCCGTCTGCTCCGGGGCCATGATCCGCCGCTCGAGCGGCGGCAAGACCCTCGCGTGCGGGTTAGGTCACTCGTTCGATGTCGCCAAGGATGGGCACGTCAACCTCATGGGACGCGGCGCGCGCGCCACGGGAGACACCGCGGAGATGCTCGCCGCGAGGAGAAGGTTCCTAAACGCGGAACACTACGCGGACGCCTCGGACGTCGCCAGCGCGTTCATCACCCGCGCGCTCGAAAGGGCTGTCCGCGAAGCAGCCGCCGACGCCGACGCTTCGTCGCCATCGCCATCGCCATCGTCGGCGGCGAACCGGCCGGACGTCGAGCTCACCCCGCGGCGCAGACGCATCGCCGCGAACAAACGCCGGTCCCGCGCCGCACGACCCGCGCCCTCGCCCCCGCGCCCGCGCCCGCTCATCGTCGACTTTGGTTGCGGCGAGGGATGGTGGCTCTCGCGCGTCGCGGCTGCGGCGGCGGCGGCGACCGTCGAGACCAGGCTCGCCGCGACGGACGCGTCCCCTGCCGCCGCACGCCTCGCCGCGCGCCTCCTCCCAGACGGATCCGAGATCGCCGTCGCCGACGCGCAGAGCGACGCGCAGCCCTTCGCGGACGGCTCGGTGGCCGCCGCGTTGAGCGCGTTTGCGCCGAGGAACCCGAGGGAGATGCGGCGGGTGCTCGCGGCGGGCGGCGCGGCCGTTGTGGTGTCGCCCGGGGACGATCACCTACGGGAGCTGAGGGAACGGAAGGATGTCGTGGGTGTGCTGGACGTCGCGGGGGGTAAACGGGAAAGGGTCGTCGAGGCGTTCGAGTCCGCGGGGTTCGTGTCGGACGGCGAGGAAGCCGTAGCTGGTGAGATGCTCTTGGATTTAAACAATTTGAGGGACCTGGTCGGGATGGGACCTGCGGCGTTTCACAGGACGGAGGAGTCCGCCGCCGCGCTCGACGCGTTCTTCGAGGAACACGCGTCGGCGGTGGGGGAGGACGGGACACGAAAGGTGCGCGTGACGCGGTCCTTCGTCGTGCAGTGCTTCCGAAAACCCGAAGAGTGATGACGGGAAGTAGTCCGTTGAGGCAGTAGTCCGTTTAGGCAGATACGAGTAATATTACATCTAGGTAGACGATGATACCCCGTCGTTCGTCGTCTCACGTCGCCCACTCGTCCCCGGGGAGCGTCACCCAGCGGTCCTCGCGCGGCACCGCCACGCGCGGGACCCGTGTCAACCCTTCGAAACACCCGCAATGCGCCAACTCGGCCCACCCGCCGAGCCTGTCCCAAACGCCCGCCGCCGGCCGCCGCGTCATCGCCACGATCATACCCTTCATGTCCTCCGACAACGCCGGGTCCGGTCCGCCCTCGTCCGCGGCGGGGAAATGAACGCGCGCGGACGCCACGTGTACGCGCGAGGAGAACGGGTGCCGACTTTTTGGCGATCCAAACGGAACGCGACCGTGGACCAACTCGTACGCTACGACGGCGAACTCCCACCAATCGGAAGCGGCGTCCCGCGGATCCCCCGCGATGAGCTCCGGGGACATGTACGCCTCCGTCCCCGCGACGACGACGCGGGTGCCGACTTTTTGGCAATTTTCGTCCATCGCCGGGGACCCCACGCGTTGGACCCCACGGTCGCCGAGGTCGGTGGAGAGGTCGAAGTCGACGAGGGAGATGTGGCCGGTGGCCGAGCTCACCGCGACGTTCTCGGGCTTGACGTCGCCGTGCGCGAGGCGCGCGACGGTGTGCACCGCGTGGAGCGCCGCCGCGAGCTCCGCGAGGTAGAAGCGCGCCTGGGATTCCGGCAGGCCGCATCGCCCGCGGTCGCGCGCGGCGCGAAGGTACGCGCGAAGGTCCCGGGCGCCCGGGCACATCGAAGACACCAGATGCGCGTCCCATCCTCCGACCGGCGACGACGACGGGGCGAGGTAGAAATCGTGGAAGCGCGGGAAGAGCGAGCGCGATGCATCGACGTCGTTGTCGTCGTCGTCGTCAGTGGGGATCGAGCCGCCGGTGCCGTCGAGCGCGCGGAGCGCTCGAACCTCCGCGGCGATGCGTGAAGCGGATCCCGCCGAGATCACCATCGTCCCGCCCCCGTCGGCTTTGGACGAGAGGGACACCACCTTGACGGCGAGCGGAGCGGCGTCGTCCGCCCGTCGACACACGTGTACGCTGTGTATCGTGGATGGGTAGGAGAGGAGGTTCGAGGTCAGGTTCACGCGGGGGATGGGTGGGTGCCTGCGGGGGCGACGACGGTAAAGGGGCGTTCGCTCGATCGCTAGGGATGGCGCAGTGGGCATGGATGGGACCAAACGACGACGCACCCGCCGAGACCGCCGCGAGCCACGAGCTCGCCAACGTCGTACGAACCCGCCGCGCACGTCTCGAGCCGACGCAGCTCGTCCATCTCGACAGACATCGCGCGCGGCGCGAGCGCCGCGCGCGTCCAGAGAGTGAAGGCTCCAAAGTTAACAATACGTTTTTGTCTTTCAATACTGTTCGTTTTTGTCACCCTATACACGGTTACTACGCTCGCTGCTCGCGTTCCTTCTTCTCCCGCTTGCGCTCCTTCCGTCGCCGCCGCCTCTCCTCCGCGTCCTCGTCCGCGTCCATCCCAGCCTCGATGTCCCCTTCAGGCTGCATCGCCATCGCCGCGGACAACCCCCCGCCGGTGATGCCACCGAAAGCCTCGCCGACGGCGCGACCGCGACCGTAATAGTCGTCGTCGCCAAAGTCGACAACCTCGTCGTCCATCCCGCCGAGCGGCGCCACCTGCGAGTTCTTCCGCCTCGGCACCCTCTCGGCACCCGGCGACTTGCCCTTCTTGTCCTTCTTGAGCCGCTTCTTCATGGCGTCCGGCATCTCGCCCGCCGCCTCTGCCTGAACCTCAGAGGCGCCGAACAACGACTTGGACGCGCGCTCGTTAGCCTTGCGCTGCCGCTCAGCCTCAGCCTCTGATTCCTCGCGGTCAGCCTCGGCGAACGCGGCTTCCCACTCCGGGACGGCTCCGTTGGGCCCGCCGCACGATTTAGTCGCGGAGGACGGGACGATCTCGTTGTACTCGGGGTTCTCTTGTATGAGAAACGTGGTGAGACCCTTCATGATGCCGTCGCTTCGCGCGATGGACAGCTCCGGGGTCATGCTCACCTCCTCCTCCTCCTCTTCCTCCACCAAACCGTTGGGGAACATCCTCGCGAAGAACGCCCGGAGTCCTTTGCGGTAGAACGTGAGAATCTTAGCCACGAGGAGGCAGACGATGGTGAGGACGCAAATCGCGGCGTTGGTCCTGTCGAACCGGGCTTTAAAGTCAAACTGCGACCCCGAGCTGATCGGGCTCGTGGCGACGTCGAACGCGCCGTCCGCCAGGTAGGACGGCACGTACTCGTACGAGAACATCCAGGTGGAGATGAGAATCTTCACGGTGGCGGCGAGCGGCATGGTGGCCCAGAAGATCTTCGCCATCGTCTCGTCGTAACTGGGCGGCATGCGGCTGGTGCGGAGCAAGGTGTACTTGCCCTCGTAGTACGCGATGAAGCAAAACAGCGCCGCGACGGGTAACAAACAAGGCATGCCGCTGCTGAACACCATACCAGTGAACACCATCTGCATCAGCTGCGCGTACCGCTCGGACAGGGGGAACTCCACGCCCTCGTAGAGGGAGTTGAGAGCGCGTTGCGTCGCGGCGAAGGGCGCCAGGCACCCGCGGGTGATTTTCGGCGTCAGGCCCTTGCTCAGCGCGGACATCGGGTAGACGACGCCGTTGATGAGCAGCGTGGTGCTGATGAGCTGCCCGACGTCCTGGTACCACCCGACGGAGAAGTCGGGGTACGGTCCCTCGAAGAGGTAAGGCACGAACGCCAGGGATGGAATGTCCGCGAACACCAGAAGCGGGATCATCGCGCTGTTGATTGTCAGCAGGAGGAAGAGCTTGATCATCACGGAGGACTCGCGACCAGACTTGGTGTGGTGCCGTTCGAATCCCGCGAACGCCCTGACGAGGATGGCGAGCACGATGTTCGTCGCCGCGGTGAACGCAGAGACCCCAGCCTCGAGCACCTTACCCTCGAAGTAGGCGCCGCACAGGGTTTTGTACCCGTCGTCGTCCTCAGCTAAGCCGACGTACATCATCGCCACGTCCATGACCTTCTCCTTGCAGATACAGTCGAAACACGCCATCGCGGCGCACTCATCCTGCTTGGTGCTCGAGTCGAACCCGCCGGTCCACTCGGCGTTGGCGTCGTACAGCGCGGCCGGGGCGGTGGCGCCCTCGTACGTCGTGGCGTTGCCCGTCCACTTGCCGCGGACGATGAACTCCTCGACGAGGCACTCGGTGGCGTCAACCTGCTCGGAGAACTCGAGGAGCGTCGCGAGGGTGTCCTTGGACGCCTGCCCGGTCACGCCGGTGGTGGTCCAGATGTTGTCGCAGACGAGGGAGCCGTCAGCCTTGGGCGCGTCGCACGAGATGGCGGGCGGGAGAGAGTTTTGAAGCGATTTTGTGTACACGACTGCGGCGCAGGTGATGCACAGCACGATGATCATGGCGAGCCACGCGAGCGCGCGTCGGATCCACGCCTTGGCGCCGATGATGTCCAGGTTCTCCCAGATGACGTCGGAGCCCTCGGGGGCGACGTGGACCCACATGCGGTATCCGTTGAACCGAAGTTTCTTGGGTCGGAAGTACCACGCCCAGAGGTTGTTCGGCTTGTACAGCTTGACGCACTTCTCCTTCGCCGTCTCGGTCTCGTAGGTGACGAACGCGGAGGTGTGCCGGCCGTGCTCGCCGGAGCTCATCTCCTCCTCGATGGTATCCTCGATCGTCTTCACCTTCTCGCGGAGCTTGCCAGCCTTCTCTCGAAGCTTCTCGGTTCCCTTCTGGACCTGTTCCGCCGGGAGCTCCTTCTTGGCGGCGAAAAACTCAGCCTTTGCCAGTCGTTGCTCAGCCGTCTCCGCCGCGCGTTCCGCCGCCGCGCGCTTCCTGTGTAGGCCCAGCACGCCGTCGATGTCGGTCCCGATGACAACCTGGTTAACCTTACCGAACCGGGCAAAGTGTGTGCCGATCTCCTTCGCGTCCGCGTCTCGCGGCATGTAGTCCACCTTGACGGCGTAATCCTGCAGCGAGATGTTGCTGACGTCGATGTTCTCGATCGTCTGCTTCTGCTCCGTGGAGAGCCACCCGACGAGGAACATGAACGTCACCGCGAGCATGCACTCCAGGAAAGAGATTCCCATCATCACCGACCGATCGTCGCCGTCCCACGTGGTGTTGGACACGAACCACAAAAGTCGAAACTCGTTCTCGTGCGCCCACGCCACGGAACCCAGCGTCGGGATGGCAAACCCGGTGAGCTCGCCGCCCGCCTGCTGCTCGTCGAGCATGCCTGACTTGACGTAGGTCATGACGGTGAAGAACCCGAGGAAAAACAGCCCGAGCATCACGCGCTGGCCCCACAGCAGCGACTGGAAGTACAGACCGATGCCCACGGATAACTCCCCGAGTTCCTTCGGGCCGGTGTCCCAGTAAGGGAAAGCCTCGTACGCGGGTCCATTCGCGTCGCGATCCTCCTTGGACGCGTCGCCGTAGTCCGCGACGCATGCGATGCGCACGTTGTTGATGCTCACGCCCATCGCCTCCAGGTCATCCGCCATGGAGAACGCGATGTCCTCTATGACGGCGTGGTGCTTCGACTTTTTCGTCACTCGCGTGATGATGATACCCTTGCGCTCGCACTCGTTGTAAATCTGCGATAAGATGTCGTCGTCGTCGTAGGGTTCTAAGACCTCGGACTCGATGTGCACGTCCACGCCCATCTTCTGGCGGAACACGTTGATTTGCTGCGCGTGCACCTTGGCGTCGTCCCGCGCGGGTTTCACGTACCCGCCTGAATCGTTGGGACCCGATCCCCCACCCTTCTTTCCCTTCTCGACGTCTCCCCACGCCGCCTTGGGCTTGGCGGCCGGGGATTTGGACTTGATGGGTGACTTGGTGGCCTCGGTGACGCGCCCGGGGGTGCCCATCCCGTCGTCCGATGCGTCGTCGAGGTTGGCGTCCGAGATTATGCCCTGGACGTCAGCGGACGCCGCGGCTTCCTTGGCAGCTTTGCGCGCGCGCCTCGCCTCCTTCTCCTCCGGGGTGCGGTGCTTCTTCTTGTCCTTGTCCTTGTCCTTGGATTTCTTCTTCTTCTTGTCGCGGTGCTCGTCGCCACCGGCGCCCTCCACGTCGCTCATCTTCCCCGAGTACAAGTACCCCGCGTGCTACTGCGTACTGCGCTCTTCCGCTCCGATGGAAAGTAGCCGAATGTTCGTTCGTTGGGCGGAATCCAAAACGGGTTGACCAAACAGAGTCAAGTCACCGGACCGCGCGATGTACCCGGTCGACGCACTCGCGCTTCACTGGTGCGCGGGTGAGGCCGATTCGACCGGTGTGTGGGTGCGCGCGACGCTGGGCCAGCGATGGTGGCTCGCGTTGTGAGCGCGTTAGACGTTGAAATTGCTGACGAATATCCATGTTGTTTCCTCGACTTTATTAACAAACAGCGTTAACGTTTCATTTGTAGTCAAACCATTTGCTTGTGATTATAAAATAGCAATTACCTTGAACGCCACTAGTGTCGTATGGAGACCAGTTGCCCGCGGCCGATTCACGCTTCGACATTTTAGCCGGCGGTGGCGGTCCACCATCGGCCGTCCATCACTCCGAGACGCCGGCACCCCCAAGAGGACGCTCGCCATGTTCGGAGTTCAGCAGGCC
>ENA-UOXV01007976-UOXV01007976.1-marine-metagenome-genome-assembly--contig:-NODE-7976-length-10550-cov-16.942544_pt1 | contig 10550 bp, 9 predicted proteins | sample MGYA00238165_ERZ766961 | MGnify/ENA primary metagenome ERZ766961 (study PRJEB28924, sample SAMN03173240) | marine metagenome | biome: Marine; feature: Water; material: Subsurface seawater | place: North... | reverse complement strand
CAGTACACACACTTTCCAAGCGTGCGCCTTAAACCACTCGGCCATCTCTCCAAATACATAATTTGTTTGTTGCTTAATATAAACAATCAAAAAATATTGAAACTAATTTTTATTTAAATTACGATATACATTATATATTTATGAATAACATTTTTAAAACTATAAATTTTTTTTTTCATAATAATTTTAGGCTAAAATACAAAACAGAAATACCTCAAGATAGATCTAATGATTTAAAAGAAATAAAAAATACCAAAAAATATAAAATTAAAATAGTAACTTCATATGATGAAAAATTTAAAAATATCGGCGATATAACCTCCAAAACTTTTGAAAAATATGCTAAAAAGTATGACTATGTATTCGAAAATGTTAAAATGCCAAAATTTGATAGACCCTATGCTTGGAACAAAATTAAAATTTTATTAGATGAAATAAAAAAAAATAATTTTGAATACTTATTATGGGTTGATGCAGATTCATATTTTAATATTTATGAAAAAAATATCTCTGAAATAATTGATGAAAAAAAAGAAATATATATAGCTAAACACTACTGTGAAGTTCATAAGGGTACAAAATATAAAAATGCAAAATTAACAGTATTGAGAATTAATTCTGGTGTAATGCTGTTAAAATCATCAGAATATAATCATAATTTTTTAACTAAAGTTTGGAATAATAAAAAATTTATTAATCACCAATGGTGGGAACAAGCAGCAATTATGGATATTATTGGACTTAGAGCAGAAATAAATCATAATTTAAATGATAATATTGGTAATAATATTTTAAATAAAATTAAATTTTTATCTAGTAGGTGGAATTCCATACCATCAAGACTTGATATAAGTATGGAAAAACATAATCCAATTATAATACATATGGCAGGTATGAAAAATGATGATAGAGAAAGATACCTTAAAAAAAATCTTCTTAATTAAAATTATTTTTATAAAAAATTAGAAAATGGTCCCGCAATGTCAATGATCCCTCCATTGTAAGGTGGCTATCATCTCTATGTGTTAGAAAATCAACTTTTTTATTATATACATAGCATAAATCCTCTGGACATAGGTGTTTATAAGGTTTGTAAAAAAAAATCTCTCTATCACTTATATTAATATAATCATGAACTAGCTCATTGAAATTGTTTATTTTTCTACTTTCTAAATCATCTTTTGAACTGTAAAAACAATCCTGTTGTTTGATAAAGCAAGTTATGGGATTCAATGTTGGTGGAACATGTGGAATTGGACCAAGTATTAGAATTTTGATATTTTTTTTTATTTCTTTAAATGAATTAAAAATAATTTTCAAATTATCAATTTCATCTATGTAGGTAGTAAATATGACTTCCTCATAGTTGTTCATAAATCTTTCTAATTCTAAAATATATTTTTTATAATTAGGACTTTTGGGATGTAAATAATAAAAATTTGAATCATTGTTTAAGGAATTAAACATTGGAATAAAATTTGCTGTATGGCTATTGCCAACAATAAAAAATAATCTTTTTGTAGAATTATTCTTTAAACACTCTGTTCTTAGTCCATCTTTAGATGTGCTATACTTTTTTGAATCTTCAGTGCAAAAATTATATATTTCATTACTATTAATATTAAATCTATAAAATACTGTCCTTTCAGTAAAATCTAATTTTTTTTCTAAAAAATTAGATTCATAAATTATATTCTTAAAAAAAAGTTTTATTTTATTGGTTCTTGCCATTTCTTTAGAAGCAAAAAAAATAAATAATAAAAAAATTAAAAAAATCGAAGAAATAGTATAAAAAAATCTCTTAAAAAAATTGTTTCTAAATTTTATATATCTAAACTTTTGCTCTATAAATTTATAAGAAATAGACGAAAATATTAATGTTATTAAAAAAATAACAACAATATCAATAATACCTATACCAAAGTATAATTTATAAAAATAAATAATTAGTAAATGCCATAAATAGAATGAGTAAGATATGTTGGAAACATAAATAATGCAATTGTGACAAATCTTATTTCTTATTAAATATTTATCATCACAAAAAAATAACAATAAAGCTACTAAAAAAGATGTGAAAAAAATTTTTTGAAAATTTGTAAATGTATCACCACTTAATATTATCAACATTATAAGTAAAAAACTAATAGCTGAATAAATGGCACTTTTTTTAGTAAAAATTCTACTTAAAAATAAGGCAAAAGTTCCCAATAAAAATTCCCAGAAACGAAATAATGGAGAATAGAAGATTAACTTTAGATTATCTTGATTAATATAAGTAAAAAATATACCAACAAAAATTAATATCAGAAAAATCATACTTATTTTTCTGATATTTCCACTAAATAAAAAAAATGTTATTGATAAAAAAATAGGAAAAAATAGATAAAATTGCTCTTCTACTCCAAGCGACCATGTATGATTTAATGGATCAACAAAAATATTATCAAAATAATCGCTATCTTTAAATATATAATAAAAGTTAGATAGACCAAAAAGAGAAAAAAAGATTACATTAAACCTTTCTAAGAAAAGATCTAGTGGTGATAGTAGAATAACTATTAATAACGCTACAGTTAAAAAAAATAATAATACTGGATAAATTCTTTTAAATCTTTTTATATAAAAAGTATAAAGGTCAACTTTTAAATTTAAAGTATAATCGTCTAATAACATTTGTGTTATAACAAAACCGGATATAACAAAAAAAATATCAACCCCTAAAAAGCCATTCGCAAAAAAAGAAATTTCTAAATGATAAAAAAAAACAAAGATTACTGCAAAAGCCCTTAAATATTGAATATATTCAATTAATTTTGATTTTTGATACATTATTCTAATAGTTTAATTTTATATTTATCAAAAAAAGATATTATGTGAGTTAATACAATTATAACAGTAATTATTATTTACAAAATGAATAAATTTATACAGAAAATTTTTTTAAAAAAACGCAGACTTTCATTGGGTGAAATGATCAACCTAGAGAAAAAAAAAATAGGAGAAAAAATACATAAGATTTATAATGGCAGAGTCGCTAATGGCCCTTATAAAAATACCCGAATAATTCCTAAAGAAAAATGGTCTTTTGACTTAGGTTCTAAAATTTTAGGTGTTTATGAAAAACAAGTACAAGAAGCAATTAATAATTTATCTAAAAAAAAAAAAATTAAGACATTGGTAAATTTTGGTGCTGCTGAAGGCTTTCATTTAACTGGTCTTATAAAAAATAGAATTTTAAAAAGATGTTTGGCTTTTGAGATAGATGACACTACAAAAAAAACATTAAAGAAAAATATAAAATTAAATAAGATAGAAAAAAAAGTAAAAATTTTTTCTGAAGCAAATTTTAACATAACAAATAAACTGATTAATCCTGTTGAATTAAAAAAAACCCTATTTTTAATTGATATAGAGGGTATGGAGTATAAAATCATTACTGAAAATAATCTAAAGTTTTTTAAAACAAGTTATCTTTTAATTGAAAAACACCCTTTTATGGAAAAAATAAAAATAAAAAAACTTAAATTTGATAAATTGCTAAAAAAACATTTTATAATTGAAAATATTAAAAATTCTCAAAGAAACCCTTTTATGAATAAACTAAAAAATTTGAATGATGATACTAGATGGATTTTAATGTCTGAGGGACGGCCATGTGAAATGGAATGGATTTTATGCCATCCAAAACTCTAATTACTTATTATCTGAATTGATTTAATAATTTAAAAAATTTTTTTATTTTAACAATTATACCTGATTTATAAAGATCAGTTGTTTATGCTTAATATTCCTAATTCGCCCTGTTCTTCTAATGCCAATAATACTATTGATAACTCATTACTATATTTAATGTCTCTAACTCTTTCATTTATGTAAATTTTTTCTTTATATAAAATTTTATTAAAACTATTATCAAATTTAATTCGATAAATACTTCTGTCAAATAGTGAGGTTAATATAAAATTATTTTGAAATAATTTTGAAAAATTGTTTGATAATCTAATAATTTCTGAAATTCCAATTGATGGTACAAAAGAATAAATTGGTTCTATAAAATTATGATCTTCATGACTTTTTAAATAGATATTTTTTTTTTGACTTCGCTTAGAGTATGTTTCTCCATAAGAAGCTATCGGCCAACCATAGTTTTTACCTTTTTCTATTTTGTTAATTTCATCACCACCTCTAGGTCCGTGTTCTGTAGAAATAATGACATCATTATCTATGTACAAACCTTGAATATTTCTGTGACCTTTTGAATAAATTGATGATTTATTGTTTTCTAGGTCTATAGAAATAATTTTACCAAAAATAGAGTCATCATTTTGAGGTCTGTCTGTAATTCTGTCCGGAGTTTGATTTGTTGTTGATAATAGTAAGTTATTATTCTTATCTTTTATATTTATCACCATTCTTCCAGCTTGAACATAATTCCCACATTCATCAGATGAAAAAGCCTTTACAAATTTCATTTCTTTCATGTTAATTTCGGCTTTAGATACAGATAATAACTGACAGCCCTCTTTTTCTGTATAATAAGAAATATATAATAAATTTTTATCGACTAGACTATCTAGAACTTTTGTTGGCTCTAAATTATTTTTTATTATCAATGGGTTGATATCTGAAGATGCTCTATTTGTGATTTGTTTATTTTCAATAAAGTAAGTATTCCCATAAAGATCTGTAATTAAAATTCCCCCCACATATTTATCTAAAAAAAAGGATTTAAATCTAAAAGCATATCCTCCTTTAATTTTATTTTCATTGTGTGTATTTTTGAAAGATTTTGAAAAATTAATCTTTTTTTTAACAAGATTTAAATTAGTAAATTGTGTTTCTGGAAGAAACTTGACATTATAGTCATTCTTTAAATTGTTGATATAAGATTTATTTCTTTCAAATAATTTATTTCTATATTCATTTTGAAGGTTAGGATATTTTGTATAAATTTTTTCAGTTATCTTAAAATAATTATTATCTAAAATAAATTTAACACTAGTAATAACTAAAATTAAAATTATTATTATTTTAAAAAACGTAATAATTTTTTTTTTCATGTAATGATTGTTTTAATAGATCATAACCCAAGTTAGTCAACATTTAACATGGTTAAAATATTAATATATTTAGTTTTCTATAAATATCCAGGGATGTTCTTTATAGTTTGTATATTTTTTAAACCAAAAAGAGAGGTATCTTTCTGCTAAGTATCCGTACAATCTTGTTTCGTAACCCTTTAATTTATTAAAACCAAATAAATTCTCACATTTTTTTAACCAACCAAAAAGGTCGATAAACCATTTCTCCGCTATTTCAGGCCTTGTGATAAACATTATGTGTGGATTAAAAAAATCTCTTGAATTAACATAATTATTAAAATCTTTTTTATCCTCTTCATGTAAAAGATTAATTGCAGCATTCAATATTCCATCTCCATGATAGATATCAAAATGAAATTTTATTGTTTCTTTTTTTGTATTAAATAAAATAGTTGGATCTTTAATCAATTTCTTCCAACCTTTTTTTATAATTTTAATTTTTTTTGAACCAGAAGTTTTTATAGGATTGCATATTATTGAGGAATAATTATTCCATGATTTTTCTGGTGATGTCAGTAAATAATCAAGATAATTTTCATTATTAATTTTATCTTGATCATTTTGAGTTTTAACCCAAAATCTTCTTTTTTGGCAAAAACCAATCCAGTCTGTAGTTTCTTTACTTAGCATATTTTTCCAATACCAATAATGAAATGTAAGTTCAGAGTAATATTGTTCTTTAAAATGAATATTTATTCCAGATGAAGATTTTATATAATTATCTGGTAAATTATTTTTTCCAACTGCTGCTAATATTAAATTTGTTTTTTCAATTTTTTTTATTGGCTTATCTGTTACACAAAATATTTTCAAATCTTTAACCATTATTTATTTCTAAATATAAACTTAATTTCATGTTTAATTCCTCTAAAAAACTTATTTGATGTTTTGTTAATTATCATTTTAACAAAAGATGCCCAGGTCTGATATCTAGAAAGCATATTCTTATTATTAATATTGGGATGTGAGTATTCATAACACACATAACTATAATTTAGAATTTTTATAATTGATATCTGGAGGTCTGTTAATTTTCCATTAAGACCTACTCTTATTCCATGAATAAGTTTTTGCTTTTCATTTGAAAGTAGCAAATTTGATTGACCAATTAATTCCTGTTCTGAAAACATAGATCCATCATATTTTTTATGAACTTTTGAAATTGATGAAATTATGATCTCTGTTAACCACCTAGGTGTGTCCTTATTCTTTTTTTTTACATGATTTAACTTTTTTATCAAAAATTTCCCCTCCTTAGGTGTTAACCCAATAAATTGATTAGTCATTGCAATAAAATAATTTGGTAATACTCTAAGTATTTTTCTATTAGTTATAAAGTATGCACTATAATATTCTAATGTGGTTCCGTATTTTAATGTTAAATTCTTTTTAAAAAATTGAAATGGTTTGAGTAAAATAGTATCTGCATCCCACATAAGAATTGGTTCTTTTTCTTTATTTATAAAGTTTAACATAAAAGAAATCTTTAAAATTTGTTGATAATACCAAGTTAACCTAGCTTGTATGACTTTGTGATAATTATTATCTTTAAAATATTTATTTGAAATTAATTTAAATTTTTTTAATGAAATGATTTTATCTTCTGCAATAATTTTACAATGCTTATACTTTATTTTTTTTTTAAATATTTTTTTTTCTTTAGTAGGACAAATTATATATAATTTAAAACCAGGATAATATTTCTTAAAATTTTCAATATTTTTTAAAATTGTCGGAATATTACCTGATAATGAAACTTGGCAAATATTTAACATACCTGATCTGTTTATTTTAGATTTAATAACAATGAAAGACTATAATTTAAGATATAAAATAATTTGATGAAAAGCAAATTTTACTCTCTCCAGTTTATATTGGACTTATATTTTCTAAAATCTTACATTTAATCGTAAGCTTAATATATTTTCACTACTCATTTTAGAATTAATTAAGAGGCTTACTCTTAACAAATAAAAATTAATTGAAATAGTACTTTAATATTCATTTTACTTTTTCTAAACTTACGTTTATCAAAAACTAATCAAAATGAAAAATAAAAAAAAATATAACTACAATAATATTGATATTGGTTTTTATGATAATATATTTCATAAAAATAAAGGTGTGCGCAGTGCTTGGCACTATACAAAATTTTATAATATGAAAAAAAAGATTCATAAAAAAAATATTCATCTTGATGTTGGTTGTGGTAGTGGGACATTTGTATCTTTGCTAAGTAATAAAATGAGTTATGGTATCGATATTTCACCTAAGCAAATTAAATATGCCAATGTGAAGTATGGATGTAGGAATAAAGTTTTTTACTCATTTACAAAAAAAATTCCTTTCAACAATAATACTTTTGATTCTATTTCATTGATCGAACTTTTGGAGCACCTGTCTGATAAAGAGATCTATGTCCTGTTTAAAGAAATTTTACGTGTATTAAAACGAGATGGTACCATTCATATGACTACTCCAAATTATTTATCTTTTTGGCCACTACTAGAGCTAATACTTAATAAAGTCTCAAAAGTTTCTTATGAGCACCAGCATATTAACAAATTTAATCGTTTTAATATTAATAAAATTACAAATAAATTAAAAATTAAAATAGTAGAAAAAAATACATTTATGTTGATTGGTCCATTTCTTGCTTTTTTTTCTTTTAAGATTTCTACGTTATGGATAATTGTTGATAATTTTTTAACTAAAATTTTCCCAGGTTTTTTAATATATGTTAAGATAATAAAAAAATAAGTTGATTACTTTTAAATATAAAAAACAAATTGAAATTTTTAGTTTAATAATTTTAATATTTTCATCTTTTTTTATAAATTTTTACTTTGGTCATCAAGGTTTAATGCCACTGGATGATTTACAAAATTTTAGTTCTGGATATAGGATACTTACTGGTGACTTTCCATTTATAGATTATTATTCAATAACAGGACCTATCCTAGATATATGGCAATCAATACTTTATAAAATATTAGGAGTAAGTTGGAGTTCTTTGGTTATTCACTCATCAATATTAAATGTTTTATACACTTTAATTATCTATTTTTTTTTAAGATCACATAATTTTCAAATTTTTTATACCTTTTTTTATTCTTTATCTGCAGGTATCTTGATGTATCCCCCAGCAGGAAACCCTACTGTTGAACATCATTCATTAATAATAAGTCTGATTGCTTTTATTTTTTTTATTATTGGGCTTAAAAAAAATAATAACTATTACTTGTTTTTAAGTCCCCTTTTTTTTACTGTCGCTTTCTTTATAAAGCAAGTTCCAACAAGTTATTTTATAATATTTACAATTATTATTTATTTTTCACAGATATATAAAAAGATTGATTTAATCAACTTTAAGGTGCTTACTTCATCTAGTTTAATCTCATTATTTATAATTTCACTTTATTTCTTTATCAATAAAGTTCCGATCGAGCTTTTTTTTAATCAATATGTCATCATTGCTATGGATCTTGGTGAATCTAGATTTAATCAGGTTAGTCTGTCACATATTCATGAAAATATTTCTAAACTATTTTTTTTATTATTTTTGTTAATTCCATCTTTTGTTTTCTTTATAAAGGGTAATAAAAAAAATTCTTTTATTATTCTATTTGGTTTGAGTTTTATTATTTGTTTTTATGAAATTCACTCAAACAACCAACCTATTACTTTTGCTTTGTTGCCCTTTTTTTTAGGACTCCTTCACAATGATTTATCAATCAACATTTCAAAATCAAAATTTACTGAATATTTTTTTTATATTATTATATCCTATGCTTTTTTTAGAATTTTAAGATTTGAATTTTATTATTTCTATATCTATTTATTCATACTTATATTTTTATTTAATAAAAAGTTTTTTAAAAATAAATTAAAATATTTGAATTTCCTATTTGTCATATACTTGGCTATTACAACATCTTTTTATTATGAAAAATATGTCAAAATTAGATCTTGGGATGACTTAAAAAAAAATGACTTACAAAGTAGTTTTAAAGGTGAACAAATAGATATTATGTTTAAAAACTTAAATTGGAAAACTATAAATTTTCAAGACTCAAATTTAGAAAAACAAACCATTAATGAATTGCTAATTTACTTAAAAACATTAGATGAAAATTACAACTATATTATGATAACAGACTATCAAATTTATAATGCAATTTTAAATAGAAAAAATTTTTCTCCAGTAAAATATTGGTTTGTTGGCGCTACATACCCTCATGTAAATAATCCAAATAGAAATGAATTTGAAATTTTTTTTAAAAATAAAATCATAAATAATAATATTCAAGAAATTATGATAGATGGTAGTGCTAATTTTAATGAAAACGATTTAAATGAATTTAAATGGCTTGCAACTTGTCTTTTAAGAAACAAAGATTACTCTTTTAAAAATGAAAATATTAAAATTTATAAAATTAAAAAAAATTGCATCAATTAAATAATCCAATCTTTTAATATTTTTCTATTTTTAAGAATGTATGCAGGAAAAGTTTTATTAATTTTTTTAACTTTATAAATTTCATTTCTACCAATTATATCTTTACCTTTTAAGATTTTTTCTTCTATGCTTTTTATATTTAATTTTTTTAAATCAATTTTTTCCTTAAATACATATGGATCATTAGTCTCGCATAAGTTTTTATATTTATACAAAAGTTCTTTAGGGGTTTTTAAATTACAAAAATGCCAACCACCATCGAGTAAAATGTTGTTTAATCTTAATTTATCAATTCTCCATAAAGGTCTTTTTTTAAATTTTAAATTTCTTAACCACTGTGGTGATTCTAAATATTTTTTTACACAAATTCTACTTCCATACCAGTTTGGGTTTTTTGTGGCTTGCAAGTTAAGTTTATAGTAATAATGATTTTGTTTAAAAACAGCATATCTCATTTCTTTTTTAAATTTAGGTAAAGTTTTTAGGTTTGGAATTTCATCTAAGTCTGAAATTATAATCCAATCCTCTGAGTCTGCATTAATAAGTCCTCTTTCAATACAATTTCTTTGAAAATTTTCTCTAGTCCAAGGATTTATACCTCCTGGCATATCTTTAACTGGTATGTATATAATTTTATTTTTAAATTTTTTAAATTTTTTTATATCAAATCTTAATTTTTTAGGGTTATTCTGCCAAGTTTTATTTCCTTCTACTATTACAAAATAGTCTACATAATTATTTAATATATTCAATCTCAGATCTAATAATAAATCTTCATCCCAATATGAAAAACAATCATAAATCTTCATTTAACTATCTTTATTTATTTTTAATACGCCTATAAATGCTTCTTGTGGTATCTCGACTTTTCCAAACTGTTTACCTCTAGCTTTTCCTTTTTTCTGCTTATCTAGTAGCTTTCTTTTTCTATCTCTCGCACCACCACCATGAATTTTTGTTAAAACATCTTTTTTAAAACCCTTAAT